>Ga0315298_1000396_pt1 | contig 84493 bp, 65 predicted proteins | sample WHS_1_MG_FD_203077 | JGI IMG/M metagenome (GOLD analysis project Ga0315298, IMG submission 203077) | Extremophilic microbial mat communities from Washburn Hot Springs, YNP, Wyoming, USA - WHS_1_MG | ecosystem: Environmental > Aquatic > Thermal springs > Hot (42-90C) | place: USA: Wyoming... | reverse complement strand
AGCGGTTAATGTAAAACTGACGCTCGTTCCACTGCCAGAACCAACTGAACCAGCGCCTGTGTACCCCGAGCATCTATAGCGAACCCCGCCCGATTCGTCCGCAGGCGAGGAAACTGAAGCTGTTATATTCGTTCCTGCATCATACCAGCTTGCACCATATGGTGGGCTCGGTGAATCGTGCGCTTCTGGTGAACCCGAAACCTGAAGCCTGTATTGGGTTACCCAGTTCCAGGTCAAACTTGAGGGAGCGGTTAATGTAAAACTGACGCTTGTTCCACTGCCAGAACCAACTGAACCAGCGCCTGTGTACCCCGAGCATCTATAGCGAACCCCGCTCGATTCGTCCGCAGGCGAGGAAACTGAAGCTGTTATATTCGTTCCAGCATCATACCAGCTTGCACCATATGGTGGGCTCGGTGAACCGTGCTCCTCTGGTGAACCCGAAACCTGAAGCCTGTATTGGGTTACCCAGTTCCAGGTCAAACTTGAGGGAGCGGTTAATGTAAAACTGACGCTTGTTCCACTGCCCGAACCAACCGAACCAGCGCCTGTGTACCCCGAGCATCTATAGCGAACTCCGCCCGATTCGTCTGCAGGCGAGGAGACTGAAGCTGTTATATTCGTTCCTGCATCATACCAGCTTGCACCATATGGTGGGCTCGGTGAACCGTGCGCTTCTGGTGAACCCGAAACCTGAAGCCTGTATTGGGTTACCCAGTTCCAGGTAAGGCTTGCGGGTGCTGTGACATTAACCGTTACAGAATTCCCGCTACCTGAACCAAACGATCCTGAATACCCGGTGCAGCGGTAACGGATCCCGCCTGATTCATCGGCAGGCGAACTAACCGTGCAGGTAATGCTTCCCTCATCGACCCAGTTTGTGCCATACGGGGGCGTTGAGGTGCCGTGTTGATCAGGCGAACCCGCGATTGTAAGCGTATGCTGGCGAACCCAATTCCAGGTGAGAGTGGATGGCGCATTTATAGTAAAAGTCAAACTTGAACCGCTTCCTGAGGGAACGGAGCCGGTCCCGGTATATCCTGAACATCGCCACCTCGTGCCGCCAGATTCCTCCGTTGGCGAACTCACGCTCGCCGTTATATTTGTCCCGGCATTGTACCAATATGTTCCTATTGGTGGGTTCGGGGTATCATGCGACGATGGACTTGCAGAAATCGTCAACTGATATTGCGTTGTAAAATATGCAGTATATGTTACCGCGTATGTCGGCACAGTTATCGTGTGTGATTGTGCCCCACCATCAGACCAGGAACTAAACACATACCTAACCCCTCCACCCTCAAGCTGCGGCGAACTTACTCCAATTGTATGGTTGCTTCCGGAAAGCCACAGGACGGTATACGGCGACGCATAAGTAACGCCATCCACAATCACGCTTCCGCCCGGCATACTTGTCCGCACAGTAACCGGTATCATTTCCTGTCTGTAAGCCAATGTATAGCTCCCACCCGCGAGGGCATATCCTCTTACCTTTAGATAGTAGTAGCCTGAAGCTGAGGGAGTATAACTTATCTGTGAACGGAGCGATTCACATGCATCATCATCGCTTGTAACCATGGAGCAGGATGAATTATAAAGCTCGAGATATGTATCAAAGTCTGCGGTCGCGCCGTCCCCGCATCCTGTTTTAAAAGTGTATGGCGTCCCGCTGTAAAGATAAAACCTATACCACCTGCAACCCCCGTAACCCAATGATGCCGAATGCGTTTGCCAGCTTGAACTCGGATAAAATGTCCCGTAATCGTAAGTCCCGCAACTGTAGCAATAATCCGGTGTATATTTATATGCGAGGGTATAACTGCCACCCTCAGAGCCAAAGCCTCTAACTTTCAGGTAATAATAGCCAGAGCTTGTTGGGGTATAATTTATCTGAGAACGGAACGATTCGCAGGCGTCATCGTCGTTTGCGACCATAGAGCAGGAGGAATTGTAAAGTTCAAGGTATGTGTCAAAAGTGGCTGTTGCGCCATCACCGCAGCCAGTCTTGAATGTATAAGGAGCGCCAGCATAAAGATAAAAACTATACCACCGGCATCCACCGTAGCCAAATGATGCCGAATGCGTTTGCCAGCTTGAGCTCGGATAAAATGTCCCGTAATCGTAAGTCCCGCAACTGTAGCAATAATCCGGTGTATATTTATATGCGAGGGTATAACTGCCACCCTCAGAGCCAAAGCCTCTAACTTTCAGGTAATAATAGCCAGAGCTTGTTGGGGTATAATTTATCTGAGAACGGAACGATTCGCAGGCGTCATCGTCGCTTGCGACCATAGAGCAGGAGGAATTGTAAAGTTCAAGGTATGTGTCAAAAGTGGCTGTTGCGCCATCACCGCAGCCAGTCTTGAATGTATAAGGAGCGCCGGCATAAAGGTAAAATCTGTACCACCGACACCCCCCATAGCCAAATGATGCCGAATGCGTTTGCCAGCTTGAACTCGGAAAGAATGTCCCATAATCGTAAGTGCCACAACTATAACAATAATCGGGTGTGTATCTGTATGCTAATGTGTAGCTCCCGTAAGAAGAACTGCTATAACCTCTGACCTTAAGGTAGTACGTTCCGGAGACCGACGGGGTATAAGAGATCTGCGAGCGGAGATTCTCACAGTAATCGTCGTTGCTCGCAACCAAGGAACAGGATGAATTGTAAAGTTCAAGGTAGGTATCAAAATTTGCGGTAGCACCATCCCCGCAACCAGTTTTAAATGTGTAGGGTACGCCAGAGTAAAGATAAAAGGCATACCATCTGCAACCATTAGCACCGAAGGATGAAGAATGCGTCTGCCAGCTCGATGACGGATAGTATGTTCCGTAATCGTAAATCCCGCAGCTGTAGCAGTGTTCAGAGCCGCCGAGATATCCGTAGGCAAGCGTGTAGCTTCCTGAAGATGAACCATAACCGGCAACCTCAATGTAGTAATAACCGGTTCCTGTGCAGGTCCACTCAATATAAGATTGCAAACCGCAATAATCATCATTTGAGGTAATCATACTCCAACTTGAATTGTAGAGGCACAGGTATGTATCAAATGTTGCGGATCCCCCCGAATAGGAGCAAAATGTGAATATATATGTGTAGCCGTAAATCCCATAAAAACGATAGCTATATGCGCCATTTGGTGAAATTGACCCGCTAACATATTGCCAGTATGTTGATGGGTAGATGTACGAATAGCTCGTATAGGTATAGCACCATGAGTGAAGCTGAGCCGGGAATAAAGCAAGAAATAAACCTAAAATAACAAACAGACTAAAACCTCGCAACAAAAAATGGAAACGACAAAAACTTAATAACAAAGTTCTCATCTCTCACCTCCACTTTTCTCTTTCAATATAAATTATAATTAGTTTAAGAGTTATGTCAAATTGATTTATTAAATCTTGCAATGCCTTGAAGAATATAGGGACATTGCTCACGAAACACCACATACCCCAATTTAAAGATTAGGGTATAGGGAAAATGATAAGCCCTGAACCTCTAACCCACAACAGTCCCTTTCCTGAGATTAGTAAAAATTCTCAAATGCTGGCGATCGTGTAAACAAAAAGGGGTGGCTTTTTACAACCACCCCTTTTACATTATCTTCTTATCTTATTCAGTTCTATTTGATAAGCACAGCCCGTAGAACCTTCTGCTCGCTACCGGCACGGAAACGGATGAAGTAAAGGCTCGTTCCACAAGAATTGCCCTGCTCATCTTTGCCATCCCAGGTCAGAAGATAAGCGCCTGCATCAACCTTGCCTCTAACAAGTGTCTTTATCTTCTCGCCGACAAGATTGTATATTGAGATCTCCACATCCGATTCCTTCGGTACTGTATATTTTATAGTCACTGTTGTATTGAACGGGTTCGGATACGCATTAAGACTCATATCCTGCGGGAGCGTTGGCGTAGGAATAGGCAAACCAGCGATCTCCTCTTTGACAAAAAGCGTCATATATCGCTCACCGCCGCCCATAGTGAAAACATATTCGTTCTCAGCCTGAAGGTCTATAAGTTTGTTGGCACTCTTGTCAAACAAATATGCTTTCATACCAGCTGGTATTCTGTAAAGCCCCCAGGTAATCCGCATCTTCCTTTCAGAATTGAACCTGCTCTTAACCGCAAGGTCCCAGGTGAAATTGTCGTGTCGGAAATCGTACATAAGTTTCTTCCCGTCGGACATATAGTAAAGATTGGCGAAATTTTCCTCAGGATACATTATATCCGCTGGCTCATCAACATCGCCTACAAAATCGTATCCTGTAGTGGCGTAGGGACGATAACCAGCCCTGTTGTTGCCATCATAAATTATGCTTCCGTCGCACTCTAACTTGAGGTCAACATACCATTCATCACTTTCAGTGGTGTGTGCCACAGTTTTTCGTGCTGCACCTGAATGCGGGATCATCTTTAGTGTTACGGTATCCGCAGCATTTGTAATTAATGTCTTGGCCCAGAAGCCTTCCCATTCCCTTAACGCGTGTGGATTGGTGTTGCTGTATTCAAGTGGTAAATATGTTCCGTCGCGGTAGACATATATATATTGCTCAATGAGTCCTGCAAGCCGAGCCAAATACGGATTGCTCACCTCGCCTTCGCCAAGTCCGGTGGTATAATAATGAACTCGTGTGTCTTCCCAGTACACAAGTATATCACCTGAAGGCACATCCATAAACGGATTGGCGACCATATTATACTGTGAGTAGTCATTTCCATTATATCTTGCAAGCGGTAGATTGAAATAAGCGGTAGTATCAACAAGCCCGCCCAAGGCAGTAATATCGACCCTATCGCGCCAGGTCTGGACAATCCAGAAACCAAGTCCAGGCTCAAATCTATCAATTCGCCCCGGTCCACGGTAGTATCTGTATGCACCGCGGTTTGGATAATAGCGTGAGACACGCCACCTGTTCTCATAATAACCCCATCCGCCAAAGTCGTCGTGAAGAACAACATCCTGGTCCCCTTCAACATATCCATGCTCTGGGTCATGTCCACCGGCGGGGTCATCGCCAACCTCCGTTGGATAAATCGGTAAACCAATCAGATAGTAGCGTCTCCAGTAAAGCGTTAATGCAGGCGGCGGTATAGGTTTCTCGTACTTTATCACGGCGTCAATCTGCTCGCTCACAACCCAGCTTCGCACATTTATAGTTGACCAGCTCCCTGGGGTTGTGAGCCTTGGAAATTCAAGCAACGAACCCTTATCAACCCATTTGTGGAATGTAGTATTATGTTGATAGTTGTAGGTTGCGATCTGTGCGCTATCAACATCCATATAAGTCCAGTGAACCAGGCGAGCAACACCTGCACCGAGCGTCTCCTCATAAGCGGGCGCCGTTGGTGGGGGCGCATATGTAATGTAAACCTGCCCATCATACTGCTCATAATATCCGAGGTCAACAGTTGCTGTTCCGTTTACCTGCCCAGCAGTATCTGGGAGGGTGCGAGCAAAGCGGTGGACTGTTTCTGGCGGGTTCAGGATTGAGACGGATTCATACCAATAGTTTATCCCCGATGGCACATCATCCACAGCAACGGTTATTCCTGCTTCTGAAGTTATATAATCTACATGCCAGGTTCCACCATAGAGATAATGAACAGCCACTTTGTTATTGGAATTCCAAACGCTGTAATCCATTGTTCCGCCGTTTGCCTTATGAGCCCTGAATGTAATATTGCTTGGCTTTTCGTACTTAATATCGGTGGAAATAAAGCCGGTTGGACCAGTCCAGGAGCGTGTTCCGGATGTTTGCCAGGAGACCGTACCTCCGCTCGTTCCCACATCAAACTCAAGAACAACATCGGTAGCACTATAGTCTACCCAATTATTGAATTCAGGGGTTCCAGGGGGTGTTGAATCCCTGAAGGCATATAGAGGAGCGGTGCCACTGTCGCCTCCGAAGCAAAGCCAGTGAATGAGGTCAACCATACCTGCACCGAATGTGTCGGGTGGCGCAGGAACATAAGTAATTGTGATCTCAGCCTTATACTGCTTGTAATAGCCAATGTCCACATCTCTGCCAACAATTGCCCTACCGCTTGTGTCTGCATCCGGAATAGCATATCGGAGGGTATCATTTGAGCCTGTCGTTACCTTGCCATATCTGTAGTTTATCTCACCTAATGGAACCTCGTCAACAGGCACAACCACGGGGTCACCAGATGTTATTACTGTGTCCCTCCAGGTGCCGAATTTATAGTGGAGGATAACTTTATTTTCCGAGCTCCAGGGGTATGTGCTTTCGCCAGGTCCCGGGTTCACGAGGTGCGCAGAAAATGAAACCTTCCCGCCCTCTGGCACTAAAAATCCCTGGTACAATCTGTATGCATCAGTTGAACATTTACTTACCGCCGTCTGGCTCACAACATTTGCCGCGAGTATATAACTTGTGGATGTAAGGTTATTGGGACCCCCGCTTGCTATAACCGACCTTTGTCTTTGGTATGTAGGGACCTGAGCAATTATGCCGACCGCCACAATCAGAATAAGAATAGTTATCAATGCCCCCTTAATAATTTCACTTGTCCTTCTATTCATATAACCTCCTTTCAACCCACTTTTCCCTATTTTTATCCTTTTTTTCATCCATTATAAAAATTCAAAAAATAAAATTTAAAGTCAAGTTATTTTTTCACTTTTTTTTTCGTTTTTCTTTTCTCGCGGTTGAATGAGGCTTTTAGGTTTCCGAAATTTATTTTTCCGTTTGCAGATATAACAAAATGCTCCAAAAGGTTTATGCAGATGTTCATCAATATTAAAAATACCAATTTTATTTTTTTCGTCAAGCATATTTTATTGAAGCAAAGAATTTTTGAACTAAAGATTTTTCAAAAATATTTTTGCTCCTTGCCCAAAATTTTTGTGTGCTCATTTTACAATAGGAATCCCGAATTCTCAATAAGCGTCTTTTTTAGTTTTAGGACTTTGAGCTTGGTGCTTGGGATAAGGACTCATCAAACCCATTTAACAATATTATTGCAGTACTTTTGTTTTGGGTTTATTTTTTAAATATGAAAAAGCCTGTAGAAAAACTTCTGGACTCGGTTTTCCTTATGCGTCCGCTTCTTCTTTTGCCTGTTTGGTCGCCTTTTCTTTTGGGCTATTACAGGTCTGAGGCTCGCTCAAAGTATTCGTTTATTGCTTTCCTTGGGGTTACCTGTCTTGGCGGGACAATCTATATCTTAAATCAAATCTACGATATAGAAACGGACAGGCTTAACCAGAAATTGTTTATCCTTCCCCGCGGACTTTTGAGTACCAGATGGGCTTGGAGCGAATATATTATTCTTACAATTTTAACGCTCCTTTTTTTCTTGAGGGTTGGAGTAGTTTCAGCCATTCTTGCGTTTCTGGGGATAATTATGGGCATACTTTATAGTCATCCCCGATATTCGCTTAAAGACAGGGGGTGGTGGGCACTGATGCTGAATGGTGTTGGTCATGGGGGGCTTATTTATCTTTTGGGATGGACAACCGGAAAAATGATTAACGGACAGGCAATTTTACACTCTTTGCCATATATTATCGCATTTAGTGCTGTCTATCTTCTGACCACTATCCCCGATATCTTTGGCGATAAAATGAGCAATAAAAATACACTCGCGGTTCAACTGGGTGAGAAGAAATCAAAGCTTATAGCGATTGGGCTTATAGTTGTGGCTTCATTTTTAAGTATATTTTTTCTGGAGCAATCCATTTATATGTCGGGTCTTTTTTCGTTCCCGTTTTTAATTTTATCCTTCAAAAAGCCCGATTATCTTCAATTAGCCATAAAGGTCGCTGTGTTTGTTATGGCTATTGTGACATCAGTGTTCTTCCCTTTATTCTTTTTCCTTGTGGTTCTCGTTATTATCGGTAGCAGGCTTTATTACAGGAAAAGATTTGGTTTGAACTATCCATTTTAAGAAGAGGCTAAAGTTGCGCCCGGGTTAATTTTCAGTTTCATTTATGCACGGCTTTTCGCTCGTAGAAGCGAATTATTAAATATTTCAAATATTTATCCGAATAAATAGGCGAAAGGAGGCTGTATGCAAAAAGGCAAATCCCTTAAAACGCGGTTGTTTTGGGCTATAAGTGCGATAGTTACTGTGGGTGTTGTGGTCATGGGTTTTTATGGAGCAAGAACAATAAGGAAGGCTGAGGAAAGGGGCTTTTATGCGATGCTTGAGTCCCGGGGCGAAAAATTAGCAAACGACTATTATTACAGGCTAAAGAATATAAGCAGGGAGTTGAAATACATTGCCAATAGCCCATCTATACGGACAATGCTTTTGCAGGGTGCAGGAGCCGAAAGAGCGTTTGAAATTGCAAAGACCCTGACCTCCGAAACATTTGCCTCGGGAACCTACGCCGAGATCCTCGTCACGAACGCAAAGTACGAAATTTTTATCTCAGCAACAGGGACGCGAGAAATCTTTCCATATTGGTCAGAATTGCTTCCTCAAATAAATAACAGCACAGACAAACCCTCTGTAATCACATTGTCAAAGCCCCCCTTTACAGGTGATTATCTCATACTAAAAGAACCGATAACAATCAGTAGTGAGAGCCGTGGCTATGTTTTCGGTTTAGTAGAACTTGAAAAATTGAATCCGATATCGTGGGGAACAGCGGGCACAAATTCATTTGTTATAATTGGGGAAAATAAGATCCTTGCCACACCATATCTTTATGGCTCGCTTGCGAATTCTACCGGGTTTACCTCGTTTTTCAAAAGACGCGCGAGCGGGATTTATGCGTTAGCCTCAGGATGGCTCGTATATTTTAAACGGCTACCCGAATATGAATGGGTAGTCGGATTTAAAGTAGAGGATAAAAGTCAATCACGGGTGTTCGCGTATATATTCCTGTTGGGGCTTATATGGTTAGTTTTAATAGGATTTACTGCTCTTTTGACTGAAAGAGCAGTTGAACCACTGCGAGCACTTGAAAAGGAACTTAACGAGATATTAGCCAAGGACTTAACTGTAGAAAGAATAGAAGACCTTCCCTCGCTTGATAGCGTTGGCTTGGCGATAAAAAGGGTTCTGAGTAAGAACCTTGCGGAGATAATCCGATTGAAATCAATAATAGATGGGCTCGGACTTTCATATTTTACGGTTGATAGATCCCTTGTGATATCCGAATTTAGCCCTGGAATGGAGAAACTCACGGGGTTCAAGCGAGGGGATGTTGTTAATAAACTTACCTGCGAGCAGGTTTTGAATACCCCTTATTGTTCCTCCTGCCCGCTTGAAAAGATGCTCAGCGGAAAGGATTCCCCGAAAAAGGTGGTGAGAAATGTGATTAAGACTAATGCAAATGAATCTGTGTGTGTATTTTCAAATTATGGATTGATATATGATCCCAAAGGTGCCCCTATCGGTGGATTCTGTACGGTATACGATACATCAACACTTTCTTCTATCTTAGGCACAGATTATACCGACGAGATTAGAAGGCTTTCTGCAACTGTGGGTGAATTTAGGTCCGGCAACTTTAAGGCGAGGGTAACGCTTGATAATAGCTCAGTAAACGCAGAACTTGGCAAAACAATAAACGAACTTGGCGAGTCCCTTGAACGGATATATACAGATATATTTAGAACACTTGAGAATGTATTTGAGAAGATGGCTTCGGTGAGGAATCTTCTTGAACTCATACACAAAGCCTTGCTTGAGCCAACAACCCAATCCGCGCTTATCGCAACCGGGATCGGTGAGATTAGTGGAACTTCAACCGAGATAATAGACAACGCCAAATTAGCAATTGAGGTGACCAGGGAAAGCGAAAAGAACCTTATCGCACAATGCCAGATCTGGGATAGGGACATTCCGCTTGTGAATTCCCTTATGGGGAATTTTAAGCAGGCTAAGGATGAGATTGGCAGGATTTCTCAGTTGATGTTTTCTTGCGCAGGTGTTGTGAAAGGTTTAGAGGACAAATTGTGGGCTTCTTTTTCCAATGAAGAGAAATTGCCCCATAGTGGTGTCGCAGTAGATAATAGGTATTACCAGGGGATTTTCAAATCTCTCGGTGATTTGACCTCGTTTATGGATTCTATGGATAATGCGATTGCGAGATTGCGAGCTACAATTGAAAATACCGAGGAGGAGGTAAAAGCCATTGCAAGCGACATAAAAGAGGGAAAGGTGAGAATTGAGAACTTCCTGTCGCTTGAAAAGAGGATGATTGGTCTTCTTGAACGCCTTATAAGCCTTGCTGATGGTAGCGTGTGGAATATAGATGATTTTAAGCATAGCATTGAAAATGCTTCCTCCGCTTCCTGGGAGACGGCTAATTTTATACGGGATGCGATAGCGGGGATAAACGAAATAGAATCCGAACTTAAAAATATCGCGCCTCAGATACAGACAGGCGAGCAAAGGCTTAAAAAAGCAGCATAAGAACCCGACACAGGAAATTTGCCCCCTTTCCCCACAAGACCATCCCCACCAGCCAAAACCAAAAGGGGAGGGGGCAAAATTAATTTCTATTTCAGCGAAAAAGAAGTATTAGAACAAAAAATATGTAGTACAGGTAAAAAATAATATTCCCATGCGGTAGTTTGAGCACGAGCAGGAAATTTACAATAGCAAAAAGGGCTGCGATAAGAATCCAGTATTGTGAAGCGCCGAGAAGTATTGTAGCGACGATATACGAGATTGCAACAAATCCGCCTATAAGGAACCTTGCTCTTTGATTTCCGAGAAGGACCGGGAGCGTGAAAACCCCCTGTGCCTTATCTCCAGCCTCTTCCCCGATGTCCTTGATATTACCTGCAATCGTGAATATGAGGAGAATCCCGAGGATATATTTTTGAGGGAAGTTGATAATTGGATGCGGGAAATACTCGTTTGTGAATTCGTAGCCAAGCAGAGCCACAACAAGCGATAGAACGGCTATTACAAGCGTAGAAAGAATAGCAACTCGCTTTAGCCTTAATGGTGGCGCAGAATAAACGAAAGAGAACCCGAGAATCACAAAGAAAAAATACAGTGCCGGGTAGCTCACTAAAAGCCCTCCAAGAAGGGCAAGAAAAAACGAACATACAGCGATTATTCGTGCCTCTTCTGGCGTAAGCGTTTTTTTCACAAGCGGGCGCAAAAACCCGTTTATCCTGTCCGATTCAATATCGTACATATCGTTTACAGCAACTGCCCCTATTTCTGCCCAAAGCAGCCCCAGAACCAAAAGGAAGAACTTGCTATAATTGAGGCTTCTGAAATTCGCCCAGACCCCACCAATCCCAATAAACACCCCAAATATCAGCATAAAAAAATAGTGCAAGAGTCTGTTCAATCTGAACGAGACTAAGAAATCTTTTATCCCTTGGGGTCTTGCTTTAAGTGCCCATAGAAATATGAAAAGTGACAAAAAGATATAACAAGTTTGTTCTATATTTAAAACAGAATATGGCGATAGTATTTTTAAGCCTTTGAGTGCGAATTCAAGTTTTACAACGAGATACGGGATGATCGCAAAAAGGTATATGAGCGTGTAAGATAAAATTGAAGCCGCAATTGAACGGATGACCCCGGCATTAGCAAGCACTCCATAAAGGAAAGTCAGCACGACGATAAAATAAGCCTCAACCATAATGCCCGGTGAAACGCCGCTCGGAAGTCTCCAAAGGTTAAAGAAAAAAGTCAGATACACCTTTAATGGCTCAACTATCGGGGTTTGTATGTCCCGAGTTGTATATATATAGTTAATCCCGCCCTTTACACCAACTACAAGGTCAACTATAGGAGGGATGAGGGTTATAAATGAAAAAGTTATTAGCACCTTTGTTGCCGAACCTATTTCTCTTTTTAAAGTATAAGATAGAACGAGCGATAAGCCAGTAAATACAGCAAGATACCATATCGGGAACTGGAGAAGAAATACCGATGGGTGTGCTATTGCCTGGGTATTGGAAAATATCTCAAGGAGGCTTCGCGCAAATACCACAGCCAAAAGTGTTATTGTGAGCTCCCCGAATCCCGATTTCGCGTTTTCAATAGCTGTTAAAAATCTTGCAAGTTTTGCCCTGCACATAGGTATCCTTCTTATCCAAGAAAATAAAGCATAATCGGGTATAAAGCAAGCAATGGTTTTGGTGCAGGCGAATTTTTATTATGTATCCACTTGACATGCAAAAATTTTGGTCTTTTTTATAGAGTATGAAATTGGAGGTAAAGGGATGACAAAACGAATAATCATAATTTTAGGGATATTGTGTTGCTTTGGACAGGTGAGCGGGTTTGGGAAGAAGGCTCGTCCGAGGATGGACGATGAAGCGTTTATAAATCTTTATGTTCAGCTTGCCCATGCGACTGAGGAAAATCTTGCCGATTCGGTAAAGCTTCACAACGCCCAGGAGGAGATTTTCAAAAGGAGCGGTTTTACGAGGCGGGATTTTGATGCCTATATGATAGAACTTGACAAACAGCCCGAAAGATGGGCAAAGATATGGGAAAGAATTTCCGAGGAGCTCGAAAAGTTAAAACCCCAGCAAGCTGACTCCACAAAGAAATCTAATGTTCTTCCGGAGCCATCGGTTCCGCCTGCTCTCCAAAAGCATTAGGGATGTGAGTAATTTTTAGCCCGCTTTCTGTTTGAAGAATTGCAACAAAATCTATTCTTACAGGAATATCGTAAAGGTTGTTTCTTGAGATATATTCTTTCGCTGCACGAACGAAGCGGTTTATTTTCCTTTTGGTTATCCATTCCAAGGGTTTGCCGCATTTGCCCTCGCGACCAAATTTGACCTCAACAAAGACGAGCGTTTTATTCTCCTTCATAACAAGGTCGATCTCGCCGTAGCGTGTAAAATAGTTTTTGCAAATCAATTGAAATCCCTTTTGTGCAAGGTAGTTTGCTGCAATGGTTTCGCCAGCACTTCCTTTTTTACGCGAAAGTTTGCCCATCTGATTGATCGCCAATCAACCCAAACAACGGATTAATACTCGGTCCTTTTTTCAATGTAAACCGATTCCTTTATCTGCTCGAGATAGTTCAGGATTTGCTTTTTTCTTTTCTCAGCTCGAGCCATACTTTTGATCTCATTGTAATTGTTCTCAAGTGTTAGGTTCTGCTCGGGTTTTTTATCTATGATCTTTATAAATCTGAACCCGTTTTCAAGTGGCACTGGCGGCATAATATCACCCACGCTTGATTTCTCAATCACTTTTTGGTCATCCTCTGCAAAGCTCGTTATCGGCGTATAGTCAACTGTTGTTCGCTTTACTTTGAACCCATTGTATGTGTCGGGGATTGTCTCGGCTTTAGCAAACCAATTGTAAACTGTGTCCACCAAAGGCTTCAGATTAGATAAAATCCTTTTCTTATCCTGCGGAATCATTACGACTGATATGTCCCTTTTATCATCCCTGATGTTTCTTATGTAAAAAATAAAGCTGTTTCCCTCCTCGTCCTGAACAGGACGAGAAAATGATTTTTCTTGCGTTGAGAAAATGACGCTATCTAATACGGGTTTGTAATCGCCCCTCTTTACCGAATCTATATCGCTTATCTTTACTCTTGAATCTTTGGCGAGGAGTATTTTCATTGAATCAAGCGAAACACCTTTGAGCATAAGAAGATAAAGGGAATCGGCAAGGTATTTTGTCTGCGGGACGAGATCGGAAAGTGTAAGTTCAAGGATTTCCAGCTTTACCATCTCCGGTATTGGTGGAAGCGAATCCTTATAAGTATCGTAGAATCTTTTCACCTCTTCGTCTGTAATCATCGGTTGCGGGAACTTAGTTTCCAGGAAGCGCTGTTTTATGAGTGCATCGCGCACCATTTTTTTGAGTTTCCGCTTGAAGGAATCAATCGTATAGCCCGACTTCTTTATCTCCTCTTCCAGTTCCAATCTGTTTTTGAATTTGCTTTCGATTTCGCTCCATTGTGCGCTAAAATACTTGTTAATTTCCTCGTCGCTGACCTGTATTGATTCCTTTTCGGCTGCGATAAGCGCAAGTTTGTCGTTGATTAGTTCGTCAAGCACAGCCTGAAAGTTCGCCTTGAATTTCTCCTCGTCGGTGGTGTCCACAAGCCCGCGTTCAAGCATAACAAGCTCCACCTCGGATGAAAGAATCGGTTCCTGTCCGACCACGGCAACAACGCGAACCTCAAAAGTAGCGGCACACAAAAATACAAATACCAAAGCGGAAATGCGAAAAAAATTTGCCCCTCGCATAACGCTACTTCTTGGTGCCCCTGAGACTATCGATCAAGGACTCGTTTATTTCCACTTTATGCTGGTTTTTCAAGGAATCCACTACCGAGCGGAAAATTGATTCGTATTTGTTTGAGTAGATGATTGATCGGATTTCTGCGGCAACCTCGGTTAGTTCTTTCGGTGTGCCCTTGGATTTGAAATCCTCAACAAGAATAAAATGAAACCCGTAATCGCTTTTTATTGGTCCTGAGAATGTTCCGGGCTTTGCTTTTTGCACAGGATCCCTGATTTCAACGGGGAGCTCGCTTATGGAGACATAGCCGAGGTCCCCGCCATCCTGGGCGTAACTATCCTCGGAGTATTCCTTTGCAATTGACGCGAAATCCGCACCAGAAGCCAGTTTATCCTTGACTTCCTTTGCTTTTGCTTCATCGTGCACGAGTATATGCCGGAGATGTATTTCATCCCTTTCACGGACAAACTCATTATGATGAGTTGCGAAATAGTCCTCAATCTCGCGCTCCGATACGCTTATTTTGGGGTCAATAAACTTTTCAATATAAGCATTCACAAGGATCTGTTTGACCGATTCCTCTATCTGGCGTTTTACCTGGGGATCGTTATCAAGCCTCAATTTTGAAGCCTGAATGTAAATAAGTTCGTCATCTACCCAGTTTGAGACATAATCTTGAAGGGAAGAGGGCGAGGGAGTTTCGCCCCCTCCCCCGTATATGTCCTCAAGCCGCAGGTACCGAGAATCTACCCGAGCAAGGTAGATTTCCTTCGATTTCCTGCTGCAGTAAATGCTACTTCCCAGGAGCAGGAGCAGGAGCAGGAGCTTGCTTTTCGTACTTCTTGGCATTAATTGATTCCCTCAAAACCTTTTCGTTTATCTTGATCTTGTATTTCTTCCGTGCCTCGTTTAGCCAGGCTTCCTCAGCTGACTTTCGCTTCTCCATCCTCAACTTGTTCTCGATCATCCGCTTAACCTCTTCAAAGGGTCTTTTCGTTTCCGGCTCCTTTTTCACGAGTTTAATAATGGAATATCTTCCTCCCATCTCAATAGGGCCTGCAATCTGTCCCTCTTTTAGATTTTGTGCGGCATCAAATAACTCGGGGAACCTTGCCCGTGGGAATAGCCCGAGATCCCCGCCACGTCCCTTTGTATATGTGCGGAGCGTGTACTTGTCAGCGAGCTTCTCGAAATTACCGCTTTTCGCCTGTTTAAGGATCTTCTCCGCTTCCTGTTTTGTCGCAAGTTGAATCTCCTTAACCTGAACCTTCGGCTCTGCTATGAACTCGTTCGGATGGGTATCGTAGTAGTTCTGAACCTCCTCAGGAGTAACCTGGATATTGGCGTATATGAATTTATCCTTAAACGCTCGCACCATTTCCTGCTCGAGTGCTGTTTTGTATCTTTCCTTGTAGATTGGCGTTTCCTCAATTTTGAGATCCGCTGCCGCCTTTTCAAGTAGGGTCGTTTGAATCTCGTTGAACATTAGGTCACGCAGATTAGCCTCCGGATTGGCAACAACCTCGCTCTTTCGTGCGGGTGGCATATAATCCCACACCCTCTTAAGATCTGCGCCTGTAAGCTTACCATATTTGTAGGTTGCGATGACGATTGAATCCTCGCCAGCAGCCAATGTCAGCGGGTTTTCGGCTGAAAGTTTAGGCTGTATTGTCTTGAACCCCTCAGCAATCTTGAATTCGCAGGCATTTTTCAATGAATCCACAAAAGCCTGTGCACGTTCTCGCTCTTTCCTCATTCTTAATTCTTTTTCAAGTTCGGCTTTCCTGGCGTCATCAAGAGGTGGTTGCTGAACAGGACGGCGGTCGGTAAGTTTGATAATGTGATAACCAAATGGGCTTTTTACCGGCTTTGAGATTTCACCGACCTTGAGCGCAAAAGCGGCATCCTCAAATTCCTTAACCATTCTTCCCCGCTTGAAATACCCAAGGTCTCCGCCCTTATCCTTTGTGCCCGGGTCTGTGGAAAATTGTGAAGCCAGTTTCGTAAAGTTCGCATCTGATGTATCTTTTTGGAGCAAGTTGTATATGCTATCGGCGAGTTCTTTTTTGTCAACGAGGATGTGTTTTGCAGAAATTTCTTCCCCAAGCGCATCATTATAAGCCTTTATCTCTTCTGGCGTAACCTTCACCACCTCAACCACAACCTTCTCGTATAGGGCATTCATTAAAAAGCTTCTTTTGTCCCGCTCCACAGCCTGAACAATTGCGGTGTCCTTATCAAGGGCGTTGTCGTATGCGGCTGCAAGGTAAAGCCTTTCGTTGATAATCATATCGAGTCGTTCTTTTTTCTTCTTGAGTTCCTCATCGAAGCTTGCGTATGGGCGATCACCGAAAACCTTGTTCAGTTCGTCAATTGTGATTGAAATTTTGCCCACTTTTGCGACAACCTTTTTTTCGCTTTTCGCACAACTTGTGAGCACCAACGCGAGTGCGAGAAAAACAACGACAGACACCGCGAGGATTCGTCTCATTTTTTCATACCTCCTTTTCTTTTTGGTTCAGAAGCTCCATATACGCACGAAACTTTTCTTCTTTCTCTGCGAGCTTCTTTAATCTTTCTTTCTCGGTGTTCACGACCCCTTCTGGCGCCTTACTTAAAAACTCTTCGTTCGAAAGTTTCCTGTTTATTGCCTCTTTTATTTTTGAGATCTCTTCGAGTTCTTTTGTAACCCGGTGCTTTTCCTTCGCAATATCAACGAACTTCTCAATCGGAAGGTCGATTTCCACATCGGAAACAATCTCAAGGGGGTGTTCTATATTCCGATCCCGCATAACGAGCTCTGAAACCCCCGCATATAATAAAAGGTAATTTTTATTTTCCTCAAGTGTTTTTTGTTTATGAACATCAGGTGTAAAAGCAAACAGGGTCAATTTCGTTTTTGGTGGTAGTCCATAGAAATGCCTGAGAGCTCTAACCGAGGTTGACACCTGTTCGATAAGATTAAATGTGTCTTCGGCTTCGGGGTCAACATATTCGGGCATCTCTTTGCTCAAGGGGGCAATGATAATTGATTCCGGCTCAAGCCCGACTATTACCTTTTCACGAAGAAGTTGCCAGAGTTCCTCAGTTACAAACGGTATAGCCGGGTGCAGTAGTTTAAGGATCTCGCTCAAAATATACAAAAGCAAGCCGCGAACCTTTTTGTCGCCCGGCTCTTTTAGCCTTTCTTTTACCCCCTCAAGATACCAATCGCAAAACTCGTGCCAGAAGAAATGGTAAAGGGTTGAGATGTAATCGTTAATCCTGAGTTCATCTATTGACCTTCGCGTCTCTTTTTTCGCATGCTCAAGGCGTGAAAGGATATATCTGTCGAGAAGATTTTCGTAAGGGGGATCAAGAAGTTCGTTGAACCTGTATTTATCGTCTATATTCATAAGGATAAGGCGCGAGGCGTTCCAGAGTTTGTTGACGAAATTCCTTCCGAACTCAAAACTCTTGAGAGAAATAAACAAGTCCTGCCCTGAGGCTGCCTGAGCAAGAAGCGTAAATCTCAGTGGGTCTCGCCCGTATTCCTGGACAACAAGAAGCGGGTCAATCCCATTGCCAAGCGATTTGCTCATCTTTCGCCCAAGTTCGTCCCTCACGGTACCATGTATGAGAACCTTTGAAAACGGGATCTCGCCCATAAAGTGAAGGCTTGCCATTATCATTCGTGCAACCCAGAAGAATATGATTTCTGGAGCCGTAACGAGGATATCGGTTGGATAGTATTTTTTGATATCATCAGTGATATCTGGCCAGCCGAGCGTGGAGAATGGCCATAGCCAGCTTGAAAACCAGGTGTCAAGCACCTCGGGGTCCTGGAAGATATTTTCGCTATTGCAATGTGAGCATCTAATAGGTGTTGTCCGCGAAACCGTTTCTTTGCCGCACTCCCTGCACCACCAAACCGGAAGCGAGTGCCCCCACCAAATCTGACGGGATATGCACCAATCCTGAATATTTTCCATCCAGTTGAGGTAAACCCCGGTCCATCTTTCCGGATAAAACTTAATTAGCCCGCGCTTCACTGCCGCTATAGCAGGGGTAGCAAGCGGTTTCATCCTAACAAACCACTGCGTGGAAAGATACGGTTCTATCACCGAGTGGCACCTATAGCAGTGCCCGACAGAGTAATGATAGGGTTCTGTTTTAACGAGGAGATTCTGTCGCCCGAGTTCCTCAATAACCTTTTTGCGAGCCTCATACCTATCAAGCCCCTCAAAGGCTTTGCCCGCCTCTTTTGTCATCTTACCGTGGGGTCCGATGACATATATTTCAGGAAGGTTGTGCCGTCGTGCGATTTCAAAATCTACGGGGTCGTGCGCTGGGGTAACCTTCACCGCTCCAGAACCGAATGCACGATCAACAGAGTTATCCGCTATAATTGGGATCTTCCGATTGGTGAGCGGAAGATGAACGAATTTCCCCACATAGGATTTATATCGCTCATCCTTAGGGTGGACAGCAACAGCGGTATCTCCGAGCATTGTTTCGGGTCTTGTGGTCGCCACAATAATCCCGCCCTCGCTATCAACAAACGGATAAAGGATGTAAAAGAGTTTGCCATCCGTTTCCTCGTGTTCAACCTCGTCATTTGCAAGCGCAGTTCCACAATTAGGGCACCAGTTTATTATGTATTTCCCGCGATATATAAGCCCTTCCTCGTAAAGCGTGCAAAACGCCTCGCGAACAGCCCGCGAGAGTTGCTCGTCAAGGGTGAAGCGCGTTCGTGTCCAGTCACAACTACAGCCTATCTCTTTCAGCTGTTCGAGGATTACCCCGCCTTTTTCCTCACGGTAGCGCCACACATACTCAATAAATTTCTCCCGCCCAAGATCCTCTTTACGGATATTCTTCCTTGCAAGCTCGGCCTCTACCATATGTTGCGTTGCAATGCCAGCATGGTCTGTCCCGGGAACCCACAATGTTCTGTATCCATTCATCCGTTTATAGCGAATCAGCAAATCCTGAATGGAGTTATTCAGGGCGTGTCCAAGGTGAAGAATATCGGTAACATTCGGTGGTGGAATCGTTATAACAAAAGGCTCAGTCCCACCAATCCTTTCCGGAATAAAATAACCCGATTTCTCCCACAAGGAGTATATTTCTCGTTCGTGTTTATGCGGGTTGTATCTTTTATCTATCTCAATTCCCATTTTAAGCGTTTAAAATAAGGCTTTCACGATTTTTGTCAATATATTTCTTGATTCCCTTATCTTGTCGCAATTTCTGGTTGTAAGTGAGAATTTGTTTCGCCTGGGTTCAAAATCCCTCGGTTTCAATTGATATGCATTCGGTTCTTCCCTCGCAGGCTTCGTTTACAAACAAATTGAAAATAATCGTGTCAGAACGAGCGGGCTGGAGATTTAAAATGGTTGCTACTGGTGAGCCTGCTGGTAGAGAGAAACAGGGACCAAAGCGAAGCGTAACCCTCACACTATCGGCAGGGTATGTGCCGATATTTGTCACTATTGCTCGAACCTGAACTGGATTGGGACTCACATGCCCATTTGGCAGGCATATAAGGGTGTCTGGCTCAACTCGTGAACTAATGAGCACAAGTTTTCGCCGTATGGGGAAGTGGCAGGTAGAAGAACCGGTGTTGCAGAAACTATCCGCGACGCGCAAAACCACAACGCTTGACTCACACTCTATATTAGGTAGGCGAAGCGAGAATAGGGTGTCGCGGACAAGAAAAGTTGTGTCAAACCCACAACAAGAAAAATGCACTTGCCCGCCATAACCCGGGTAATAGAATGAATCGCTGACATTGAAGTGGAGACTGAGATTTTCGCCCACATAGAGAGCGGTATCCGGGCAAAAAAGGCGAGGCAGGGGATTTCGTGAATCTAACGGTGCATAAGCGGTTCTTTCACTTTCAACTGTCATCAGGTAAGGCGAATATACGCGGAAATTGTCAATGACCTGCCAGCAATAAGAAGCGCCCGTTGATGCCGCAAAGCCAACATAAGCCCAAAACGGCGTGTAATAAGCCGTGCTTAAGACAATATCAATGTAATTGGTGCCATCAACAAAGATGCGCCAGTGTTGCCCCTCAATGGAAATTTCTACATGATGCCAGTTGTTATCAATAAGTTCAAAAGGAAGAGGGCTTTGAAATAGTGAGGTTGGAAGCCCTGTGCCACAAACAGAATCAATTGATATTCCAATGTGGTTGCTGTTTATATCACAGGGCGAACCGTTATACCAGTTGTCAAGTTCCACGCCGATACCCCCTGTATAAAGTATCCCGACAGCACCACCAAGAGCAAGCGGGGGATCAGGATATCGCGAGAGGATAAACGATATACCATCAGCACCGGTATACCCGAGCGGGTCTGTTGCTCCCCCGGCAGCCCACATCCTGAAATCAAAACTGACATAAAGGGTGTCCGTATATACTGAATCAACAGAAAGAATCCTTCCATTCCTGTTTGTAGACGGTGTTGTCAAAACGAAATATCCGTTCGCATAATCAACATAGCCATCATTGCCATTTATCACATATCTTGTCGTGTCGAGGAAAGAAAATGTGTCAATAAATGCGGTTCTTGCCTGCACACGAACTAAAAAATTTCTTCCCTCCCTCCCGGGATAATCCGCGCTCATAAGCCAGTAAAAGCAATGCGTTCCCGACCCAACATTCATCCCAATATCACCGTCAGCATCAAAAAGCGTGTTCAAAGGTACATCCCAGCTTCTTCCATCATCTTCGCTCAAACTTACCACAATATTTGTCGGACCATCGCGGATTACATAGCAAATCTGCACTACATTGCTATCATTGCATATCGTTTCTTCGTTCATCCATACAGAATCAATTTCAACCCCTAAAAGCCCCCTGACACAGGAAAGTATAAATATAATAATAAAATATGGCAAAAAGCCTCCTTTTATAATGCCTTGCTTCCCCTTGTTACCTCAAGTTCTACATAGTTCAATTGCCCTGGAAAAGGCGGGGATAGTTTTCGCACCCTTACTTTCAGACCTTCGGGCTTGAAAAGGGCAAAAATTTCGTCCGCAAGGCTTTCGGTTATGCTTTCGAGAAGGTGGAATTTTTTTTCGGTTATGTGCTTTCGGGTTATTTCGTAGACCTGTTCGTAGTTTATCGTATCGGCGAGTTTGCCGCTTTCAGATGCTTTTTTTGTGTCAAAGTCAATCTCAACATCCACCTCAAATCTCGTTCCCAATTCCTTTTCAGCCTGCGAGACGCCATGATAGCCGTAAAAGCTCATCCCCATTATTCTTAGTATGCCCACGCCAACCCTTTCTATTTCACGAGCAAAAGCGATTTTACCCCCGCAAGCTTCCCGTTGAGGTTTGCCCGGAAGAAGTAAACCCCGCTCGGTACGGGCTCGTTCAGGGAGTTCCTGCCGTCCCATATAATACGAGCGGAGTTGCAGGGATACACTATTGAAAAGCCTTTTCTATAAATAAGTTCGCCCGAAATGTTGAAAATCTCTATCAAGCCCTCACCCGCAGAATTTGAGACAATTTCAAAAGTGACCTCGGAATTGAACGGGTTGGGATATGCTATAATTGAGGGCGCTTGTGAATGTGGAAGCCTGAGGTCAACAAAAGTTCCTGCTTGAACAAGCGCGACGCTTAGCTCTACTCGCTGGATATTTCTCAGGGCGTTCTGATTTGAGGCCACAACAAACCAGGGACCCGGATGGGGAAGATACATTTCAAGTTCCCCATTAGGGGTAAGGTCCTCGTAAAAATAGGCGCTGAAAGGATTTCCGGATGTAAATTGTGCATAGTTTGTTGAATCGCAAATGAAAAATGCTATCCCGCCTGTTGGGCTTGGATGCCTGAATTCTGATCCCTCGGAATCATAGTAACTGTTGTTCTGGACGATATATTCGGAGGGCACTCTGTAGGAGACCCGGAGGATATGACTTGCCCCTGAGGAATCCGGTGGGTCAAGCTCCGAAAGGAGCGGTAAAAACGGGACATGCCCGCGAATAACGATGTTAGATGTATATGTCATCCCCGGCACAGTTGACCTCGCAATGGGGGTGACAGTGCCCGTGCCCGGATATGAACCTATAGATGATTCTGCTCGGATGTAAAAGTTGCGTCTATCACCTGCGACAAACTTTGCCTGTCCATTTCTGTTAGTAAATGAGCAACCGGTGATATCGAGCGTTGTTGTATCATAGAAGCCTTCTGTTGCAACCAGAATAAGAGCACCATCAACCGGAAAGCCGAGTTCGTCCCGAACATTCACGACGAGCGTGCACACACGAGAGTATTCGTTTGTGACATCCTCCATATAGCCATCGCCCCAGTAGTTCCAGATCATAGAAACATTTTTTCCTCCCCCAAAATCGACATCCTGGCGACCACCATCGTATCCGATACTTGTTCCTCCCCCCTCACGGTCAACCTGATAGTATTCCCATTGCCTGTCATAGAACTCGTTCCAGACATGGTCCTCAGCCGGATCCATCGTTGAAATTCCTGGTATAAGTGCGCATCTTGAGGCTGCACAAAGCAGGTCCTGCACCTCCCCACAGTAGCCGTGATGCGAATATGCAATCTGATTTGGCTGGATTGGTCTTGGTGCGGCTGCCCCATAAGGCAAAATCTTTGATACCCAGTTCCCGACAACATCAAGCGCACCATCGTTAGGAGTGAATGGTCGCCCCGGTGGAAAACTACTATCAGCACGTGTCCAGAGATATTTTGGAATTCTCAACACATTCGCAAGAACAAGTGAGCTGTCAGTGGTATATGGGCGAGTGGATGATGGGTTGAAAAGGAGGTATTCGCGCCAGAAATAGCCATAGGTTCGTTGACGGCTGTCGCCATCGCTGTCGGTCATCTTGACCTTCTCATCCGAAAGCTTGGGATGAACAATAAACCAGTAGTATATCTCTTTGGGGTATTCCTCGGTCCATATCGTGTCTCCGTGGTCGATAACACGGTAGCGAACGGTTGTATAATAGTTCGGGTCATCGGGGTATCTCCCGTGGTCAATAAGTTCAACATATTGAAGCAATGGCGCTATTTCATAGATTTTCTCTGCGTTTATCAAAAGCAGTGTCGGGTTAGCATAGGGTGCTGTTAGCGATTGATATGACATATGCGCAACCTGAAATGCTACCTCATCAATAATCGGGTTGTCCACAGAAAGTATGAGATTGGCGTACATATCCTGGAAGGAGTTAGTCATTCTTGCAAATGCTATCACGAGGTCGTCTCTGAGCCATTGCGGTGATTTTTCTATAGCCAAAAGAGCATTTTCTGTGAGCGGGGGGGTGTAGCCCGTGAGTGTTAGGGATGAAGAAAATATGTCAACGCGGACCCCCAGGAATTCGTTTGGTGGGAGATATGTATATGTATTTAGACTGCAGATTGTTCGCCAGTGTGTAGTTTTTTGAAAAATGAAGTGCTCTAAAGGTTTTGGTTGAACTATCCGTGGGGGTGTGATTGTCTCTTCCTTTTCTACTATGCGAAAGGATGGAAATTCTTTCCAGGCCGTTTTTCCTTGTCGCGCAAAAAGATTTCTTGATGCAATAATAATAAGTGCCAACAAAAAAGCCCTTATTCTCATTGTGCCTCCTTTTTCGGATAATAATATATCTTTGTTTTTCTTTAATGTCAATGGAAGAAAGGGGGTGGAAGCAAAAGGGGAAAAGGAAATGTGGAGCGTAGAGGCGGGAATCAGGTACTAAATTCTGGCTTGTGATCGCTGACCGCTTAAAGCAACCCTTACCGCAAACGACCGTCTTGACATTTTTGAACTGAAACTTTATTTTATAGTATTGACTGGGGAGTCGTCCAACGGCAGGACAGCAGACTCTGGATCTGTTTATCGGGGTTCGAATCCCTGCTCCCCAGCTAAAATAATTTTTTTGATTCCTCCCAAAAATTATCCATCTCTTTTAGTGTTGGGTTTTCAAGCCCAGCCTCTGAGCATCGTTTTTCAACATATTCGAATCTCTGCTTAAATTTTCGCACAGTCTTCCTCAACGAGAGTTCAGCGCTGATGTTCAGGAATCTCGCCACATTGACAATAGCAAAAAGAAGGTCGCCTAATTCCTCCTCAAGCCTTGAGGGAGGGGCGTTGTTCTTTATCTCCCGCTTAAGTTCTTCAAATTCCTCCTCAGCTTTTTTGATGACATCTTCAAGCCTTTCCCAGTCAAACCCGACCCGTGAGGCTTTCTCCTGAACACGCTGTGCAACTATAAGCGCAGGCATATTTGAGGGGACCCCGGATAAAACAGAAATCTCAGAATTATTTGCCCTTTTCTGGTCCAATTTTATTTTTTCCCAGTTTTGAAGAACCTCGCGCGCACCCGAAACCTCAACATCACCAAAGATGTGCGGGTGCCGTTGGATTATTTTCTCCTTTATCCCATTTATTACATTCTCCAGGTCAAACATGCCAAGTTCTTTGCCTATCTGCGAGAACATCACGATATGCAGCATCAAATCCCCGAGTTCCTCCTTAATGTGCTCGTGATCATCCTTTTCAATAGAATCAAGCAACTCGTAAGTTTCTTCCAGCAAAAGCGGGGCAAGGCTCTTGAATGTCTGAAGCCTATCCCATGGGCAACCATCCGGCGAGCGAAGATGCTCAACTATGCCCGCAAACTCGTCAAATGCTCGCGACATCTTTCTTCCTTTCTCTTTTTGCTATCTTAATAAATTGCCTATCCGCGCTTTGTCAATAATCCTTGACTTGAGAAATTAAATTCTTTATCTTACAGAAACTCTAAAAAGGAGGCTGATGAATGTTGAGGCTTTTACTTCCCCTTGTGCTTATAACGCAAACACTTTTTAGCTTAACGCTAAAGGGGAATATAGCAAAGCGTGTTGCAGATGCTAAATGGGAAGGATTCGCAAATACCATTACGGTTGCGCAGATTGAATCGACGGATTTTTCCCCGGATGGCAACTATGTATCCTTTTTATACCAGTTGAAAAAAGCGGTAACAATGACAGGCGCAAAGGAGTTGGGTTCCTTTTCGTTCCCTTATGATAGCCTTTACTGGTCAGTTGAGATAAAGCGCGCGAGGATAATAAAGCCGTCGGGCGAACTAGTTTCAGTGGACACTGGAAGCATTAAGGATGAGCCGATGAAATCTATGTTCGGGTTGATATTTTACGGCAGCCTCCGTGAAAAGACCATAAATTTTGCAGGCGTAGAGCCTGGAAGCGGGATTGAACTTGAGGTTTTATACAGGACCAAAAAGCCGCGAATAGAGGGCGTGTTTGATGGCAAAAGTATTATGCAGGACGAGGAACCAATACTTTATTGCAGAACCGTTATAACAGGACCAAAGGGTGTTCGGTTGTTTACAGCTGTTGTTAACGATACGGCGGGGAGGATAAAGTTCGAGCAGAAGGAGCGCGGGAAGAAACAAAAATTTGTGTGGGAATCAAGCGATGTTCCGCCGATTATCGCTGAGAAAGGTATGGCTCCAGAAGAGGATTTTGTGCCACAGGTGCTTTATTCTACTACGACCTGGAGGGAATTATCAAAGAAGGTGCACGAGCTTGTTGAGCCGATGATAGTTTCGGATTCGCTTATGGAGGCGAAAGTTAAGGAACTTATAAATGGGGTTGATGATGAAGAGGAAAGGATGAGGAGGATCTTCTATTATGTGGCGCAGGAGATTCGTTATGTTGGGCTTTCGCTTGGTGAGCGGGAAGGAATTCAACCACACCCCGCTGTTTCCACCTTCGCGCGGCAGGAGGGGGTATGCAAGGACAAGGCAACGCTTCTTGCGACTATGCTTCGCCTTGCAGGGATAGATGCTTATACTGTTCTCACAAATCCTACAGGCAGGATTTTCAAGGATGTTGCGGTTAGCCACTTCTCGCATATGGTCACTGCGGCAAGGCTTAAAAATGGTAAATTATACTTTATGGATTCTACCGATGAATACGCGCGCGACCTTTTGCCGGCATATTCATATAATAAAGAATATCTCCCGATTTTGCCAGAGGGAAGCGACCTACTTTCCTTCCCACTTCAGAACCCAGACGAAAATAGCGAAACTGTTTACATTAGAACGAAAATCTCCTTTGATGGCTCGCTCAACGCGGAGGTTCAATTTAAACCAAAAGGCTTTTACGATGAGCTCTGGCGTATGATTTTGATGCGTCTTGAGGGGGAACAAAAGAAACAGTTTTTCACAAAAATTGCAAAGTCAATTCATCCTGAAAGCAGGCTTGAATCGTTCACGATTGAGCCACAGCACCTAAAGGATCTCAGTAGGCCTGTGAGTATCTTGCTCAAGATTAGTTGCCAGAACTACGCGATACCCGCTGGCAAATATATAATGCTAAAGCCTGCGGGTTATGCCTCAGGTTTGAATATCCTCGATTTTCTTCTTGAGATGGTAACGACGCTTGAAAAAAGGAGCTACCCTGTAGATATGAACCTTACATATAGTCATACGGTAGTTGAGGAGATAAGCCCACCCGTGGGGTTTGGAGTTGAACTTATGCCTGACGAGCGCGTCTGCGATAATGAGATTGCTCTTTACAGGATCTCCCTGGAAGGCGGAAGCCCAATTATATTCAAGTGTTCGTTTGTACTTAAAAACTCGTACATTCAACCACAGGATTATTTCAAACTCAAAAGCGTCGCGAATTGCTCCAGAAGTGGCGAAAAAGGCTTTATTTTCCTGGTCAAGGAGGAAAAATGAGATTCGTAAGTAATGACCTATTTTTGTTAAGTCCGACGCAAAAGAACAGGGCGGGATGTTTTTGGCGGTGCTTTTCAATACCAGCGTTTCTTTTGTTATTGCTCTGTGGGTTTGCGTATACGATGGAAATCCCCAGCGCGGAGGAGATAAAATTGATGTGTTCATCAGCGCCGGGGAAGGATAAATATCCCGATGCTAAAGCGGTGGTGATTCGTAGCGAAGCCGAAATTACGATTGATTCGCTCGGCAATTACAGGTGGGAGAATTTTGCTATTGTAAAGTTTCTCACTTTTGGCGGGATGCGGAATTACGAAAATTACAGGATATACTATAACAGCGGAATATGGGACATAAAGGTTTTGCCATCTTTTAGTGTTGGGGCTTCGGGCACAATGGATACGCTTGTGGAAAACGAGATAAATTTTGTGAAACCTGACTATATAACCGAATCGGGTTCTTCTTATTCAAATTCAAAGATGGTAGTGCTTTCATTTCCGAGCCTGAGCGAGAGTTCGGCAATAGTTTTCCACTACGAGCTGAGGACAAATGAACCGCCGGACCGCCCGCTCGACTGGAATTTGCCTGTAGCGGGCGAGGATCCAGTTTTACACTACAAACTCACAATACGGCACCCGAAGGATATCACTATAAGATATAAGACATTAAATGGTGCCCCGGAGCCTTCTGTTAGCCCGAGCGAGCTCGTATTTATTGCCGATAGCGTTTCTGGTTTCGTTGATGAACCATTGAGCGTTCCGCTTGCCGAGTTTCGTCCAACTATACGATTTACTGCTACTTCTTCCTGGAACGAGATTTCAAAATTTATCGGCGATAAATTTTTTCCTTATATAAAGCCCGTCTCTGCACAGATAAGGAAAAAAGCAGAAGAACTTGGCAACGACCCAAAACGGATATTCCTATTTGTTGCGGATTCTGTGCGCAATATTGACATTGATTTTCGCGACGAAAGGATTGTTCCACTTTATCCCGACACTGTTGTTCGGAATGGTTATGGTGACCCGCTCCAGAAATCCATCCTTCTCGGTTCCCTTCTTGTATCCTGTGGGTATTCTGTTTTCCCGCTACTTCTGCCGTACCCAGAGATGGATATAGTCAAGGATATACCGCTATTTTCGCAGTTTCGGTCTGTAGCTATTATGGCGGTGAAAGGGAACGATACACTATATTTTGACCCGATGGCTCATACAGCGCCTGTGGGGATAATCCCCGAGTATTCAGGGAAACATATTTTTGTTGTAAAGGAAACGGGCGGGGAATTTGTTGAACTACCGCGCTACTTAAACAAACTTCAACTTGATTATAAAATTCAGATGCTCCCTTCTGGAGGGGTAAATGGGGAATTAGCGCTTGGAGTGTCTGGCACAATTGAGCGCAACCTTCGTGAGTATTTTAAGGGTGAAAAGCCAAGGCGAATAAGGATGAAATGCGGCGAGGTGGCTAATCAGATTGGTCCCGGTGTCAAACTTAAAGATTACTCGCTGAGCAGGGTTGAGGATCTGCTTGAGCCGGTAAAGTTCAGCATAACCTTCAATGCTGATTCATTTGCCTTTATAGAAAAATATATGATGATTGTGAATCTTCCCGAGCCTTCCTTGCCTTTTGCAGAACTACTCCCGCCCCTTACTCTTGACGAGCGACGCGTTCCTATGAATCTTGGCGAGCCATTTGAGATAATCTGCACATTTGAAATAACCCCCCCCGAGGAGTACGAAATAATTTTCTCGCCAGAAAAACAGAGCTTCGCCAATCAGTTCGGTTCCTACTCTGTTTCATCTGAGGATATCGCAGGGGTATCAAAAATCACTTATCATATAAGCACAAATGCTTCAAAGATAACCCCCGAAAAGTATCCAGAGATCCTCAAACTCTTTCGTGGGTTTAATGCACCCAAAAACTGGGTTGTGCTTCTCAAGAAAAGGGTATAATGGTTTCAGAAAGTAAATTGGTCTTGCTTATTTTATTTTTTGCTTTTGTCGGTGTCGCGAATTGTTTTGAATTAAGTTTCCTTGTACAATGTTTTGCGGGAGGCGAGCTTTTCACAGATACGCTTTTTATTGGGCTTGATAGCAGCGCAACGAACGGATATGACCCTGCGTTTGACCTTTCCGCACCACCTCCTCCGCCACCACCGGTCACGCTATACGCCTATTTTCCGCTTGAGGATTCCGGTTTCCCGTTTATAAGGCGGCTCAGGCGGGATTTCAGAAATGCGCGTTCCGCAGTAATTTGCTGGAAAATGATTGTCGAAAGTTATGGCTACGATTCGCTTCGCGTGAACTGGGATTCAACAAGGGTTTCCGAAATTCTGCCCGCTCACCTCTGGATTGGTAAGTCGCTTGTCTCTGTATTCCCGAGCCTCTTGTTTGATTGCTCAACAGCAGGAAGTATATCGCTTTTCAACTGGGAGGAATTGACAATCGTCTACACTTCAGGCTTGTCCGACAGCCTCTTTGGCGTTGTGAACGGGCGCTTTGTTGGCACATCAGCGGAAAGCGTAAAGGTTTTTGCCTATTCCCCTGAGCTCCCGTTTCATCCCGATTTTGTGCCACATCTTATTGCTGGCGGGACCGCGGGTTTTGAGTTTAGGCTTCCACCGCGGGATTATGTTCTCGTCTACAAGAACGGCACGACAAAAACGAGCATAGACAAAGCGGATCTTGTTGGCTCAACATTTATAAGGCTCCTGCCCGGCGACACTGTAAATCTTAGCCTTCGAGTCCCGACAAACGAGGGAAACACCTACCAGCTTCACGGCAGGGTGGTTGATACCGACGGTTTGCCGGTGCGGTACGCGCTCGTGTTTGCAGAGGGAGCAAGAATAAACCGTCCAAATCCAATCTCGCGAATGGCAATTGCCGATAGTATGGGAAATTTTACGATTTCTGACCTCAACAATACTGGCGTTATTCTCTGGGCATATCAGGCGGGCTTTATCCCCTCATATTTCCCGGGCAGGTTTCACTGGGCTGAGGCTGAAACTATATATCCTGCAAGCGATACGGGCTTTATTGAGATACGCCTGCGACGCCTGGGTGTAGATGGGGCTTTTGGGGTATATGGAAGGCTTGTCGGTCCGATGGGACTGAGCGAGCCCGTGACCGGTGCAAGGGTTTACGCTGTGAACGAATCCGGTGACACAACTTCATGTGTTATATCAACATTCGCAGGGGAATTCGTGATGAAAAATCTTCCTGGTGGACGATATAATGTTTGCATTGATGCCTACAGGTTTAATCCCGTTTGCATTGAGGGTGTTGTTACGCTTGGCGATTCTTTGCCCTTTTATAATCTCGGGATATTGTCGCTATCGCGTGCCACAGTTGTTGAGGAGGTAACTGCAGGTGAGGATTTTGGCGTAAAAATTTATCCGAACCCATTTAACGAAAGTGTGAGGATCGAATTTGAGTATGCGCCTTGCGGAAAAAGCCTTTATATATTTGATATACTCGGGCGAGAGTGCAGGAGGATAATTCTTAATGGTGAGCGTGTGTACATATGGGATGGCAAGGATCAATATGGGCGCGTTGTCAGTAGTGGTGTGTATTTTTTGAGGTTTGAGAAAAAGGTTACTGGCAAAATGGTATTCGTTAGATAGAAAAGGAGCAACGATGGTAAAATTCCCGGAGATTGGGAAGATTACTGAGGATGTTTTTAACAATGTGATTTACCCTCATCTTGGGGCTAAAAGTGTGGAGATCCTTGTTGGACCGCAGCACGGGGTTGATGTTGGGATAGTGAGGGTGGGGAATTTTGCGATGGCGCTAACAACGGACCCTGTGTTCATTGTGCCGGAGTACGGCTGGGAAAGAGCGGCCTGGTTTGCTACACATATACTTGTATCGGATGTTGTCACAAGCGGGCTTCCACCAAGATATATGTCCATTGACCTGAATCTACCCTTGAGCATAAAGGAATCGGAGTTTATTACTATGTGGCAGGTAATAAGCGAGGAATGCGAAAAGATGAGGATTGCTATTATTTGTGGGCATACAGCGAGGTACGACAACTGTAACTACCCGATGGTTGGTGGGGCAACTGTTATCGCTATTGGCGGTCTTGATGAGTATGTGACGCCGGGCTTCATAAAGCCGGGCGACAAGCTTATTGTAACAAAGGGTCCAGCAGTCGAGGCAACCGGAATTTTCGCAACTATGTTCCCGAGTTTGCTTTCGCGCACATTTGGCGAGGATTTTGCGAAGAAGACCGAGGAAATATTTTTTATGATGTCCACATATCGCGATGCTATGCTTGCGGTTCAGATTGGGGTTCGGGATGACGGCGTAGCTGCTATGCATGATGCTACCGAGTGCGGGATTTTCGGCGGGGTCTTTGAGCTCGCTCAAGCTGCTTCGCTTGGGGTCCGTCTCAACAAGGATGAAATCGCAGTTGACGAAAGAATCCAAAAGGTATGCGATTATTTTGAGATTGACCCGTTCAAATCCATCTCCGAGGGTACCCTCCTTATTGCTGTTCGTCCGCACAAAGCAGAACTCTTGAAAGAACACCTGGAAAGCAACGGCATAAGGGCATTCATATGTGGTGAATTTATCCCCAGAGAATACGGCTTTGTTTTAATTGAAAACGGCGCGGAAAAAGAACTTGCGCACCCGAAAGTCGACCCGTTCTGGGCTGCTTTTTACAGGGCTCTCAAAAGCTATTCTGTGCTTGAAAACGAAAAAAACAATCTGATGTAGTTAGCAAAACCTGTTGCAATAGTTGCCTTTTTTGTTTTAATTTGGTTTATGTCTTACGACAAAAGGTCCGCGTATATTATCGTTTTTCTTCTCGGGCTCCTTGGAATATTTGCGCAGACATTTATCTTCCGCGAACTCACAGCAACCCTTCGCGCAAATGAGCTTGTCCTTTCGCTTCTCCTTTTCCACTGGCTTTTCGGCAATGCGCTTGGAACCTCCTTCGGCATACCTGTGAGGGGTATCGGCTGGAAGTTTGCACTTTATCTTATCCTTATCCCTTGCAATGTATTCCTCTTGAAAATTTATACCCTTGCAACTCAGGGCACATCCGGCGAGTTCATTGCACTACCCAAACTCCTCCTCATAACAACACTTTTGCTTTTCCCGTTCTGCTATCTGAGTGGCTCAATATTCCTTGAGATAAGCAGGATATTTATCGGTCTTGGTGGCAAGCCGTACAAACTTTACGCTGCAGATGCTCTTGGCGGATTTATTGGCGGTTTTTTAACATTCCTCGTTATTGCTCGCTTGCCCGGTGTTTCAATACTTACCGTATCGGGCATAACGGGAGCGCTCATTTTTGTTGTGCTTTTAAGAAGGTTTTGGTTCGTGTTAGTGGTTGTGCTTTTGGCTATTCTTGCACCGTTTTCAAATCGTTTGAGCGAAAAACTTGATCAGGCTCTTTGGCGTGGGTTTTCGGTGAAAAGCTCAGAATCCGTTTATGGGAAGCTGTCAATCCTTGAGCGCGCGGGCGAAAAATACCTATACGAAAACGGAAGCCTTACTGTCGCAAGCGGGGATAGCACTACAAAGGAAATCCTCACATATCCTGTCTTTTCTCAGGTTGATACTATAGAAAATGTTTACATTGCTGGTGGGATTGCGCTTGGGGTTCTGGGGCAGATTTTGGAGTATAAACCGAAAAGGGTTACTGTAGTTGAGATGGACCCGGGAATTATGGCTGTGGCTCGCGAGTTTGTGCCCGAGCGGTATTTTGAGGCACGCGAAGTTCAGATGAAGCTCGGGGACCCGCGATATATCTTAAAGCATTCGAAGGAAAGGTATGATGTTATTGAGTTATTCCTCCCAAATCCTACATCCGGGCTTATAAACAGGCTATACACAAAGGAGTTTTTCGCCGAGGTAAAAGAGCATCTCACAACTCGTGGGGTCTTTGCCTTTTCCCTTACTGTGGGAGAAAATTATCTATCACGGTTTGAACAGCTTATGACACGGGCAATATACAGGAGTATGGCAGAGGTTTTTCTGTCAACAAGTGTTTTTTCGGCGGGATCTATTATAATTATGATTGGCTCACTTGGCGGGACGATAAAGGAGCCTGTGGTAGCAATAAACAGGAAGATCGACGAGAAACTGATAAATCCGCGCTTTCTTTTTGGCAAAAATCTTGAGTTCACTTTTGAGCAATTCAGGCAAAAACGAATAACTGATTTGATAGAATTTGCTGGCAGGGACTCACCGAATACCGATATGAAACCTATCGCTTATGTGTTTGGGCTTTTGAACTGGACACGAGAACTCAATCTTTCCCCTGAATTTTTTACCAGAATAGCCTATTTTGTTTACATTTTCCTTGTTTTGCTTGTTTTACTTGCGAAAATTTTATCCTATATTATATTTAAAGAAAGGGTTTTTTGGGAGAACCTGCTCTTTATCTCTATATGGGGCGCGGGCGCAATGATACTGCAGTTATCCGCGCTCTACTTCTACCAGGCGAGTAGCGGATATCTCTACTGGGCTCTGGGATGCCTCACCGGCGGGATGATGCTTGGGTTGGCATTTGGCTCAAAGCTAAGCGGGTCGCTTCAAAATTTCAAAATCTGGATTCGCGTAATTGGCGCAACCGGTGTTATGTGGTCGTTGATCCTGTTTGCCTTGAGCTACAAGACATCCGCTTTGAGCAGTTTGAAGGGTTCAACACTCCTTTTTATCTTCCTGCCCTTTATGGTAATTCACGGGGCAATGGTTGGGGCGCTTTACCCGCAGAATGTTAACTGGATGAAAGCACGAGGACTTTTTGGCGATAGGCGTATGGGTGTGGCATATACATTTGACCTAATAGGAGCTTCTTTCGGCGCGCTATTCATTGGAACACTTTTAATTCCTGTAATTGGCATAAAAACCAATTTGCTTTTATGGATATTGACACTTTCCATTGCTATACCCTGGAGGCTTTAAATGCGCAGCAGTTCAATAATTTCTTTTATCATAATTGTTTTTGTTTTGAGTTGCGGGAAAGGTGGAAGTAAAAATTCAGGAGGAGAGGAATTGAAAGTGAAAAACACGCGCCCCGCTGCAGTTTCGGGAAGCTGGTATCCATCAAATCCCGAAAGCCTCAGGAAGATGGTGCAAGAATATATGGATCAAGCTAAACTGCCCACAGATATAAAGGGCGAGCTAATAGGTATTATTTCGCCACACGCAGGATTTGTATATTCGGGACCCGTTGCTGGATACTGCTACAAATATATCCAGATGAACAAAGAAAAGTTCAAGGGTCGAACCTTTATTATTATTGGCCCAAGTCATTATATGGATTTCAGAGGGATTGCCATTTATCCTGATGGTGCGTTTGAAACACCTCTTGGCGAGATCCCGGTTGATACCGAACTAAGCAATCTGCTTCAAAAGGATACCTCGTTGGTTAAGCCGCTAAAGGATCCCCATATGCCCGAACATAGCCTTGAGGCGCAACTTCCATTCTTGCAGGTAGCGCTTGGGGGCGATTTTAAGATTGTTCCGCTTCTTTATGGGAGAGCTAAGCTTGATGATGTAATTATGTTTGGAGAAAGGCTTGCGAAAATAGTAAAAGAGCATAACGCGGTAATTATCGCGTCCACTGATATGTCGCATTATCATCCCTATGATGTTGCGGTGCGAATGGATAGCGCAACAATTGAGGCCACAAAAAAGCTTGACATAAATGAGCTTGTTGAGGGGCTTGAGGAAGGGACAATGGAACTTTGCGGATATTTACCGGTTCTTACGCTTATGCGGACTGCATCGGTGGCAGGTGTCAGTGAGGGCACGCTTCTTAAGTATGCTAATTCTGGTGATGTGCCCCACGGGGATAAAAGCAGGGTTGTCGGCTATTTTGCGATGTTATTTCTGAGCGAGAGGGTTGGCGAAAAGGAGAAGGGGGTTGAGGTGGAGTTCAATTTGACCCTGGAGCAGAAGAAATATCTTTTGAGGCTTGCGAGACAAACGATTGAGGAGTATGTGCGTAATGGCAGGCGTCCTGAGATCAAAGCGCCGGATGACCCGGTGTTGGTGCGTGATGGTGCGGTCTTTGTCACGATTCATCACAAGGGACAATTGCGCGGATGTATTGGTCAGATGGTTGCGCAGGAACCCTTATACAAAGCAGTTATGGATATGGCAATTTCAGCATCTACTCGTGATTATAGATTTCCTCCGGTTAAGGCTCAGGAACTCGGCGATATTGATATTGAAATTTCCGTCCTTTCGCCATTAAAGAGAATTGACGATTGGCGGAAGATAAAACTCGGTGAGCACGGCGTATATATAAGGAAAGGCTACAATTCTGGCGTGTTTTTGCCACAGGTGGGAAGGATGCCGGGTTTTACGCTTGAAAGCTTTCTCGGGGAACTGTGCGAACAAAAAGCCGGACTTGCCCGAGATTGCTACAAGGACCCGGATGCTGAAATATATATCTTTACTGTAGTCGAGTTTGACGAATCCATAATGAAGGAAGGAAAATGAGGATACATCTTGCTTTGATTCTACTTTTGCCTTTTTTAGTTGTTGGTTGCAATGAGCATGGGCTTAGTCCTGTGGCGCCATCGAAATTAACTACCGGTTTTTCGGGCACTGTGACATTCTTGGGGGAATGGCCAAGGGATGCAAAAGAATGCTGGATTGTCGTTCTGAAAGATATGCCAAAAACTCCATCCGAGGCAGCAGTGGCTATTCTGCAAGCGCCAAAGGATAGCATCCCGCTTTTCTCAACATCTTACCCCTATTTCTTCTCTGTTCCCCCGGGAAGATACGAGATTGTTTTTGTTGCGCTTTTGCGCCAGGGGCAGTTCTGGGGTCTCAATTCCGTGGTAGGGGTATATTTTGAAGATGGCGATTCCACGCGTACCGGTAATGTTTTTGTGCTAAACGAATGTGTAACAAGGGATATAAACATAACCGTTGACTTTGCCCACATCCCGGTCGTGATACCGGGGCTTCCAACAAAGGGTTTTAAAAAATGGACAGGGGTGACAGAACAATGAAAAACGCGCTAAGGCTGACATACTTTATGGTTTTTTCTTTGTTCTATGCGATATCATATTCTGCAACGATAAAGGGCGTGGTTGTTGACAGGAAAAAGGGCGATCCGCTTCAGGGGGCGAATGTTGTTGTTGATGGCACTAAAAGGGGTACTTTTACGAACATTGATGGTGCGTTCAGTATTGAGGGGCTTGACCCCGGGGTTTACAGAGTTGTTGTCTCAATGATTGGGTATGAAAAGGTGGAGAGGGATATTACGCTTGTGAGCGCTACCGATGTTGTGTCATTGAACTTCGCCCTTAAGGAAAAGCCCATCCTTGCGGAGCAGGTTGTGGTTACTGCGAGCAGGCGTGAGGAGTCCATATTGAATTCCCCGGTCAGTATCGGGATTTATGATCTCTCGCTTGCCCAGGACAGGAACATCGTAAGTATGGACAAGGCAATGAATTATGCGGGTGGAGTGATTATGAATCGGGAGCAGGTTTCCATTCGGAATTCCTCCGGATACGCATATGGCGCGGGAAGCCGTGTCCTCCTTCTTATTGATGGGATTCCGCTTCTTGCAGGTGATAGCGGTGAAATAAAATGGGATGCTGTGCCAACATCAAATGTTAAAAGGATTGAGGTAGTCAAGCAGGCGGGAAGCGCCTTATATGGCTCCAACGCCCTTGGCGGTGTTATAAATGTGATTACTGACGACCCCCGAGGCAAGCCCTCAACAAGCGTTTCCACCCGTATTGGTTGGTACGAAAAGCCCTATTATAGGGAATGGCAGTGGACGAAAAAGACTCTCTATTCTCAATCACTGGAAATCTCGCATTCTCGAAGGATTGGCAAACTCGGGCTAATTTTCAACATTGACGAAAAAACTAACACCGGCTACAGGCAAAATGACGATTTCAAAAGACTTCATTCCTTTGCAAAGTTGAATCTCCCCCTGACAGATATAAAAACCCTAACATTTGGTTATAATATGGGGTATGAGGATCACGGGCATTTTGCTATGTGGAAGAGTTTCAACAGCCCGTTTGAGCGGGATTCAGCAGGCATTGGCAATAGGGTTTGGTCTTTCAAGGGGAATGCTTATATAGCGTATGACAGGAAGAACCTTGCTAAATCCTCCCTAACCTCTTTGAAAATCAACACATTTTATAGCAAGTGGAACGATAATTTTTCCGATGAGGTGCGGAATAGTGGGAACTGGTCGAGAAGCACAAACAACGCTTTTTATGCCCAGCACAATTTTGCGCCCGTAAAAATTTTCGGGCTAAATGAAAATACTTTTACTGTGGGCATAGATGCTTATTATTCCACTGTAGCGTCAAAGATGTTTCACAATCATTGGGGAGCGGGTGGGGCGATCTATGGTCAGGATGAGCAGGAACTTATCAAAAATTTGAACCTCAATTTTGGCTTGAGGTTTGACCTTCACAGGGTTGATTCTGCAAGCACCTGGACGCGCCTTAATCCCAAGTTAGGGCTTGTGTACAAACTCAGGGAGAAGGTTTCGCTGCGCGTATCAGGTGGTAGCGGATACAGGGTTCCGACAATTGCCGAACTTTTTACAAAGACAATTACCTCTGGATTGAAGATTGAGCCCAATCCTCATCTTAATCCCGAGTCAGCCTGGAGCTATGAGTTTGGCGGAAGCTATTTCGGAACCAATTTGTATTTCAATATTTCGCTTTTCCAGAACGAATACAAAGATATGATTGAGGCAAATCCGGATAGTTTTGATGATAATGGGAATGTTATCGTGAGATTCAAGAACTATACCCGGGCTCGCATTCGTGGGGTGGAGTTGGAGACAAAATTTGATCTGTGGCGTTTTACTTTTAACGCCGATTACACTTATACGAACTCAGAGGACAGAACCTTGAATATCGCAAAACCACTGCCATATCGTCCAGACCATATTGTCAAAACAAGCGTTACTTTTGAACCGATTACCGATCTTTCGTTAAGCGCAGATTATATATACAAAAGCAGGGTTAAAAGGGTTCTACTTTATTCTGATGATCCGCGTGTGGATGCCCATATACTGGATTTGCGAGGGAGTTACAAAATTTCTCGCATGACGCTTACGCTTGTCTGTTTCAATGTTCTTGACTATTATTATGTTAATATTGAAAGAAACATAAATGCTCCGCGTAACTGGAGCATTGGCGCAAGTTTTGAATTCTGATGAAACTATCCGTTGTCGTTCCCGCCTACAACGAGCGTGGAAATATCCCGCTTTTTATGGAGAAGGTTGAATCTATGCGGCGGGGAGTGGATTTTGAGGTTGAGGTTATTGTGGTTGATGACGGGTCTGAGGATGGGACTTATGAGGAAGTATCTTCGCTTCTTCCGAAATACCCATATTTGAGGATTATCAGGCATTCAAGGAATCTCGGTCTAACCGCAGCACTTGATACCGGCTTTTCTGTCGCCACAGGTGATATTCTTGCGTTTTACCCTGCCGACCTTCAATACGACCCGGAGGAGATCCCGAGGCTTGTTGAAAAATTGCGTTCTGGCTACGATATTGTTGCAGGGTGGAAACAGGGCAAATACGAGAAGGCATTTGTATCATGGGTGTACAATAGGATTGCAGCGCGGTTATTTGGGCTGAAGATTCATGATTTAAATTCGGTCAAGGTTTTCAAGCGCGAGGTGTACGAGCGTTTTGTGATGCGTCAGGATTGGCACCGTTACCTCATTCCTCTTGCTGTTAATGCGGGTTTTACGGTTGGCGAGGAGAAGGTTACGCTTTATCCCAGAAAATATGGCAAGAGCAAGTTCAAGGGACCCGGGCGCGCCATTGTCGGTTTGCTTGATTTAATTAGCGTGAAATTTATGCTATCATTCGTCAAGAAGCCGATGCTTCTTTTTGGGACTGCAGGGCTTTCGCTTTCGCTTCTTGCTTTTGTTATTGGTGTTATTGCGTTGTATTTTCGATTTGTTCTAAACAAGGGTTATCGTCCGGTTGCATATCTTGTAATTTTGCTTTTCCTGTCGGGGTTGTTGTTGTTTGCGATCGGTTTCATTGCCGAGCTTCTCGCCACAGTCCTTCACAGAATTGAATCCATTGATATACATCTCAAGCGCAAAAATTCAAAATAGTAATTTAACGATTAACCCGCGCCATAATTTATTTCCCTCACATCATTTTAACTTTGCCATTACCGGGTCACGGCGAAAGTTGAATTTACAACTTTAAGAATTAAACAATTGTTTTCTGGAGCCAGTTCCCCGAATTCGGTAAGTGGTCAGCCCCTACGAACCCCTTTTTCTTCCCCAATTTTCGGGGCAATTTTTTACTTGCCTTTATCTTTAGTTGAGGATTTATTATACATAGACAAGGGATAAATATGAAGAAGTTTTTTTGGTTAGTGTTTATATGTGTATTATGTGGCATTACAAGAGGCGAAACTGATCCGGTGATTCTTGCGGACAGTCTGTATGAAATAGGGGAATACGACGAGGCTCTTGTTTATTACCAAAAAGCGATAGAGCAAAAAACGGCGGGTTATCAAGCTTACACAAGGGCAGGCTTGATTTTGTACACGAAGGGGAAATATGAGGAGGCACTCGCTAACTTTATAGAGGCATCTCGTGTTGCGCCCGATTCCGCAGAGGCTTGGTACAATCTCGGTTCTACTTACGAGGAGGTTGGCAAGCGAGACAGGGCTATAGAGTGTTTGAAAAAGGCTGTCTCAATAAACCCAAACTACTATGATGCCTGGAACAATCTCGGGGCAATTTACAGGCGAAAAGGGATGGAAAAATCTGCTATGCAAGCATACCGCAAGGCAATTTCAAATTCTCAAGCGGATACGATTACCTGGTTTAATATGGCTTCTCTTTTCGAGGATATGGGAAAATTTGACTCCGCCTTTTATTATTACAGGAAAGTCAAACTCCACGGATTAGATTCTGCAACGGTTCATTTGCTTGATTTGATGCTCAGCTCAGCTCGGAGGAATTTGGAAGGGGACCGGGCGCTCGAACTTTTCTTGTATATAGATAGGATAAGGAATGGGGAAGTTGCTGATGGCTGGTATGATATCGGGGAGTTTATGCGTAACGAAAACCAAAACCGGCTTTCGCTCCTTGCGTATTTGAAGTGCGCCGAAAACAATGGCGAATGCCTTCTTGAGGTTGAAAGTGTCTGCGAGGAAAGGGCGCTCAGGCTTTGTTTGGACTTATATAACATTGTTGCTGAAAGCTCGGCAGGAGCGATGAAACTTATGGGGGATATATACGCGGGCGGGAGCTTAAGACTTCTTGGAATTAGTGAGGGGCGAAACCTTGACAGCGCTATCGTTTACTACAGCAAGTGTGCTTATCTTGGTGGGCAATGCTGGTCAACACTTTATCTTATCTCACAGGAGTCCGGCGGAATTGATAATACCATTCGTGTTATGCGCGACCTCGCGGAAAAAAGACCCGACCTTCCTTATCCATTTTCTATGCTTGGTTACGCCTATGCGGCAAAAAACGACCACGACCGCGCAATTGAAAATTTTACACGCGCGGTTGGGCTTTACAAAAACCCAAAAGATGCCGCAAATGATTACTATCAGCTCGCAAAATGCTATCTGGGGAAGAATATGAAACAAGAGGCTATTCGGGCAATTCGGGATGCTATAAGAGCACAGCCAAAAATAAGAAACGATATTATGATGGAGCCCGCTTTTGATGTTCTATCGTCAGATGAGGATTTTCTAAATCTTATGCTTCAGGAACCCCTTTTGCCGGAGAAATAAAGATGAGGGTAATTTGGGAAAAGATACTGGAACTTGAGAAGAGCGGAAAGAGCGGAACCCTCGTTACGGTTGTCAAAACTGAGGGGGCATCCCCACAGGTTGCAGGGGCAAAGATGCTTGTAACATCCGATGGGGAGCAGTTCGGCACTATAGGCGGGGGGACCGTTGAGTATAAAGCAAAGATAATTGCGCTCCAGCTTATCTCTGAACCCCAACCCCTTCTTCAGACCTTTGACCTCAATCTTGAGGGCGAAACGCCAACAGGAATGATATGCGGGGGCAAGATGACCCTCTTTTTTGAACCGATAAGACAAGCGGAAACTGTGCTCATATTTGGCGCGGGGCATATAGGTTCAAGGCTCTGCAAACTCGCTAAGTTCGCGGGTTTCAGGGTTATCGTTGTGGATGACCGCAAGGAATATGCCAGCGAACAAAACCTCCCAGATGCCGATGTTATTATAAATGAACCTTTCCATGAGGCTATCGGGAAGATACATTTTGGACCGCACTTGTACATCGCTATTGTTTCGAGGGCACACGCTATTGACCTTGAGGTGCTGAAAAAATGTATCTCAAAGGAATATAAGTATATCGGTATGATTGGCAGCAGACAGAAAGCGAGCGAGGTATTTAAAGCACTGCGTGAAAGCGGGATTTCTGAGGAACTTATAAGCAGGGTGCACTCCCCAATAGGGCTCCCTATTGGGGGACAAAGCCCGGAGGAGATTGCAATATCAATAATTGCAGAGATGATAAAAATCAGAAATATGAACGAATCAAAGGCTGAATAAAGGAAGGTTAGTTATGAAGGAGTTCAGGGCATTAATTCCGAGAAGTGTTCAGGAGGCTCTTGAGTTATTGAGCAAGAAAAAGGGCGCTATGCTTCTTGCAGGGGGAAGTGATCTTGTCGTGAAATTGAAGGAGCGAAAAGTTACACCACGCTATATTATTGATATTACACATCTTAAGGAATTGAAATTTATAAGGGAGGATGGCGAATGCCTTCTTATCGGCCCCCTTGTTACGCATAGTGAACTCAGTATGTCCGATTTGATTGACAAGTACGCGCCCGTGCTGAAAGAAGCTGTTCGCTGTCTTGGCAGTCCGCAGATAAGGAATATCGGAACCATAGGGGGGAACATTGTTACTGCCTCGCCAGTTGCTGATACAGTCCCGCCACTTTTTGTGCTTGACGCCACTTTGACTTTGCGAAAGAAGGATGGTGAGCGAAGGGTTCATATACGCGATTTCGGCGTTGGACCCCAAAAGTCAATTATAGAGCCGACCGAAATGCTTACAGAGATCCGTGTTAAAAAGATGGGCGAAAACGAGGTTGGCTTTTACAGAAAACTTGGACAGAGAAAGGCTCTTGCTATATCTAAAGTTTCCGTTGCTTTTTGGGCAAAGATGAGAGACCGGGTTTTTGAGGATGTGAAAATCGCGCTTGGGGCTGTTGCACCGAGGGTTGTTTATGCTCAGAAGGCTATGGAATTTCTCAGGGGGAAACCCGCTTCGGTAGATGTAATTAAAATGGCTTCAGAGGTTATAAAGAATGACTGTACCCCAATAACTGATATCCGTTCCACAGAAGAATACCGAAGGGAGATGACAGGCGCGCTTCTTATTGAGGGTTGTGAGAGGATCTTCGGTATGACAATAGAGTGAGGGTTTCTTTTTTCGCCTGAAGCAAAAATTCGGGGGTCCAGTATGAATGTAAAATTGAGAATAATCCAGTATGGAACCGGGAGATTTTTTCTTGAGCATAGTAGTTAATTTTTGTTTCTTATTCTTTGGTCGTGAAATCATCGGGCAACATATCCTTTTCTGGGGGAGAGGAGTATGAAAGTGATAGGCAAGAACATACCGAGAGTTGACGCGCTTGGTAAGGTTACAGGGCGCGCAGTTTATGCTGACGACATTAAGATTCCAGGGATGCTTTACGGGAAGGTTGTAAGAACGAAATATCCGCATGCAAGGATTTTAAGCGTTGATGTTTCAAAGGCAAAAGCTCTCCCCGGGGTTTATGCGGTACTTACAGCAAAGGATATACCGGGGTCAAATCGGGTCGGGGTGGCAATAACGAAGGATCAGCCAATAATTGCGGATGATAAGGTAAGGTATATGGGTGATGCTGTTGCACTTATCGCAGCTCGCGATATGAAAACTGCTGAAAAAGCCGCGCGACTTGTTGAGGTGCAATACGAGCCACTACCCGTTGTCGTTGACCAGGAGGAGGCACTTTCGCCAAATGCCCCAAAGATCCACGAGAAAGGGAATCTTATATGTCACCACAAGGTTCGCAAGGGCAATATTGAACACGGCTTTAAGGAAGCCGACATTATTGTTGAACGCCTTTTTAAAACGCAGATGATAGAACATTCTTACATTGAGCCAGAATCTGTTGTGGCTGAACCGCTTGAGGATGGCGGTGTACGGGTTACGGGGTGTATGCAAAATATATATACAACCCGGCGTGTCCTATCTGCAGTGCTCAATCTCCCGCTTCATAAAATAGAATGCGTTCAAACCCATATAGGTGGTAGTTTTGGCGGGAAGGACGACTCAATGAATATAATCGCATCACGGGCAGCCCTACTTGCTCTCAAGACCAATCGCCCTGTGAAAATCACCTACACCCGCGAGGAATCAATGATTGACTCCTACAAACGCCACCCTTATAAGCTTTATTACAAAATAGGGCTAAAAAAGGATGGCAGTATATGTGCGATGGAGATAAAGATATTTGCCAATGGCGGAGCATACGCTTCAATGAGCGAGTTTGTGACCTGGCGTTCGGTTGTTCAGGCAACAGGACCCTATAGGGTGCCGAATGTATCCACAGACATATATGCCGCTTATACCAACCTGAACTATACGGGTGCTATGAGGGGGTTTGGTAGCCCGCAGATAATCCTTGCGAACGAGACACTGATGGACGAATGTGCACAACTTCTCGGCATTGACCCTTATACATTCAGGAAAAAGAACCTCTTCGTAACAGGCGATACCACTGCAACCGGTCAGGTTCTTCCAGGGTATGTGAGCATAAATGATGTTGTTGATGCTGTTGTCAGGGCGTCGGATTATCTAAACAAGTGGAGGATGTATAAGGAAAGGCAGGGCGAACCGGCAGTAAAGAAGCGGGGAATTGGGCTTGCATGTAGTTATCGTGGGGTTTCGCTTGGGGCTGAGGGCGCTGATTTTGGCTCTTGCGTGGTAAATCTTCAAGAAGATGGAACTGCAACCTTGTCAATCGGTATAACCGATATGGGACAAGGCGCCAGAACCGCTCAGGCTCAATTCGTTAGCGAGTTGCTCGGACTTACGCTTGACAGAATAAAAGTCCTTGAAATAAATACGAGCCGTTCCCCGGATTCGGGTCCTACTGTTGCCTCTCGTGGAACATTGATCGCGGGGAACGCCATAAAGGATGCTTGCTCAAAGATACGGAAAACCCTTGAGCGTGTGGCAACCGATTTTGTGGGCGCATCTCAGGAATTTGTGTTCGAGGATAATATGATAATCAATCCAGGGACGAAAGAGTCTGTTCCGATTGAGCGTGTTATTCGTGAATGTGTCAAACGAAAGCTCCCGCTTAGTGAGGCTGGTTTTTATGCAGCGCCGTACACCAACTGGCACGAAGAGGAGGGACAGGGGCTGGCTTATTTCACCTATGTTTATGGCGCGAATATCGCTGAGGTTGAGGTTGACACTGAAACTGGCAAGGTTGAGGTTCTGAAAGTTTGGTCAGCACATGAGGTCGGAAGGGCTATTAATCCTGAAGGGGTGAAGGGGCAGATTTATGGTGGGGTGGCAATGGGGCTTGGGCTTGGGCTTATCGAGGAATTTGAGTTTAAGGATGCCGTGCCGCAGACGATAAATTTTGACGAATATCTCATTCCCACATCTATGGATGTGCCAGAGGTTGTGCCAATCATTGTGGAGAATCCGGACCCGGTGGGTCCATTCGGTGCAAAATCAGTAGGAGAACCCGCAAACGAACTTGCAGCTCCGGCGATACTGAACGCAATCTTCAATGCCACCGGCAAGCGAATAACCGAAACCCCAGCCAATCTTGAGGTTGTTCTGCTGGGGAAAAAATTGAAAAAGTAAACAGAGCAAGAATATAAGGTTTATGCCAAAAAGAACCCCCGGGTTGCTATCCGAAAAAGAGCCCCAGAAAGCGATTCTCCAGGAAAAATTGAAAGGAACTTCTGATGCAGAAATTGGGCGAAAGTATGAGGTTACTTTTAGATATATTTGGATATAGATGATTTTCTGAAAGAAATGACGAAGAACTATCCATACATCCCAATTAAAGAATCGGTGTTCGGAAAACATAATCAGGTCATATAGAACCAGGAGGTACTATGCTCCCACAAATTGAATATTTCCGACCACGCTCTCTTGATGAGGCGTTAATGCTCCTCGCAGGGCGCCAGAATTCTAAAATCCTTGCCGGCGGAACCGACCTTCTTGTCGAACTTCGTAAACATAACCCCGACGAGTTTTTCACCATAATTGATATAACCGCCATTGACTCGCTCCGCTTCATAAGGGATGCTGGGGATAAGGTTTTGCTCGGTCCTCTTGTAACCCATAAGGAACTCAGCGAGTCTGAGCTTATAAGGCGTGAGTTCCCGTTTCTTTCGCTATCCGCATCCACTGTCGGTAGCCCGCAGATTCGCGCCCGTGGAACTATTGGCGGCAATATTTGTAATGCCTCTCCCGCTGCGGACACCGTTCCGGTTCTCGTAGCACTTGACGCAATAGTGACCCTTGAAAGCGCCACGGGAAAAAGGGAATGCCTGGTTGAGGAATTTATTACAAAACCTTACAGAACACTTATTTCACCCGGCGAGATTCTGACAAAGATTTACATCGGTAAATTGCCGCCCGGTGCTAAAAGTTCGTTCATAAAGCTTGGGCGGCGGAATGCCCTTGCGATTTCAAGGATGAATGTAGCTTCCGTGCTCCTCGTCGAAGATGGGCTTATAAAATTTGCAAGGCTTGCTTGCGGATCTGTCTTTCCAGTGACACAAAGGGTAAATGGTGTTGAGGAATTTTTGCTCGGCAAAGAGCCATCGGTGGAACTCTTCAGAAAAGCCGGGGAACTTGTTGCAGAGGAAATGGTTAAAGTTACCGGTGTTCGTTGGTCAACCCCATATAAGAAGCCTGTCATTGCGGCGCTTGTAAGGCGGGCGCTTTGCGAGTGCGCCGGATTGGAGGTGAAATAATGGATAAGGTGACAATAAGGTTCACATTGAACGGAGAGGATCAGGAGCTTGAGGTTTCGTCACGCATAACGCTTCTTGATTTGTTACGCGAGGAACTCAATCTTACAGGCACAAAGCGTGGTTGCGAAATCGGGGAATGCGGAGCCTGCACGGTAATATTAAATGGCGAACCAGTGAATTCATGTTTAGTTCTCGCACCACAGGTTGATGGTAGCGAGATCTGGACAATTGAGGGCTTATCGCGACTTGACGAAATTCACCCAATACAAAAAGCCTTTGTTGAGGCAGGTGCTGTTCATTGCGGTTTTTGCACCCCGGGTATGGTTATGTCCGCAAAGGCTTTGCTTGACAAAAATCCAAAGCCAACAGAACAAGATATCAAACTCGCGATCTCCGGCAATCTTTGTAGATGCACTGGATACAAGCAGATTATCGATGCAATCAAACTTGCGAGCGAATGGTTAAGCAAAACATAACACACACTCGTTCCTAAAATCCTGATCAAGAGGATAATGCCATACGGAGAGAAAAATCCCCGCGAAATCGCGAAAAATCGGCTTGCTGAGCCCATTTAGAGTTTTAAGAGAAATAGGTCTGAATTGCGAAGGAGATTGAGCCTCTTCGTATAGATTCCCTAATTCGTATGCTACGCCTCCACAAAGAACTTCACGAAACCCAATCCCCAAATGAAAAAGAACAGCCCCAGCGAATCAAAAATAAAACGGATGCCGAAATAGCCCAGTTAATCTACAAGTTCTATGGCTAACCGAAGAGGAAAAATTCACACACCAAAAATGCACCGCTATTTTGTCCAAAACATCATAACAACCATAAATTTTGAGCAAGATTATATCTTATTCCCCCTCACTATGCCCGGATAAATTTCAGTCACAATTCCCTGTCAACACCTATAATTTTGTAATCCCGGTATTCCCCTATCCGCGTGTGCAAAATCCTGTTCTCAATAAACGAAAGGATTCTGATCAAAAGCCTATTGTGCTTGTGCGAGCTCCTCACAGATTCGTCCACCGTCCAGTTCTTAGATTTTATCCTCTCTTCCATCACCTTCGGATGAGTACCGGTAAACCTCGCGAGATGTTTCAATGTTCCATACTGAAATGGCAGTTCGCGCGTCTCTGAAGGATGCCTTTTATCAACCCAGTCCGCATTGTGATGTATTGTGTCCTGAACAATGATCTTTTGCCTCATCTTCCGCGGATCCCTCACCCAACCATAATGGTATATTTCAGCAGGTATAAGTATAACATTCAGTTTTCGCCCTTTCAGCCTGAACCCCTGACCATCACCATAAACCTCAACCCCAATCTTGTTTCGCACAACCCTGACCTCTCGCCTGTACCAGTTGTGCGCGGTCTGGTAATGCTCGTAGTCGCCCCAGAAATGCTTGTAAGAAAAAAGAAATCCCTCGACATGCTCGTCATTATGGTATTTCTCTATAGCCCTTTTAATCACGGGCAAATACCTCTCGTGAATGACCTCATCAGCCTGAAGGTAAATTGCCCAATCGCCACTGCAGGAATGTAACGCAATATTAGCCTGAACACTATGCACCAATCCACCTTTAAATTTTTCCGGCTCCCACACAGTATCAATAATTCTTATCTTCGGCGAATTGATGCTCTCAATAAGGCTTCGCGTGTTATCCTGGGAGCGACCACACGCAACAACAAATTCGTCGCAGATCGGCAGGACAGATAAAATGGACTCTACCACAGGGAAATCAAGAAGTTCCGCATTCATAACATATGTAAACCCGCTGACCAGTATATTACTTTGTGCTTCCATATCAAGGTTTTATGTTGCAAGATTTGAAGAAAAGGTTTATTTTCATATATACAAAATATAAAGGGAATCAGAATGCGCAATACAGGTATAAGAAGGTTTTTGAAAAACATAGAAATATGGGGAAGATTGAGGATTCTTGATGTTCTGCGGCTACTTTTCGCCTCAAGGATCAAATACGATAGGATAGAGAAATCGGAACTTAAGGGCAGGATCTTGTTCATACGCCCTGACAGACTTGGTGATGTTATTATTTCTACGCCCGTTTTCAGGATTCTCAAGGAAAAGGAGCCCAAAGTTGAGATAACCGTTTTGGCCTCGAACAGAAACAAGAATATCGTAAAAAAGCTGCCCTATGTGGACAGGATCGTCCTCTACCATAAAAATCCGCTCCTCTTTTTTCTGAGCCTTTTCAGGGTTTTACTCACCGGCTACGATTTTGCAGTGGACCTTATGGACATTCCATCGGTTACAAGTTCAGTTTATCTTATCTTTTCCCGTGCGAGATACAGGCTTGGTTTTTCGCAAAAGCCTGGCGGGTATAATGTAAATTTTATTTATAATGTCAGGGTTCCGCTTATGATAAAGGAGAAGACGCATATAATAGAAAGGACCGCGCAGGTATTGAAGCCTTTTGGGATAGACTTCTCCTTGCAGGACCTTCGCCCGGATTTTCCCCTTACAGATGAGGATTTAAAATTTGGCGAAAGATTTATTTCAATGATCGGCTGGGAGGGGAAAATTGTTGGCATAAATATCTCTGCTGGAAAATCTACGCGCTGGTGGGGCGAAGAGAATTATATTGAACTTGCAAGGGGGATCACAAGGCGGGGCTACAGGGTTTTGTTGCTCACCCACCTTGATGATATTGAGCGCGCAAATACAATAATTGGAGGCGTCGGAAATATGATAAGGCTTGGTCCTGTTACAGGCGATTTCTCAAAGTTTGCCTCAGTTCTAAGGTGGCTTTATATCCTTGTTACACCCGATACCTCTGTTGTGCATATTGCCTCTGCATTTAATATACCTGTTGTCGGGCTTTATCCTGCAGATTACCAGAACCTCGTGAGCTGGCGGCCATATCTTGTGCCAAATCGTGTTGTTCAGTCGCCGGTGAAAGACGAATTACATCATATCAAGGTTGAATGGGTTCTTGATGCCTTTGATTCGCTTGTCGATGAACTTCAGTCTAAAGGGCAGAATTTATAGGGACCGGGCAGAACAGATATGAAACTATCGGTTATAATAATCACGCTTAATGAGGAATCAAATATACGGGATTGCCTTGAGTCGGTGAAATTTGCGGACGAGATCATTGTTGTTGATGCGGGAAGTAGCGACAGGACGGTTGAAATTGCGCGCTCGTATACGGATAGGATATTTACCCCGGGCTGGCTTGGGTATTCTGCTGCGAAGGAGTTTGCGCTTGCAAGAGCACGGGGTGAATGGATTCTATGGATTGATGCGGATGAACGGGTTAGCGAAGAACTTAAACGGGAAATCCTTGAAGCCATTGATAATCCGGGCAAAATCGTTGCTTTTGCGTTCCCGCGGAAAAGCTTCTTTTTGAACAGGTGGATTAGGCATTCGGGGTGGTATCCGGATTATGTGATTCGGCTGTTCAAGGCGGGGTATGGCAGATTTTCGTCATCCCTTGTTCATGAGGGGGTTATGGTTGATGGGGCTCTTGGAAGGTTGAAGAATCCGATTTTACATTATACATACCCGACGCTTGAGAAATATTTCCAGAAGTTCAATAATTACACGACACTCGCGGCACAGGATTTAAGGATGCGCGGGGAGAAGTTCAGCTACTTTAAACTTTTCTTTCACCCGTGCGCGAAGTTTTTCAAGATGTACATTCAGAAGCTCGGTTTCCTTGATGGGGTTGAGGGGTTTATCCTTGCGGTGTTTTCCGCATTTTATGTATTTGTGAAGTACGCGAAGCTAAAGTACGCTGATGGTTTTTCTCAACCCGAAAAGCGGTAGAATTATGAAAAAACTTGTGCGATTGCTTTTGCTGACCTCGTTTTATGGATTTTGTTTTTTTTCGCCGTGGAGTATTGCTGGAGCCCTGGCTATGCTTGTGGTGGGGCTTGTTGGGGTTGTGCTCGTGCTAATTTGGGGACCGCGACCGAATTTTCAAACTGGCGGAATATTTATGTTTATCGTTTTGTATTACATAGTTAATCTTTTCTCTGCTGCCCTGTCAGGGGCTTTTTTTGACTCGCTGAAGTCGCTTCGCCACGAATGGATCCCCTTAACATTTCTCATCTGGGTTTTCCTTTCGCCCGATGAAAATCATCTTAAACGGGGCATTGATATTATGGTTGCAGTAAGCGGAATTTTCGCGTTCTACGCCTGTTTACAGCACTTCACAGGTTATGACCTGGTGCGAGGTATCGCTCTCGAATCTTTGGATAGGTTCTACATTGCAACGGGTCCTTACGGTGGGCATCTGACATTTGGCGGGGTTTACTTTTTGATCGCTTTTTTTATTCTTGGGTATCTTGCGGGAAGCGCTTTGGAAAAGGGGCGAAGATTCTACTATTATATACTATTTTTGTTTCTTGCGCTACCAGCGGTGATACTCAGTTATGCGAGAAGCATATGGATTGCGATGGCGGTTTCTACCGCGATTTTGGTTTTGCTTGTTTTCAGAAAACATCTTTTAAAAGCGAGCGCAATAATTCTTGCTCTTTGTGTTTTGCTGGTTATCCTCTTCCCATCGCTTGCAAAAAGAGGGAAAACTTTGCTTGATATGTCATTTGATTCAAATTTTAATCGAGTTGAACTGTGGGCTACCTCGCGGAATATGATTTTTCATCGCCCCATAGTTGGATTTGGGAGTGGGGGTTTTACGAGGAATTTTGAAAAATATTTTTCTGGTGGGTTTTGTCCTGTTAGATGTCACCCGCACAACGATTACCTGAATGTCCTTGTTGAGACCGGTATTTTTGGATTATTGATTCATCTTGGGCTTTTTTGGCTTGTTTTGAGGCGCGCATATTATGTTTTTAAGGCAGGATCGGGCATTTACAGGGGGATTGCGCTCGGTTCACTACTTGCTGTGGTGGGGATAATGATTGCTGGAGAATTTGAATGCTTCTTCGTCGATGACGAGGTTGAGGAACTATTATTTTTTATGTTCGGACTTTGCACTATCAGTTATAATACGACACTTTACCAAAAAGGGTTTCTCAGGAGGGATGCCAGAATTCTTCTTATCAGAACCGACAGGATTGGGGATCTCATTTTGTCTACCCCTGTTTGTGATGCGCTAAAAAAATCCCTGCCTTCGTGCAAAGTTGATTTTCTCGTCTCAAAGTATGCCTCCGAAATAATCAGGAACGACCCCAATATTGAAAATATATATATCAAAAGCGGTTTTATTTCTACAGCGAGGCTTATGCGAAAAATCAAGCCCGAGGTTGCGATATTTATACATCCGACATTTGATGAGGCACTGGCAGGTATGCTTTCTGGTGTGCCACTACGCCTTGGCTCTGGGTATAGGGCGTATTCCTTTTTGTTCAACATTCGTCACTATGAGCATAGGAAGACCAACAAATACCACGAGGTACTTTATAATTGTAGGATGTTAAAAGAAATCGGGATTGAGTATCTTCCCGAGCGAATACGAGTGTACCTTGATGAGGAGAGTCGCAGACGGGCAAATGAGTTGCTCGGTTCATTAGGGGTTTGCGGAGATTATGTTGTTCTTCACCCGGGAAGTTTGGGGTCTTCTCTTGCATGGAGTATTGAAAACTACAAAAGCCTTGCGAAGATTTTCGCGGAAAGTAACTATAATGTTATTATAACCGGGAGCGAGAAAGAGATGGCGCTCGCGAACTTTATCGCAGAAAGTTCAGGCAAAAATGTTTTCAACATAGCGGGGAAAACCGATCTGCTGACTCTTGCGGGAATTTTTGAGAAGGCAAGGATTGTTATCACTAACTCCACAGGTCCGCTTCACATAGCAGATGGTGTTGGAACAAGCGTGCTCGGAATATTCCCGCCATCAAGGAATATGTCCCTTACACGCTGGGGACCATATAATCAGCCCGAAAATATAATTCGCCCCCCTGTAGAGGAATGCGAAAGATGTGTCGGGAAATCCTGCAAGTTTTGGTATTGTATGGATATACTGAAGCCGGAGGCGGTGTTTGAGAGGGCAAAATTGATAATGGGAAGAAGAACGAGGTAAAATGAGCCGGTGGGCAAGCATTATATTGCCAGAAAACTGGGCGGGTTGCGAGATCCGTATGAGGATACGGGAAAAGCCATCAATAGATGGTCTGGGATTTGTAATGTGCGACGAGCCTGAGGGTCTAATAGTTGAACTTAAGCAAGTTCACAGTGCATATGTAGTAACAGTGGATGAGCCCCGCAAGGCTGAGAAAATAACTGGCAGCGAAGGGGATGGTTTAATTACAGCCTGCCGTGGTATCTGGCTAAGAATTAAAACCGCCGATTGTGTGCCACTATTTTTGTACGAACCTAAGGCTCAACTTATAGGCGCAGTTCATATTGGCTGGCGTGGGCTTAAAGCCAGAATTGCGAGTGTGGCTATTGAACATTTCGTGAAAGAATTTTCGGTGAAGCCAGAAAATATTCTGGCATTTATTGGACCTTCAATTTGCTGGCGCCATTACGAGGTGGGGCTTGAATTTCGCTCTTGGTTCAATCGTCCAATTTTGTTTGAAGATGCTCACAAAGCCCTGCATCTGGATTTAAAACTTGGGGTCAAACTGGAACTGCTTTCAAGTGGCGTGCAGGAATCCTCCATTATTACAAGCCCCCTTTGCACCTACGAATTCCCATTTCTGGCTTCGTTCCGCCGCGAAAGGGAAGATTTGAAGGACCAGATTGATAACCTTATTCGTCTCAAGATTTGAAAATGTGGATGTTAACCATATTCCTTTAAAATGGTCTGATACATAATTATAACTTGATTTTTTAGAAAAATCTTTTTTATTAAAAGATCAAAGCGGAGGCAAAAATGGAACACGGAAATACCTTCAAGGAGCTTCTACAGAAGCTTGAGGATAAAACGGCAATAGTTTGTGTTATGGGGATGGGCTATGTTGGGTTACCGCTTGCACTTGAGTTCTGCCGTGCAGGGTATTTTGTCTACGGATATGATATAAACGAGGCGCGCGTGGAGCGACTTAAAAAGGGCAATTCCTATGTTGATGATGTTAAGAATGAGGATTTAATTCCTCATATAGATTCTGGAAGACTTTTGCCAACAGCAGACCCATCGGTATTGGCTCGGTGTGATTGTATTGCTATTGCGGTTCCAACCCCGCTGAACAAGACGAAGGATCCGGATATATCGTATATTCTTGATGCCTGCGAAAAGATAAAAAAGCACCTTCACAGGGGTATGCTCGTTGTTCTTGAATCTACAACATACCCCGGAACTACCGAGGAGGTGGTCCTTCCCATACTCGAATCCACCGGGTTTAAGGTCGGCGTTGACTTTTTCCTCGCGTTTTCGCCCGAGCGGGTGGACCCGGGAAACCCAGTATATAATGTTCACAATACACCAAAAATAATAGGTGGCATAACCCAGGCTTGCACACAGCTTGCGTCGGCATTCTATCTTGGGGCTGTCGAACGGATTCACCCCGTGTCTTCCGCCAAAACCGCAGAAATGGTCAAGCTTCTCGAAAACACATTCCGCGAGATAAATATTGGTATGGTCAACGAAATGGCTATTATGTGCGATTTGCTAAAGGTTGATATATGGGAAATCATAGAGGCTGCGAAAACCAAGCCTTTCGGATTTATGCCATTTTATCCAGGTCCGGGTCTTGGTGGACACTGTATCCCAATTGACCCACATTATCTTTCATGGAAACTAAAGACAGTAAACTATTACGCAAGGTTTATTGAACTTGCGGGAGATATAAATTCCAATATGCCGCGGTATGTTGTCAGGAAGACGATGGAGTTTTTGAACGAGGTGAAAAAGCCGCTGAAGGATTCGAATGTGGTGTTGCTTGGGGTGGCGTATAAGCGCGATGTCTCTGATGTCAGGGAATCCCCGGCACTTGATGTTCTCGAGCTTCTTGAGGAGAAGGGGGCGAAGGTTGTTTATAATGATCCGTATGTGCCGGAGATAAAATGGAAAGATGGCGTTATGCGTTCGGTAGAGCTCACCGAAGAACTTCTTGAGAATGCCGATATTGTCCTCATCCTCACTGACCACAGGGTTTATGATTACGGTTGGATAGTTGAGCATTCACAGCTTATATTTGACACGCGGAACGCAACCAGCGGTTATAGAAGCCCCAGGATTAAGCGCCTTGGAGCCGCATAAAGAGAGGGTATATGAGGGAAATCGTGATTTACAGGACAAATCCCGAGCGAGTTATTTCGCTTGCTGTCAGGGATTCAATATTTAACCAGGAACCGCACTGGAGAAGGCTTGAGGAGTATATGAGGAGGAATAGGCTTGTGAAAACCGGCAGTGAGATTGTTATTTTTCACTACGACCCTAAAGAGGTTATTGATCCGGAATGGGTGAACTACGAGATGGCAATCCCTGTATTCGGCGAACCACAGGAACCTGATCCGGAAATTCTATTAAAGGAGCTTCCCTCAATCCTTGTTGCGAGCATCATTCACCGGGGGCATTTTGACGATATTGAAAAAAGTTACAACAAGCTCTTAGCCTGGATAAAGAAAAAGGGATACAAAACCTCAGGTCCAGCCATTGAGATAAGGCTTCGCGGTAGATCCGCAATTGATGACGAAAGAGGACTAATAACTGAGATACAATTCCCAATTTCGTAGGAGGCAAGATGAAAAGTTTGCTCATTAAAAATGGGACACTTGTTTGTCTTTCTGAGGATGCGCCAGTGTTTATTGAGAACGGCGGTATTCTTATTGAGGGCGGGCTCATCAAGAGGATGGGCAAAAGTAGCGAGCTTGAGCGGGATTACAGGGGGGAAACGGTTGATGCCCGCGGTGGGATTGTTATGCCGGGGCTAATAAATTGTCATACGCATCTTTATTCTGCGCTTGCCCGTGGCATCTCAATAAAGGGTGAGCCAGCATCAAATTTTGTCCAGATACTTGAGAAGCTTTGGTGGCGGCTTGACCGCGTGCTTGACAAGGATTCCATTTATTATTCCGCTCTGGTCGGGATTGCCGATTGCCTCCGCTTTGGCACAACAACAATATTTGACCATCACGCCTCAAATGGGTATGTTCGCGGGAGCCTCGATCTGATCGCACAGGCTGTACGAAGTTTTGGTATCAGGGCTTCCTTATGTTATGAGGTTTCCGACAGGGATGGCAAAAAGGTTTCTGATGATGGGGTCGAGGAGAATCTTGAGTTCATCCAGAAAGCCCAATCCGATAAAAGCGATAAAATTAAAGCGCTATTTGGTCTTCACGCTTCTTTCACAATATCGGAGGAGACATTTAAGAAAATCGCCGGGATCACTAAGGATATTGCATGCGGCTTCCACATTCACTGTGCGGAGGATTTGGCTGACCAGGAAGAGACAACGCGAAAGTATGGTCTTCGTGTTGTTGACAGGCTTGAGAAATACGGGATTTTGCGTCCCGGTAGTATCGTTGCTCATTGCATTCATATAAGCGGGGATGAGATAAAGAAGCTTGCGCAAAGTGGGGTATTTGTTGCTCATAATCCTGAATCCAATATGAACAATGGTGTGGGTGCTGCGCCTGTGATTGAACTTATCGGTGCTGGCGCAAAATTAGGGCTCGGAACTGATGGCTATTCCGCCAATATGTTTGCGGAACTTCGCGTTGCCAATATTTTGCCCAAACTTGTTAAACGCGACCCGCGTGTGGGCTGGGCAGAGGCTTTCAGGATGCTCTTTACCGAGAATCCGCGTTTTGCCTCAACCTTTTTTGAGCATCCTGTTGGTGTGCTTAAGGAAAACGCGTATGCCGACCTCATAATTTTGCCTTACAATCCGCCAACGCCAATGAACGCATCTAATGTTCAGGGGCACTGTATTTTCGGGTTTTCGTATCTTATACCTGAGGTCGTAATAGTTGGCGGTGAGGTCGTTCTCAGGGATGGGAAATTTTTTGGTGTTGATGAATACGAAATAGATTCCGTTGCGCGGCGTGAAGCAGAAAAACTCTGGCGGAGGTTTAACAATGAGTAGGTTCTTTACAGCCTCAATCAAGAAAGTATACGAGATATCGTTGACCAGGAGGTTATTAATTTTTGCCGGGTGTTCGGGTGTTGCTTTTGTGTTGAGCATCCTCACAATCCCGACTTCCTGGGGCTTGAGGTTCCATTTCTTCCAGTATGCAATCTTCCTTGCCGGGTCAATACTCGGTCCGGTTTATGGCGGCTTTGTTGGGCTTGTGGGTGGGCTTGGTCCGGCTTTTTTGCGAAATGACCCTTACATCCTGCTTTATAATATCCTGCTTGGTGCCGCGACCGGACTTTTTGCCTATCGCTTTCGCCCATTCTTTGCCTCGCTTCTCGCGTTTTTCCTTGTCCATCTGCCGGTTATGCTTATCATTGGTATTTATGTCCAGAATGTTCCGGTTGTAATAATGACCACGATTTCACTCATACTCGCCGTTGAGGATTTTATTTGCGCGGCAGGTGCTGATGCGACCGCAAAAGGGATTACCAGGTGGCTTAAAAAATAAAATCAAGCCGGAATGGAATCGGATATACAATTAGCTAAAAAATACCTCATTGAAAAACGGCTGGGTTTTGTTTTTTTCAAAAACGGCGTTCTTATCGCCCAGAGTCGCGAAAGCGGGATAAGGGATCTTTACAGAATTGCCTGGCTTTACAAGGAAGAGCTGAAAGGTTCAAGCGTTGCGGATAAGGTGGTCGGGAAGGCAGCGGGTTCAATAATTATTTACCTTCAGGTGAAGGAATGCTTTGCGAGGGTAGTGAGCGAGGGAGCGCTTGAACTTTTCCGCAGGGCTGGTGTCAGATGCTCCTTTGACGAGAAGGTGTCAGTAATTCTCAACCGCAATAAAACAGACCTTTGCCCCTTTGAGAAACTCGTCCTTGACTTGAAGGATCCCTTTGAGGTTTATCTCAAAGTAAAGGAGAAAATAGATGGGGAAAGTCAAAATTCTTAAGTGCGTTAGTTGCGGGATGGAATACGAGCCTGAAACTCTGGATTATGTTTGTCCCCTTTGTGGGAACATAAAAGGGACGATGGATGTTCTTTACGATTACGAGAGTATAAAGCGGGTTTTTACGAAAGGGGAATTGAAAAAATCAAAAGAGTATTCGCACTGGAGGTATTTGCCGATTCTCCCATGTGAGAGCGAATTTGTTCCATCGCTTGTGGTCGGTTTTACGCCAATGTATAAGTCTGAGCGATTGAACAGATATTTGGGCGTAAAGGAGTTATATATAAAGGACGACGGGAGAAATCCATCCGGGTCACTCAAAGATAGGGCGAGCACTGTTGGGGTTGCAAAAGCCCTTGAGAAGGGCAAAAAGATAATAACTGCTGCATCTACCGGCAATGCGGCTGCCTCATTAGCAAATATCTGTGCTACTGTTGGGCTTGACTGTAGAATCTTCGTTCCTGCTTCTGCGCCAGCACCGAAAATCGCACAGCTTCTGGTATTTGGGGCAAAGGTTTATGCTGTTAACGGGAACTATGACCAGGCTTTTGATTTATGTTTGGTGGCAACCGAAAAATTAGGCTGGTATAGCAGGAACACCGGTTTTAACCCTTATCTTGGCGAGGGCAAGAAAACAGTTGTCCTTGAAATTATGGAACAACTTGACTGGAGGGTTCCCGACAGGATTTTTGTTTCTGTTGGCGATGGTTGCATTATTTCAAGCGTCTACAAGGGGCTGTATGACCTGATACAACTTGAGTGGATTGATAAATTCCCGAGGATATTCGGCGTTCAGGCTGAGGGTTCAGCGCCCCTGTATAAAGCGTGGAGAGAAGGAAAATCCTTGTGCGAGCCGATGGTCCCAAATACATTTGCGGATTCAATCTCTGTTGGAATTCCGCGCGACCAGGTGAAAGCACTTCGTGCGGTGAGAAAGACAAATGGCGAGTATGTCGCTGTTTCTGATGACGCGATAAGGGAGGCTATAAAACTGCTTGCTCGTTATGGCGGGGTTTTCGGTGAACCGGCGGGTGTTGCTTGTTTCGCAGGATATTTGCAATTACTCGAAAGCCAGTCCATAGATAAGGAAGAGCGAGTTGTCGTGATTATAACCGGCAACGGCTTAAAGGACCCACAGGGCGCAACATCGGGGGTCAGCGAAAGGGTAATAAACATTGACCCAAATTTTGAATCGCTTGAGAAGGTATTATAGGTAACTACCCTTGTATTTTTATGCGCCCTTTTTAGGGTTCCCTATTCGAAATTTCCGGGTCGCAATTTTGTTTTAGCGGGGGTCTTTTTATGGGGTGAAGTGTGTTCCTGTTTCGCCTCGTACCGCTTTGGCAAGAAGTTCCGGGCTTGTTATTATGGCGTGTTTCCCGCCCTTTTCGAGGAAACTTATAATGGCTCGGACTTTAGGTCCCATTGAGCCCTCGGCGAAATGTTTTTCGGCAAGGTAGCGCTTTGCTTCCTCAAGGTTAACCCTGTCAAGTTCTTTTTGGTCGGGTTTGCCAAAATTCAAATAAGCCTTCGGCACAGCGGTTGAAATTATAAATAGGTCAGCCTTTAGTTCACAGGCAAGAAGGCTTGAAGCGTAATCTTTATCTATTACAGCGGCAACACCCTCAAGTTCTCCGGGCGACTTCTCTATGACCGGTATCCCGCCACCGCCAACAGCAACAACCACAAATCCATTTTCAATAAGCCTTTTTATCGCTGATAGTTCTATGATTTTTTTAGGTATTGGGGATGGTACAACCCGTCTCCACCCGCGCCCGGCATCCTCCTTGATTGCCCAGTTTTCCTCCGCCGCCAATTTTTTCGCCTCTTCCTCAGAATAGAAAGGACCCACTGGCTTTGTTGGGTTCTGGAATGCAGGGTCATTCTTGTCCACTAAAACCTGCGTGACAACAGTTACGCATTCCTTATTCCTTCCCCGTTTTGCAAACTCGTGATACATAGATTGCTGGATCATATACCCGATAGATCCCTGTGTGTCGGCGCCACAAATATCCATAGGCACGGTGTGAAGCCCCAGCATCTTTCGTCCAGCCTCTGATCTCAAAAGGATGAACCCCACCTGAGGACCATTGCCATGGGTGATCACAACCTCGTAGCCTGCGTCCACTAAATCCGCGATGTGATTGCAGGTTTCACGGACAGCGCTGAACTGGTCGGGAACTGTCTGATGGTCCTTATCCTTGATTAGAGAATTGCCACCAATTGCTACAACAGCGAGTTTAGCCATCTTGTTTCCTCCCTTCTTGCTTCTTATTTTTGCTCATCAGCCATCTGCTTTAGCATAATAAAATTAAGGTTGAATCTCTTTTCTGTACAAGAAAATTGCCTTTCCTGAGCGATCCTCGCAATTAAAACAGGTAAACTTCTTGTCTTTTATTGATCTGGGATAATATCGTAGACCCAGAAAAACACCCTGTTCGGATTATGCTTTTTTATATATGGGGAGCGGATTGATATTGTAATCAACCCGCCCGGCTTTTGTATTAGATGAGATTTAAAGCCTCAAGTTCTGCTTCGTCCCACAGGTCAGACATCGTGAGCGCCATACCTGCCTTTTGAGTATGAAGCCTGTATTCGGCTACCTCGTAAATGATGGAGTTGGGTCCTGATGCTACCTCATCCTCAACCTCCTGCCCGCGGTCAATCGGCATCGGGTGCGTGAATATCGCATTATCGGTGAGTTCTTTCATCTTCTTCGCGCTGCATATCCATTCCTTGCTGTACGAGGCTGCCTTTTTCTTCTCCTCTTCTTTCTGGAAAACCCCGTTCTTATAGGCATTGGGACTAACCCAATTTCTCGAATACACAACATGAACGCCCTCATAAGATTTCACAGGGTCGTGGGAAATCTCAAATTTTGCGCCGTTCTTTTCGCACTGGGACTTAGCAAAATTCATAATCTCTGGGTCAAGGTCGTAGCCCTCGGGATAGGCAATTCGGAGATTCATTCCGAATATAGACGCGATAATTGCGAATTCCTGAACGGAGCACCAGGAACGAGCAAGAGCGCCACTTGCCCAACTAAGAAGTGCGGTTTTGCCCTTGAGATTTTCTCCGAGCCTGTCCATAATTCCCATAATATCCGCTAATCCCTGATATGGATGGAATTTGTCGTCAGCCATATTGTGAATGGGGACTGATGCATAGTGAGCGAATTCGCGAAGCATTTGGTTGCCCTCGCCGTAGTAGGATACCTTGTCCTCAAGTCGCCTTATCCCAACCCCGACCGCATATCTACTCATAACCTTGGCGACATCCTCAATGGTTTCGCCTGCGGTTGTTGCGCTTTTAAGACGCATAGCTTCAGGGACGAGGTACTGGGCAGCACCACCAAGCTCAACCGCTGCAGCCTCAAATGACTGACGCGTTCGCACTGACGGATTGTAGAAAAACATCATAAATGTTCGCCTGTGTAAAAGGTTGTCAAATCGTGGCGAATACCTGAACCTCTTCATCTCTCGGGCAAGACGGATGATATCCTCAAGTTCTTCGCGTTTCCATTCCATCGTTGTTATCATATCTCGCCCATAGTACTTGCTTTTTGCCATATTGCCTCCTTATACAGAGGATTGAAAGTTTACAAGTTGCTTACAGAAGAATTTTCTTCGGTAGCCCAAAGATACCCGACTAAACCCTTAGTCATCCTGAAGATCTTAAAGGATATGCTATACAAGATACTCAGCTTTGATTGTGTGATGCGATAGCAGTTGGGCGCGATGTAAGCTCGGCTCCGTTGTTATATGGAAATCTCGCAATCTCAGCCAATTCTTCGGACTATCCACAGGAAGCTTCTCTCTATTTATCAGAGACTCCCGTATGGTTATTTGCGAGCAAGTTTTTCAATTTACATTTACCATCGCCCGCCCATAAGAAGCGCCATAATTGCCTTGTGAGCGTGGAGCCTGTTTTCAGCCTCGTCGAACACAACCGAACGCGGACCATCAATAACCTCGTCGGTGACCTCCATATCCCTATCGGCAGGCAAACAGTGCATATATATTCCATGTGGACTGATGAGCTTCATCTTCTTGGCGTCGCAGATCCAGTGCTTGTTCTTTTCAAAAAGAGCCTTCATTCCCTTTTCGTCAAAGTCCTTGATCTTTTTGCCGTTCTTGTCCACCTTGGCGAAATACTCAAGCGAGCCCCAGGATTTCGGATATACAATATCAGCGCCCTTAAAAGCGTCAGCCATCTCTTCGGTTTCCTCAAATTTTGTGCCGTTTTCCTCGCAAAATTGTTTTGCCGCCTTTATGACCTCCGGGTCAAGCTCGAATCCCTTTGGACGGGCAAGCACGACATCCATTCCCAGTTTTGCGCTCGCAAGAACCACGCTCTGTGGGACGGCAAGTGGCTTAGCATACGAACCGGAATATGCCCAGGACATTACTATCTTTAGTCCTTTGAAGCCCCCGAATTTTTCCTTTATTGTAATCATATCGGCAAGAGCCTGCGTGGGATGGAACTTGTCGCATTCCATATTTATGAATGGTGCGCGCATATAATGAGCAAACTCCTTCATAACCGAGTTGGCAAAGCCGTAAATCCATTGAGCAGGCGCGCCATACATCCTTATCCCAAGACCATCGCAATATCTGTCAATCACCTGTGCCACATCGCAAATTCGCTCTGTCCTGTAAGGAATCTCATATCCAGCCCTTGCCGGTGTGTAGATCTTCTCAACATCAAGCAGAAGGGGATGCCCACCGAGTTGCATAATGCCCGTTGCAAAACTTGTGTATGTGCGCAGGGAGTGATTGAAGAACATCATATAGAATGTTTTTCCCCTGAGTATATGCGAGTGATCCTCGCCCATAAGGAATCGCCGTTTCAGGTCCAGAGCGACATCAATTAGCGTTTCCCATTCCTCTTTTGTGTAGTCAAGTTCGGCGTCAATCCAATCTCTCCCTGTAAAGGTGTTGGTCTTCATCTCAATCCTCCTTTTTTCTAAGTGTATTTTTTCAAAAGCCCCGTTTTCTCGTTGAATTCCCTTATCTTTTCATCGAGTTTTTCAGCCTGACCCAATTTTTCATCCCAGTATGTGTCGTCATACCACTGGGCATTAAGTTCCTCAACTGATTTGCCCTGTTGTTCTACCCAGGTAAAGTATTTGAGATTGTGCATCCGCTTCTTGTCGTAGTATGAGGTTTCAAGCATAAAATCAACGCTGACGCCAAGCAAGCAAGCCTCGAAATCCTTTGCTGCCTGGATTTCAGAATATGGTCCGTATAGTTCGCGATACTCCTGAATCCGTGAACCGTACAATTCCATTGAATCGGTGAAGACCGTAAAGATGATGTCCTTTTCGGTTAGTTCGAAGTACTTTGCTGTTTTGATTGCGCACAGCAGATTGGCTATACCTGAAAAACCGAGCAGGTCGAGTTTATCAACGGTTTCCTCAGGGACGCCGGATTTTTTGAGAAACTTTCGTCCTGCTTCTTCGTTGAAAAGGCGCATTAAGCGCGTTGTGAGATTGTCATCAATATCGCACACGACATCGGTATTCTTGAGGTTGTGAATCCAGGGAACATGCTTGTCGCCAATCCCCTCAATTCTGTGCGCACCATAACCATTGTAGAGAAGCGTGGGGCATTGGAGAGCCTCGCCGACAGTAAGAATAAGGCGTGGATATTTCTTTTTGAGATATTCTGCGCACCCAAGCGTTCCAGCAGAACCCTGTGTTAGTGCGACAGCTGTAAATCTATAACCTTTTTTGATTTCCCTCTCAACGACCTCCTCCATTGCGGCGCCAGTAACCTCATAATGCCACATAGCGTTTGGAAATTCATCGAACTGATTTAAAATCACGACCTCGTCCCCGCGTGTTCGCCTGAGTTCCCAGCATTTGTCGTAGATCTCTTTAACATTTGATTCGCATCCAGGCGTAGCAATAATCTCAGCGCCAACCTTTTTGAGCCATTCAAAACGCTCTTTGCTCATTCCCTCTGGCAGAATCGCTATGGAGGGACAGGCGAGAAGATAGGAATCATAGGCACCGCCACGACAATAATTCCCCGTTGAGGGCCATACCGCTTTTTGCCTTGTCGGGTCAAATTCCCCATTTACAAGCCGCGATACAAGCGGACCAAATGTAGCTCCCACCTTATGCGAACCGGTAGGGAAGTATTTTCCGATTAGCGCGAAAATCCTTGCTCTAACACCTGTCAAACTTGAAGGGATTTCCATATAATTTACATCCCCGAACCCGCCTGTTTTTATATCGTTCTTCCAGTTTATACGGAAAAGATTCAGTGAGTGGAGGTCCCACAATCCAATGTTTTTTAGTTCCGCTTTGATTTTCTCCGGGATTTTCTCAGGATGTTTCATCTCGTCAATTGTCGGAATGATTATGTTCCTTTCTCGGCATCTCTCAATTGTGCGTGCGAGAACCTCTTCTTTATCTTTCATTTTTGCTCCTTTTGGTTTACAGGCAAATAAAGTTTAAGTCTATGAATATAAGGGGAAAAATTATTTTGTAAAGAGCATAATATTAAGCGCAAGTATAAAGAAAAAAGGAGCACAAACACCCGCTCCCAAATTACCAAAACTGACAACCGATAGCTTATTTCAAGCAGTGAACTAATAAACTGTCCAACGCCAGGTTTTAAGATTAGATTTCCTCAAGCCTCTTTTTGAGTAGTTCCCTTGCAAGATGGGGACTTGCCTTGCCCTTAGTTTTTCGCATCACCTGCCCCAGGAAGAAATCAAATAGTGAGGTTTTGCCCGCCTTATATCTTTCAAGTTCTTTTGCGCATTCGGACAAAACAGCATCTACTATACTTTCCAGTTCCCTTGTATCCGAAATCTGAACCAGGTCGTACTCGCTAATAACCTGTGCGGCGGTTTTGTTTTCATCTATCATAATAGTAAACGCCTTCCTGGCGGTTGATAGGTTTAGTTCACCTGCCTTAAGCCTTTTAATAAGCTCAACAAGGTCTTCAGGTTTTACCGGGAAAGACTCAATTTTTAAATTTCGTCTGTCAAGTTCGCGAAATATTTCGGTGGTTATCCAGTTTGCAAGCGTTCGGTAATCGTTGAACATTGAAGCGCATTTTTCAAAATAATCCGCAATCCCTCGCTCCGAACATATGAGTTCAGCGTCGTACTCCCGAATCCCGTACTGTCTTATCAGTCTTGTTTCACGTTCCCAGGGGAGTTCGGGAATAAGCCACTTTAGTTTTTCAATTCGCTCTTCCTCAATATGTAAGGGCGGTAGATCTGGCTCGGGAAAATATCTATAGTCGGAACTTGTCTCCTTTGATCTTATCGGAATCGCGCGCCCCTCTTTTTCATCCCAGGTCAGAGTTTCCTGCAAAATCTTTCCGCCTGAGCCGAGAACATTTTTCTGATACTCAATCTCCCACGAAAGAGCATTTTCCAGGAACCTGAAAGAATTGAGATTCTTTAACTCTCGCTTTGTCCCGAATTTCTCGCTTCCTAAAGGCTTAATGGAAATATTCGCATCGCACCTGAAATTTCCCTCTTCCATATTCCCGGCGCAGATGCCCAGATATCGCAATGTCTGCCTTAATCGCTTGAGATAGTTCGAAGCTTCTTTTGGGCTTCTTATATCAGGATAAGAAACAATTTCGAGCAATGGCACACCGCACCTGTTCATATCAACGAATGTGTATAAACCCGCTCCGCTTTCTGGATGGAATAATTTTCCCGCGTCCTCCTCAATGTGAATCTCACGAATCCTTATTTGCTTTGTCCCCGTTTCGGTTTCAATCTCAATAGCGCCATCCACTGCGAACGGAACCTCATACTGTGTTATTTGATACCCTTTCGGCAGGTCAGGGTAGAAGTAGTTTTTTCGCGCAAAGTAGCTTACACGGTTAATGGTTGCTTTAAGGGCAATAGCAGCCATTATCGCAAAATCAACAACCCTTTGGTTTAAGGAGGGCAAAACGCCTGGATGACCGAGGCAAATCGGGCATACATTCGTATTTGGTGGCGTGTTATAATTTGTAGAGCAACCGCAAAATATCTTCGTCTCCGTTGTTAACTGGGCGTGAACCTCAAGCCCTATGACAACTTCATACTCCATATTTGAACCCGGGTTTTGCTATCCCTCGGATAGAATCTTTTCAATCTCGTTTGCTACCGAAAGCAATCTTCGATCATCCATCGGTCGCCCCATAATCTGTAATCCAACAGGAAGTCCATTTTTGTCGCGTCCACAGGGGATTGAAATTGCGGGCAAGCCGGCGAAATTTGCGACTGTTGTGCATATATCGGAAAGATACATCTCGAGCGGATCAGCGAGCTTTTCGCCAAGCCTGAAAGCGGTTGTTGGTGTTGTGGGGCTAAGGATAAAATCGTATTTTTTAAGGGTTTCCAGAAGGGCGTTTGATATAATTCTTCTTGCCTGCGCAGCCTTCTTGAAATAAGCCTCGTAGTATCCGGACGAAAGAACAAAGGTTCCAATCATAATTCTCCGCTTCACCTCATCGCCAAAATTCCTTGAGCGCGTGAGTTCGTACATCTCAATCAGATCCTCGCTGTTCTCGCGAACGCCGTACCTGACACCATCATATCTTGCGAGATTTGAGGACATCTCCGCAGGCGCAATAATGTAATAGACAGGCACAGCATACGAAAGCACAGGAAGGCTAATTTTTTCAATCTTCCCGGGCAACCGACTTAAAGCATTTAGTATTATTCCCCGCACCTCTTCGTTTATCCCTTCGCCAAGAAATTCCTCCGGAACAGCGAACCTCGAGCGGGTTAAGTCAATATTGTCCAGCGGGAAAAAAGGCGATTCAATCGGGCTATTTATAGAGGTTGAATCGTGCGGGTCATATCCGGCAATAACTGCATACACAAGAGCGCTATCGGTGACATTTTTTGATATAACGCCAATCTGGTCGAGCGAGGAGGCAAAAGCCACAAGCCCGAACCGCGATATCCGCCCGTATGTAGGTTTGAATCCCACAACCCCGCAGAACGAAGCTGGTTGACGAACGCTTCCACCGGTATCTGAACCAAGAGCCACAGGTACTGCCAGAGATGCGACTGTCGCAGCGGAACCCCCTGATGAACCTCCAGCAACCCTTAAGATGTCAAGCGGATTTCGTGTCGCACCGAATGCCGAGTGCTCGGTTGAGGAGCCCATCGCAAATTCGTCCATATTTGTTTTGCCCACAATTATGGCATCTTCCTGAAGGAGCCTTTCCACTGCGGTTGCATTATAGGGCGGAATATAATTTGAAAGTATTCGGCTTGCACAGGTTGTTTTTATGCCCTTTGTGATGATATTGTCCTTGATTGCCACCGGAAGCGCCGAAAGTCTGCCGAGCGGTTTGTTGTTTTTCCGTTTTTGGTCCAATAGTTCTGCCTGACGAAGTGCCTCGGCGGCAGTAATAGTGATGTACGCGTTGATTTTTGGCTCCCACCCCTTTATCCGCTCCAGTGTCCACTCGGTGATTTCTCTCGCGGAAATCTCGCCCTCTTTGAAGGCGCTGATTATTTCTATAGCTCTTCCCGGTAGCTTCATACCCTGAATTCTAAATTTAAATAATTATATTGATTGTGCAAGAAGAAAAATTTGTTGACTTGTCCGTTCTGGCGAGTAAATTTTTATCGGGTAAAAGGTTTTTATGTCTTTCAAAGTTTGCAGGGAGGAAAGAGGATGAAAGACAGAAAGGCACTTGTAATGGGCGGATTATTTATGATGATAATCGTGGGATTGGTTTATAGCGATGGTGCGAGGGATTTCATTGAATCTGGGGACAGGAAAGCTAAGCTGTATGATTATGAGAAGGCGCTTTTGGACTATAAGGAGGCGGTGAAACTTGATCCGCAAAATGCAGAGGCTAATTGGAAGGTTGGCTGGGCGCATAACCGCCTGGCTTTGAACTCCACTGGCGAAACGCGTAATTACCACTTTGGTGAAGCCTCAAATGCGCTTTCGAGGGCGATAAACATCGATAAAAGCATAGCCTACGCCCATGTTGAACTCGCACGGTCGCTTGTTTATTCGGGATTGCTCAAGGATAACTGGGATTCATACACTCTTGCAAAAAGGGTAAAAGAAGAGCTTGATTATGCCCTAAAATTGGATCCAAAACTTGCTGATGCTTATTTCCTTTTGGGGTTATGGCACAGGCAGGTTTCACGGCGTCCTTATTTGTGGCGACGACCCCTTGGGCTTGGGGAGGCTAATAAGGATGACGAACTTAAGAATCTGAAGCGAGCCGTTGAACTTGAGCCTAACCGTATTGAATTCCTCCTCGAACTCGGGAAATCGTATATTGACCGCAACGATAACTCAAACGCACGGGTAGTGCTAAAGAATATTGAAACAATCCAGCCCCGAGACCCCTACGAACGCATCCTTCGCGATGAAGGCTTGAAATTGCTTTCCCGCATCTCGCAGTAGATTCCTATGAGCCTTAATCGTCAAGCCCACACGCGTCTATTTAAGGATTTACGCCTTTCTTTTATTTTTATCCTCCTTATGGCTATACAAGCCCATTCAAAGGATATTGTTTATACGAGGGATGGAGAGGAGTTTTACGGGGATATCAAATTTATTGATGCGGATTCGCTTATTCTCGGAATGGAAAATGGGGATACGCTTTTCCCTTTGTCTGAGGTAGTTCGTGTTGAGTTTTTGCAGAACCTTGAACGGAGCGATTGGAAAACCACCGAGGATATAACGGATCCGCTCCTTGCGAAAATTGTATCAAAATATCTTGGCAAAAGGGCAAAGGTTAGTTCGAGTTATGAGGTACTTTTTGAGGAAAAATGTTACATTCTTTACCCGGATTCTTCGTCGGAGTTCGTGTGGCGAAGGATTTCGCGCGTATTCAACGACGACGGGATTGACAGGGAAGGGAGTCATTCGGTTTATTTTTTCCCTGACAACGATACCGCAAAACTTATATTTGCCATAGCGATTTCGCCAGATGGTACTATTACACCGATAAGCCAGAACTCCATCGAGTATTCATCCCCTTATGGCTGGGTCTCACAATACGATAGGGTTAAACGGCTCAAGTTTGCGCTTGGCGGACTTGTGCCGGGATCCATTGTCGATTTCAAATTGAAAATAGCAAAAAGGAAGGTAAGCCCATTTGACCCATTCGCGGGAAGCGAGATATTCGCTGAGGACGCTCCTGTAGAAAAAAAGATTGTCCGAATTCGTGTTCCCGACTCGTTCAATTTGAACTATCACATTTCCGGGCGGCGGGATTTAAAGGTCAAACTTTTAAGCTCGGCTGGCATGAAAGAGTATGTTTTTACGAGGAGCAACTGCGAACCCGTGATTTCTGAGCCTATGATGCCACCGCTTGTACATATTGCGCCAGGCCTGTTTTTTTCCGTTTATTCGGAGCACGCGCTCGTTGCAAGCCTCATAAAAAGCAAATTTGACGAATCCACTTTGGGTGGGCTTGCGGCACAAGGAATTGTGGATTCGATAAGAAGGTTAAGTACTTCCCCGGGTTTTGTTGCCCGCTGTATTTATAACTGGATTGTAAGCAATTTCAGGATAGTTGATGTTCCGTTTTATTTTTACCATCCCTATCCGAAAGGGATTGAGGAACTTTTCAGCTCAAGGATTGCGAACGGGTTTGATGCTGCTTTTGTTTATTATTCGCTATTACGGTTTGCGGGGATTGATGCGGATTTTCTTCTGGTTAGAACCTCAGATAATGGCTATATCCCGGAGGGCATTAGTTATATAAATATGTTTTCTGAGCCCATAGTTAGTTTCAATGCGGATTCTAATTATTTGGTTTTTGTCAAAAGCCCTTATTACAACTTCGGTGAACTTCCATCCTATTTGAGAGAAAAGCCGGCGCTCTCAATTAAAACTGGCACTATTGTGCGAACGAAGAGGCATTCACAGGACGAGAACTATACGAGGATTTACCTTTCCGCAGAGATTGACAGTGCCCTTGAGCTGAGAGCGACAAAAAAGGCTGAATATTTTGGCTCAAGCGGTGCAAGTGCGAAGGCGCGGGCATATTCAAAGATGGAAGAACTTCTTCAGGAAGAAAGCGTAAATTTGAGCTTCTTCTACCCCGAGGTTTCTGTTGACAGCTTGAAAGTCACGGGCCGCGGGCTTGATTCTATCGTCAGTTTTGAATATTCCTATCGTGCAGATGATTTCCTCATTTCAGGCGGGGAGAAATACTTTGCGCTTCCAATTCCCGAGTTTTACTACACAGGACAGGAGGCTGGGGTTAGCAAAAAGAGATATGAGTTGTTTCTACCTTCACCGCAGAGTTTTGATTTTAACATAAGGATCAAACTTCCCAGGAATCTTGTCCCGGTTTACATCCCACAGAGCGCGAGTTTTGACCGCGAGCCTTTTGGCTTTGGGATTGCAATCTCTTATGATAGTTCAACCTCAATTATCACAATGCATATAAAGGAAAGAATAGATGCGGGGCTATATCCTAAAGAAAAATTTAGTGATTTCAAGGAATTCGCTAAACTTAAACTGGCGAGCACCCGGAAATGGATAATATTGGAAAAGCAGGAATAATTTTTATTTTGCTCGTGCTTTTCTTGACCGGTGCCTCTGTGAAAAGCAGGCTTGAGTCGGTGAAAGGCGAACTTGCAAGGAAAAGGAAGGAACTTGCGAGTTTGCAAAAGGAAGAAAAGGGGATTGTTAGCGAACTTGCCAGCCTTGACCGTGAGATTTCCTTGCGCGAGGAGATTATAAGTGACCTTGCAACGGAGGAAAGCCTTATAGTTGTGGAGCTTGACACATTGAGAGTAGCGCTCAGGAATTGCGAGGAGGAAGTCAAAAAACAAAAGGAACTTCTCGCAAAACTTCTTGTTTATACTTATCAGAAGGGCAAACTTGGCGAACTCGCATTTATTTTTTCTGGCGAGAGTTTTTCGGAAATCCTCAAGAGGGTTTATTTTTTGAAACTACTTGCGCTTGCGCGAAAAGAGAAGGTACGATCAGTTGTTGAGCAAAGCCTGAAAATGGCGGAACTTATTGCGGAGCGCGAGAAGAATCTTGCTGAACTCAAATCTGTTCGACAGGAGCGCGAGCAAGAATTAGCGCTTCTCAGAGCGTCAAAGGGGGAACGGGCGAAAGCGCTTGCGAGTATCCGATCCCGTGAGGATGAATATCGAAACGCAATAGCAAGGCTTGAGACAAGCAAAAAAGAACTTGAGAAACTTTTGCAATCCGAGGTCTCTCGTGCGTCCAGGGGGAGTGGGGCTCAGGAGGGGAAATCCTTTGCGGGGCTTAAGGGAAGACTGCCCTGGCCACTTGCTGGAAAGCGTCAGATATTAAGAGGCTTTGGGATAACAAGGGATTCTCGCTATGGCACAAAGATAGAAAATAGTGGCATAGATATAAGGGCAAATCCAGGAGAGCCCGTTTTTGCTGTTTATCAGGGCGAACTCGTTTATTCTGGGTGGCTTCAAGGCTACGATTATGTTGTTATTATGAAACATCCCGGCAACTACTATACCGTGTATGGAAATCTGGGCAAGGTAAATTTTCAAAAGGGGGCAAGAGTAAGATCTAAAGATACACTCGGGCACATATCGTCTACCGGCTGGCTTGATGGTCCTAAACTTCATTTTGAGATTCGATTTGGCAAAAAGGAGGTGAACCCGCTTGAATGGCTCGCAAAAAGGTGAATGGCTTACTGATTTTCCGGGGCACGCCAGTGTGAAATCGTTGCTTTTGAAAGCCTGCGTAAGCGGGCGATTGCCTCAATCGCTATTGTTTGTTGGTCCACCCGGGGTTGGGAAATTTGCGACAGCACTTTCGCTTGCAAGATTCCTGCTTTGCGGTGCTCGCGGATGCGGGGTTTGTGCGACCTGCCGCGCGGTTGCTTCTCTTAGCCACGCAGATTTGAAAGTCGTTATTCCTACACCGAAAGAGGATTCGGAGCCTGAAGCGCCAGAACGCTATGGCACATTTATTGCGGAGAAGGCTAAAAATCCATATTTTATGCCTGCATTCAAGAAGCAGCCGAGCATTTCAATTGACACGATAAGGGGTGTTTCTGCCTGGCTCTCGTATACTCCGGCTTCTTCTTGTGAGCGCATAGCAATAATTGTTGATGCACATATGATGGGCACAGAGGCACAGAACGCTTTCCTTAAAACGCTTGAGGAACCCCCCGAAAGTGCACGAATAATTATGACAACTTCAAATCCCTACGACCTTTTGCCCACAATTCTTTCCCGTGTTGAGCGATTCCAGTTCGGCTTTTTAACAGAGAGTGAAATTGTTGAATATCTGAGCAAAAAAAGTGAAAGCAGTATTGCTGAACTCAGGCTTCTTGCTCGTCTTGCTGATGGTAGTATGGCTCGGGCTCTTGAGATGCTGGATGAGGAAAAACGCCGTCTGCGAAACGAGTTTGTCACCGCTTTTCAATATCTTTTTGAACCCAATGAACTAAGGCTTATTAATTGGATTGGCGAACAGGAGAAGTTTCCACTTGATGAGTTTTTGAGCGTTATGCTGTCGCTTGCGCACGACCTTCTTCTCCTCTGTTTGGGTGCTGACGAAAGCAAAGTCAATAATATTGACCAGTTGTCGATGATTAGAATGCTTTCGGGGCGTGTTAATGTGGAAAGTGTACAGCGCCTTATTGGTGCTATAGAAAAAGCAAGCCGTGCCTTACAATCTCACCCGCATTACGCCCTTTTAATTTTGTCTCTGCATCAGGCATACAGCGCGAAGGATAGTTATAACCATTGAGCAAAAACGAACCGATTTTTTATTCTTTCAATTTTAGTTGTAGCCGTCTTGCACCAATATACCTTCGCGCGTAGTATTCTTCGTTCAGCGATGAAACTATTATCCCCTTTGACCTGCTTGCGTGTACGAATTTATCCTTGCCAATTGAGATCCCGATATGGTTGATATTGCCTTTGCTTGTGCTGAAAAAGACAAGATCCCCAGGGGTCAGCTCGTCTTTGTTGATCGGTTCGCCAACTTTCCACATTTCCCGTGCCGAGCGCGGAAGTTTCAATCCGAAAAGGATTTCGTAAGTTTTTGAAACCAATCCAGAACAATCAAACCCATTTTGCCCACGGTCACCGTAATGGTATCTTATTCCCATAAGGAGATTAAGTTCGCCGATGAGCCTGTCCTCAATCGAGGTGGGGGAACCCTCTTTTCTTTTTGGGCGTTGTTTGGGCTCTTGTGGTAGTGGAACCTTAGGTGGTTTTTGGAGTTTCGTTGTGTCCTCTTTGTTAGGGGATTTTTGCTCGCCCAATCGCCTTTCCCGGGGTTTCTTGTTCGTATAGGCCGGGCGTGGTTCAAGCGCTATCACAGGAAGGGAGGATATTATTACAAATATAAATAATAACAAGCCTCTTCTGAGATTCATTGCCTTTTTCTTTTCTTTAAAAAAACGGGCTGCTCTATGGTTTGTCAATAGATTAGCGTGTCTGCTTTTTTCCTGAAGACCTGTTTTACGGGCAGGATGAATTGCGGTAAGGTGACCGCAAGAGGGAGAGGTGAGAGGTTAGAAGGAAAAAGGCGAGGTGTGAGAAGTGGACTGAAGAGGGGGAGAAATGGAAAGGCTTTGAGGTCAGAGCGGGTTTGTAATCTTGTGGTTGACAAAACCTGAGCCTGAGGCTTTTTTATTTTGAAACTTAAGGAGAATGTATATGGAAGGTTTTAATCCTTTGCCACATCTTGATGATGTTATAACGCCTGGTCGGTCAATGGAGTATCGGGTGAGATTTGCACCATCTCCCACAGGTAGCCCGCATGTGGGTAATATTCGTTCTGCTATTTTAAACTGGCTTTTTGCAAGGCATAACAACGGAAGTTTCGTGTTGCGTATAGAGGATACTGACAGGGAAAGGTATGTTGAGGGGGGGCTTCAGGCGATACTGGACGGTCTCAAGTGGATGGGGCTCTTGTGGGATGAGGGTCCTGAGGTAGGTGGTCCATTTGCGCCCTATATCCAATCCGAAAGGTTAGAACTTTATCATAAATGCGCCCAGTATCTTGTGGATAAGGGGTTTGCCTATTACTGTACCTGTTCACCAGAGCGGCTTGAGGAGGTTCGCAAAACGCAGATGGCGTCAGGCAAGCCTCCAAGGTACGACAGGCATTGCAGAGACCTTTGCATAAAGGGAACGCCCGGGGATAAGGATAAGGTTATTCGTTTCAAGATCCCGTACACTGGCACTACAACATTTCACGATCTCATAAGGGGCGACATAAGCTTTTCTAATGCACTGCTTGATGATTTTATCATTATAAAGTCCGATGGCTACCCGACATACCATCTTGCGAACATAGTTGATGACCATTTTATGAAAATAACATATGTTATGCGAGCCGAGGAATGGATACCATCAACCGGGAAGCATATTCTTTTGTATCGTGCGTTTGGCTGGAAACCTCCGATATTCGCTCATCTTTCTGTCATTTTAGGACCCGATAAATCCAAACTTTCAAAACGGCATGGCGCTGCCTCAATTATTGATTATAAAGAGCGCGGGTATCTCCCGGATGCACTTTTTAATTTTCTTGCGCTGATTGGTTGGTCGCCGAAAGAGAATCGCGAGCTATTCTCTCGCCAGGAACTAATTGAACTTTTTGACCTTTCCGGCTTAAACCCCTCCTCAGGGGTTTTTGATATTAACAAGCTTAACTGGATGAACGGTGAATATATCAGGATGATGCCGGTTGAGGAACTTGTTGAGGTGTCAATGCCTTTCCTTGCAAGGCGTTTATGGGATAAGTTCCCGCGGGATTATCTTATCAAAGTTTATACTCTTATGCACGAACGGATAAAACTTCTCACCGATATATATGACCTTGGTTCGTTTTTCTTTGAGGAGCCGAAGGGTTATGATGAAAATGCGCTCAGGAAGTATTTCACGCAAGAAACAATCCCGCATCTCGAAAGACTTCTTGAAAGACTTTCTACTATGACCAATTTTGAGACCAAGGATATTGAGGGGATTTTTCGGGGCTATAGTGAGGAGGCTGGACTTAAGCTTGCTCAGATAGTCCATCCCGTGCGTGTTGCTATAACAGGCATAACGATTGGTCCGGGGCTTTTTGAACTTATGGAGGTTATCGGCAAAGAGGAATGTCTCAGGCGGATCAATAAGGCTCTCCGTGTGGTAAAACACGAGGATAATAGTTGGAATATGTGAAAAAAAAGACTATCTAAATATAAGAATGCGTAAAGCAAAAAGAAAAACAGATAGAGGATCTGGTAAATGATACTTCTTCTCATAATAACAGCAATAGCCCTCATTATTTCATTCATTCTTGATTCCAAAAGGACAATCGCAGGGATTAAAAAAGGGTTGAATATGTTTGTAAATATTCTGCCATCAATGTTAAATGTATTGATTCTCGTGAGCGTGTTTTTGTATTTAGTTCCGAATGAAACTATCGTACGCTGGTTAGGAAAGGGTTCTGGCTTAAAAGGCATATCCATTGCTGCAGGTGTGGGGTCTATATCGTTGATCCCGGGATTTATTGCCTATCCTCTTGCATCAATTTTGCTAAAATCTGGCGTAAGTTATGAAATCCTGGCGGTCTTTATCACTACACTTATGATGGTTGGTGTTTTAACTCTACCAGTTGAATCCAAATATTTCGGATTGAAAGTCTCTATTGTAAGAAATTTTTTAAGTTTTCTTGGAGCAATTATTATCGGCTTGTTAATTGGGCTTTTCTTATGAAAAAGATAATTAAAAAATTAGGATTATCTGAATATATTTTTGTCGTATTATTTGGGTTATTTCTTTTAATTTCCCGGCATTTTAATTTAAATTTGAGTGGTAAAATTGAGCGAAATTTCTGGCTCTTTTTCTCCGAGATGATTACATTCCTGCCATTTATGTTTATCCTTGTTGGTATTTTTGATGTGTGGGTTCCCAGAGAAAAGGTTGAAAAGCACATCGGGAGAGAATCCGGAATAAAGGGCATAGTATGGGTAATTTTACTCGCTATGCTTCAGGCGGGTCCTTTATACGGGGCGTTTCCCGTGGCGTATCTTTTATGGAAAAAGGGATGTAGCATCAGGAATATCTTTATTTATTTGGGTGCATTTCCGACGCTCAAAATACCTATGCTTACCTTTGAGATAGGATTTTTAGGTCTCAAATTCTCGTTTTTGCGTACGCTTTTTACTCTACCAATATTTATACTGATTGGTTTTATAATGGAAGCGTATTTAAAGAATAAACAGTTCCAGGTAAAACAACCGTAATGGGAGGACAAATATGAACGGGATGACGGAGTTAGCCGATGTTTTTCAAAGGACCTTGCGTTTAAAATCATATCCTGTGGGAGTAAAATTTTGCAGTAGTTTAGATGAATTAAATAACGGAAGGGTTCCCACCGAAAAAATTAGCTTCTGCCAGATGGTAAAGTTGGCTTCGCAGGGCAAGTGGCGTTTGTCCTGTCCGAAAGACCGGATGGGATGCTTTACTGCGCAGATGATTTTCGGATTTAGACCACAGAGCGAGAAGGATGTTGAATATCATATAAAGCAGTTCACCGACAAGAGAGAAATAGCGGAGAGTATGATAGCTTGCAAACCAAAGTTTAAAGTGGGAGAGATTGAAGGCATATTGGTTGGTTATCTTGGCGATTACACAGCTGACCTTGTGGTTTTGATTGTTGATAGCGCTCAGACACTTCCACTTATTGAGGCGTATGCGGTATCAACTGGAAAAGACATATCATTTAGAAATGGTGTTAGTTCGGCGTTATGTTCTTATGGGGTGGTGGTGTCATATCAAACAGGCGAGCCGAATTTATCAATCCCTTGTGTTGGTGCCAAAAGATATGGATTATTTCAGGATTATGAACTTGCCTTTACGGTTCCGTTTGAGGTTGCGCAAACGCTCGCTAACACACTGGTAAAATTCGAAAAGACAGACAAACTCCATCTCCCTGTAGTTTCTGGGTACCTTTCGCCCATAAAACCATTTAACTATCTGATAAAGTGAAATCTCTTCGGTGTAGCGATATAAGAGGTCAAGCAAGCTGTTTCGCAATTTGTTGATTAGGTGCCTATAACCTCTGAAGTTCCGAGAGATCAACCCCCGAGCCCCGAACCACGAGCTCTTCAAGCTTCTCCAGTTTCTCCAGTGAAAAAGCCGCTTGACTTTTTCCGAGCAAAAATTATATTTGTATTATGACGCAAAAATGCAAAAAATCCCAAAAGCTTATAGCCCTTGAAAGTGAACTCCTTTCGGTTATAAGCCAGAAAACCAGACTTCTTATTATCTGCCTTTTACAAGAAGGACCGAAATGTTTATGCGAACTCGCACCTCTTATGGATGAGGATACATCAACTATCTCACGCCATCTCAATTTGCTAAAGGACAAAGGGGTTCTCGCAACAAAAAAGGAGGGCGTGCGAGTTAAATACTGGGTAAGGGATAAACGGGTCTTCAAAATCCTTGATATTGTGGATGAAATCCTTCAGGCGGAAATAAACGAAAAGGCGCAAATTTTAAGATAGGAGAAGATATGTCACAAAATTGGTACCCCATTATAGACTACGATAAATGCACGGGCTGTCTTGAATGTGTTAAATTTTGCCCGCACGATGTTTTTATAGAAAATGATGGTAGACCCAGGGTTGCTCGTCCTGAAAACTGCGTGGATTTTTGCAGGGGTTGCCAGAAGGGTGCGTGCAATTTTGACGCTATATCCTTCCCGCCGGATGTGAAAAAATGAAGAAGAAAAAAGTTTTATTTATCTGCAAGCACAATTCAGCACGCTCTCAAATGGCAGAGGGGTTGTTGCGCACTTTTTACGGAGAACATTACGAGGCTTATAGTGCTGGAACCGAACCTACCGAAGTGCATCCTTTAGCTATAAAAGTGATGTCAGAACTTGGTATAGATATATCCTCTCACTATGCTAAAGCCATCGATGAATTTAAGGGGATTACATTTGATTATGTTGTCTCCGTTTGCGATTTAATCAAAGAGAGCTGTCCATTTTTCCCTAACGAGGGAATCCATTACCATAAGGATTTCAAAGACCCGGCAAGCGTTGAAGGGGATTATGAAACCAAAATAAATGCGTTCAGGTCAACACGGGATGAAATAAAGAAGTTCATAGATGAAACCTTTGGTAAAAAAACCAACAACTAACCACCAGCCACTATCCACAAAAACAAATCACTCAAATTCCTCAAGCCCCGCAGAAAATATAAAGGAGGTTTAAGATGGCTAAAAAAGGGCTTTTACTATGCGTCTGTCAGGGCACCTGCCCATCTTTTCACCAGATGAATATATTTGAGATTTTAAATCGTGCCCGAACTGAAAAACTCGTTGATTGGGTGGGGATTCATCCTCAACTATGCGCAGAGGATGGGGATATTTATCTTGAAACACTGTTGAAGGGTGCAAATGTGGACAAGCTTTATGTTGCCGGCTGTGACCCGAATATGCAACGAAAGATGTTCCGTGATGCTTTTGAAAGGGCGGGTTTTTCAAAAGATTCTCATATCGGTATAGAGATACGAAATATGAATACAGACCAGGCGTACGAGGCAATTAAAAAGGCAGTAACCGGTTAATAAAAGGAGGAAATAAATGAGAAGGCAAAAAACAATCTTGATAGTATGCCTTTCGGCTCTATCCGCAATATTGCTTATAGCCGGTAATAGTGAAGTAAAAAAAGGCAAAAACAAGAAAGAAACTAAGGAAAAGGCTAAACAGGAAGTTAAAGCGGAAGAGCCTAAATTTGACTACTCTGCCTTATTGATTATCAACTCTAAAGCCTGCGCCTGCACGAAGCGAAGATGTGATGCTGCTGTTTCGGTGATTGATTCGCTTGATCTTAAGAAAAGCAAAATAGAACTTGTCACGATGGATTACGGCACGGAGAGAGATAGCGTTATGAAGTTGATCCAGCAGTATAGAGTCCCGTTTTTGCCAGCCCTTATAATATTTGACAGGGATAAAAACGAGCTCAAAAGGTGGATAGGCGAGGTCAAGAAGGATGAATTAAAAGCCTTTCTGACAGAATTGAGCAAACCGAAGTCTGAAAAGGGGCGGTAATGGGCTCATTTCTTCAGACCCTTCAAAATATAATACAGGGCAATTCCTGGCTTGCACCGTTTGCCGCATTTTTAGGTGGTATGCTTACCGCATCAAATCCCTGTGTTATTGCTATGATTCCACTTGCGATGGGTCTTGTAGGTGGAACTAAAGAGCGGGTTGGGTGGTTGAACGCGTTTATTATTTCGCTTTTCTTTGTGCTCGGGCTTGCCACAACATTTATGGCTATGGGAATTGTTGCAGTCGCATTCGGGAGGATGTTCGGGGATGTTGGCGGATACTGGAAGTATATAGTCGCTGTCGTTTGTTTTCTTGTTGCGCTTCACCTTTTTGATATAAAATTTCTCCAGTTCAAAGCAAAAAAGAAGCTTGCCAATCCGAAAACCAAAGGTATTTTGGGCGCATATCTTCTTGGGCTTTTGTTCGGTGTTGTTTCAGCCCCCTGTGCCGCACCAATCCTTGTTTTGCTTCTGACAATAATGGCATCAAAAGCAAATTACCTGTATGGTTCAATACTCCTTTTAGCATATAGCATTGGTCATTGTGTATTGATTGTAATAGCGGGAACCTCAATAGGGATTGCGTCAACTTTGATCTCATCGGATAAGTTCCAGAAATTTAATTATTATTTTCGTCGTGTTGCGGGCGTGCTTATAATAGGTGTAGGAATTTATATGGTTCTTTGAAAGTTAATGGTTTCCCGTGTTTATGAGTTGGTACAATAAAAAGAAAGGGGAAATATGGAGATAATTGTCTTTGAGGGTGGATGTGCCTGCACAAGAGGACTTTTGCCTCTTGTTAAAAAAGTTCTTGCGGAAATGAAAATTGACGAGATAGTTTATACTTCCCAGGACTTTAATAAGATGGTTGCTATGGGTATATCGGGGCTTCCTGCGCTGGTGGTTGATGGTAAAGTATTGTGTGAGGGTGAAGTTCCCGATGAAGATAAATTGAAAGAGGTGATCAGTTCAATCAAATAGGAGATTTACACCATCCGAGGAGAAATTATAGCTCTTCAGAAAATACTTAAATTTACGGGTTCTAATGTATTGTTGACTGAATATTTCTTGTCGAGATATCTTGCTGTAGTTATTACATTGGATTCGTGATCGGTTTTTATTGGGTATCAATTTCAATCGAAATTTGCTATTTGTGACGATGCATCTTATTATTAAGATTGATTTTGCGTAGGTTATGAGAGATGCAAAAACCAAAGGGGTTAGCTGGATTTTGCTTATTGCCAGGGAGAAACCGGTCAAAGTATATTTCCCTGAATTTTTAAAGGGTTTTCATTAGGCGAGCAATAAGAATTGAAAAGGAGGTTTAACTCTGGAGAAGTTAGATATCGGGGGCTATTCTTTTAAGGATAGTTCTTGTGTGTCAAAGTGGATTATTTCGACAGAGTAGATCTTCTATAGTATTTTGGGGTAAATGAGATTTGCTTCCTATAATTCGGGCTTGTTGTGGGCGTCGTGCGGAGCGCGACTCGCTCTCCATGGGCTAATGAGTGCGTAGATGATGTTTCAATCTGCACACATGTGTGTGGAGTGCGACGGATCATCCGCCCCCTATTGTTTCACCGCTTCTAAATAACATAAGACTTGAGTTTGTCCAGATTCCGAAGCACAGCATCAACCACTATCTCCCAACATATGGGACGGGAGCGCGAGGACGCAAGGCGCAATCGGGCGAGCTATCCTTGCCAACCCCAAGCAACGATAAGTGCTCATCAGATATAACACTCCGAAAATTAGCTTCGTCTCCCGCCCTTGAGATATATGTTACCGCAAGCCACCATCCGGGGGCGGAAACAGACCTTGACGCTCCAATCGTTCCCTTGCTTATCTTGGCACACCTTGACGGGTGAGTCTCCCGTTCTCTACCTCCTTTCACTGGGGGTAATCTGCTCCCTGTTGTTTCTCCTTACCTTGTTTCAATCCACGCACCCGTGAAGGGTGCGACCTCGCCCCCGCAAAGAAGGACAGAGGGAATATGATGTTTCAATCCACGCACCCGTGAAGGGTGCGACCCATAATAGAGCCAGATTCAGGCTTTTCAAAATCTGTTTCAATCCACGCACCCGTGAAGGGTGCGACTGAAATCATTTTGGAATCTTATTCAAGTCGTTGTGTTTCAATCCACGCACCCGTGAAGGGTGCGACGATTCGCATCCGAGGTAATATGCATAAAGGATTTGTTTCAATCCACGCACCCGTGAAGGGTGCGACGGGTAAATTGGGTAGAGAAAAATCAAAAACAGGTGTTTCAATCCACGCACCCGTGAAGGGTGCGACGATACACAAGGGCGAGCACTATTTATCACAACTCCGTTTCAATCCACGCACCCGTGAAGGGTGCGACGTGTTATTGTATTTGATTTTGATATTTCGCCCTTGTTTCAATCCACGCACCCGTGAAGGGTGCGACAGTGCAGAGTTTACCGATTTGTCCGTGTCATAGTTAGTTTCAATCCACGCACCCGTGAAGGGTGCGACTGTGTATTTTGTGGAAGACTTGTTATTCTCAATGCAGTTTCAATCCACGCACCCGTGAAGGGTGCGACTGCCGATAAGCACCGATAATCAAGGATTTTCAGGGTTTCAATCCACGCACCCGTGAAGGGTGCGACTGCCGATAAGCACCGATAATCAAGGATTTTCAGGGTTTCAATCCACGCACCCGTGAAGGGTGCGACTATCTAATGGATAATTTAATTGTAAAAGAAGAAAATGTTTCAATCCACGCACCCGTGAAGGGTGCGACTGAATGGCTTGACGAGGCAGTAGACAAACTGATAGGTTTCAATCCACGCACCCGTGAAGGGTGCGACTTTCGCCCTCATTTCATTTCCTCCTTTCAGCCTCGTTTCAATCCACGCACCCGTGAAGGGTGCGACATAAAGGCTTCAATCGCGCGAAAGATTGAAAATGTTTCAATCCACGCACCCGTGAAGGGTGCGACAAAGATGCGATAAAAATGGCAACAGACCTTGCGGGTTTCAATCCACGCACCCGTGAAGGGTGCGACATTGTATTTGATTTTGATATTACGCCCCTAATCAGTTTCAATCCACGCACCCGTGAAGGGTGCGACGTATTGCGCGATTGAATCGTTGCCTTACTGGCTTGGTTTCAATCCACGCACCCGTGAAGGGTGCGACGCCTGCCGGATCGTTCCCGCTATAATAACTTGTATTGTTTCAATCCACGCACCCGTGAAGGGTGCGACATTGTTTCTCCTCCTTCCCTCGCTCCTCAAAGCGTGTTTCAATCCACGCACCCGTGAAGGGTGCGACGCTTAAGAGCCCTAAACATTTATCTTTTATCGGCGTTTCAATCCACGCACCCGTGAAGGGTGCGACCAAAACATGATTACAATGGGTTGCAAGTAAGAATGTTTCAATCCACGCACCCGTGAAGGGTGCGACAATTGGCAGTGATAGGGATTGAATAGCGAAATTTGTTTCAATCCACGCACCCGTGAAGGGTGCGACTAGGCATTTCGGTTGTCGGTTCGCAAGCAGTAGTGTTTCAATCCACGCACCCGTGAAGGGTGCGACTCTTACCGACTGCCACCAGACAGCATTGACTTGAGTTTCAATCCACGCACCCGTGAAGGGTGCGACGTTGACCGATATGAAAATGTTGCAATGGCAGGTCCAGTTTCAATCCACGCACCCGTGAAGGGTGCGACCGATTTCGTTTGCCCCGATAATTGCGGCAATTGGTTTCAATCCACGCACCCGTGAAGGGTGCGACTTTAAGCCAACTTCCAAGTGAAGCAAAGGCATTCTGTTTCAATCCACGCACCCGTGAAGGGTGCGACGCGAACTGGCAGGCTATGGCTATAATTATGATTTGTTTCAATCCACGCACCCGTGAAGGGTGCGACACAAGGGCAAGACTTGGGTCGCGGAGGTTGATCCGTTTCAATCCACGCACCCGTGAAGGGTGCGACTCTTAACACGGACCAAGTGTTGCGGATAATCAACGTTTCAATCCACGCACCCGTGAAGGGTGCGACCTATACAAAGAGCAAAGGACACTTGAAGTGAATGCGTTTCAATCCACGCACCCGTGAAGGGTGCGACGTGGAGAACCCCGCACTCCCTCCCTATAGGGGAGTTTCAATCCACGCACCCGTGAAGGGTGCGACTACGCAAGGGCGAGCATTATTTATCACAACCCCGGTTTCAATCCACGCACCCGTGAAGGGTGCGACCCGAGCCTCGGGAAGAAATTAAAAAAACAAAAAGGTTTCAATCCACGCACCCGTGAAGGGTGCGACGGTATTGTTATAGTCTTCTGGTAGTTAACACCCGGTTTCAATCCACGCACCCGTGAAGGGTGCGACTATTGAGGTTCTTAAATCAGCCGTAGAAAATATAGGTTTCAATCCACGCACCCGTGAAGGGTGCGACTGAGAAGGCAGAGATACAGGTGATAAGATTTGACGCGTTTCAATCCACGCACCCGTGAAGGGTGCGACCTATTGCCCCCCGGTATTGGAGCGCTCCTAAGCGGTTTCAATCCACGCACCCGTGAAGGGTGCGACGTTATTTGTCAAGCACTTTTTTAGCGACCTGATGAGTTTCAATCCACGCACCCGTGAAGGGTGCGACCTGTTTCTTTCATTTAGAAGAGGAGGGAATCCCGCGTTTCAATCCACGCACCCGTGAAGGGTGCGACGTTTAAAAATTGCCCTTTACAATTAAAAGTCAAGTTTCAATCCACGCACCCGTGAAGGGTGCGACACAGGGTGTTGACAGATGCAATGCCGAAATTATCTGTTTCAATCCACGCACCCGTGAAGGGTGCGACTTTATGGTATATTCTCACGCTCCAAAGGTCAAAGTTTCAATCCACGCACCCGTGAAGGGTGCGACGATTTTGATATTACACCCTTAAAAGATTATGATAGTTTCAATCCACGCACCCGTGAAGGGTGCGACCAATATCTCGCAAAACTAAAACAAAATCTTGATGAGTTTCAATCCACGCACCCGTGAAGGGTGCGACGCAGTAGAGGCTGGCAGAGTGTATCTTCCCGAAGAGTTTCAATCCACGCACCCGTGAAGGGTGCGACGGCGACTCAAGCACGGGAACAAGGTTGGTATAAGGGTTTCAATCCACGCACCCGTGAAGGGTGCGACGAGCGTTGAAAAGTATGGCTCAAACCTTAATACACGTTTCAATCCACGCACCCGTGAAGGGTGCGACGTTCTCTCTCTGCTCACTATATTTGCCACAATTAGTTTCAATCCACGCACCCGTGAAGGGTGCGACGCTATACAAAGAGCAAAGGACACTTGAAGTGAATGCGTTTCAATCCACGCACCCGTGAAGGGTGCGACCTTGTTTGGCTCGCTCTTTTACGCTTAACCTCTAAGTTTCAATCCACGCACCCGTGAAGGGTGCGACTACCGAGCCTTGATACCTTGTTTAGCCTTGGCGCGTTTCAATCCACGCACCCGTGAAGGGTGCGACTCAAATCCCATATCAATTATATCTCCATAACTTATGTTTCAATCCACGCACCCGTGAAGGGTGCGACGCTGGTGCACAATATTATTCACTGCGTTTATTCAGTTTCAATCCACGCACCCGTGAAGGGTGCGACCCGATATTGGCGGGTGCGCTTGGCTGGCTATGGGCGGTTTCAATCCACGCACCCGTGAAGGGTGCGACCCTCGCTCCCTGTCCCATATATCATCAGGACTTGCGTTTCAATCCACGCACCCGTGAAGGGTGCGACAAATCTTCCATCCCGTAATTGCCCCAGCGAGACAGTTTCAATCCACGCACCCGTGAAGGGTGCGACGTAAATGCGACAAACGAAATAAAAGAAGAAATGGCGTTTCAATCCACGCACCCGTGAAGGGTGCGACCTAATTATTCAGTTTATAAACCCTATATAACATTTGTTTCAATCCACGCACCCGTGAAGGGTGCGACTAAAAAATTAATCCAAAACTTAAAAACCCTCTTGTTTCAATCCACGCACCCGTGAAGGGTGCGACATTAGCCGATATTAAGGCTAATAAGCGCCGGAGTGTTTCAATCCACGCACCCGTGAAGGGTGCGACATTAGCCGATATTAAGGCTAATAAGCGCCGGAGTGTTTCAATCCACGCACCCGTGAAGGGTGCGACCATTCCGGCACTCTGTAGGCTACAAACTCGGGAAGTTTCAATCCACGCACCCGTGAAGGGTGCGACGTTATATTCTGGACAATATGAGAATGAGGATATTGTTTCAATCCACGCACCCGTGAAGGGTGCGACTACAATCAGATTTTACGGACTCAACGCAATACTAAAGTTTCAATCCACGCACCCGTGAAGGGTGCGACGAACGGACAATTCCGATATCCCAAAAGTTGAAGCGTTTCAATCCACGCACCCGTGAAGGGTGCGACCACTAACAAATAATAGCGGTAATCTAAGATTGCGGTTTCAATCCACGCACCCGTGAAGGGTGCGACTCAGTGGTATTAGTCCGTAAGGGAGATGTGGAAGTTTCAATCCACGCACCCGTGAAGGGTGCGACGTTCTCTCTCTGCTCACTATATTTGCCACAATTAGTTTCAATCCACGCACCCGTGAAGGGTGCGACGTTCTCTCTCTGCTCACTATATTTGCCACAATTAGTTTCAATCCACGCACCCGTGAAGGGTGCGACTTTAACCATTTTGTCGCTCCAATTTTAGGAGTCGGGTTTCAATCCACGCACCCGTGAAGGGTGCGACATTATTGCGATTGATTATTATAGGGTCG
>Ga0315298_1000395_pt1 | contig 84545 bp, 77 predicted proteins | sample WHS_1_MG_FD_203077 | JGI IMG/M metagenome (GOLD analysis project Ga0315298, IMG submission 203077) | Extremophilic microbial mat communities from Washburn Hot Springs, YNP, Wyoming, USA - WHS_1_MG | ecosystem: Environmental > Aquatic > Thermal springs > Hot (42-90C) | place: USA: Wyoming... | reverse complement strand
GAAACCTCTGATGGGATGGTCACTATAACCACGCCGTCCAATTCTGGTAAAAGCTGCGCAACGCTTAATGGTTCGTCGCCTGTTCCAGGCGGCAAATCAATAAGCAACAAGTCAAGTTCGCCCCATATGATGTCTGATAGGAACTGGCGTATCGCCGTCATCTTTAAAGGTCCACGCCAAATAACAGGAGCGTTTTCGTCTGGCAAAAGAAAATCCATGGAAACAACCTTAATCCCTAAAGGGCCAGATGCTGGAAAAATTCCCGGCGGACCAGCCTGAAGCCTCTGCCCAGTTAACCCTAACATTTTGGGCACGCTTGGTCCATGGATATCCGCGTCCAAAATACCCACTTTATTAGCATGCCCGTGCATTGCAAAAGCTATTGCAAGATTTACGGTAACAGTGCTTTTACCTACGCCTCCTTTACCGCTTATAACAGCGATTTTGTGTTTAACCTTGCTCATCCTAGCCCTAAGTCTTTCCTCCTGTTCCTGAATCTGTTTTCTCCTTTCGTCGATCTCCTCAGCCATTTCACTCATACCGCTCACTGCTAATTTAGAAATAGTTTGATGCATAAACAATATTAAATAGTTTATGTTTAGAAAATAAACAAAGGCGAAGCCAATGGACGACGTTGACAGAAAAATAATTTCACAACTCCAGTCGGACGGTAGGGCAACCTTGGAGGAACTGGCAGAACAAGTCGGATTTACAAGTATGGGGGTTAGGAAAAGGCTTCAGAAGCTCATAAGCCAAGGTTCAATACAAGTTTTAGCTCTGCTGAACCCGTTCTCCTTTAAACTTTTCCCTGCAATAGTTTTAATGGAGATGGAAAGCGCAGAGGCAATGCAGAACCTGCTGGAACGATTCAAAGATTGCCCAAGGGTGGTTCACATCTTCAAGACTATAGGAGGTTATAACCTGATCGCTCTTGTCGTTGCTGAAGATCGAGATACCCTTGAAAGCATATCAATAGAAAAATGTTCTCTCAGAAGCAGCGCGGGCATACGCAGATCAGAGTTTTATCCGATAGGCGACATCCATTTCGCACCTTTCCTTCCGATAAGGGAATACCTAACCCATAAAGGGAGAAACACTGCACCATGCCATGTAGACTGCAAACCCTGCACGCGATACATAAACGGGAAATGTGTCGGATGTCCTGCAACAATTCACTATAAAGGAACACTTTAAAGGGAAAAGCTGCCGCATGACTGAGGACAATAACGAAATGCTTCATCAAAGCTCCAAACTCAGAGAGACTGAACGTGTGGAAATAATCAGCTTAATGGACAACTCTGTGGATAATCTATCAACAATTCAAAGAGAGGATGCTAAAAACGTTAGAGAATGGATGGGAAAACATTCCATTCTCCAATAGCTGAACACGGATTTTCAATGCGCACGCAAAAACTTGCAAGAGTAAAAACCTCTACGCTGTACTTGGCGGCTTCCACTTAGCAGGAAAAGAATATGAACCGCGCATAAACCAAACAGTAAAAGCGCTAAAAAGAATAAACCCTAAACTCGTAGCGCCTTCACATTGCACAGGATGGCGAGGAAAATGCAAAATAGCCGAGGAAATGCCGAAAACCTTTGTCTGGAACAGCGTTGGAAACCTCTTTACTCTTTAAAATGCAACTAGGAAGCATAAGCACGTTCCCTAGAAATGCAAAGCTATGCCACAGTTTACAAATAGATTTACGTTTCTGTTAGTTGCTGTTAACCGAGTATTGCGAAAAAGCATCTCTCATCAGCTAAATTCTTTCAAAAGGGCAATGTGTTGAGTGTTGCAACGAATTATTCTCTAAGAAATGCTGAAAAAGAAACTTTTTTCAAGGGTTTTTGTGGAAAACGGTGCTCCAATGAAAGGAAGCTTTCCCTTATAGCGAAGTTTATTTTTGGTTACTTGTATGGTAACTCTTATGGTGACATAATATTGCTTGAGCAAAGCCGTATGCTGAGCTTTTACGTATTGGGATATGTCCGTTTTTGGATACTATCCTTTGCTGAGCCTCGCAAAGGATAGTGTCCTTTGCCAAGGGCAGAAAATTCTTGTGGTTTTCTGGCGAATGTCTAGTGACGTAGTAAAGTGACGTTTATGGCAGCGGGGGAAAAGCTTGGTCTTCCACAAATGCCTTCCGGCGCATCTCGGCAAAAGCGAGTTAAAAAAGGGAAGTCCGCTGGGCAAAGTGGCTCGCGCCAGGCCTCTATACGCTGCCCACGGTGCACATCCCCACGTGTGTGGAAGGATGGTCTTCGCAAAACCAGCAATGGCGAGGTGCAAAGGTGGCTATGTCGAAGTTGTGGTTTTAGATTCAGCGAGTCGACTGCGCACAGCCAAGTAAAGGTCAACGTCTTCGGCCAATTCTTTGAACAGTCTGACCCGCGACAGGACCTTCTGCAGTCGGATATCTTTCAAAGTGAGTTTTCCGTCGAGCCATCCTTGGAGAACTTTCCTCTCGAGGGGTGTGAAGATATAAGTTCTCATAACTCATCGGAACAGACTATCACGGAGAAAACTATATATGCCTTTTCAGACTATGATAGAGAATGCCGAGTATGCGTCTCGGAAGACGAGGCGAAAAACTTGGCCGAAGTGGAATCCCGAACTGGAGAGTGGGCTGCGGGAGCCACAGAGACAACCAAAGGCGAAATGAAAGGTAAAATAGTAGAGCTAGCTTGGTGGATGGAAAAGCAAGGCTACAGCGAAGAAACCATTAGACTTCACGTTTCAGTGTTGAGAACGTTGCTTGCAAGAGGTGCTAACTTATACAATCCGGATTCAGTCAAGGAAGTTATAGCTAAACAAGATTGGTCGGATACTAGAAGAAGAAACGTCATAAACGCTTACACTGTCTTCCTGAAACTAAATGGCTTGCAGTGGGAAAAGCCAAAGTGTAAGGTTGCTCAGAAAATTCCCTTCATTCCAACAGAGCAGGAGCTTGACGTTTTAATAGCAGGCTCTGGAAGGAAAACGTCTACATTTCTCCAGCTTCTCAAGGAGACGGCGATGAGGGCAGGCGAGGCAAGGAGACTTAAGTGGACAGATTTAGACCTTGATAGACGTGTAATAACACTAAACAGCCCTGAAAAGGGTAGCAAACCACGTATGTGGAAAGTCACCGAAAAACTGATTGGAATGTTGAAGAACCTTCCGAGGGATAGTCAAAACGTCTTTGGCAACACTACTTATGATTCGTTGAAACAAACACTTCAACTGACAAGGAAGCGCTTGGCTAATAAGCTTCAAAACCCAAGGCTCTTAAGGATAACGTTCCACACCTTCAGACATTGGAAGGCAACAATGCTGTATCACCAGACGAAGGATCCCTACTACGTTAAAGAGTTCCTTGGACACAGAAGCATCAAAAACACTGAAATCTACATAACCGTCGAACGGACAATCTTTAGCGAATCAGGCGATGATGAATTCACAGTTAAAGTTGCCAACAACCCTGAAGAGATCAAAAACTTGCTTGAAGCAGGCTTTCAGTACATATGCGAAAAAGATGGGCTGCTCTTCTTCAGAAAACGTAAATAGCCCGAAACGCTAAAAAATCTCCGAGGTTATTCCAAAATTAGCCGAGGTAGCTCAGCCTGGGAGAGCGCCCGGCTGAAGACCGGGTTGTCGCCGGTTCAAACCCGGCCCTCGGCACTTTCATGGACTTTTGGCACAGACCCGCGACACTTTGGACAAACCCGGAGCCGTTATAATTGTCAACGGCTTAAATGAATTTATAGAGCAGGCAGCCGACATGTGTGCAAACACAGCAGATTACATAATAATCCTCTCCAGCATGGAGCAAAGATAACGAAAAATGCAGTCACAAACCAAAATTCTTTGAAAGGATCTTATTATTGTTAAAAATAAAAATTAAGATGAGCAGAAAGTAAAATTAAGGTGTCGATCAATTATAGCTGCTTGACTCTGAACCAAGTAGGTGAATGAGACATGAAAACTTTAGATGAGGTAGAATTGGAATGCTTGGTTTATGGAGCAGCAATTTTTGGCACTGGCGGTGGTGGGGATCCCGAAAAAGGCTTAAAATTGTTGCTTGAAGATTTACGTAACGGTAGGAAACTTAGACTTATAGATTTAAAGGAATTATCTGACAATAACCTCATTGTTTGCCCTTACTTCTGTGGGACTATTGCCCCCACAAGCCAAAAGCACGCAAATATAGTTTATGATGATCCAATAGTTGAATCTTTTAAGAAAATTGAAAAAATTTTGGGCGAAAAAGTTTCAGCTGTGGCGACTACTGAGCTGGGTGGTTTTAATACGGCAGTGGCATTACATGTAGCCTCTGTTATGGATATCCCACTGGTTGACGGAGACTACGTTGGCAGAGCCGCCCCTGAATTATTGCAGTCTACGGCCAACATTTTCGGTGTTCCGCTGCTTCCTAGCGTCATTGCGACATCAACAGGTAATCTAATCATCATTGAAAGGTGCGCTAACCTAGACGAGTATGAACGTATTGCTAGAACAGTCTCTTTATCAAGTGGTAGTGCTGCCGTTGTTGATACTCCTATTAGGGTGAGTTTGGCTAAAAAAGTTTTAATTAAGGGTTCTGTTTCGAGATGTATAGAAATTGGAAAAATTGTGAAAAATGCGAATGCCGTTGGACAAGACCCTATACCTGAACTTATAAGAAAGCTTGGCGGGACTCTCGTGTTTAAGGGTTTAGTAAAAAAATATTCATGGAGTGATACTGGTGGCTTCCTTTATGGAGAGGCTGTTTATGAAGGAGTTGACGAATGGAAGAGTCATGAACTCAAAATATGGATTAAAAATGAAAATATAATAGCTTGGATGGATAGAGAGGTTGTTATTACTGCACCTGATTTGATAATTGTTGTGAACGAAAAAGGTTATGGTATCACAAACACAGAACTGAAGGAAGGAATGAAGGCATTTGTAATAGGTGCCAAAGCTCCAGAAGTGTGGACTACTAAAAAGGGTCTAGAAATTTTTGGTCCAAGGCACTTTGGCTTTGCATTTGGCTATAAACCTCTTAAGGTTAAAAAGCACAGCAATCCCAAAATACATTTGAAAGATGAGAAAAAAGAGAAAGTCGATTGAAGACTTTTATTCTGGTGGAAGTTCTCCATAGATGCTTGTCGGTGGTATTCCCCTCTTTTGGTTCCTACGTGCATAGTATGCAAAGTGCAATGCGCCTATAAAGTACGTTACAGCTATTAATAGCCCACTACTTACCGTAATTGCAGACGTGCATAAAATGTATAGATAGAGCATCGAGCTAATAGCGCCCGTGATGGCCACTAAGGGTATGCCTGCTAGTCGCCATTTAAATCCTTTTTCCCATATGTGAGGTTTGGAAAATGGAAATTCAGCCTCTGACCAGTGTTGCCACATACTAGCGAACGCGTAAACCCAGCTTATGCCCATTATTACGGGTATTAGTGCATCGAAAAACACGCATAATACTGCAGTAATCGTAGAAACTGCAAACCACCATATAGTGCCGACGTATGGACTGCTCCATCTTGGGTGCACTTTTGCAAAGATTTCAGGACCCATTCTGTCCATTGCCATAGCGAACATTGGACGCGACGTATAAATCGAGCTTATAACCATGTCTGCAAAGTTGCCCCACTGAGGAGCCCAAGCAATTATTGTTGCAAATGATGGGTTATCCGCCACTAGAACCGCAGCGTATGTGCTTACACTTGGAGAAAAGGTTTGGTTCAATGTAAATTCGTTGGCATATCCATTTTCCACAATGAAGTTATATCGCAATGCAAAATCACCATAGGCGTTGGTATAAGCTGCTGACAACGAAACGTTCACTACTAGAACGATAAACGCAGCCCCCACCATGCCCAATGGCACGCTTTTAGTAGGTTCTTGCACTTCACCGACCACAGGTTCTAATACGTAAGGCCATGTATTCGCCACGGGAATCAACAGTGCAGAGCCTATAGCTTCCCATGTGAACACAGGGGTTTGATATCCGTGTGCGTCAGATATACTTATAACTTCGTTGTAGGCTCCTACGCCAAAAGTTTGGTCCCATTTTGACTGCAAAGTTGCTGGAGACGTCAAAACGAGCGGTACAAGCACTGTTACCCATCCAAACATGGCAAGAATACCCCAAAATGCCACCCACTTTCCAATTATGCTAGGTCCCAATCCATCAATGAGGGCACCTATCACTTGCATGAGCACGGTGATCCCAAGCGCGATCATCGGCTGCATCAGCGTAGCTCCCGCGTTCAGGAGAGGATCGGACTTTGTGATTGAGCCTACTACTTGAAAGAGGGATCCCATAGAAACTGTTCCAAGGTATGCGTTTGCCCCTCTGTTTATTGGATTCGTAATGTAGCTCCTTGTAGCTTCCATTATTCCAAGCATTGGTGAAACAGTTCTGGAAATTGGAATGTAAGATGAGCCGGACCTGGGCATTGCAGAATAAATAAGAGATTCACTAAAGCATGCTAAAGCCACTATTAGGTTAGCCACTCCGTACAACAGTGGCAAATTTATTCCCGGATACCAGTTTGGAAGCACTGCCATCAGATAGAAGTGCCATGGTAATGTGCACGATGTGGCAATGCCAAAGAACAAAGCTTGCCATGGTGTAATAGCACGCCTGAGACCGGAAGCTTTCCTAACAAACAATAGAGGTTTTTCTTTTTCCATCATTTTACCCTCAATAGAAACGTTTGAAAGTCTCTATGACATAACTATTTAACATTTGTGAAAGAAGGAATGGTCTTTTTAATTATTTTGCACCACGTGATCTTGCTAGAATTTTCATAGTTAAAGCTTAAACATAAACTGTTTAGAGAATGCTAATGATGTCAGTTTTGTACTTTTGTTTGGGTTTGAATTCCAATTTTAGTAGGTAATATTATTCCGGTATGTTCTAGTTTTTGTGCCACGCTAAGTAAACCAAGTTTTTCTAACGTTTCTCTGTAAGGCCAACTAGTTTTGAAATCCCACTCGTGTAGTTCATAGTATTTGTTTAGCATAACGTCTAACTCTTGTTTTGAATTAACTAAACCCTTGTATGGTCCAGATAACACAGGCTCATTCATCAACCGCCACGGCAAGTTGTCGAGTTTTCTGTCTGCGCCTTCTCTTATGTTGAAGCATTTTTCGATGGTTACTATGCGTCTTCCCGCTGTCATTATTGTTTTTTCGTCCATTGGTATGCCCGTTGCCAATTGGAACATTTGCGCCATGTTTTCTGGGTTTACCGCGTAGGCGGCTGTTGTTGCGAAGGCGCAGAAGCCTAGGCTGTCCGTAACAGCGTAACAGTCTTCATGCCAACGCACAATCTCCGGACGATACTCCACGTAATGCGGTTGAGCCCACTTCTTGTCTCCAGTAAGTTTCTCTATTAATGCTACAGCCTCTGGACTACCACCAAATTCGGCGATAGTTTCGGTATGAAGATGATCTGGACCACGCGGGTTAACTGCAAACGCCAATGCGTAGGCCTTTGCCATCCTGGTGTCTACGTTAGATTGTTCTAGACCTTTGGAATTGCATACAGCCCATTTCCAACTGTCCTTTCCAACTTTTTCAGCAGCACGTTTCACTCCTTCAGCTAAAAGGTTACCAAGTTTGCCTTTTCTGAAAGCAATAAGATGAATAGCCTCTATCATGGCCTCAGCATTTCCGAATCTTAAGTCAATTCCACCAGTATCCTCTTTAGTCAAGACGCCCCTTTCAAAGCACTCCATAGCCCAAGAGATTGCGGCTCCAGTTGAAATTGTGTCAAGTCCGTAAATGTTGCATAATTCATTTCCTTTAATTATTGCATCTGTGTCAATTACAAATGGTTGAGCACCTAGCGCTTCAAAAGTTTCAAATTCGGGGCCACCTGTGTAAGTTCCTGCGTAAGGACTGATTTTAGCTTCTACGAACCGATGGCAGCTTATGGTGCAACTAAAGCATCCGACTCTCCGAAGCAAGTATCCCTTCTCGACCAAGTTTCGTCCGGATAACGGCTTTGGATCAGGCAAGTTGTCGTAAATGAAATTACGATTGGGAAGTCGGTGTAATTCATTATCAAGTTCAAACGAGTTAGCAGTTCCATATTCGTAGAGCACTTGCGCTCCGCTATCTTTTGCCAAGTTTTTTCTTACTTGTAGGGCTAGTTCTCTGAATTCGTCTGGTTTCCATAGTTCTATGGTTTTTGTGCCTCTTACGGCTATTGCCTTAACTTTTTTGGAGCCCATGACGGCGCCTGCTCCGCCTCTGCCAGCAGCGTGATACACGGAGTTCATAACAGCCGCAAACTTCACAAGATTTTCTCCAGCCGGCCCAATACATGCAACCTTAGCCTCTTTATCATCCATCTCCTCCACTATTGTTTCGGTTGTTTCTCTCACGTCCAGACCCCACAAGTGTTTAGCATCTCTAATTTCGACGTTATCATCTTGAATAGTTACATACACTGGATGGTTAGCTCTACCATATATAACTAGGTGATCATAACCTGCAAACTTCAGTTCAGCGCCCCAGTGACCACCCATGTTAGTTTTTAAATAGAGGTTTGTTATTGGACTCTTACAAGTTATGGTTGTCCTTCCAGATGAGGGGGCTGTTGTCCCGGTTAAGGCTCCTGTTCCGAAAATCAAAACGTTTTCTGGTCCGAGGGAATCTATTCCAGGCTTAGCGATTAGGTCCCATAGTAGTTTCGCGTTTATGCCTCTGCCTCCAAGGAAAAGTTCGCCGAGCCTTTTGTCGAATTCTTCAGTCCATATCTTTTCCTTAATTAAGTCTATGTGGAGGATTTTTCCATGCCAACCGTACATTTTCTATTTTACTCCATCAATTGTGGCTAATATCTTGATACATTTTCTAGTGAACGCCACTTTTATAAAGGCTTTTGAAATGGTTAATTTAAAATAAAAGTGGTTATGTGAAGAAAATCGAGTTGTCATACTTTTACCGGGTTTTGCGATATCCAAATTTGCGTGTCACCTTTTAGCTTCCAATAGAGCTAATGATACGAACTTTGATCCGTTCGGCGGTGCTCCCACAGTAATCCTGGTCACGGCTGATAAGTCTGCTCGGTTTGTTGAGTTTGATTGTGCAGCGGCTGTCGAAAACATCATGATTGCTGCTGAATCGCTGGGCTTGGGTTCGCATGTGATGGCGATGACTGAGTTGATCTTCAAATCGGAAAAGGGAAAAGAGTTCAAAAGAGAATTGGCGATTCCTGAAGGATATGAGCACATATGCACGGTAGCCTTAGGCTATAAAGATGAGAATCCCTGCCGAGGTCTAGAAGGCGAGATGTAATAAACTACATAAGGTAGCTGCAAATGTTTTAGAGAACAAGTTGGGTTATTATTAAGGCTATAAGGAGTATTGGCAGAATTTTCAATGCTTTCTTGTTGAATTTTTGTGCTTCTTCTGTTTTCTTTGCGTCTACAAGTTTCATTATGTAGACAGATGCTGAAAGGTTGTAGAGGAAAATCGCGTATATGGCGAGCATCATTCTGTCAGCTAGGGTCAGATAGCCCACGGGTGGTATGCCGCTTAGTAGTGCCAAATGAAAAGCAGTTGCAGACATGAGAGTTGTTACGCCTAGGCCTATTCTTTGGGAGAAGTTTTGGGGCGATATGGCGAAAGAGAGCAAAGAGATAGTAGTTATAACTGCAATTGGCAAGACGCTTTTGATGAAAGATGAGATTACGGGACGCTTTAAAGTGATGCTGAAAATAAATCTGGAGTACGCTTCATCGCCATATGAATGTTCTGTTACGTCAACTTCGAAATCTCCAATTTCCCAACCCGCCACATTTGCTGCTTCATCAATTGCCGATGTTGGGTCTGCTTCAAAGGTTAAGAGAGAGGCGTTGAGGTTCTTGTGTTCTAATTCCACGGTAAGTTTGTGGTTTTCATATGGATAACGCGAGAAATCGAAGGTTCTTATGAAATCTCCCTTAATGCGGTATTCCAAATATCCAAGCGTTTCGTTTTTCTTAACTTCATATTTTGTTGCGGGTATTCCGTTGACAAATTCAAAATCTTTCACGTCGTCTACGCTCATTTCAGAAGGGTTGAACCAGAACCATAAATAGAAATCCAATCGGTAACTGCTGGCGGCTAAATCCACTTTTTCGACGTTTACAAGCAAAACTCCAACCATAACGTTTGTAGGGTTACTTGAAGAATTGTCGGCTCTTGCGCTAAATGTCAGAATTGAAAAAAGAGCCAGCATTACCAACAATAAAGATATCCGCCAAATTTTCATATATCCCACCTGCAAAGCGGCAAACGTATTTTTGCTTCATAAGCCAGTTTGTTATATAAAAATTTCGTGCACTCTGCAACCTTACAAACGTCTATCGTTAGGACTTTGCAAAAGTAAAACCCTACGAATGGCGAAAAATTTGGGAAAGCAGTTTGCAGGAGTCAAATAAATAAGAAAAAGGCTAAGCCACTTGAATGCAAACTTGCGTGGTGGAAAATCTAGAGGGGGAGGGTCGCTATTGGCGTTTTCCACAACCAAAAATATGTAGAATACTGGTTTATGGTTGGTAGCGCTTCAAATATACTTCGATTGTTGGGAATATAGCCTTAACTCTTTCTTGACGTTTTTTAGCGCTTATGTTATGCTGTAGCATTGTGAAGGTGCGCGGTGTGCTGAACTTTTCAACTTCGCCGTTTTCCCTTTTTCGCAGTATCTTTATACAGTCGTCCACTATACAGTTTATAACGCATGCGCCGCAGTATATGCAAAGTTCCTCTGTTATGCCAATTTCGCCTTTAGACTGCCAATAAAGTGCGTTTGTTGGACACGCTTTAACACAGAGTTTGCATTCAACGCCTTTACATGTTCTCTTGTTTATGGATATTTTTCCTTCAACGAAAAACTCCTTCACTCCAAGCGGAGCCAGAAGTTCTTCTCTACGCTTCTTTTTCGCCTTCTCAGCAGTTTCAGTTAATGCTTTGAATATGTCAAAGTTCTGCGTCTTGCCAGTTTTTCCTTGCATTTGCTTCATCTTTGAGTTAAACATGCAGTTAAGGAATGAATAATCTATAACCATCATGAATTATAACTATTTACCCAAAATAAAGACGCAAAATCACCTTTACCGCCCAAAGAAGGGCGAAACTTATAACTTTGCTAGACAGTTTATGGTTATGAGGTAAATCAAAATGTGCGAATTTACAGTTATACTCGACGGCAAGACAGTTTTCAAGGATGTTGTTTACGCAAAAATGGAAAGCAACAACCTAACCCTAAAAAACGTTCTAGGAGAAACCAAAACCATCAAAGACTGCAAAATAGTGGAAGTCGACGTAAACTCAACGCGCCTAGTTCTGGCAAAAACCTAAAAGCCCGCAAACGCCACAATAAAACCAGCAGCTAAACCAAGAAATATTGGGAAAGGCAACCCTGGAAACATCCCCTTCTTCTCCACCATCTTAAAGGTTATGAAACATCCAGCCAAAATGCCCATTATAGAGGCTACACATGAGTTTAAGCCGAAACTTAGGAGCATATGCCCAGAAAGCATCGAATAAAAAGTCAAGTCTCCCAAACCCATCTGAATGTCCTTAAAAGAGAAGCTTAAACCCTTAAGCTGTTCTAAACCGCTGTGGGCGATTTTGCCGACTGGTCCATGATAGACGGCGAAGGCGTCATAAACTGCCAAGAAGCTTAAGATGAGCACGGTGCTAAGCGTCGGTATTGATATTCCCAGAAAGGCGCCTAAAGCTCCGCCCAAGCCCAAAATAGCCATATTCGCCGCGGCGCTCTTGTTTCCAAAAACCGCAAAATCCGCTATAAATGTTATGAAGGCAGATAAAGCCAGCGCCAAAGCATCCACTTCATAGACCATGAATCTCTCAAAAAGGGCTGAAAGGTACACGTATGAAAACGTGAAGAAGGCAAGTGTTAAAGCGAATCCGATAATCCAGTTTATCAGCTTTTGATTTCTTCTCTTAACAAGAATGTATAATAGTCCAGCGCCAACCCCAACAAGAACAACAAAATATATGGCGTTGCCAATAGAGCCAACGCCTTCCTCAAAAGGAGTGACCGCGTAAATCTCAAAAGGCGAAGTCACAAGCAGAAAAGCGCAGAAAACACCGAAAATCAAGCTTGCAAGAACGGGAACTAAAGTTAAAATCGTCGCTTCAAGCCTAAACTTCAACCTTTCACCCACGCATGGCTAAAGCGTTAATTTTCGTTTGGCACTTGTTACAGAATAAGCTTTGCTTTCTGTCAGTTTCGAAAATGGAATTGGAAAAATACATGACACAGAACGGATTAGAACAATGCTTCAAACCAAACGTGTGCCCCAACTCATGTACAGCTTCCTTTGTTGCACGTTCAACAAGAAGCTCCAGGTTCGGCTTTTTACCATAAAACTCGGGCTTAAGCCTAAACAACGATATAAGCGCCGCCTTTCCTGGGCATTCAGCCTCTCCAAAAACAAAATTTAACTCTGGAACGAAAATGTCTAGTTCTATTATTCCCAAAACGCGGTCAAAAGCCTTTTCCTTTTCAGCGTACGCGCGTATTCGCCTTAAAACAATGTCTGAGCGGTGCTGTCCACGCACCTTATCATGGGCTTCACTTGGAACCGATAGAGTTTCGCTTATCAACGTGCACTTTGCTTTTGGAAAAGCGATTCTCAAATTTTCTTCAATACGCTCTACAACCTCGCTGTTCACTTCGCCAACACGCAATATCCCCATTTTCATATTCTCACTTCAAACTTCAAAAACGTCGCCAGTTCTCGGGGCAACCGCTTCCAATCCAAGTTCGCTTTTAATCCACTTGGCGAAAAGCTCGCAGTTTCCTTCTGCACCGTGAACCACGTAGATTTTTGGTTTTCCGCCAAGGCTTTTAACAGCCTCCTTAAGTTGGCTTGCTCCGCAATGAGATGAAAAATCAAAGTGCTCAACTCGCGCCTTGACCTTCCGCATTTTTCCGTCAATCAAACATACGCCTTTCTCCAAAAGCTCCCTACCAGGGGTTCCAGGAATCTGGTAACTAACAAGAAAAATTGCATTCTGAGACTTTTTGCCAACTTTTGACGTGTAAAAAACGGCTGGACCGCCCTTAAGCATGCCCGCTGGCGCGATTATAACCCCAGGCGTTTTTGTTGCTTTTCTTCTGTCTCGCCATCCCTCAACCCAGTCAGCGGCGTGCATTGCGTCAACAAAGAGTTTCGGGTCTCTCAAAAACTCTTTATAAGTCATCATTATTTTGCTTGCTTCCCGCGCCATCCCATCAATTGCTACGGAATATTCAAAATGATGCGCCGCCAAAACGCATGCAATTTCTTGCGACCTGCCAACGCCGAATGCTGGAACGAGAACAGTTCCTCCTCTTTCGACGATGTCTGTTACTTCCTCTACAAATTTTCTCTCTAACTCCAGCCTTTCTGGATGGTCTTCATTTGCATATGTGCTTTCGATTATTACGGCGTCCAAGTCTTCATAGTTCATCTTTGCGCCTTCTAGAAGCCTCGTGTCTATGGTGTTGAAGTCTCCAGTGTAGAGAAGCCTTTTACCTTCAGCTTCTATGAGTATCTGGGCGCTTCCAGGCGTGTGTCCAGCATTTAACAGTTGGATTTTCATATCTCCTAGTTCTTCTTCAACACCAAAATCCAAGTGCTTGTTGCTTCTCATCATAGACCTTAACTCAAGATACTCGTATGGTAAATAGTAGCTTGAAAGGTGTATGAAATCTGAAACTAGAAGTTGGGTAAGTTCGAGGTTTAGCTTGTTAGTGTATAAGGTTTTCTTGCCATGAATATAGAATATTGGGACTGCTCCAGAATGGTCTAGGTGGCTGTGCGTCAAAATTAGGGCGTCCACCTCTTTTGGCGGAATATGCATTGGAAACCCTGGTTCATGGTTTAGCATTACACCGCAGTCCAGCAACACCTGTTTCTTTTCAGTTTTTACTGCTATGGCTATTCTGCCAACCTCTCGTGTTCCGCCCAGAAATCTAATCTGCAACCAAACTCATCCTTTTAATTTCGACTAACGCATTAACGCAATAATCATTCATATTTCTCTTTTAAAAATGTATTGACCTTCCAGTCGAAGAAGCAACCCTAACAAGCCCACTTTTAATAGCCCTCAAAACTTCGTCAACATCAAGTGCAGCTTGAACCTCCGTGTAAGCAGTCCACAACTCCTCAACAGAATGTGCATCGCTTCCAGCGACTCCAGGTAAACCCATCGTTTTAGCCAAGTTTTTAGCCAACTTGTTCACGTTTGGTGAGGAAGCGCCGTTTAGAACCTCTATGGCGTCAACTGGATATTTTTTGGCTGAATCGCCTAAACCATAAGCCCTGTATGGATGGGCAACAACGACCAAACCGCCATTTTGCCGTGCAAAGTCAATAATGTCTCTAACAGTCCAAGGCTTGGGCGGAAGTTCCTCAACGCCCAAAACTATCAGGTCTCCTTCGGTTGTGGCTATTTCGACGCCTGGAATTATTAGTATGTCTTTGTATGCCCGTGCTAATTCGCGAACTTTACCGTATCCTTCAACTGTGTTGTGGTCTGTTATGGCTGCTGCCTTTATGAATGGATGCGCATAAAGCCTTTCAACTAGCGTTTTTGGATGAATTGAAGCGTCAAACGAGTAGTTCGTGTGAATGTGTAAATCAGCCACTATCAATCTTGTTCACTTATCTCGCCAACACTTCTTTAAGCCACACTATAACTGCTTTGTCTCGCTTTTTCTTTGCGTTGAAATGTTTAAACCTAACATTACTTTCGCGGCAAGCTTTTCTGCAGGCGCTTAAAACGGTTTTATCCCAATTTTCTTCGTCGTTGAAGAGCAAAACTGCCTCATAACCCATGCGCTTTACGTATTCTCCAACTTGACTTGCCACGTACTCTCTTGTTTCCTTGTCTGGCGGAAAAACTGTTTCGTGCTGTGAAAGCGGATAAACTTCATCAAGCTCTATTGGGATTACGCCGAAAGGTGCAGCGTAAACGCAAAAATTGATTTTGTCTACGCCCTGTCTGAAATTGTTTGCAACAAGTTTTAGGCGTTCTTTCACTTCTTCGGCTTTGTGAAATGGCTTTGTCTGTGTCATGGGCAAAAGTAAAAGAACTTTTGCGTCTTCTGGTTTTGAATAGCGTTCCGCCATGCGCATTCTGTGTCTAACAACTTCTGGTCTAGAAAGCCCTAACGAGTCGTAGAAGAATAAGCCGCTTTTCTTTACGGTTGGCGCTTGTTTCTCGATAAAACCTTCATAAAGCCTAAACTTTTTGAGCGCTTGAAGTATAGATGGATGTTCATGCGCCCTTAATTCCAAATGTTCCCAAAGTCTGCCATCACGTATCGCTTGTTTTATGCGTTTTAACTCCGCAAGGCAAACGTAAAGGTTATGTTCAGCAATAAACGCTTCCCTTTCTTTTTTGGGTTTCTCCAAAACTTCCTTTGGCGTTTTTGTGGAGCACTTTGGGCATGTGCATGGGAAATATTCAAGTTCGCTGAGTTTCCAAGTGCCGCTGTCAGTCATGTAACGGTTTTCTCTGGCATATAGTGCGTATGCAGCCGAATCGAAAAGGTCGCATCCAAGCGCGACAGCCAACGAGAACATCATGGGATGCCCAGCACCGAAAAGGTGAAGAGGCTTATCTAAGGGTAGGTTCATCTTTGCCGTCATAATCATATCAACGAGAACATCGAAGCGGTAACGTTCCATAACTTCTGTTGGGCTTCCAAGAGCGTAAATATTGAATGGAAGCTTTCCCATTTCAACGGCTGATTCTGATACAAACTTTAGGTATTTTCCTCCCTGGACTGGCCCAACCCACAAGATGTCTTCACGAGTTTTAACCCTAAAAAGTTCTTTTGCCCTCTTTAGCGTTTCTTTCACAGTTCTTTCCGCAACTTTTTCTGAAACTTTCCAGCCTGTTGGCAAATCCAAAATTGTTGCGATGTCTGTGTTTATGCGTTCTTGATATGCAATTATTTCTTTTTGGCTTACTTCGATGTCTCCGTAAACAAGGATTTGGTAGGCGCCTGAATCCGTCATTATGACGCCGTCATAGCCCAAAAACTTGTGCAGTCCCTGTTCTGCTGGTTCGTTCTGGAAGTGTTTTTGGAGTATGTAGGCGTTTGTTATTAGGGCTTCAAAGCCTATTTCTCTAATTTTTCGCGGAGGGATTAGCTGGACGGCTGGGTTTACTACTGGGAAAAGGAGTGGTGTTTCAACTGTACCGCTTTTAGTTTTTAGCTTTCCAATTCTGGCGAGTAAGTCTTTATCTTTAACCTCGAAAGCCATAACCGCAACCTTAAACAGAATCAGCTAAACACACTTATATCGCGTTTTCTTTAAATCACCCCTAAACGCGCTTTGGAAAGTGTCCCAGCATGGTCTGCAACATACAAATCTACGAAAAACCAAAACTGAAAGACCCAGTCTTAATTGAGGGCTTGCCTGGAATAGGATTCGTAGCCAACATAGCTGCCTTGCATCTAATACATGAACTGAAGGCTAAACTTTTCGCTGAAGTTGTATCAGACGCTTTCCAAGACTTGGCTGTAACCACGGAAACTGGTGGAGCCCGCTCTCCAATAAACGAGTTATACTACTGCATAAGAGAAGATGGTGAGCGTGACCTAATAATTTGGTATGGTAACACTCAAGCCCTAACGACTTTTGGGCAGTATGAGCTTTGTGGACGGGTTTTGAACCTAGCGCAAGAACTTGGTTGTAATTTCATCATCACGTTGGGAGGTTTCAAAGTTGAAGAGGCAAAAGCAACACCACAAGTTTACTGTGCGGCTACCGACGCCGAAACTTTGAATGAAATTTTAAGCCTTGGCGCCAAAACAATGGTTGGCCAAATATTTGGTGTCGCTGGGATTCTGATAGGTTTGGGAGGGCTTATGGGACTCAAGGGCTTTTCGCTTCTGGTTGAAACATTGGGCACTTATCCTGATGCTAATGCTACGCGTTATGCATTATCAGTGTTGAATAACTTTCTTAAATTGAATGTTGACATGTCAAGGCTGGATTTGGCTGCGGAGAAAACTCAAAAAATACTTGAATCTTTCGGTTTAATTAGGACAATTAAGGAAGAGCGCAAGAAAGAAGAGCAGCAGTTCCGCTGGTTCGTCTAATCATGCGCGTCGTAAAAACTCCTTATTTCAGCGATTATTTTTTCCAAGCTTGCGTGCGGCTTCATTTCTTCTCTCCAATCCTTTGGAAGTTTTCTTCGAAAGTTTCCAGCAGCCCGTCCATCCATGATGACGATTATTCCCTTATCCTCTGGGCTTCGTATAAGTCTTCCAGCAGATTGCGCCAGAGCATTTAAACATGGTATGTCATTCGCGTATTCCATGGCTTTTTCCCCAAACTTTTCCGTAAAATACTTGTAAAGCGCTTCTTGCAACTCCGTTTTCTTCGGATATGGCAGCCCAACAATGACGACGGCTGAAAGCATGCTCCTTCCCTCCATGGTCATGTCAACGCCCTCGCTTATTTTGCCCCTAGCCACGCCGAAAACCGCGCATCTTCTGTTTTCCTTCAAAAACCTCAGCACATCTAAAATCTTTGTTTGCCTTTCCTCGGCTATGACTGGAAAATCAAACTTCGAAATTTTCAGAATTTCTCGCATTATCTCGTATGATGGGAAGTAAACGGCTATGTTTCCATCAACCTCTGAGGTTATTTGCGCCAGATGCGCCGAAATTTTCTTCCACTGCTCCGCGTTGCGCTCTTCAAATTTCGTCGTAACCGCCCTATCCACAATTATAAGCCTATTTTCAGAAGGGAATGGACTTAGAAGCTCCATGGTTTCACATCGGCTTCTCTCGATTCCCAGAACATCCATGTAATAGTTCATGTGCCACAACGTTCCAGACATAAGTATAGCCGAACGCAAATCGTTAATTACGCTTGCAGCCAACGCTGGGTCAAGGCATTTAATTCCCAACCTTACGCGTTTTCTATTATTTCTCAAGTTTTCTACTTTCACATACCTAACGTAGCTGGAGCCAGTAACGCCTAAAAAGTTTGATATAAAGTCTGCGCATCTCGCCGTGTATGAAACTGGGTTTCTGCCCATTTCTGCCCTTTTTAAGCGGACAGTTTCGCCAGCATCAGCAAGTTCAGAAACAATCTCTGAAAATCTGCTGGCGTTTAAATTCAAGCTTCTAAGCAAGGCGTTGATGAATTCTTCTATTTCAATAATATGTTTAACGTCAAGTCCATAATCTCTGTACACTTTTTTACCGAACTGCACCATAACCTTATGCAGCGTCTCGAGAAAACCGTAATCTTCTAAACCAAAATATGCTATTTCTCTTTGCGCCCTTCTCACCGAAGTTGTGGACAACTCGTCAGACATCAAACCAGCAGCATAGTATGGTAGGCTATGCGCCTCATCAAATACACAGTTTATCTTTTCGGTTTTTATTCCAGCCCTACCGAGGACGGAGCCTCTGATAGCGTCAACGAGAATGTAATTGTAATTGCCAATAATTATGTCCGCATATTTCGTTAGAATCCTCGTAACCTCGTATGGACAAAGCTCTTCATCCCTACAAATGTTGTAAACCTCTTCTGGGAGTAGTGGTCCAACGCTTTTTATCTTGTTGACCACGTTTTGGGCAAGCCAGCTTGGTTTCCAAGCGTTGTATGTTCTGTCATAGAATTTGCAAGTTTCTCCAAAACCACCGCTTTTTAAACCCTTGCAATAATGCAGAAAATCACGGTAGCTAATATCTTTAAGTCTATGATTTTCAAGTGCATGTGGGCACATTTCCTTTTTGCTTTTGAAAACTGACGCCGCGAGGCTTATGTTACATTTTTCCTTTATGCCTTTAAGTTCTCTACAATAAATTTCAAGCTGATTTTTCGTTCTTGTTAAAGCGAGGAGTCGCCCAACTGTATTGTTTGCGCTTTTAGCCATGAGAAAGGCTGTTAAAACGGAGATTGACTTTCCAGTTCCGCAGGGAGAAGAAAGCAAACCTATCTTTCCGCTATTAAAGATGTTAAAGGCAAATTTTATTGCGTTAAGCTGGAAAGGGCGAAAATTTTGGTACGGAAAGAATTCTCTTACTAAACCTTCAAAATCATGAGCACTCGCGCCTTCAAAAATCACGCTTGAATCCCTTTTCAGCAGAGTTCCACATTTCACGCAGAAGCGACTTTTCTGGTATTCTTCAACTGAATATTTCTCGCCGCATCTTCGGCAGACAAATATCGCTTCAACCATGACAATCATTCTTTATTTTGGTTCTTAAACGAGAAAAGAGGAGATGAAGCGGCATTTAAATTACTGTCCCTTTATTTCGCTGACAAATTGCTCATAAACCTTCTGCACACGTTCCGCTGCTGGACCAGACCCCTCCACAACGCCTTTTTCTGTTACTTTAACCTTGTCCATGACCCAAATGAACCCTTTATCCTCGTAAAGCTTGACCATCGTTGGAAAAACTTTTTCAAGGCGGTCTGCCAAGGCTTTTAGGTCGAATGGTTTTTCCACGCTTAGTATTTGGGCAACTACGCTTCCGTTTAGGAAAACTCTGTGTAAAACTTTTCCTTCTTCATCTTTTGCTTCGGCCAAGACAAGGCTTAAGTTGTCAGGGTTTATTCCTATCAGTGTTCCATTGTAAGTCTTTCCAGTTGTTGTTGAAACAATTACGGTTCTATCAACAAGCGCCGCTACTTCGGTGAAGAACTTTCTCTGCGCCACAGACAAATCTCTAACCTCCTTTACACTAGGAATTGCGGAACAACTATTTAGAATTTAACAAATGAACCATGCGTCAAGCAGATTTTCTCTCAACATCTTGCTTGGCAAGCACAATCGCGTTTGAGGGCAAATCTCTACTAACAGTCACATTTGGGCCAACCCAAGTGTTTACGCCAACTTTCACGCCTGGCATAAAAAGCGCGTTTATTCCAGTTTTAACGTTGTCGCCTAAAATTGCTCCAAGTTTCCTTCTTCCAGTATCAACAACCTCATCCTTCACCATCATCTTAACGGTTTTTCCGTCAAGCCTGTAATTTGCCGTTATTGTGCCAGCGCCCAAATTACAGTTCTCGCCAATTACGCTGTCTCCAACATAAGATAAGTGACCGATGTGCGCCTCATCCATGATTATGCTGTTCTTTATTTCACAAGCATTTCCTATGCGAACCCTTTTTCCAACACTCGTGCAGGGGCGAATGTAACAGTTAGGCCCTATGTCGCTTTCCTCATCGATAAATGCTGGGCCTTCAATGTATGCGCCCGAGCGTACGCGTGCACTTTCCGCAACTGTTACTGGTCCTATGAGATGTGCGCCTTCTTCAACGTTCCCCAGCGCCTTATGTTTCATATGTGTTAGAATCCAACAGTTTGCTTCAAGCAAGTCCCATGGTCTCCCTATGTCCATCCACTCTTCCTTCGGAATTTTTGCTGCAAGAACGTTCTTTTTCTCCTTAATCAAAAGCGATATTGCGTCTGTTATTTCCCACTCGCCTCTAACAGAGGCTGAAGTTTCCCTTATCTTTTCAAATATTTCGGCTGAAAAAACGTAAATTCCAGCATTAGCCAAATTTGTGGACACTTCGCCTCTTCTCGGCTTTTCAACGAGCTTCTTCACTTTGCCTTCATCGTCTAACTCCACCATGCCATAGTTTTCTGGGATTTCAACTGGAACAACAGCCATTACGGCTGAAGGCGCCTTTTCCTTTCTATGTACGTTTAGCACTCTGCTTACAGCCTCTTTTGAGAAGAGCAAATCACCATAAACCAGTAGAAAATCACCATCCACAAATGGTTCAGCAGCGCTCACTGCGTTGCCAGTTCCAAGCACAGCTTTTTGCTCTGTATATTCAATCTTTAACCCAAAATTTTCTCCGTTGCCGAAGTATTCGCGGATTAACTTTCCCATGTAATGGGTAATAATTAAAATTTCGTTTATCCCAGAGGCTTTCAGAGCGTTTAAACAATGCTCAAGTAGTGGTTTTCCACCAATTTTTATCATGTGCTTTGGTCTTGTCAACGTAATTGGCTGAAGCCTAACGCCCTCCCCGGCTGCTAAAACTACTGCCTTCATTTCTTCATCCCAGCAATCAACTCTTTAATGGCTAAGCTACCCCTTTTCATTATCTCTTTCGCATGTTTTAACGATTTACCTTCCACAGTCAACCTTATGAGAGGCTCCGTGCCAGAAGCCCTAACCAAAATCCACCCTTCAGGAAGAGTTAAGCGGACACCATCAACAGTGGATAAATCGCGGCACTCTGGAAAAACAGTCTTCAAATGTTTCGCTGCCTTTGCTACAACAGCGTATTTAATTGTGTTTCCACAAGCGATGTTTTCTCGGACAACCACGTATTTTGGCACATCAGCGACAAAATTCGATAAACTCTTGTTTACATCTTCTAGAGCTTTCAGAAGCAGCGCTGAAGACAAAATGCCATCTGGACAATAATGGAATTCTGGGTGTATCCATGCCCCGCATGGTTCTCCACCAAAAACAGCCTTAACACTCTTCATCACCTCAGCAATGTATATGTCGCCAACTTTCGTTCTAACAACCTTTCCACCAGCAGTCTTCACCACATCATCAACGCACATTGAAGCCTCAACATTAGTTACAACAACGTTTCCACGCTTTTTCTTCGCAACATACGCGGCATAAGCCGCCAACACGCAGTCAAAATCTACAAAAATGCCCTTCTCGTCAATAAACGCTGCTCTGTCTCCATCCCCATCATACGCCACGCCCAAATCAGCTTTAAGTTCGCGGACGATGTTGGCAAGTGGCTTTAAGGATTCAGCGTCCGGTTCCGGGCTCCTCGCTGGAAAGAATCCATCTGGCTGTGCATTCACCGTTGTTACCTTACAGCCTAAAATCTTGAAAATTGCGGGTGCAAGGCTGTAGGTTGCTCCACATCCAGCATCAATAACTATGTGCCATTTCATATGCAGCTTTATGGTCTTACATAACGCTTCTACGTATCTTTTGCTTTCGTCAACTGACACAAGTTTGCCAATTTTTTGCCAATCAGCAAAAGAAAAACTTTCTTTCCTAATTAACTTTTCAATTTCTCCTTGTTTCTTCTCGTTGTACGCGGTTCCGTCTCCATCAAAAATTTTTATGCCGTTATATTGAGGCGGGTTATGCGAAGCTGTTATCATAACTCCAGCGTCAGCTTTCAAATTACTTGTTAAATAGGCTAGTGTTGGCGTCGGCAGAACACCTAAACTGTAGGCGTCTGCACCTCCAGCTAGAATTCCAGAAACTAACGCGTTTTCAAGCATCAGCCCAGAAACTCTTGTGTCTCTTGCCACGAGCACTCTTTTCGCTTTGCTGAAGGTTGCTATGGCTAAGCCAACTTTCACCGCTAACGTCGGCGTTAAATCGGCATTGGCTACTCCTCGGATTCCAGAACTGCCGAACAGCTTTGCATTCACGGTTTTCACCTAAACATCTATTTATGGTTAGAAATTGGAATTTCCTTAAATAGTTATGCAGTAAAGCCCCGATTTACGTTTTCAGAAAATTTTCACAGAATTTTAAAAGCTGTTTTCTTGTTGGATGTATCCCATCCGCGCTTGAAATGTAATATGCGGCAACAGCGTTCGACAATATCAATCTTGCCTCATCTGAAAGGTTGGAGGCGTACCCCAAAATGTTACCAGCATTCCAAGCGTCACCAGCACCAGTAGCCCTTAAAACTCTAACTTTGAAGGCTGGAACGACGACAAGTTTCTTTTTTGTAAATGTAGCTGAAAAAAGCGTGGTGTGCAAGTCCAACCGTGCGGAAATCTTTGCCGCTAAAATTTTGGCAGATTCTTTAGCTAATTCTTCAATGGCTAAGCCTTTTTGCATTTTTACTCTGAAATTGGTAGCAATGTGTTTTGCATAGCAAATTGCCTCATTTTCGTTTACGCTTAATATGTCTAAATCTCTGCTTTGCAGAACCTTTTTCACCAGTTTTGGAATTTTTTCCTTGTTTGGTGTTGGGTCTGCTGTGTCATAGTACGTTTTGCCCCTACCGCTCTTCTTCACGTAGCGGAAAATTTTTTCTGCAAGTTCTGTTCCAAAGCGTCTCGTTCCAGCCCAGTTGAAAACACAAACGTAATCTGCCTCTCTAATTGCTTCAAAATCATCTTCATCTAATATTTCTGGGCTGAAATCGGCCAATGAGCCTAAATCTCTAAGCATAACATTTGCTTTGCCGCTTTCGGCGTTAAATTCAAGGGCTGTTGTTATTGAAGGTTTTTCGCAGATCTTTGTATGTGACAAGTCAATGTTAAGTCGTTTAAAATGGAACTTTAGCATTTGTGCCCCAAACCTGCTCGTGCAGATTATTGGTGTAACCCTTGCGCCTAGGCGGGCTAGGGCTGACGCTGTGTTTGCCGCGTTTCCGCCTCTAAAGTCCGTTTGGCTGATGTTGTCTATGCTTCCTCCTTTCCTCTTTACAACGGCTTCAGCTTCTGCTGAAAACTTTTTCAAGTTGTTTTCTATGTGGATTAGGCGGTCTAGGAAGAAGTCTGGCATAACAACTACGTTTGGCTTGCATGCGTCTCTTTTAAGGAGTTCTATTACTTCTTTAATGGTGTCAGCGTGCATTTTCTTCACTGTTAGATTAGTACTTGCTGAATGTAAATAATGCTTATTAGAGAACTCTGATATAGGCGTCTTTCACCAGCGTATTTAAAGGGGTTGTTGATGGTAACTTTGCAGTCTGAAAAAGTTTTCCTAACAGTATTCATAATCACTGGGTTTGCAATGAAAATCCTAGCAGAGTTTGTACACGAAGTTCTTGGGCATTCCCTTTTTGTCGTGCTTTTTGGCGGTGAAATAACAAACCTTTACATAAGCGTTTTATGGCCATACGAGTCTTCCTATGTATGTTGGAACTTGCAAAATGCTACGTCTATGCAGCTTGCGTGGATTTATGCAAGTGGAATAATTGTATGCATGGTGCTTTCATTTATAATTCAAGCCTTTCTAATCCTCAAAGGCAGAGTTTGGTTTCATTTTGAAATCGCCCTTTTTTGGCTTGCTTTCTGGTCTCTTTTAAGCTCCTCTGGGTATCTTTTGATTGGCGGCTTAGCACCATTTGGCGACGTGAAAGAGCTTATCGAGTTAGGTGTTTTAACGGGTATGTTTTCTGTGTTTTTGGGGCTTGCGGCGTTTGTTATCAGCTTTGTGGTTTTATCTGCGATTCTTAAGAGGGTGCTTGTTGAAGTTTTTTCTTTGGAAAAAGCGAGGTTGGGTGTTTCTCTTTTTTGGCTTATGATTCCGTTTTTGGCGGCTGTTATGGTGGTCAGCCCTGAGAGAAACCTAAATTTAGCTTATTTGCCGCTGGCTTTTGTTCCAGCTTTAATTTCATTTCTTATGGAGCGCTTCATTTTTGCATCAAAGAAAGAGGTCAATACATATCCAGATAATGTCGCCGATGAATAACGCTATTATTAAGCCTGCTGTGATAAAAATTAGCATTGGCAATCCAGGTGTTGCCCAAACAGCGTTTTGGATTTTTCCTTTTTCAGCGGCTCTCTCTAGTCTTTCTATTATAGCGTTTCTTTCTTCATCTTTCGGTATTACCACAAGTTTTCGTTTGAATCCTTCAGAGTTCTCTTCGATGTCTTCCATTGGATAAAGATGCCATTTCTCCTTAAGTTTTTGAATTGGCATTTTGTAGCTTGTTATGAGGACTAGGATTTTCTTTCCGAAGGGTTCGCTTTTGAATTCTTCGAAGAGTTTTTTGTCGCTTTTCTTGTGCCACACAATGTTATATAGTAGTATGTAGATTGCTGCGGCGGCCGCTAATAGAATTGAATTGTTGAAGACTGTTAGTGGGAAGAAAGTTCGTGCAATTGGCGAGAGTTCCTTAAAAATTGGTTTGAAAATGTTTTGTGGATAGAATGGTAGTGCAAGCGCTAGGCACATGAGGGCTTTTGCGTCTGCGCCTCCGAAACCTCCAGCGTAAAAGAGGGCTATGGCTAGGGCTGCGGTTAAGCCGAATGATAAGCCATAAAACTGAAGCGTTTGAAAGTCCTCGTAGATGATTAGTTCGGTTATTGTTACTGCGAATGCTAGTGGTGCGTAGAATATCCAGACGCTGTTGCTTACTTCGCGTGTTTTGTAGTCGCTCCATGAAGCATAAAATAGGGCTGCTAGTGTGGACAAGATTCTCAGTGTGTCAAGTATCCACTGCATTTGGCCACGTCCAAACAATTCAAGCGCTTATGGTGTGGTGAAATAATTGAAGAATTGTGTTAATAAAATAAATTGATTTTGATTGCTAAGGTGCTTGCTCTTGGAAAGGTAGTTCTTGTCCTGTTTCGCACACTACTTTGAAATAGTAGTAGTTTCCGGAGGTCCAAGAGTTTGCAAAGCTGTTCGGCCAGTCCAATATGATTGTTATGACTGACTTTGCGTTTAACATTATTCCTGAGCCTATGTTTGTGTTTGCCGTCACGTTTAAGAGGTTGTTTGATGATGTTCCAATGTAGAGGCGCACAACTTTCGCGTTTGCTGTTCCGGAGTTTCCTATGGTTATGTACGTCTTTTGCTGTGTTGAGTTCCAGTAGACGTTTTCTTTGTATAGGGTTATGCCCGCCTGTTGTCCAGCGCTGCTCATGTATGTCATTATCCAAGCGTATGTTACGACTATGGCGGCTACGGCTATTACTATGAGTAGGAGTGTTGCGAGTATGGGCGATATAGCCTTTTTAGACTTTAACATTTTTTGTTTTGGCATAGTGTTTCACCCATTGCTGTTTAGGAAATCTAATGATTACTTATTTAACTTATATGAACTTGAAATCAACATTCCAAATTAATTACGCTAGTTTTCCGTAGTCACGGTTATTATTGGCGGATATTCAACGAGAACCCACAAACCGCTACCGTCGCTCTTGTAAATCGGCGTGTAACTTGCCCCATCAAAAGTAACAACCGCACCATACCAGCAAATATCCAAAGCGTTGGTAAAGTTGACTATCGTTCCGAGAGCCTTAGCCACTGGTAGCACTTCGATAATGCTTTTGTCTGTTACATTGAGGGCGCCAGTGGTGCTGCTGGTCATTCCTTCAAAAAAGTATAGCATTTCGTTGGCTTTGTCTGTGAGTATTATTCCAAATCCTCTTGATGCAGTTACATCTGATATTTGGCTCCAGTGATGTTGCCAAGAAGTGGTTGAGGAATTATAAAACAGTCCCTGCTCGTTTGAAATTACTGGATAACCGTTTAATGTGCCATTTTCTGTTTGTAGGAAAATGTAATTGCAGTAGATGCTGTAGCGATTATTGTTGTGTGAAGCATCTGTTGGATTTGTTGGTGAGGAATAACTGTTGGTTGCGTCGTTATGTCCTTGGTCAGCTGAGCCAGTGGTGTAGTAAAGCCTAATGGTGTTATCAGGTATTATCATCAAGATATATTCTGTGCTCGGAGATAAAACTGGAGGCAATTGGAAAGTTGCCGTTCGCCATTGAAGTGTTGTAGTAACTGAAACTGGGTTAGTTACTGCCACTATCTGCATATCGCTGTGTCTTACAAGTAAACATTTGACGTTTGCTGTTCCAGAGGTGCCTCTATTAGCGTAGAAGGATATGCTATTAGCAATTACAGTAGTGGGTGGAGAAATGAAGAGGCTGCCGTACATGTAGTTTGCGCTAACGCTTACGTAATTTGAACTTTCAGCGTTGGAGCCGAAAAATCCTGGTGTAGGAGCAGTTACGTTTACTAAGCAAATGTCTCTAATGTTTCTTTGCATGTTAGGCGAATCTAGGAATATTAAGCGTTGCTGATAAGTGTAGTATGTGGCGTTAGCTGGTAACGTTAAAACGATGTGTGTGTAAAAGTTTGAACAATTGCTGATGCCGCCAGAATATTCCGATTCTCCATGTACGACGCTTCGAATGGTGCCATTGTATATGGCGTATGCCCACTCTGGGTCTGTAGTGTCATATCGGTCATTTACGCGTAACAACTTTGACTTACTTATCATGTTGCCTCTTGTTGCCGTAACTTCGAAGCCGCTTGATTCGAGTTGAATTGTCAGTATTCCATTGCTTAACGTTCTAGCAGATGGATTATCTCTAAAGTAGAGATTAGTGTAAGCCAGCGGCGTTTGCGTAACAGTGTCGCTTCCGTTCCACCATATCATAACTTTTGTAACGTTTGGATTTACCAAGAAGACCAACATGTTTCTGCTGCTGAATATGCTCGCATTGTTGCTTAAGCCCAATGGAACTTTGTAGTCTGAAGCCCAGTCCTCAATTTGGAATGGCACTTCCTGGTTTACGCCGTTTATGGTTTGGTTTACGCGTATTGCCTTCACGGGTATCGGCGGGATGGGTTTTGTCTGTGTTGTTAATTGCAAGTTCTGTCCGAGCCACCGCATTGTTCCGTTTTGCAGAAGTTCCACAACTATTGTAGCGTCTGCCGCATTTTTTAAAGGTTCATACAACGTGTTATTCCAGTTTAACTCGCATACGTAGCGGCTGAATGACGAAGCTACCACTACTAGGCCCCTTTGGTCTTGCACTTGTAAAATGTATGAGTATGGGTCTACTTCTGAAAGCGCTGGGTCTGTCATGTTGATTACGTACGTGCCATCTGCATAAGCTTCTATGCTTGTATCGTATTGTGGGCTTACTGGTACCCATGTGGAGTTTATGTAAATGTAACGGTAAAATTTGAAGCTGTCCTTCCCAAGATTTATGATCGATTCACCCTCATCCTTCTTCACAGCAACTACTGCTTGATTGTCGGTAACATTTTTAATGTCAACCGTAAGCTTGCATGATGTTTCATATGTTAGTCCATAAATTCCTAATCCCGTTAGGCTATAGTTTATTTTTAGGCTTGCTGCACTATAACTTGAATTTGTAAACCAATATGTTGTCATGTTTATGTCGTCTTTGTTTACTGTGAATGAGGCGCCCCATTCTGGATGCATGTTTGCTATGTGGGCTAAGCCGCTTTGGAAGTATCCCATCGCCAACTCCTTCGCGTAAGTGTTGTTTCCGGTAACTTGCAAAACAGAGCCATAATAGCCAACAGTAAAGCCTAAAACTTGTTTTAAGGCAAGCATAGTTTCATCAATTGCGCTTAATATTTGGGCTTCATTTTGTATCGGACTGTTACGAATAGATGAGTAAGTCATTATAACCGTGGCTATGAGGATTATAGCCACAAACAACGCGGCGATAATTGTAAACTGTCCCTTATTATTCATGTTAGATTCCTCCAGTTTGTCCAAGCTGCAAAACAACAAGCCTGGTGGCATTGGCAGCCGTGTACTGCAACGGATAACGCCTAGGTTTATAATCGCATAAAATACCGAGCGCAGTAAGCCTGATATCTGGTGTTCTAGTTAAGCCCAAGGCGAAAAGAGCTCCAGAGACTCTGTGCCTATAAACTGCTCCAGCAATCCAGCCGCCAACGCTATTAAAAATGTAAGTGGTTACCGTCAAGTTGTACGTGCTTGTTATCCACGATGGTAAGGCTCTAGTCGCCGTGTGATACGCGGTTGGGTAAATACCATAATAGTTGCAGTAATATCTTGCCTCAGGTGAAAGAGGTACGCTTGCCAAACCAGGATTATCACCAGAATCACCAGTGATCCAAGTGCTGTCATATTCGTAGTTTTGATTGTTCAATCCTCTAAGAAAGGCGTTGAGCCCAGCTGCTCCGACAGACTTCATTCCATAGATTCCCCAATCGTTTTGGTTGTTTGGGAACAAGTTGATGTTGCTGACATAATAAAGTGGATAGCCAACTATGCTAACCCATGTCCAATTATATGTTCGAGTTCTTTGTCCTAAAATGTGGCAGTATTTTGCATATGATTGCCTCTGTGAATCATATCCTTGTGTCGCGTAGTAGCCTGAGGGTATTGGCACTGTTTCTCCGAAGGTGTTTATGACTACGGCGTGTTGCAATGTTTCGCCTTGGATTGATGTGCCATTTAGTATTTTTGCGAGGTCTGTTGTGTTTTGCACCATTACTGTTGTTTTGAAGTACGGCGATAGCAAATTGTATAGGTCTTGTGCTAGAGTGTGCGCCGTATAGCCTGTAATCCACCATCCGCGGGCGTCGCTGCAATTCAATATATATAGGGTTCCTCCTCCCCAGTTTTCCCCAATCTTTTCTGGAATAAACTTGAAAGTAACGTTTGACGAAGCAACAAGATACGATGACGCGTCCGAGCCTATACCCAAACTCTCAGCATTCGAAATAGACTTTTTAGGCAAATAAAGCTGGGCTCCGTCATCCGTAATAACTTCATAAACCGTCAAATTATAAACTATGTTAGGTGGCAAACAAGCAGAAAGTGCAATTTGAAGGTCGCCCCAAGCTGGGTCGCTTTCGTTTAGGAAAACTATTCTACTTAAATCGTAGTTGACATCCAAAATTTCAAGGGTTGTGGCAGCAAGCATTCTAAGGTTTTGCGGTGAAACTCGCCTTGGCACTGGAAGGACAGCGAAAAAAGACGAGATTGTGAACGCTCCAGCAATAATGGCGATTACAAGCAAAACCTCAACTGTACGCATCATCGCCTAACCCACCACCTGAAAACCACCCAAACTCCAAAGCGCAAGCTTAGCCTGATAGGCAATATTGCCAATCAAAACTTGGCGAGTGTCTGTGGCTACCCACTCCTTGCCACTTGGATCATCACCAAAAATAACAGAAAGTCCAATAGTGCCGATACCCCAAGGCATGACAACCATACCATACTCATTTCCAAACCTATAAACAATCACCAAGAAGCCAGGTGAACTTCGCGCTTCTGGGGGCAATTGTACTGTACGGTAAGGCCAGCCCTGACCATAATTGACGTGCCCCGTAGAATTTGTTATACTTGTTTTCACAGGGACAAAACTTTCACCAAGTATGTAGAATGTTGCTTCATAATGTAAGTCTCCTTGGGATTGGTTTCCTGGGTCATTTTTGCCCCATTTATGAGCTAGTAGAATTATTCCATCCTTGTAACTTTCGATGAAAGGTATTATGTTTCCAGCCTTTGTTACAATTTCACGTGATAAATAGCCAATACCGTAAAGCCCACCCAAATTGGTTTTAGCAATAAACGTGTAAGCTGTTTGATTCTGAGAAACTTTTATTTTCGGCATTCCATTCGTTCCATCAAAATCTAATTGAGCAAAACCCAAAGCATCCGCCTTTGTAGCATTTTTATAAAATCCAGATACGTCGGTCCAAAATATCAAATACTCAATGTTCGCACCATTTAAAGGACCTCCCAATCCTTCCACAGTGATATTCAATCTTAAGTGACTTGTAACTTGTGTATCCTCGACAATTGTAACCGTCACTGTGGGTTTGACTGTTAACTGAAACCCGTAAGTTCCGTTTACTCCCAAAAGCTTGGACGCCAAAGAATAGTTGATGCAGTCACCCTCTTGTAAGAGGAAATATCCACCGCCAAAACCCCAAGAAACATTACTATACCACTTTCCAGTCGGGCCATAATATACCCTATCACTAGCAGACGAGAGCAAACGCATCAAAGAAAACGGACTAAGCTTATACGCTGCAAACGTAGGGTCTTGAGTAGCTATCGGATCTTGCAACCCAAAACCAGTTAGACTCTTGTTGCTGTTTGTTCCCCAATCTGAAGGTATTCCTGGGCTTAATAGCATGTTGTCGAGTAGGTCGCTGCATTTTGTCGCCAAATACCTGTGACGCTGATATAGAACTGCTGTTTGAATTGTTTGGTTGAATAAGCTTATGAAGAGCAGTGTGGCGCTTAGGAAAACTATTGTGGCAACCAAGTGATCTATTGTTGAACCCGTCATGGCGCCATCATCTCCATCAACTCGTGAAAGAAATCTTTATCAAAGCGTCTGTCCCGCTTCCAATTTTTTCGGCTTTTATTCCAGCATTCAGCGAATTACTCACAAAAGTGGAGTTTTGCCAATCAACATTTTGCCCCAAAATAACCGACGCATGCACAGTTGTCCCAAGCGTCTGCAAAGTTAAAGTTAACTCCAAAATGATAATGCTAGTCTCGTTAGAGTTTGAATCCAACGCTGTTCTTTGCGCCACATTTCCAACATATGGAAAACCGTCTATTAACGGTGGAACAGGCGACTTAAGCGTAACCGTTCCAGCTAATATTTCCCCCTCATTTAGTGTGAAGTATAACTGTTGAATTGCGCTTCCCAAATGGCTTGCTGCATCTTGAAGCGCGAGAGTCCTACGATTATCTGTCCACATGCTCATAATCCAGTTTGTCGTTAATGGAAAGAGGAAAATCTGCAAAATCAAAACTGGAACCATGATGACGTATTCTATTGCTATATGCGCCATACCATTATCACCCCTAACCATGCAAACCTAAATACACATGCACCTCCGCGAGGTAAACCTCAACAACAGAGTTGTCCGGCACATCGTAAAGCACGGAACTCGTTTCAAAGTTGAAGAATTCCGAAGTAAAACCTAAAGCAGCATTTGGGAACGTGACATTAACCCTAACCTCGTTAACACTCATTTCAGCCATTCTGTAAACATTTTGTCCCGTAATCGTTATAGACTGAGAGAGTCGTGGACTCTGTCCAACTTTCAATATAGGAAGATAAATTTTAACATAATTTGTTGTGTTCGAACCCATAGTAACAGTTGACTTTAACACTCGGATTATAGGAACAACGGCAATTCTTACGTAGTCTTCACCAGGAATTGACAATTTTTCAATCACAAAAACACGAGTGACTGGCGCTGATGGTCCCTCTAAAAGAAAGGAGTAATTCTCTGATGGAAATATCAGCTTAAAATAATTGTCGGAAATTGAATACTTGCTTATGGGCATATTAAAAATTATCATACCCGTAGAATTGGAAGCCAAAGACTTCCAATTTGAACCCGCCTTCGCCTCTATGGTGTAGTTAAGTGCCACAGACTCAAACTTCACGTAACCGTACTTGCTTGCATAACGAAGTGTTTGCGTCCGCCCAACTGTCCAAGCAACATCATCCACCTGAAGCCCAACAGTTTGCATAAACTGTTCAATAGCATTAAACTCGTTTTCGGCAAGCCGAGCCTCAAGAAAGTTGTTTGCAAAAACGGTTGTTACGAGAAGCAAAACTACGATGACGCCTGTCAATATTACTGTTGAGACGGCTGGACTAACAGCTCTCTTGTCTTTCACCATTCTGGAATTGAGCGGGAATAGCTTTTTCTCCATTTCTCCCCCTATCCAAACTTTATAAACATGGGCACAAGCTGCGCTGCCAAAGCAGCTATTACAACGAGAATCGCCGCATGCTTGAATCCAGCAGCAATAGATTCTTCGCTTATTTTGCCTCCAACCAAACCTATCAAGTAGCTGTGGAAAATCGCAGAAGTAGTGAATAGAATTCTCATTTGGTTTAGGCTTGCCTCATCCGTCTTGTTAATTTCTGCCACGTTTATGGTGCCTTGCGTAAACCCTAGCATCATTGTTGTTGTTGCAACGAGCAGTATCGCAGAGAAGTAGGGCATGAGTATGTATGGGCGTACAGCCATCTTCTTTTCCTTCTCAACCTCCTGCGTTAGGTTGTTAAATCTAGCCAAAGATTCAATCATTGCAATGGTTCCACCGCCAACATCGATGGTTTCAACGAGCAAGTACATGACTATCTGAGTCATCCAACTTCGCACACGCTTCACAAAATCCATAATAACCTTTCTAACGGGAACACCCCAAGAAAGTTCAGAACTTATCTTACGCAGTTCTTTAGTAAACTCTCCATAATCGCGTTTTGAAAGGCTCTCAATGCACTTTTCTGGTGATAAGCCAGTCTTCCTAACCTCTGTCAAGTCCCTCAAAAAGCTGTTAATGCCCTGTTCGATACTGTTTCTTTTTTGCGACAGCCTGCTGTGCACGATTGCGGCTGGCGCTGTTGCAATGAATAGGGCTATGGCTACGGCTGTCGGCAATTCTATGAATGATCGAATGGGGCTAAGGAATGATATTTCCACGTATCCCATGAAGTTTGTTAGCAACATGAATATTACAATGGCTATTGCGCTGCAAACTCCGAAAACCTTGTATGGACGTGTTTCAACAACTGGCGTTTTGGGCTGCATGCTATGCGCTAGGTATATGAAGACAAATGAAAGCATGGGCGTAAACAAGTATGTGTATAAAATTAGTCCAGAACCCATTGATATGCCAGTTGAGTACATGGATTCTACGCTGAACAATATGTAGAAGCATAGCGACATCAAAACCATAACAATTATGAAGGTTTCTAGGAGCATTCCAAGCCTTTCAGCCGCAGCCTTGACACGCATGGCTCTAGTTTTGAAAATGTCTTCAGCCTTTCTCTCCAAGAAGTGCCCAATGTCGCCGCCTATGATTACCGTGGACGCATAGCCCGACAAGAAATCTTTGAAAATGTCAAGCGGGTTTTTCTTTGCCGCATTTTCTATGGCTGTCAGTGGGTCTATGCCAAAAATCTCCACGTCCTTCATTATTTCTTTTGCTTCACTTCTCATAGCGGGCATAAGTTCAACTTCGGCAAGTCGCTTAAAACTCGTGTATGGGGCTATGCCGCCAGAAGCCATAACGCTAATGTAAGCAGCTGCGAACGGCATTTCTCTTTCGAGATTTGCCGCTCGGTCACTCGCCTTTGACATGGGTATTAGGATGAATCCTATCATTATGTAGAAGGGCATTGGAATTAGGAATATTACTGGCAAGAAACCGTAAAAGTACAGTATTATGATGGAGACTATTGAAACTGGAATTGTAAGCACTGCCAAGAAGAACATCATTGAAACGTACGTTTCTGGATAAATCTTTATTCTGGCTTTTTCTAAATAGTCCTTAAACTCAAAAACGTTCTTAAGAAAAGATGGTGCCATCCTCCCGAAAAGTCGGAAGGACCACGCTTCAAGGGTTCTGAGAACTTGCAATTGCCTTCACCTCTTCTCCAGCAACAACCTTCTCGTAGAACTGCTTTGGTCTCGCGTAGTACTCCGCAATAATCGCAGCAACATCCTTGTAGCTTCTTATGTTGCGTTCCCTCATCCAGTGCAGCACATCTTTGCGTCTATTTATCTCCTCAAGAATCTCCTTCTTTGTCAAGCCCGTTTTCTCCGAGATTGTGGAAAGCATTATGCTTTTGTCAAAAGCTGGTAAATGACTGTCTTTTACTGGGTGCCATTTGAAAACGCACTTGTAATCATTGTAGTCTGCAATCTCGTTGACGTTCATAACGCGCCTATATGCTTTCTTTTCAGTGCCTTTGATTAGGTGCACACGCTGAATTGACAAGACAATGTTCATTAGGGGTATGTATGCTGGCGAGATGTCCATGGGCTTTTGTGTTAAACGCTTTATTGCAGAGTCAAGGTTCTCAGCGTGCATTGTGCACATGCCACCGTGTCCAGTAGCCAAAGCCTGGAAAAGCACGTAGGCTTCTTGTCCCCTAACCTCTCCAACGATGAGTATGTCTGGTCTATGCCTCATTGACGTCTTAACAAGGTCGAAAAGTGTAACTTCGCCCACGGTGCTTCCGCCCAGTCCATAACTTTGTCTGGCTATCAGCGAAACCCAGTTTTCATGTGGAAGGTTAAGCTCAGCTGTTTCCTCTATAGTGATTATTTTGCTTCCAGGCTTAATCAAGCATGCCAAAGAGTTTAGCGCTGTTGTTTTTCCAGCAGCTGTTCCACCCAAAACCATTATTGATGATCTATGTTCTAAGCATAGCCAGAAGTAGGCAGCCATCTCCTCCGAGAATGTGCCGAGGTTTATCAAGTCAATTATTGAGTATGGGTCTTCTCTGAACTTTCTGATTGTAAATGCCGTTCCGAATGGTGTGACTTCGCGTCGGTAACAAACTGCGAGCCTATGTTTTCCTGGTAAAGAGGCATCCACGACTGGGAAAGCTGAGCTTACATGTTTTCCAGCCATGTGAACTAGTTTCACAACCATGTTGTCCAGTTCTTCATCATTTTCAAACTCAACATTCGTTTCTATGCTTTCGTAGTTTCTATGCCAAACGTACACTGGCTTGTTCACACCGTCGCATGAAATATCTTCAATGTTTGGGTCCCGCATGAACGGGTCTATTCTGCCGAAGCCAACAAGATCTCTTTCAGCATGGTATAAGATTTTATACCATGAAACATCTGGCAGCCACCCCAAGCTTATGCGGTACTTGTCAACAATTTTTTTAGCTTCTTCTGCAAAGAACCTCCTCGGGTCGACAATTTCCTCTTTCGGCGACTCTATTTCGGCTAAGAGAATTTCTAGTATACGGTTATAGACGCTTCTTTCAAGCGGATCCAACTGCAACTCGTCTAGGATATACTTGTATTCTCCTGTTTTTGGGTTCTGCACAATTGCAGCATGAGCGAACGGTTCATAAAGCGGATACTTCTCGACAACCTTGAACCCACGTGGGACAGGTTTTGGTGGAGGTGGCGGCACAACTACCTGTGCGCGCTTCTTGAAAGCAAATTTAATTCGCACCTTCTTCAGTTTTGTTAAGGTCTGTTTAAGCTGTAGTTTCGGCATCGACTTTTCTCCTATTCATTAAATGATATATGTACGGTCTATTAAATATTACGTCTTGCTAAACATGACTGTCCTAACGTTCCTCTTCTTCCTCTCCAACTGAAACTTCAATAACCTTCAACTTAATCAGAACCACAACAATTACAACGATAATCACTGGAATAATAATCCAAAGCAAAGTCATCCAAGACCATCCCTCAGCCTTTGCTGGAACAACCAAAATCGTTGTCTCACTAGACGTGCTTGCATAGCCATTCTTGCTGACATTTGCGTGTATGCCCACTGTTAGCTCAACTGTCGTTTGTGGTGCGTTATAAGTGAAGGTGCACTTACCATCTGACCCTGTGATGTTTGTGGTTGGAACGAACGTGCCCGAGTATGTTTGCATTATAACGTTTGCGCCCTCAACTAATGAGGAATCTTCGTTGCACCTAACAATAACTGTGACAAGTGTGCTTTTCTCAGATTCAACGGTTTGCGTTATTATCTCTATGTTGAACGTATGAGGATTAACTGTTATGATGGTTTGACTTTGTCCAGTGGTATACCCAGCCTTTGTAGCATTTGCCGCAATTGTAACGTTTACTTGTTCGGTGACTATTGGCGCTGTAAAAGTGAGAGTCACTTCGCCATTAATGTTTGTTATGGCATAGGTCTCAGAGAGGTTGCCGTTTGATGTTTCTAATGCAACTTGTGCTCCCTCAACTGGGCTCATGTCGTATTCCATCACCCGTATTGTTAGACTCAATTGTGCCGCAGAGAAGGTCTGCGGAGACTCTGGAATTATCTCGACAGCAAGTGTTCCCGGCGCAACAATTCCAGTTGCCCGCCAAACTTCCAGATACTCGTAGTCTGAACCGTCCGCGTAGTTCACACCATTTGTGGATGCGGTTGCTACAATTCTGATGTAATCTTTTTCAGTGTTGCCTATAAATGGAGCCGTAAACGTTGTGTTGAAATAGCCTGTTTCATCTGTTTGTCCAGTTGAAACATTAAATTCTCCTCCAACTAACGAGAACAATGTTACTGTTGCGTCTGCAACCGGACTCGTTCCATCCGTCACGTAAACTGTTATGTTGACATTTCCTCTTTCAAAGGTCGTCGTGTTGCTCAATTCAAGATTAACATATAATGGTTGAAGCGTATCCCTTACATAAATAGTCGCAGTTGAAGCAGAACTTACTGCCCCATAATCATCTACAACTAATAGGCTGGCGTTATAATCGCCTGTAGAAGTGTAATTGTGGGGAAAAACCGATAATGTTGCCCAACCGCTGTTGCTTCCGTCTCCGAAATCAACGTGGTGCTGATAGACGTATCCGTCGTCATGAGATTTTGTTGCATAGAACATTACAGTGGAGTTTGGCTGAACCCAAATTCTGTCTGCCAGCAGATTCGCAGTGGGCGGCGTGTTAACTTGACTTATGGGATTTGTCAAGTACGGTATAAAATCTATTTCTGCGCCGTTTCCGCCAACCTTGTCGCCTTTCCCGTAGGGATTAAGTGATTCATGATTTGGTCCAGTTGGGTCTCCCCAATAGTTGTGTTCTGCGTTAACGTTAATATGCTGTCCACCACTTGTTTCGATGTCCATTCCAACTTCGTTGCCGTATATGTCATTGTACTCTGCGATGTGGCTTCCGTTAGTGTATAATGCGCCCACTTTGTTGTACGATATGGAATTGTTGGTTAAGTACGTGCTTGTTGAAGTTGAAATGTAAAATCCTACATTGTTTGAGGAGATGATGTTGTCAAAAATGTTTATGTTTGTGTGGCTTTCTGCTTCAATTAATATTCCATTTTGGGTACTTGCTGAAATAATGCTTCCTGTTATGTTAACGTTTGAAACGCTTTCTCCAGTTAAGAGAATTCCATTAACATTTCCAAGCAGCGTCGTATCTACTATTGAGGTTTGTCCATCTCCTGCAATAAATATGCCATTTTCACCGCTGTTGGAAACGTAACCATTTTGAATGTTGGCAAGACTATCTGTTACGTTTATCCCGTTTTTGGTGCAGAAACTAACAATAAAGTTTTGAATGCTTAGAATGCCATTTACCACTACTACACCATTTTCTGAAAAAAATACGGAAGAATTTTGAATATCCACATTACCATCTTCTACCATTATAGCGTCTTTACCATATGAAACCAAACAGTTTGTTAGTGTGGATTTTTCAGCACCGTTAAAAACTATGGAACCCCAATCTCCTACGCCTTTCTGCTCCTTGTTCGATGTGAAAGTTATTGGCTTTTCAACTGTTCCAACAGCGCTTAACTTTCCAAAAACAAACAATGAAAATTCTCCACCAAACCTAACTTCAACACCTGGCTCAATTGTCAATGTTACGCCCGCGTAAACAGTGACATTATTTGCAATTATGATTGGGCTGTCTAAAAGAGTCCAAAGCGTATCCCTTGTTATTGGGCCTTCCACGTAAGTGCCATTTGCTCCGCAATGCAAAATTAGAGAATTAAAGTTAATCATGCTGAAAATAATTGTTAGTAAGATGGCTAATGTTCTAATTTTGTTCTTCATGTTAAGCACACCCATCACTGTTGAGTTCACAGTATCCTCTGGGTTGTATTAGTTTAAACATTATGAATTCGGAATAAAACTTCAAAATTCATGCATCAAATTATGACAAAAAGTTAGTAAATAAGGAAGACACATAACAAAGAGGCATTTGCAAGCATTAAATTGGAGGAAACGGTTTGAAACATTTCATGGCTTTTGCACTAGAAGATTTTCCATTAGTAAATCCGGGAGATAACATAGCGGAATTAATCTTCAAGACAGCGCAGAAAAACGGCTTAAAAATCGATGAAGGCGACATAATAGTGGTTGCGCAAAAAATTTTCTCGAAGGCGGAGAATCGAGTTGTCACGCTTAAAGATGTTCTGCCATCTGAAGGGGCTTTTAAAATTGCAAAGGAAACTGGCAAGAGTCCAAGATTTGTTGAGCTAGTCTTAGGAGAAACCGAAACTGTATTGAAGGCGACTCGCGAAATTCTGCTTGTAAAGGACAAGCGCGGACTGATATGCATAAATGCTGGAATAGACAAGTCAAACGTTGAAGGTATTGGCAAATTTGCACTTCTCCCAGAAAACCCGGACATTTCCGCTGAGAAATGCCGCAGAGAAATCAGAAGATTGACTGGCAAAAATGTCGCCGTAATAATATGCGACACTTACAGCCGCCCATTTAGACGTGGTCAAGTTAACTTTGCAATAGGCATTGCTGGAATAAAACCATTCAAAGATTATAGAGGGAAGGAAGACCTTTTCGGTCAAACCTTGAAGGTGAAAAATGTTGCAGTTGTTGACGAAATTGCCGCAGCCGCGGAACTCCTTATGGGACAAGCTAAAGAAGCGAAGCCAGTCGTGATATTTAAAGGGCTTAATGATTTTGTCGAGTTTTCTGAAAACTGCAGCATAAAAGAGCTTCAAATTTCAAGCGAGGAAGACTTGTTTAAAGGAGCGTTATGAATCAAAGACTTTGCATGAAAGGATTCGTGCGTTTTTCCTCTCCTATCGTCGTTGTAGGTCCATGTCCAGGATAAACAACAAAGTTGTCTGGCAAAATTGCCAATTTCTTCAAAGAATCTGCCATTTCTTGTTCAGAGCCTTCAGGAAAGTCTGTCCTCCCAATAGAACCCATAAATAATGTGTCTCCAGTGAAAATTTCTTTTTCTCCGATAAGTGATATACTTCCGTGACTGTGTCCCGGAGTGTGAATAACCCGTAAAGTAACCTTTCCAAAATTCAGCAGGTCTCCGTCGGATAGAAGTTTGTCAGCTGGCGGCGAAGATTTTTCAAAACCTAAAAAGTCAGCTATTCTCCTGCCAATTTCGCCTAACATGTGGGCATCGAGCCTATGAATCAATATTGGCACTTTAAAAGTCTCCTTCACGACTCCGTTTCCGCAAGTGTGGTCTGGGTGTCCATGCGTGTTCACGATTAGTTTCAAGTTTAGGTCATTCGCTTTTATTGACCCTAAAACCTCTTCTGCTTCTGCGTTGCCTTCAAAACCTGGGTCAACAATTATTGCATCGTTTGTTTGTTCGCATATTACGATGTAGCAGTTTGTGTAGAATTTACCAACAATAAACGCTAGTACCTTCATGATTGTCAACAATCTGTTATCTTCTAGATAAGTATACCTTTTAATTTTGCGCGGTTGTCACGTAACATAAAATAGATAAGTTTCGCTTTGAATAATTATTTTGGAGATTGGAGAGAGTTGAGGATTCAGGAAATTGAGAACGCTTTAAGCCGCTTTAAGGCGTGTCCAAAATGTGGTTCCCTTCAAGGATTCTGGCTTGGAGTGAAATCTGACAAGGCTTATGTGCAATGCAAGGGGTGTGGAGCAAAATTTGAAATTTCAGAAGTTTATATGCTGAGCGAGAGTGACAAAGAGCAGAAAAGGTTCAATTTTTTGAAGAAATAGCTTTTATTCGCGTTCCGAAACTGAATAATGTTCAATTTTTGAAAGAAAATTCATAAACAACACGTTCCGCACACTCCAACGAGGAGGCTTAAGTGAAAAAGGTAAACTTGCAGCCGCTTATTTCCGTCGTAATACCCACATACAACTCCCAAAACAACATACGGCAATGCATAATGTCAATCAAAAGGCAAACCTACAAAAAAATTGAAATATTGATAGTTGACCGATACAGCAGCGACAACACAAAAAAGATAGCAGAAGAGCTTGGGGCAAAAGTTTTCCTGCTTGATTGTGAAAGAAGTGAAGCAAGAAACTACGCTGCCAAAAATGCTCAAGGCAGTTTTCTTCTATTCAGCGATTCGGATATGGTGTTAAGCCCTAAAGTGGTTGAGGCCTGCATGGAATCATGTTTACGTAAAGGTGCCGATGCTGTAATTATACCAGAAAAATATGTTGGTCATGGCTTATTTGGCGACTTAATGAAAAGGGAGAAAATTTCCCTGTCTGCAAATAGTAAGTTGATGGAAATTCCACGTTTCTTTAGAAAAAGCGTTTTTCTCGAGCTGGGCGGTTATGACGAAGGACTTGTATGCGGAGAGGATTTCGAGTTTTTTCAAAGGTTAAGGAAAAAAGGCTATTATGTTGATAAAATAAGCCATGAGATAACCCATTTTGAAGGAAAACTAACATTAAGTAAAATTTTCTTCAAAGCCTACCATTATGGCGAGACAATTCCAGCGCTCATAAAAAGAGAGCCAACAAACACCATTAGAAGATATACAGCCTTACGCCTAACATCTATCAAAAATGCCAAATTATTTTACAAAAACTTTAGTTCAGCAGTAGGCTTTTGCCTGATGAAAATTTTTGAATTCACAGCTTACTTTCTCGGAATATCCTTCAGTATGGCGAAGGCGTTTTTCGGAAAATGCAAATTTGGAACATTGAAATGCTTCTTGGCAAAAAACAAAACCCCAATTTTGCATGTCTTAATAATTGTGGCAATTGCCACGGTGATTTTCAGGAATTTCTTATTCACTGATGAATGGCCTGGAGGTGGTGATGTTCTCGGTTTTGTTTCAAGGGCTTACTTGTATGGTAAAGATTTTAGATGGCTTTTGATGTGGCGTCCATACTCCTTCGGTTTTGTTGAAGGAATAAACTTTATGGATTTTTTTCTGATGCTTCTATACTATGTTTTTGGAAGTCCTTCTTGGACGGTTAAAGTCTTCATGTTTTTATCATATGTGACTGCTGGCTTTTCCATGTACTTGTTTGCGTACCGCTACACAAAGGTTCATGTTGCGTCACTTGCAGCCGCACTGGTTTACATTCTAAATCAATGGCTGTTTTCGCAGTTAACAGAAGCTCACGTTGACATAATTTATAGTTACGCGTTGGCACCGCTAATTTTTATGGCGCTGGACAAAGCGCTGCAGACTGGCAAGCTTGGACATGTACTTATGCTTTCCTTGAGCCTAAGCCTTTTTCTAACAAGTTTTCATCCAGAATTCATAGTTATATACGGTGTTTTTCTAGTGCTATTTACGGTTTTCCTTACATGTTATCCAGTCAAAACAGAAACCGTAAAAACTCGTTTTTTGCGTTTTCTTAAAGTTGCTTTTCCATCAGCATTGCTAGTCTTCTTGCTTTCAGCCTTCTTCCTAATTCCCTTCCTAACCAACATTAGATCACCGTACTTTCATCCTTCCTATGAATACCCGTTAGAAGACGCATACTCGTGCAGTTACCAAAACTTGTTTGACGCTTTCACTTTAAGAGCTGTGGAAAAATGGGGCTACAACAACATTTTAGACGTGTACACTCAGATGGGAATAACAGATTTCCCATTATATAATCTTCTCTTCATCTTGTTCTTCATTTCCTATTGCACTCTTCTGGTGCGCAGAGACCGTTATACCATTTTCTTTGCAGTTGCCATGCTGATTTCCATTTTTGTTGCGAAAGGGCCATACTCGCCTCTTGGACAAGTTTTCATTTGGGCTTGGGTCAATGTTCCGCACTTTGCAATTTTTAGGGCGGCAAACAGATGGGTTGTAATGGCTATTTTCTCTCACGCCTTCTTCACTTCACTTTTAACATCTTACCTAACAGATTACGTCAAAAGTAGGAAGTATGCCAACATAACCGAATTTCTTTTCAAGATGCGGTTGAAGGTTGGCAATTTTTCCAAAAACAAAATTGTCATGTTCTCTTTAGATTGTTTCAACACTTTTTTGAAGAAAGTGCATAAGCTTATCCATTTCATAAGCGTAATCCTTTTAATACTCATTTTTCTTAGCGGCTTTCTCGCGTGTTCCTTCTTTATTCTTCATGGTTTGCAAGTTTACACTCCGCCGAAGCAGTATTTAGCTCCTTATGAGTGGCTTTCACTTCAACACGACGATTATAAAGTGGTTTCTGTCGGTAGAAGTTCACATGAATGGCTAGTCTCGCCAGATGAATATTCAGATTTCGCCTCAAGTGCAATGCAGACAACACTTGGCTGGGGACATGACATAGGCTTTGACAGCGTATTTATACATGACAAGCCAGTTCTTCAAGATGGCGGCTGGAACTTTAGAGCGCGAAAGTTTGTTGACCATTTAAGATTTAGACTTGCAAGAGAACATTTAACTGACAACTTGTTCAAGATTTTAGGAACTTTCGCCTACAAGTACATTGTAATACCGTCGTATGTGACTGATAAAACGCGTGAATTCTTTCTAAATCAAGAAGGTTACAGTGTCATTTACAATGATACAGCTTTAATCCTCCAAAATGAGTACGCAGTTCCAAGAGTTTTTGCAGTGACCAATTCGATGTTTGTTGTTGGTGGACTGGAATCGTTTGATGCGCTCTGCAAAATTGATGGTTTCCGTCTAAACGAGACTGCACTGTTTTTTGCTTCCATACCCAGCGACAGCGATTCCTTTGGAATAGAATCCATAAGTAATTTTCAAACGGTGAGTTTTGTTAACTTGGATGTTCAGGATTTGGCGCTGCTCTCCTACGCTGGCAAGGAAAACTTTATCCTCGCTGGGGATTATGGCGTTTCAAGCATAAATCACACTGCTTATTGGATAAAGAGTTCTTCATGGCGAATTGTAGGTGCCCTAACCTTTAGCGGTGATACCCTGACAACATCTGGGAAAAACAAAATTGATATTCCCTTTGAAGTAGGCGAGAGTGGGCAATACGATTTCTGGTTAAGAATCGGGTTTGCGCCTTGTCGTGGAAAACTAAACATATACATTGACGGAGAACCAATTCGAGAAATCCGTGCAGAAGCCCAATTATGGTCTGAGCTTTCATGGGTCAATGTGACGAGACTTGAATTGGCTAAGGGAAGGCATCTGGTAACACTGGAAAATGATGGAACGGGCTACAATGACATTGACGCAATAGCCTTCATTAAGCCCTCTGAACTCGAATCAAAGATAGACGCGATAACGCAAACCTTGCAGGATTTCTCTGGGCGCATCCTATGTTTTTATGAAGCAGAAAACCTTTTCCTAGACGCTTCAGGCAGCGGATGGACTTGGGTTTTAAAGCCAAACGTTGGGTATATGGTTCGCTCAGAAAGTTATGGCTTAAATGTTGCTCCGTTTGCCTCTGTAAATGCAAGTTCAACAAGCTGGATAGGCAACTATCAGTTCGAAGCGAAATATGCGAACGATAATGATGTTCATACGCGGTGGGCTTCTGAAAGAGACGTGCTTCCGCAGTGGCTGGAGTTAACGTGGGACACACCACAGCAAATTCTAGGTGTCCGACTGCTTTTCGAAAATGCCTATGCAAAAGATTATTCAATACAAACATGGAATGGTGTGGAATGGGTAACCCAAATAGAAGTAGCTGACAACAACGCACTTGAAAGGACCCACATTTTCGCAGAGCCTGTTGAAACCAGCAAGCTTCGAATTTTAGTCACAGAGTTTTCAATTCACGGTTTAGTGAGCATATGGGAAATCCAAACCTATTCTCCTGGCGCAACCTCTTCGGCAAATATAACAGTGCCGCGCAGCGGAAACTACATGCTCGCTGCAAGAGTTTCAAAAGGCCCAAACTATGGGAAGTTATATCTTGATTTAGATGGCAGAACCTACACAATTCAGTGTAATGAATCTATAGGCGCTGTTGAATGGTGTGAAATTGGGCCATTCTATCTTGAAGAAGGAGAACATCAAATAAGCATTGGCGGGTCTGGGCTTGTCGAGCTTGACAGCTTTGTCCTTTACTTGCTTAGAGATGGAGAAGAATACTTGGTATTGGATGATTTGTTTGCCTCAAAAGGTGATGGGATATCCGTAAGTTATGAAAAAGTGAATGCATGCCTCTTTAAGGTTTATGTCAACGCTGATGAAGTGTTTACGTTAATTTTTTCAGATACATACGATCCATTATGGCGGGCTTTTGTTGGCGGCGAAGTTGTTTCCCCGCATCTTGCCTATTCTGTTGTTAATGGTTATTTTATAAAAAAGACTGGACAATTTACCATAACACTATACTTTGTTGGTCAATTCTATGCTGATATGAGTTTAATCTTATCCGTCTCCAGTCTTATCTCGGTTTTCATTGTGGCATCTGTTTTCGCGTTAGTTTCTTGTAAGCGCAGTTTATTGAGGAGGCTTGCGTTTTGGAAGAGGGTGAGTTAGAGAAATATTGGGATTATGTGGCTTTGGAGGCAAAGGATTCCGAGAAGTGGCGCCGCATTGAAAAGTGGAGGAAGGTTGCAAGGAATTGGCTTGCTGATTACGCTGATAAGAGGGCGTATGATTTTGTATTGAAGGTTTTGAATCAAGTTGTTGGACTGGATAAATCTGCGAAGATTCTTGATGTTGGATGTGGTCCTGGAAAATGGTCGATGTTTTTAGCCAAGAAGTTTGGTTCGGTAACGGCTGTTGATGTAAGCCCAGAAATGATTTTGTTAGCGAAGGAAAACGCTAGAAAACACGGCTTGCGCAATGTGGCTTTTCATGTGATGGATGCTTCAAAACTGAATTTTCCAGACGCTGTTTATGACTTTGTTAACTGTGTAACTGTGTTGCAACACATACATGATGATGAGCGTTGGCGTATGGCTATTCGTGAAATAGTTAGAGTGACGAGAACTGGTGGTTACATGCTGCTTTTTGAAACTGCTCCAAACATAGCTATAATAAAACGCACAAGGCATCTTAAAATAAGAACTATGCGGCAGTATATTTACGAATTTAAAAATGCTGGAGCTTCACTTGTTTACTGGCGTGCTGTTGACTTATCTCTTCCCATAACGCTTCTTGGGTTGAGAGCGTATGCTGCATCTTTCAACAAGAGGGTGTACTACTTCATTTCAAAGAGCAGATGGGTTCCTGCTGGCCTCTTATCATTTTTTTCGTGGGCTGCTGCTTTGTTAGCTGGGCTTATAGACTATCGCTTGGCGGAGACGCCGTTGAGTTTTCTTTCTTTTGGTAGAATTCTCCTTTTCAGGAAGAACTAGACATGTTTTTGTTCCAATTCGGAAACTGAAGTATCCTTAAAGCTCTTTTCTTCACCATTCCGAAAACCAATCGGACAAGTGGTTCTGAAAATGAAATGCTACGTGGTTTTGCCGTGCTTCAACGAAGAACAGAATATTAAGCAACTTATTCAAGAGATAGACGAAACTTTGAAGGCGCATGTTCATTATGAGGTTATAGCTGTTAATGATGGGAGCTATGATAGGACTGGGGAGATTTTAAAGGATCTTTCAACAGAATATCCAATCAGAGTTCTGGTGCATGGCAAAAACATGGGTTTAGGTGCTGCTTTGAGAACGGGACTTGTTGAAGCTGCAAATTTGGCGTGTGATAACGATTTTGTTGTTACTATGGATTCTGATAATACACATAATCCTAAGCATGTTCTTGATATGTTGAACTCTGCTGTTGATGCTGATATAGTTGTTGGTTCCCGTTATGTTGATGGTGGAAGGCAGTTGAATGTTCCCTTTCATAGGGTGATTTTGAGCAAGGGGATTAACTTTCTGGTGAAGAGTTTGTTCCGTTTGCATGTTAGGGATGCAACCAGCGGGTTTAGGTGTTTTAGGGCGCGTTTGCTTAAGGTTTTATGCAGTGCCTTTAGGGATAAGATTATTGAATCGGAGGGTTTTGTTGCTTCTCTTGAGCTTTTGCTGAAGGCGGTTCGTTTTAGTTGTGCTGTCAAAGAGGTTCCGATTCTTCTGGATTATGGGAAGAAGGGGGGCGTCAGCAAGATGCGGCTTTTTTCGACGGTTTTTGGCTATTTATCCTTGATCTTGAAGTTTAGGTTTTTGAATAATTCGAAACGTTTTGGCTAGTTTTGTTTTTTGTTTGAACAATTGTTTTGGTTTTTATTCTAAATCTGAGTCAGAACCACTAAAAAATTTTTAATAAACGTTGGCACGCTCTCATAAATGACCCAAAAAGAGGAATGAAAATGGAAAGAAGAAAGAAAATACTATCAATTTTGTTAATCGCAACAATATCAGCTACAATCCTAACAACAACACTGTTCATAAAAACAACGGAAGCAACAGACCCATCAAGCTGGTACATGACAGTAAGCGGTGTACTTGACACAGACTATTACTCGCTATACCCGTTCAAAACTGACAAAAGCCTAAAGATAGGCTTCTCAAAGTTCGGCGAAATAATAGACAGTAGCACAAACGTAGGTCTAGAATACCGTGACAGAGATGCATTCGCACCAGCAGCTGGCTCCAGCGTACCATCACAAATCGCAAAACACAAGTGGATGAGCGGCTGGCTGATCAACATAACATATGAAGCGACCACGGGCACTCGGAACGTTTGGGCTATGGCACAACACGCTGACCTAGTGACTTATGGAAACGATTGGATACGTGTCCACAGCGGATATGGGTATGAAGGTGCTTTAACAGAGGCTGATGAGGATCCAAAAGACCCAGGAAAACTCATTAGCACAGGCACAGGTCCTTATAATGGTGGAAGGAAAACTAACGGGACAGCAACCACAGAAGACATAATTGTTCTTTATAATGGTCCAAGAATGTTTGTGGCGCGCACTGTTACGCACATTTATGACTGGGACCCATCATGGACTGAGGATGAACCGCTTGTGGATGTTGTTTTCACGTTCATCTTCAACAAGGTTAAGAAAGAGGTTATGGTGATAAAGGACATCAAAGAAGTAACCACAAAATTTGTTTTCGGACAGATGACGGTACCTGGTGTCGATGGTAATACTAATGCGACAGTTAACGGTGCTTTAATACAGTTTAGCAACAGAGGTGAATGGGATATTGGTCCAGCAAACACTTACGACAGCTACGTGCACTTCTATAGAGCTGCAAACGCCACGGAACTGGCAATGGGCTTGTCAACAGTTTACAATGAAGAGTATCACTTGAACCCAACATTGTATCCAGCAACATGGCTTGGCACATCGAGCTATGGTCTACAACCTGCAGCTAGTGGAACGTACGATGTGGCACAGATAGTTGCTAAAGACCGTGCCTATGTCGGCTGGGCTGCCTTCTGGCCTTCAGTTTCGAATTGGCATGTTGATGCTGGCTACCAGAACAAGTGGTGGAAATCCCTAGGCTATGGTGAGGACGCTGCTGACACTGCCATAGAGCCTTTCATGTCGCCATATGTAATTGGCGAGTGGGACTTTGTCTTAACAAAGACTCCAGTTGAATCTGGTGGACGCAGCTTTGACAGACAGTTTAGAGGCGTAACTGTTTATGGGTTGACTGACAACTGGAACGGCGACGACGCGAAGAGAAGCGGAAGCAACGTTTTAGACCGTGAAGTTCTCTATCAGCTTGAAGAAATCTTTAACCCGTGGGACCTGCGCACTGCAGTGCACAAAGACACTAAGAGATGGGTGGAATTCTACGAGGTATCAGCAAGTGATTATGAAAATGCACACACGAACCACGTCGACTTAAACATAACATTATCTTACACGCCGGTTAAGTATTCCGCCATTTGGGAAGACTATTGCAGTTTTAGCGAAAGAGTCGAGTGGGGAGGACAACGCAGAATACCCGTCAGGGCTGTTTGGTCTACATATGACTATGAATTGTACGTTGACGAAGACGGCGTAGGCGTAATCAACATTCCGTACAGCAAAGTTCCAGCAGCAGGCACAGAAATCAAAATACTTTACTCGACAGACACAGATTGGGAAAGAACAGAGGAAATAGTTTTCGAATTCTCTGCAGAAGACAATAGCACGTTGATTGGCGAGGATTACGAGAGTTGGCTCGACCCATTAGGCGTCAACCACACTGTGAAAATAGATAACATTGAAATCAGTGCATCCAACACAACCGCCCAAGATTTTACGGAAGACTTTACGTTTACGCTTTATGGATGGGAAAGAGACTTCAAAGTTTTCAAGAACAGTACTTACCTGTGCAGCTGGGACTACGTTGAAGAAATGACACAAGAGGGCGATTATGCAACTGTAACCCTCGAGCTTCTAGATCTACACTGGTCAATTACGGCGCCGCCCTACGAAGATGTTCACGTATGGGAATTGGGCTTTAATGCAACAGTAGAAATTACGATAAGCTACGACGCAACAGAAGATGAAATGAACATTACAGCCACTGTAACGATAGCGCCGCCAGAAGATTATTCGCCCGTTGACGTGTTATACAGTGAAAGTGTTCCAGGACGCTACGAATGGGTAGTCGTTGGCAACCACTCCCGCGCCATAGACTCTATAGGCGCCGCTATGGTTTCAGCAGCCTTCAAGAACAAACAAGTGGAAATTGGCAACGGCGGCTTAGACATGATGGACATGTGGGGCGTCAACGTGCCCTATCTGCTCGCTGACCTTGGTAACGCTACGTGGCGGGCTGGTGGACCAGCATGGACAGACATTTACGACAGCATCGGCAGACTAGCCTACGTAGACGACTGGTGCACACGCTATCCAGTTTCAACATCAAACATAATCACTGTTGCCGGTCCATCCGCCAACCTGTTCAGCGAATACTTCAACGAGTTCTCGCAGGCAATACAAATCTACGGCATAACAAGCGGCAACCTAATAGACGTAATATTCGCTCCAACATGCTGGAACACAACAAAAGGCAGCAACTACCTTGGACAATGGTACTACAAGAACAGCTGGTGGGACAGTGAAATTACAGGCTACGGAATAGGCGTAATCACAACTTACAAGGATATTAACGGCACAGTTGGCTTCCTAATCCACGGCTGGAGCGGCGACGATACATACTACACTTGCAAGTGGTTCCATGAAGAAGGCATATACTACATGCAAGAATTAAACTACGGAGTAACAACGCTCGTGCTTAGAATAGACTACAATGATGACCCACACTATCCAACAGTAACAATCCTTGAACATCTCGGAACAATAAGCGAGAAAATAGACATACACGACCCGTGAACGTAAACTCCCAATTTTCTTTCTCCCCTTTTTATAAAACTTTTAGCACATTACCGTATACACTGCTGCAATATCTCCATATCCCTAGATGCAACCTTGTCCCAAGAAAAACGCTTAGCATAATTCAACGACGTAAAACTCAAACTTTCATAGGCACGTGCACTTTTGCCCAAAACTTCTAGAATCTTAAACGCCAAACCATCAACATCCTTAACTGGCACAAGAAAAACACTTTTGCAATCTCCAAAAACCTCCCTCAAAGCTGGAATATCATAAGCTACGACTGGCAAACCACAAGCCAAAGCCTCAGCGACAGCTATCCCCCAACCTTCAAAGAGACTTGGAAAAACGAAAATTTTGCTCTGCTTCAAAAGCTTAAAAAGCTCCACATCCGCGCAGCGTCCCCAAACAAAAACGTTCCCTTCTAGACCATAAAGCGCAACCATGTTCCTAAGCAGCTCAAGCTCCAACCCGCTGCCAATAATTAAAAGTTTCGCGTCACGTTTTACGCGAACAACCTTTTTCCAAGCCTCAAGCAAATCGAAAACGCCCTTTTCTTTAGCAATTCTACCAACAAAAACTGCGTCATACTTTTTCAGAGTCTCTGAAGGCTTAACATCATCTATAAATTTGGCGTCCACAGCGTTTCCACTAACAAAAACTTTAACATTCAAAACTCCACTACGCCTCAAGGATTTAAAAGTGAAACGCGAAACTGCAATTATAGCATTCGCTTTCTTCAATAGCGAAACTGTAACATAAAACGCAACAGCCTTAACTAGAGCAACAGCACATCCATAACCAACACTCCTATAACAACCGTAAAGCGAACCCGCATTTTTCCCACAAACATTCAAAGACGGCAAATCAATGTGATGTACAACAACACACAATGGCAGCCTTAAAACTAATTTTAAAGCGCAGCCTGCAAGAAGGTTTGGAAAAGTATTGTTTGGAACAAAAATAATTTGAGGCTTAGCTTCCCTCGCAAACCAAAAGCCTTCAATAGAAGCTTTCAAAGCCCACAGAACCCAACAAAAATAGTTGCTAAGCCATCCAGCGCCATTCAAACGCGAAGAAATTATACGCCTAAAACATTTCATTTCAAAGTTTGCCAACAAACTTGGCGGGGACTCCAAAACAGAAAACTCACTATTTCCGCATAGAAACCTCAAAGTTTCGACAAAGCGTTTTTCAGCCCCACCCATCGCCGTAACAGAAATGTTCGGATGGAAAAAAACGGTTAAAACTCGAATGCGGCTCCTGGCTGTTAAAGTTGATTCCGAAGGCGTTGCATAGCAAATCTGCTTTTGTTCCGCCTTTAACACGCCGCTTCCACAACGTCCAATTTTTGAAGCGTGTTCTCGAGAATCTCTAAATGCTTGTCACAGGCAAAGTTTTCCTCAACAAAACCTCTGGCTGCAGCGGAAAACTTTTCCTTCCCAACATCAACTATCCGCGAAATTTTTTCAGCAAAATCCTTAACGTCATAGGGCTTTGCCCTGTAACCAGTCTTACCATCAAAAACAGTTTCACATGGCCCGCCATTGTCATCCCAAACTACGGCTGGTGTTCCACAAGCCATGGCCTCAACTGGCCCAAGCCCGAAATCCTCCCTTGGAACAGAGTAAGCGTAAACATCAGCCGCGTTATAAAGCCTAACAAGCTCATTTTGAGGTTTAAATCCCAAAAACTTCACGTTCTTTTCTATTCCATGTTTTCTGGCGATTCTCAAAAGTTTTTCAACATATTGGCTGTTCTCCCTTGAAATTTCACCCGTAACAGCCAAGTTCGCCGATGGAAAATCCTTAACAACATAACTCATTATTTCAAGAAGCCACTCCCACCGCTTAACAGCAACGATTCTTCCAGTCGAAAGAATAAGCGGCCAGCCAAAATCGCTTCGAACCTCTTTTGCGAGCTTTTTATCCAAGATTTTGAAGGCTTCCGTGTCGACTGGCGGATAGCAAACTTTGGCTTTCACTCCATAAATCGCCCTCATCCTTCTGGCTGTAAAGTGGCTGTTAGCCAAAACAGCATCAGAATTCACCACGCTCAAATAATCTAATTCCTTCAATAGTGGACCAGCAACCTTGCCAAGCCTAAATATTATTTCTCTAACATCGTTGAACCTCCATAGCGCCCTATCCTCCTCTTTCAAGTAAATAAAACGCGGCGGAGAATGAATGTAGCTAACGTACTTTTTGCTGTTCAGTCTCTTGCTTAAGTAGCCTATCCACGGGGCTGGACCGTAACCGTGGCAAAGCAGAACGTCCCCGTCTCTGAGGGCTGGTAGGGCTAATGGCGCAAGCGGCATCGACAATATTATCCTTAATGCTGGGTTGTTTGGGATTAAACTTTTAAAGAAGCTTTTTGTGTAGCAGTGTGGGTTTTTTGTTTCTCTGCGTAGGTTTTTGTCAACATAAGCGAAAAGGCATTCTGCGTTGTGTCCTTTTTTCCTGAAAAGTTCTACTTGTTTAAGGATTACTCTCTCTGCGCCTCCCAGTTCTTTGAGGTGGCTATAAAGTATGGCTATTTTCAACCATTTTCATCCTCGCGTTCACGGTTAGCCGTTTTTCGAGCGTTCATTTTAGTTTGCCATATTCGTGTCTGTTTTGGCTTCGTGGAATGGTTCTTCTTTAAACGATTATTAAAAAGTTTTTAGGGGTTCAGAATCCGAACAAGAAAAACGCAAAAAGATACACTTAAATCCAACAGCCTTTTCTATACCACCCGCACCATTAAACAGCAGAAGCGAAGGCCCAAAAAATGAGCGAAATACCCGGCGAAACCACAGATACAACAACACTTCAGAAAGATTTTGAAAGGATAACAGCCCTAGTTTTAACAGAATTCCAGATAGAAGAATCAGTGTTAGAGCATGGCGTGCCCACGTACTACCTCAAACAACCGCAAGAAACAAAACAGCCATTTCTGAACCTTCTCAAAAAACTAGAAGAAATAAACTTATCGCAGTACTCCGCAGAATCGATGGGCGCATAGTCTTAAAAGTGATTCCAAAACCAGCTACAGGGAAAAGCAACACCCTAATCAACTGGATACTATTCCTCGCTACAATAGCAACCACATTCATAACCGGATACTTGCTCTCCGAAGGCCTAACAGACCCAATTATCGGTGGAGCGACCTTCACAATTTCTTTAATGGCCATATTGGGGCTGCATGAACTAGGACATAAGATAGCCGCAAACAAAGAAGGAATAGGCGCAACCCCACCATACTTCATTCCTGGACCACCACCAATTGGCGGGTTCTTTGGACTTGGAACTTTCGGCGCTGTCATAATGCAAAAATCCCTCCCACCAAACAGAGATGCCTTGTTCGACATAGGCTCAAGCGGTCCAATCGTAAGCTTCATACTTGCCTCTCTGGCAACAGTTGTCGGTTTACCTTTTTCTGCAATAACGTATAGTGATAAGCAATTGCCCTCTCTTCCAGTTCCCTTAATATTTTTGTTGTTAGCTGAGTTTTTAATCGCTGTTCCACCTGCCCCGCCAGATAGACCATACGCATACATTTTATTGCACCCAGTTGCCGTGGCAGGATGGGCTGGAATCTTCGTTACCATGCTTAACTTGATGCCAGCTGCCATGCTTGATGGTGGTCATATTGCACGGTCAATTTTCGGAGCAAAAGCGCGTGTCACACTGACAATTTTTTCTGTTCTATCTTTAGCGTTTATTAGTCCCGTAATGGCTGTTTTCGTTTTGTTCATGTCGATGTATGGGCATCCAGGGCCTCTAGATGATGTTTCAGGCTTATCACGGGGTAGAAAGATTTTGGCTGTAGCCATCATAATAATTTTCGTTTTGTCTTCGTTCTTGCATTATTTGGTCTTTCTGCTGTTAGAGTTGTTTGGTTTTTGACTTTTGGCTTTTTTGTTTTTGTATTTTTGTTGTGCTTGTGAACGGTAAAGTTTATTAAATATTGCTATACTGGATACTCTTGGCTGAGCATCTGTCAAAAATAAAACACGGCAAAAGGCGAAAAACATGAAAGGCGCCGTGATACTGCTAACATTCTTTTTACTTTTCGCATCCGCCTCGCTGCTAATTCCTTCGCCAATGTTTCCAGGAAACTTTTTCTGCGCCTTAATAGGAGAAACCATAAGCCAATATGCCAATTATCTGAGCGCTCTTTTCAATGGAATATTCTATGGCGTGATTTTGTGGCTTGTCTTTTCAATGATAAGCAAAAAGCTTGTAGAAGAAAATAGTTAAGCGTTGTCTTTTTTCTAGACTGTCTGCTGTAAAAAGCCCGTAAGCCTAATTGTACTGCCGCATTTGTTGCACATCAAAATCAGTTCTGCCAAATCGTTGCCCTTAACTTTTGTATCCACAATATGGTAGACTTCCTCTGTTGTATCGTCTGGCGATATTATCACTCCACATTTTGGGCATGGAAACGCCCCATCTCCATCAATTTTAGTCAAATCTACAGTGTATATCGCACTTTTTTTGGCAGATGCTTTTTTCATCATATTAGACACGTCTTTTCTAGGTTTTGTCTTCATGGTTAAACGTGAATATAATTAACAATTATGAATTTAGAATACATATACAAAATTAACTTACGTAAATGGCAAAAACTCTAAGGCGTTATGGCTTTAATTATCGCTGGGTTAAGGTTTTGGAATTGCCTAAGCCATTCGATTCTCTCCATCTTCAGCTTTTTAACGTAAGAGCCCATCTGTTCTTGGGAGTAAAACCTTAAAGGGTCAAACCTTGACATTTGTATTCCATTAACCCTTTTTGGCACGTATGTGTCAAATGTTGGGTAATATTCCCATTCTATGGATTTCCTTACAATTCCACGTATTATGGCTGCCATTTCTGGAATCTCAACTCTAAGCGCCTCCCTAACAACCCTATTATCATTTTCGCTTCTTATTTCGCCGACTCCTCCAGTGTTCAAAAGGTAACATTCAACCTTATCTCTATGCCTCTTCAAGAAATCATAAATCCAGTTGCCCTCATAAGCCTCGTCACCTACAATAAACGGGTTTGTTCCAACCTCCCTAACGGATTCCCCAGCGCGCCTCGGGTCTCCAGCAGACGTTTCCACAGACTCGCCTAACATAAAGGCTGCAGCAGCTTGCTCAACGCTTAACTTTGAGGCTATTGGAACAACTGTGTTTCTTCGTGTGATGAAAATGACAATCAAACCGTCAACATCCTCTATGGGCGGCAGGTTCACTCCTTCTGACTTATCTGAGCCTAGGTCTTCTCTTTGTATTATGGCTCTCCCGTTCTCTGTCAATGTTACGTCGTCAAAGTGCACGTTGCCGAGATAATCAACCATTACGTTCTCGAAGATGGTGTTTGGGCTTATCGCTGCTCTAAAAATTATTGGCTGAATTTTTGGGTCTAAATATCCAGTTTTGAGGTAGAAGCCTCTTTCAGAGCCAAGCGCTGACCCATCAGCCCTAAGAAAGACAACATCATCCTGAACGATTTCTTGTCCTTCGCCTTCGTCTAGTAATCCATGGTTGTGGCATGCATGTGTCGTTTTTCCAGTGGCGCTTAACCCAAATAGAATCATGCTGTACCTTCTGATTTTTCCAGAACTGTCCTTTGCCCTAACAATTTTTGCTCCAGCATGAATTCCAAGCATTCCACGCTGCTTTGCCTCCCACATCGCCATCCTCAAAAACCCCTTCTTCGCTTCTCCATAATAGTCTGAACCAAGAACGTAAGTGACTCCAACCTCTGGAAAAACCAGTATCTGCCTATCCTTCTCTTGCCATTCTGGAACTTGGAGTAAATACAATTCTGGTCCTGGTGCTTCTCTTTTTTGAAACAGTGTTTGTCCAACCATGTAGGCTAGTCTAATCATTTCTGGTCTGTGTACAGATACGTAGTATGTGCATTGTGGGTTGAAGTTGGAATTTTCGCCCATTGTCCTTTCAACGCAAACCAAAGGTGCATTCTTTAAGTACTTGTGAACTAACTCCACAGTTTTAGACGCGTTTCTAAGGATTTCCTCTTGCCTTTGACTTAGCTTCCTTTGAAGTACTCTCTTGCTTCCAAAATAGACAGTCAGCCAAGCGCTTCGGTTCTTCACTGTTGAAACAAAATTGTAGTTTCCATAAACTGTTCGCGCACCATACCTTTCAGCTATCTTCCTAAGCTCCATGGATGTTGGATGAAAAACGTTATCTCGATAACGTAAAATCTTCATTGTTTCAAGAACTGTCTGCAACACGCATTCTACATCATTTTCTTCCATAATGCTCTTAACCTGCATACCACCGCTACCTTATAAGCTATATACAAAGCCTGGAATTTTTGGGAAAAGCTGTGTTTCCCCGATGTGTCTAGCTCCAACAATCCATGCCACAAGCCTTTCAATTCCAATTCCAGCCCCAGCTGAAGGCTTTATTTTTCCTTCTCGCGCCAACTTTAGGAATACATCAAAGTTTTCCTTTCTGACACTGTCTCTCTCCATTTTCCTAACAATTTTACTGTATTCCCATTCTCTTCTCCCGCCAGACAGCACCTCTCCATAACGCGGAAGGAGCAAGTCATAGTTGTCCCAGAAGCCTTTATCAAAATCCTCGAAATCGTAAAACTCTCTTGGAATGTTCACAACCCAAATTGGCTCACTTATTTCTGAAAGGATTTTTTGTTCCCACCTTGCTCCAAAAGTCTTCTCAAGCTCTTCTCTATCGTAAATCTTGAAGGGCGCTTTTGGGGCTGTGAGGCTCTCAAATCTGCCAAGATACGCTAACTCATCATGCATGTTCTTCTTTAGGTTCAAGATTAATCCGCTGATAACTCTCTCGACAAGATGTCTGATGTCACTTGAAGAAGCGTTTCTAACTTCAAAATCGAACTGTGTAAACTCGTATGCGTGGATTCCACTGTAGGCTCTTTCTCTTCGCTCTATCCTCACGTTTGGCGATATTATGAAAAGCTTTGGGTGTAAAAGTGAGCATGCAACCATTTTATGCACAATCATGCTTAGTGTTGCTCTGACGTTTTCTCCGTATACCTCAATTTCAACACGTTTTTCAATTGACATGTCTGGGTCTGGCCACAAAGGGTCTGTTGACTTTGAGAAAACCACTGGTAAAATCCACTCGAATTCCTCATCCAAAAACATCTGCGTCAAACATCGCAGCGTGTAGGTCATAACTTTGCTTATACACGCTCTTCTCCGAAGTTCAACTTCAGAAAGCTTCTCTAGTGGTTTAGGAATAAGAGCTGTTTTGTTGTCGGAAACCGTCAAACTTCTTTGGGCGGTTTCGTTTTTCATCTGCACACTTTCCTAATAGTTTTGTTGCTATTACAGATTGAGTGCTGGATTATAAATTTTTTATAAAATTTTTTGAAAATTTTTCCATTTTTTGGAAAAATTTAAATTAAATAATGTAATAATTACAGGATTATGGAAGCAAAACTTGACGAGAAGGATTTGGCAATACTTGCGTTGATACAAGAGAATTGCAAACTCACGGCGAAGGAAATTGCAAGAAAAATAGACTCGCCTATAACAACAGTTTTTGCCAAGATAAAGCGCATGGAAGACCTCGGCATAATAAAAGAGTACCGCGCAATACTAGACGCCAAAACCCTTGGAAGAGGCACAACAGCCTTCATTCTAGCATCAGTCTCTTACGGAGCAAAGGGAAACACACCTCAAATTTCACAGAGAGACATAGCAAACGAAATTGCAAAATTTCCAGAAGTCCAAGAGGTGCACATAATAACTGGCGACTGGGACCTGCTAGTGAAGCTTAAGGCGGAAAGCGTTGATGTTATAGGAAAATTTGTTATTGACAAGTTACGGCTTGTAAAGGGGATAGAAAAAACCTTAACGTGCATGGTCTTTGAAACATGCAAGGAGACAACAGCGTTGCCGATAAAAACCGCGAAGACAAAGGCGACAGCCTTTATCAAAAAGTAAATTGTTAATGCATGTCCAACCTACTTGCGTAATAAAGCAGTGGCAATGCCAATAAGACAGTGTCTCTCCCCATTTTTGTTAATGTGTATCTCACCCTCAACGGCGGTCCATCTTCAACAATCCTCTCAACGTATTTGTGTCGCCTCAAAATTTTCAGTTTGTCTGATAATGTTCGCGAGTTTATAGCGAGAGTCTTTTTCAAATCGTTGAAACTGCAGGCTTTTCTTAAAAAGAGGATGTAAAGTATTTCCAAGTTCCACTTTTGAGACAGCAAATTGAAACTTTCTTCTAATCCTTGAATTTCCTCTTTAAGTTTTTCCAAGCTTATTTCTTGGCTTTTTAAAATGTGCTGAAGAGTGTTTTCTATCCCATCAATTGTTTGTTTCATGCGTGCTTCCACAAGTTGACGAAACTCTTCGCTTAAAGTTATTTTAGTGCTCATTCACTCACATTAGGTGTGAACAAGGTTACCTTACAATTTATAAAGGTTTACTTATACAACAAGGTATAAAAAATACACTAAAGGTGGATAAATGTCACACTTAAACTTTGACGTGATTGTTGTCGGTGCTGGAACAGCGGGGTGTTTAGCCGCAAAAACCACGGCGGAATCCGGATTAAAAGTATGCCTAATTGAAAGGAAAAGCAGAGAAGCCATCGGAGAAAAGGTTTGCGGAGACGCTTTAGGCGAACATCACCTTAAAAGCGTTGGATTGGAGAAGCCTCAAAGTGGCGAGTTGGAAAAGCGGATTGAAGGAATAAAAATTTATTCACCCGATATGGAAACCGTCTTCACTGTTAGGCATGAGGATTTTGTCGGTTACCTCTTGAATAGACGACTTTTTGGGCAATGGCTACTTAAAAAGGCGCTTGACAAGGGCGCCGTGCTTTTAGACGCAACGCAGTGCCTTGAACCAATAATTGAGAAGGGTTTTGTCGTCGGCGTTTTTGCAAGAAATTTGAAGACTGGCGAAAAAATAACGGTAAGAAGCAAGGTTGTTGTTGATTCAAGCGGCTTTTTTGCCGTTGTTAGGCGAAAACTTCCAGAGGACATGGGAATAGAGCGGGAAGTCGCCAACGAGGATGTTGAAGCGTGTTATAGAGAAATTAGACAACTTAAACAGGAAAGTAAGGATGCTAACTTCTGCGAAATCTACCTAAACCAGAAGGTAACGCCTGGAGGCTACACGTGGATTTTTCCAAAAGGCGGGGCAAAAGTTAATGTTGGCTTAGGCGTTTGCATGCATGGAAAATTCCCAAACCCAAAGAAGCAGCTATATCAACATGTCTTAACAAAACCTCTGTTTGAGGGCTCGCTTCTTCTGGATGGAGGCGCATGGTACGACCCCACACGTAGACCATTAGATAACATGGTTGGAAACGGCGTAATAATAACTGGCGACGCTGCTTGCCTCGTAAACCCAATTCATGGAGGCGGCATAGGGCCTTCAATGCTTAGTGGTTATCTTGCTGGCAGGACAATAGTTGAGGCTTTTGAGAAGGGGGATTTTAGCAAAAAATCTTTGTGGCAATACAATTGCAGATACATGGAATTGTATGGGACTAAGCAAGCTGGACTTGATGTTTTCCGCTTTTTGCTGCTGAAAAGCCGTGATGAAGACTTAAGCTACGGGATGAAGTATAAGCTTTTGACTGAAGAGGATGTTTTGAAGGCTGGTTTAGGCGAAGAATTCCACCTAAAGATAAGCGAAACCGCAAAACGTGTTTTTAGGGGGTTAAGGCGCTTAAGCTTCTTAAACAAACTTAGGGTTACAGTCAACTTTATGGAGCAAGTTAAAGCGCACTACATGAATTATCCAAAAACGCCAGAAAAATTCAGCGAATGGCAAGTTAAGAATGCGCGTTTGTTCAACGAAGCAAGATCAAAACTTATGAGTTAACCATTGCATTTAAGAGGTTAACAGCTATAACGTATATTGAAGCGCGTTGCCATGCGAGTTGCAGTTTTAGCAACTGGCGGAAAAGATTCCGCTTTGGCGCTGCATCGGATTCTGAAACAAGGCTATGAAGTTAAATGTTTAGTTAGCATGATTCCGCAACGCGAAGACAGTTGGATGTTCCACTACCCGAACATACACCTCGTAAAGCTTTTCGCGGAAGCCGCTGAAATTCCACTAGTAAGCGCTGAAACTTCTGGGGTAAAAGAGGAGGAAGTTGAAGACCTTAAGCGTCTAATAGCAAAGCTTGATGTGGAAATCCTCGTTTCTGGCGCTATTGCATCAAACTACCAAAAATCTAGGATTGAAAGAATATGCAAAGAATTGGGAATTAAGTGCCTAGCTCCGCTTTGGGGCGAAAACCCCATAAACATTTTGAATGAGCTTGTCAAATGCGAATTTGAAGCGATAATTACTGGAGTTTACGCTTATGGCTTTAGCCTTGAATGGCTTGGAAGAAGAATAGACGAAGAAACAATAAAGGCTTTGGTTGAGCTGAATAGGCGTTATGGAATTTCGATTGTTGGTGAGGGTGGAGAATACGAAACCTTCGTGCTTGACGCGCCATACTTTAAAAAGAGAATAAAGATTGTTAGTGCAGACAAGTTTTGGAAAACCCAGTCTGGACATTTGCTCATTAAAGAAGCTAAACTTGAGAGCAAGTAGACTGATTCGCATCATAAAAACGTGAACTTTATAGTGTGCCTAATGCACTTTAAATTTGGGAAGGCTTATGGTTGAAGAAGCAGACTTGATAAACTTTCTAAAAGCTCATAGTGGAAAGGCGTCGCTGACCGACATAGCTGAAGGCTTGGGCATACCAAAGTATGGACCAAAATCCGCTTATGCGCTTTTACAGTCGCTGAAGGCTAAAGGCGCTATTGAACGTGTTGGCGAACTCTGGGCATTAAGCATGGAAGAAGTCAAATCAGCTGAAAAAGTTGAAACGTTACAGCCTAAAGAGGCGGAGAAGAAGGAAGAGGCGGAAGCGGTAGTTCCAGAAGTTGAGAGGCTTATGAGGGCTATGGCTAAAACAATTGCCGAAGCCATGAAAACAGCCCAAGCACCAACGGACGAGTGGGAGTTAGCCACAAAGCCTATGACGACGAAAATTGAGAGGAAAGAGGACAAATTAAGTGCCTTTGTTTTGAAGCCAGACGAAGCCCTAGAGGCTAAAAAGCCATTATTGGGCTTTCCAACGGGAACTTTCATAGACAACTTATTTTTAACTTCAGAGGGCAAACCATTAAATGGTATTCCAATTTGTGGGCAATTTGCAATAACTGGTCTGCCTGGCGCTGGAAAATCCATACTTGTAGAGGAAATAGCCGTTAAAGTGGCGGCTTCTGGACGGAAAGTTCTTTTTGCAACTGCCGAGGATACTTGGAAAAGTGCTACTCCACGTTTTGACTTGCAATCTCGTCTAAAACAGAAGGCTGACATTTTAGGTTTGGATTGGAGCAAAATCCGCGAAAACCTATTTGTCCTTGACACGGTGGCTTATCCAGAACTGCGGGACTGGAACACTTTTGCTGAAACTTATCGTTATGTTGCTGAAAAGGAGAAAATAGACTTGGCCATAATAGACTCTGTGACAGTGCTTGAGGCGTATCGTGGAGCACTCAAATACCGAGTTATGGAACTAGCCCGATACAACCAAGTTCACGGCATAACAGCACTTTACGTCAACCAGCGAAGTTCAGAAGTCTGGGACAGTTATGACATGGCTGGTGGAATAGGATTAGCCCACAATCTTGACGGTACAATAATAGTGGATTATGGAAGGGTTTACTGGCAAGACCAGCAAGTCGATTTAGCCGTGAACAGAGGCGAATTTGTTCGCATTTCAAGGGTGCTGGACTGTAGAATGTGTAACTTTGAAAGACGCAGAATTAGGGTTGAAATAACAGCAGACGGTTTCTTGAGGGCTGTTGAAGCCATACCTAAAACTGGAGAAACTGGGTACAGTGAAAATTTAGATGTCAATAGTTAAGCCACCATCATTTGAAGAACTTGTTAGGGTATATGGTTCAGCGAAGAAGGCGATACAACACCTAATCGAAATTGGGTTTTCGCCAGAACAGATAGAATGGAAAATGAGCATACCCTACCATCGCATCCGCCTATACATGGAAGATATCAAACCAAAAGCCGACATGCCGTTCGCAAAAATAGTTGAGGTTTACGAACGCCTCGCACTTCTAAGAGGGAAGAAAGGCAAAGAAACAGAATTAACAGCTTTCTTCCAAAACCCACAATTGCCACTTGAAACCAAAGCGCGATTCGCCTTAGGAACTTTAACAGAAGAACACGTCAACGTAGGTCTAGGATTAATCGAGAGAAGCATCTGCCTCGCAACTGGCGCGCCTATAAGCGAGGTTAAGAGGCTATTAATAGACTATGGAGAGCACGGCGAAGTTGCCTACCTCCTCAAAAAGCCAAGTGAACCAAAACTCTCAGTCAACGAGGTCATAGAGGCGGTTAGGCTTCTGCCGAAACTTAAAAAAGTTAGGGAACGCGAACTCTATATCGCAAGCCTACTGAAACTGTGCACTCCAGCAGAAGCAAAATATTTGGTTAGACTTCTTCTCGGCGATTTAAAGCTTGGATACCATGCGAGAACAGTAATCAGAGCGGCATCGAAAGCCTACGGAGTGCCAACGGAACTAATGGAAAATGCGGCGGCGATACTTGGGCTGACAGAAAGCATATTACTAGCTTCTGAGGGCGCAGTGAAACTTTCGGAGGTGAAAATGCGTCCAGGACAGTTCATTAAGCCCCAACTCGCACATGTCTACGAGCCAGATAAGGTGTTTTACCCTGCAAGGGCTGAATACAAGCTTGACGGTAGCAGACTCCAAATACATAGGTGGGGAACCCAGACATGGCTTTTTTCAAGAAGAGGTGTAGAAAAGTCAAAAACCCTTCCAGAGGTTGTTGAAATTGCTGAAAAGTTTAATGCTCGAAGCTGCATCGTTGACAGCGAAGTAATAGCTGTAGACGAAGCTGGAAACCCTATGCCATTCCAGACGTTACTTGAAAGAACAGTGCCAAGAGAGCTTACGCCAGAAGAACTCGCGGAGAGAAAAGAAAAAGTGAAGGTTACAATAAAGGCTTTTGACATACTGTTCCTTAATGGGCAAGAACTTGTAAGTTTACCACTATCGGAAAGAAGGAAATACTTGTTGGAAGTCGTCCCCTCAGAGCACATTGTTGAGGGCTTGGACTGCCAAAACGAAGTTGAATTGATGCGATTTTACGAAGAAGCCCTAAAGAAGAAGTACGAAGGGATAGTTGTGAAAAACTTGAACGCGCCATACGAAATTGGACAACGCACCTACACGTGGCTTAAGCTGAAACCAGAACGCGACACGCTTGACTGTACAATCGTTAAAGCCTTGTACGGAAAGGGGAAACGCGCTGGTTTATATTCGTCATTCCTATTAGCGGTCAGAGACCCATCCGAAAAGAAGCTTTACACTGTTGGAAAAGTTTCGAATCTGCCAGAAGATGCGATGGATGAGTTAAGCTTAATTGTTGAAAGAACGAGGACAAGCGAGGATGATGAAGGAGTTTTTGTGAAACCATCAGTTGTTGTTGAGGTCACCTACCAAGAAATTCAAGAAACAGACGAGTACACAAGCGGTTACGCCTTAAGGGTGCCTAAAATAGTTAGGTTCAGAGAAGACAAAAGCGTAAGCGAGATAGATAGCACTGAAAAACTGAAGAAGCTTTACGAGTTGCAGTATGAGCGCTATCCAGCGCAATCGCTTTAGTGATTAAGCTTCTCGCCATCTTGACTTAAGCGAAACGACAATTATTGAGATTACAGTAGTTGCGAAAAGCAAAGCCCAACGAAGCGCAATCATCTCTGGCGGTAATTCCAGAAGCCCAGAGTAAGCGCGAATTAACCCAGCAGCGTTCGATGTTGGAAATATCATGGCAATCCAGCTGAGTTCTCCAAGAAACTCTTCAGGGTAGTAAACTGGAGGCATAAATATTAAGCCTAACCCGAGAATGTTTGAAATGTTGTTTAACGTGTAAACGCTTGCTTTTCTAAGGTATGTTGAAACTATAAATCCTATACCGCTTAATGCTGCCCAGCAAAGTATAAGTGAAGCAAACAGCCAACCAACGCTGGATGGCGGTAAAGCTCCAATCCATATTGCTATTATCATAAAGAATGCTAAGCTTGGAATTGAAAGTATTAAAGGTGCTAATGCAACCCCAACCGCGTATGAAACTGGGTGAACTGGCATGGCAATAATCATTTCCCTAATCTTAACGTATCTATCATAAGTTATGTCTTGAATCGCAGCGGCTATTCCTATGAAACTTACTGTTGAAACAAGGGCTCCAACAAGTCCATAACTTATTTGCCCTCCAAATATCAGCAGGAAGAAAAGCGGAATGGCGCTTATTAACCCGATAACTATTAGCATTAACGGGTTCCTCTTAAGGTCTGGTATGGATTTTAAAGCAGCAATTATCAAGGTATCTTTAACTGGTTTCAAGTTCAAGTTTCTTCGCCTCCAACAAGTTTTACGAAAACATCTTCAAGTGTTATCGGAGCAGCTTCAGCCTTCAAACCCATCTTTAAAGCGGATTTAACAAGCTCAACCGCTTCATTAGCGTCATACAAATAGATTATCTGTTTACCTCCAAACTTTACAACGCGGTTATCGTTTTGCAAAAGTTTTATGTCCTGCGAGTTTCCTTCTACAACCACACGGTACTTTTCCTTCGCCAAACTCTTAATGTCCTCAACCTTTCCTTGGGCTATAACCTTTCCCTTATTGATTATTGCAAGTCTATCAGAAATCATTTCAGCCTCCTCCATTATGTGCGTAGTTAAAAGTATGGTTTTTCCCTGCTCTACAAGCTCCCTCAAAATAGCCCAAACCTTCCTTCGCGCAACAGCATCCAAGCCACTCGTAGGCTCATCTAGCATCAAAACATCAGCGTCTGAAGCCAAAACAGAAGCTATTATTGCACGTCTTCTCTCTCCACCAGAAAGCGAAACGCAAGGTCTATTCCTTAAATCCCAAAGCTCAACAGCCTTCAATGCGCTTTCAGCTCTCTCTTTCACTTGCTCTTTTGTGGCGCCTCTTAGAAGCGAGAAATAATAGCAGTAATCCCACGGAGTAAAGTTTCCATATGTTTGAACATCTTGTGGAACAACTGCTATGTGCTTTCTAACTTTCTTTTCTTCGCTTGTCACGTCATACCCAAAAACGTATGCCTCTCCTTTTGTTGGCAAAAGCTGCGTGGATATAATTCTTAAAAAAGTTGTTTTCCCTGCCCCATTTGGGCCAAGCAAAGTGAAAAGTTCGCCCTTGTTGACAGAGAGGCTTACGCCCCCTAAGGCTTCAATAGGCTTTTTTCCATCGTAAATTTTCACTAACTCCACGGAGTTTATTGCTTCCATTTTTAACCCTTTAAAAGTTGATAAACAATGGACTTTTTATTAAGAATTCTGGAAAAAAGTGGTCGCGGCTCTGGTCACACCCTAAAATGTGTAAATCGATGGTTCATGTAAGGCTGTAAAGGGTTTAGGTTCGCCGTTGTTTTGTACTGTTGGCTGCGAACTCCGATGCCTATTTCCACAAATTCCTTAAGCGTCTGGTTTGCGAATTCCCATGTTGGAGAGCCATACCTCAGCCCGTTGCATGTTGAGTCGGCGTATATGAAAAGCGTTTTTCCCATGTAATAGTAAACTGCCTCATTTGCATAGCCAAATTTTGGTTTGCTCAGGATTTTGAATGGCCAAAGCTTGCATGCTTTCGGTTTCATGTGCTGTAGTCCGCATAAGTGCATGTTCGGCAAATCGTATAGGAAAATGCATGAGCCGTCGCTTCTCCTTTTTATGAAAAGCTTGTTTAACCCTGAAGCTGTGCATTCAGCACCGTAATTTTTGACGATTCCAAGCCATTCTTGAAAGTTTAGGACGACACTGTAGGCTTTGCAGCATAAGCCGCATGCGTTGCATTTCCAGTCGCTGATATACTGCCATGGGACGAACAACATTTTACTTCGTATTTTTTCTCAAAACAGTTTTTCTTAAAAACCTTGCTTGCAGAAAGGCTGAAGTTTTTCAACCATGTCTTTTGGAATTGGAGCGGCTTTCCCCATTTTTTGGTCTGCTGCTACGATTACGACGTAGCCGTTTGCCAGCAGAGTGTTTGATTCTTTGTTGAAGATTTTGAAGCCGTATTTTACGGATTTCTCCCGCAGTTCTTCAACGGTTAATTCCACTTCTATTAGGTCGTTGAATCTTGCTGGTTTTTTGTACTGGCAGAACGCTTCAATTCTCGGGAACCATAAGCCTCTTTCTTGGGCATCCGTAAACGTAAACCCCAAATGCCTATAAAATTCCTCTTCCGCCCTTTCAAAAAACCTAAAATAGTTGGAATAATGCACAACTTGCGCGGCGTCCGTGTCCGCCCATGCCACCCTAAAAGAGGTTTTAAAGGATTTAGGCGTCATTTCCTTTTTCACTAGGCAAAACTAGGCTTTCTTGTAAAGGTAAAGCGTGTGTGTCGGGTATCCCAAACTTGGATTTTCACAGAAGTTTTCAACCTTAACTGGTTTCCACCCGACAATTTCATAATCATGAGAGACGACGCGTACTCCTGGTCGAAGCTCAGCCTCAAGTTTAGGTCTTATCTTCTCGTTGGCACTTGTTGTTAAGTAAAGGAACACAACATCCGCGGATGTTAAGTCAACGGTGAACATGTCCCCGTTCACTATGGTAACTCTGTCTTGAAGTCCATGTTCATAAACCGTGCTTAACGCTTTTTTTACAAGGTCTTCCCGCAGTTCCACGCCAACGGCTCTTGCTCCAAAGTCTTTGGCTGCCATTATCACTGCCCTACCGTCTCCAGCGCCTAAATCGAAGAAGACTTCTCTTGGCTTTAACTCTGCGAGGATAAGCATTTGGCGGATTACTTGCGGCGGGCTTGGAACATATGGCGCAATATACATTAATTAGCCCTCAGTGCTTCTTGTTTATCCAAACATCTCTTTTCTTTTAAAGATTTTCTAAATTCTTTCACGTGACGTATGTGGCCTTTTTAGGTGTCGGTCTTCGTGCTTCCCCACATTTCATGCAACTTTGAGCGCAAAGTTCTAAATACTTTGCTTCGTCTCCAGTGCCTACGGCTTCTGCTGCTTTTCGGCAAAGTTCGCTTGGTTCCGTGCATCCTTCTTCGCGGCACAAGTTTGAGATGTATAGGCATATTTCGTTAACGTCTTTTGGTTCTAGGACGGCTCTGTTTGAGCGTACTAGGAGGCAGAGTTCCCTTGCGAGAACGCATGTTTTGACGTATTTTATTCTTTCAAGAACTTCTTCCCTTAGCTTTTTTCTGCTTATCTCCACAACCTATTCTCCTTATATAGTCTGTAGCGTCTACGCACATTAACACGCTCCACCATTTAAAAGTTGTTGTAAGTCTCTGAGAGCTACCAGAACCTTTTGCTTAAGGCTTTGCGTTCAGCCTCAAGAACAAGCTCATAAAACTTGTCATTCAGCTTTGGCTCTTCTTGCAAAACATCCTTAACTTCTGAGGGGCTAACTTTTCTTGCGCATAGGGCGACAACAGCTGCCTTTCCATACTTCTCTATTAGTTGTGCTGTCTGCAGCGCTTGTTTCTTAAGCTTTTCCTCGCTTTTCGTTAGTTTTTCGCCTTTCTTTTCAACTATTGGAAGGAGCCTCTCCTCCTCAACCTTCAAAAGCCCTATGGCTCCAGAGCCGCAATGTGGACATTTTGGTTTTTCTGGCAAGTCCTTTGCGCGTGCCATTTCCAAGTAGCTCCAACAATTTGTGCATATGAAATTGCATGTTTCGTTGAGAAGTCTAGCCTTGACAGATTCTATTAGAACTGCGCGCATTCTTTCTGGAGGAATTAAATCGGTTTTCATGCTGACTCTTTCGATTCCAACACGGGCAACTGGTGTTGCCTTGCCTTCAGTTTCAACTTTCTGTATTCGGATTTCGCCTTCTCGAATTTTTGTAAGCACATAAACAAGCTTTTCCAAGTCTAGATCCTTGGTGAAAACTTCCTTTAAGCCTTCCTCGTATATTGGTGTGTCTTCGAAACTTTTTATTAGCCTCTGTAGGCTAACGTTGCTGAAGTCAGCCCATTTTTGTAAGGCTCCGAAGCGTCTTGCAACGTGAATCATCCTTCGCTTGAAAAGCCCAGTTTTAACTGTAGCCCTTGTCAGCGTCTCCCTTATTGTCTGTTCGGGCATTGTGCGCATTTCATCAAAAAGTTCAATTATGTTATTGGCGTTTGCTGCGCCCATGGTTTGCACAAATATGCGGTAGGGGTCATGTTGAACAACAACGCCATAACCGATTTTTTCCGAAAGCAGCTGTCCCAAAAGTTGCGCGAGAGCTCTGTTCGTAAGAGAACCGAAGTTGGCATGAATAATCGCGAACTCTTCCCAATCTTCGATTATTATTCGCTTGTCCGTTGGAACTGGAAGTCCAGACGCCACATGCTCCACGGTTTCGGCTAGAGCCCGCAAAATCGTGTCTTTTTCAGCTGGGTACTGTTCACTAAGCTTTGAGGCAACTTCTTCTGGAGAAAGCCCCTTACGCATTTGCTCTTCAACGAAGGCTCTTATTGCGCCTACTTCTTGCGCTATTTCGAATGGAACTGGGATTTCTTCACCTATCCAGCTTGGTATTGCCCCAGTTGGGTCGTCAACTGGCTTCACGTAAACCTTCTCTTCTGAAATGTGCAAGATTCGCCATGGACTTCCTCTAATTATGAATTTTATTCCAGGCTTGCCATACTCAGCCATGAAAGCTTCGTCTAAAACGCCTATTGCCGAGTCGCTTGACTCGTCGACGACGAGGAACTGTTTTTCCTCTGGTATCATGGACAAGTTTTCAAAGTAGTATTCAAAAAGGGCTTTTGTTCTTCGAGGCTTTAAAACAACCTTGTCTTCAAATGAAACCCAAGCCAAGCGTGGAAAACGCTGGTGCATGTACCTCAAAATTTTTTCAACATCCTCCATTGTCAAGTCTTTGTACGGATACGCGTTTCTGAAAAGCTCCAGTATCTCGTTGAATTCTAATCTGCGATTTTTTAGGAGTAAACCAGCAATTTGGTGAGCAAGCGCATCATAAGGTTTTGGCGGAATCTCGACTGGTTCCAACTCCTCTTTCAAGGCGCGTCTGGCGATGGCTAAAGCTTCAAGTGTGTCGTCTGAATCCATGGCGACTATTATGCCTTCGGCTATGTGTCCAATTCTGTGTCCGCTTCTTCCGACGCGCTGTATAAGCCTCGTAACTTGTCTGGGGCTCATGTATTGTATTACGAGGTCTATTCTGCCTACGTCTATGCCAAGTTCGAGGCTGCTTGTGCAGACTAGTCCCTTTAGTTCGCCGTTTTTTAGTCCTTTTTCCGCTGCTATACGCGATGGCTTTGCAAGCGAACCGTGATGTATTGACACTGGGAAGTCTATGTCCCAAACCTTGAACCTGCTTGCTAAAACTTCTGATATAGCCCTTGTGTTGGTGAACAAAAGCACGGACTTGTGCCTACTTATGTAATCGCGGATTATACGCAGACGCGCTGCAACTTCTGGATGCGTATAAAGTTTTGAAGAAAGCTTAAAATCCTCTGGTTCTGGCTTTGGAAAAAGAATTTTTAGACGCATAAGCCGCGCAACTGGAACACGAACAATTTCGACGCTTCTGCCGTTTCCAACAAGAAATTGAGCAACTTTATCTGGACTGCCAATAGTTGCTGACAAGCCTATAACTTGAAAGTCTCTACCAACCATGCTCCTAAGCCTTTCCAACGCAAGCGCTAATTGGCTTCCGCGTTTGCTGTCAGCCATCTCGTGAACTTCGTCAATTATAACCCAGCGCACCTGCTGCAAATGTTGCCTCATAACCCATCCGGGAAGTATGGCTTGAAGTGTTTCAGGAGTTGTGATTAGAATGTCTGGCGGGCTCCTAGCTTGTCTTGTCCGCTCTTTTGTTTCCGTGTCGCCATGTCTGACGGCAAGTTTGATGTCGAGGTTATTGCACCACCACTCAAGCCTTTCAAGCATGTCGCGGTTTAGAGCCCTTAAAGGCGTAATATACAATGCTTTTATTCCAGGGATTTTTCGCGGTTCTTGCAACATCATGCTTAGGACGGGCAGGAAAGCGGCTTCTGTTTTTCCAGTTGCAGTCGGCGAAATTAGCAGTACGTTTTTTCCTTCAAGAATTTTTGGTATAGCCTTTTCTTGTGGTTCTGTTGGTTTTGAGAATCCCCTCTGCTCGATGAGCCTCCGAACGGGCTTGACGAGAAGGTTAAAAGCGTTCTTTGGGGAATACTTCAACCAGCCTAAACCTCAACGCATAAAAAAGCGTTAAGTCGATGGTAAAAGCGTTTTGGAAACACGTTCCCAAATAAACTATTTTATACTGCCGACAGCCAATGTAAGAGGCGGTAAGGATGCGTAAAACTAAACAATCAAAAAGGGCTCGTAAACGGGTTAAGAGAATTAAAAGGAGTAAACCGCAAATTGAAATTCGCCAAATGGGATTAGAAGACCTTTCAGAAGTTTGGCGTCTCGGCGAAAAAATTTTCACGCCATCAAAACTGCAGTTCACTTATAGGACATGGAACATAGACGAGTTATTATCGCTATTTTACAGCGACCCAGAACTCTGCTTGGTGGCGCAAAATGTAAAGTCAAAGAAAATAGTTGGCTTCGTTATAGGCACTATTCTTAAACGTCCATACAGTCCATGGACTTATGGCTATTTCGTTTGGGCTGGTGTGCATAAGCTAAAGCAGAAAAGCGGTGTCGGGAGAAGATTGTATAAGGAACTGGAAAAGCGCTTTAAGGATAAGGGTGCCCGCATAGTAATAGCCGACGTGGAAAGCAACAACATTGCTGGAATGCATTTCATAAAGAAACTTGGATTTAAAGAAGCCCAGACATACGTTTGGTATTCCAAAAGCCTAGAATGAACTGTTGCGTGTTGGACAATTTTGATACGTTGCCTTCAATTCCATGATTTTTTACATCGTGAATTTTAGCATTTCATGCAACACCAATGGAACACGAAACGTGCAAACATTCAAGTTTCACAGTTATTTTTAGGAATTTTAGCCTACAATTTCCAATCAGACACATCTCATCAACACTAATGAGAGCAAATTCATGATTGTTAAGCATGCTTTAATGGTCTTTCTTAGGTATTATCCGGAGAAAATTGCTTCTTCCATGTGATTTTTGAGTTTTTTATCATGCATCTCTTGATTTTGCGCTTTGTTTTTTGCAAAGAAAATGTTTATGTTTAGCGTCCAGTTTCGCCTTATCTATCCGAAAATAATGGAAAGTTTTTTATCTATCATCATGCGAAACCATGGATATCGGAGAACATTGGAGGAAATTAAATGGCTAAATGTCCAAAATGTGGAACGGTTGTAAACACTCCAAAGAAGAAGTGGACGATGGCTGGGCGACCAGACAAGTCTGGTAAACGAATGCAGCTGGAAATAGGGCTTTTTGACTGTCCAAAGTGCAAGAAGCCGTTCAGAGAAGTGCTAAGCAAAAAGAAGGTTTAAAGAGCCAAACTAATGTATCAAAGTCTAACGCTAACACGCCTTCCCCCTATTTTTTCGTATACACAAAAACGCTAAGTTTTTAATCCACGGAAACTCTAACAAAGAATCCTTAAATGACAGAAGGCAATGGACTTGGCTATGGAAAAACTCAAAAAAATATGGAAAAACGAATATTTTCAAACAGTTCTAATGGTTGCACTTATCATAATCATAGTTTTCGGATTCTGGAATGGAATGGCATATGCGCTTGGCACGCCATACCCAATGGTGGCAGTAGAAGGAGCAAGCATGTGCACGTTGCCCGGCTCATACTGTGACGGCTGGACGCACCCCTTTGAACGCACATTACATGACGGAGACCTGGTTATTCTTCAAGGAGTAAACCCGAAAAACATCAGCATAGGCGATATAATCGTGTACCGCGATGGTTCGGACAGGTTTGTAATTCACAGAGTAATAAACATTAAGATTGGTGTGGATGGCAAACTTTACTTTACCACAAAAGGCGACGGCAACCCTGGTCCTGATTCTGGTGACGTGTCTCAAGATAATGTCATAGGACGTGTTGTTTGCCGAATTCCATGGCTTGGTCACATCGCACTTTTTATGCGCAGCTCCTTTTTCGCCTTCATAATAATCGCCATAATAATCCTCTTAATATTTGAAATTGTCCTCCCAATTCTCATAGGCGAGGGAGAGGAAAAAGAGAAGGAAGCAGAAAAACCGCAGGAGAAAAGCTCGGAACACGCTTCAGAAACCTAATGGTTTATAAAGGGTATTTAAGCATTCACTATAAGAAGTGGTGTTTGATGCCGAAAGTTAAGGCTGTCATAAACATCGAGAATGTTGTTGCTTCAGCAACCTTGAATCAGAAGGTTGATTTGAACGCTGTGGTTAAGGGTTATCCAGGCGTGGAATACCGTCCAGAGCAGTTCCCAGGATTGGTTTTTAGGCTTAAGCGCCCAAAGACTGCAACCTTGATTTTCAATTCTGGGAAGATGGTTTGCACTGGAGCAAAATCAGAGAAAGAAGCCAAAAGCGCCGTCATGAAGGTTATAAAAGAACTGAAGAAAGGCGGAATAATAATAATCAGCAAGCCTGAACTCCGCATACAAAACATTGTTGCGTCTGCAAGCCTCGGCGGAATGATAGATTTGGAAAAAGCGGCGTACACTCTTGGAAAAACCATGTATGAGCCAGAGCAGTTTCCAGGCTTAATCTACAGGATGGACGAACCTAAAGTGGTTATTCTACTGTTTGCGAGTGGCAAGCTTGTCTGCACTGGGGCAAAAAGGGAACAAGACGTTTACGATGCTGTGCATAAGCTTCATGAGATACTTGAGCAGCGGGAACTAATATTTTACGAGTAAAATCCCACTTATCCTTTTTTAATTTGTCTCAGAATAGTTTTTAGCTGCACTTCGTCGATTGCTCCAATTTCATGCATCTTTTCAGCTATTTCGCTAATCCTAATCAGTGAATGAAGCATTATTCCAGCCTTTTCAAGTCTCTCTTTTCCGCCTTCTTCTCTATCGAGGAGCACAACAGCATCCGCCACGACGCCGCCCTCAGCCGTAACAGCCTTAGCCGCCTTTTTCAAGGATAATCCAGTTGTAACTAAGTCGTCAACAAGTAGTACGTGGTCTCCAGGCTTTAAGACGCCCTCTATTCTTCTTTGTCTTCCGTGTAGGCGAGCGCCTTTTCTGACGTAGATGAATGGTTTTTTTAGGTTGTAGGTGACTACAGAAGCGAATGGTATGCCGGCAACTGGAATTCCAGCGATTCTTTCAAAATTTTCGGTGCCTATTTTGTCTTTTATGAATTCCACGTAGAAGCTGCAGATTTTTTGGAAAGCGTCTGGAAAGCTTGGGACGACCCTCAAATCTATGTAGTATGGGCTTATTTTCCCGCTTGTTAGCTTGAACGCGCCGAACTCAAAAGCGCCTATCTTGTTTAGGATTCTGCAAATCTCATCTTTTACTTGCTCTGTACTTTTTTCCATAGCGGTTCTTCACGTCCTCTTTGAAACTTGGTAGATTTTGCCCACTTCTGGAATTAAACAGTTAGTATTTGGAAGTTCACGCTTCAAAATTTCCGCAAATCTCTTCTGGTCTGCAGCTGAGCCCGTGTGGTATGGCACAGCAATTTTAGGCTTGGTTAGTCTTGCAATTTCGGCGCCTGTTTGGGGTGATGTTCCAGGTGCAATGCCAACGGTGCAGAATACGAGGTCGAACTTTTCCTTTTCGCCTAATGCAGCCATCTCTTGGAATGGTAGGCTGTCTGCTGTGTGAAATATTTTCACTTTGTCTTCGCTTGTTATTATGAAGGATATTGGTGTGGCTGCTGGTGGATGATTGCACTTCTCAGCTTTTACTGAAACGTTGCCTATTTTGACTTCGTCTCCAGCCTTAACTTCGCTAAGCTTTTCAGCTGGAATAATGTTGCGCAGTCTTTTTGCTGATGTTTGGTCAGCTACAACTAAGCATTGCGTTTGTTTATGGATTTCCGAAATGAGCGAAGGGTCAAAGTGGTCGTAATGCTCGTGGCTTATTAAAACTGCGTCGACGCTTGTGAAGTTCTTTGATTTAACGTCCACTGGGTCAACCACGATGGTTTTAGACGGCGTCTTAACAGTTACTCCAGCATAATGGTTGAACCAAACGAATAAAACTTCGTTTTTCTCGGGTTTTTGTTCTATCGACATGGTATCAACCCAAATGGATATTATTTGATTTTGGCTTTAAAAGAGCTTGTGGTTAATTTGGAACATTTTCTAATCTTTTGAATCGTGAATGAGGAATAAAGCTATCAAGATTGCTGGGCCCATCAACCCTAAAGCTACGTAGAATGGCAATTGTGGGAAGAAGGCTACATAAAGGTAGTTGCCCAAGAGCATGCCGACGCCGTTAAAAATGTAGCCGACGAAATTTCTGAACGCAACAACTTTGCCTCTATTTTCTGGGTTCACAAGGTCTGTTGAAAGCGCCATTGCGGAGGACATGACTAACAATTGACCGATGGCGAATAGGGACATTGAAAGCATAAGAGTCAGAAACGTGCCGTGAACGAAGATTAGTGTGGCTGCACCGAAAATGGATAACCCGAGGATTAGGGGAACTTTTCTTCCAACAGTGTCAACCATCTTGCCGATTGGAATGGAAGCTGCAACCATCGTTAGCAATAGTGGAATGAAGGTTAACCACCACTGTTCCTCGGGTATTCCCAACGTTTCTGTTGCGTATATCGCGTTCATCACGTTTGTAAGCGAAGACCCAAACATGATAAGAGTTTGGACAACAAAAAGCCACAATGCAGAGCGTGGCACATTTCTCCACACATTAACGCATTCCTTTACGGCTGTTGAATATGAAGAAAAGACGTATCTGAACCGCATTGGCTCTCCACTCTTTAAGGTTTCCTTCAACTTAAGCCGCCAAACCGCTGCAATAGCATAAAGTATTGTGACAATCACGTAGATTATTCTCATGCTCATTTCCAACCCGAATGCTAGCATAAGTGCTCCCGCAATTATTGGACCGGGAGTGTTGAATGTTCCGTGGATAAGCTGTATTATGGAGGAGCCCATTCCTCTGCGTTCTGGCGGAAGCGAATCTTGAACCATGGCGAAAAGTGCTGGCTGATAGACGAGGCAGAGGCTATGAATTATCGTTCCTATCAATATGAAGTGCCATGAAGGTGCAAACGCGAATATCAAGTTTGAAAGAGCCATCACCATGGTCATTACAGTGATGAGTTTTCTTCGTCCATACTTGTCCGCGAGATAGCCGCCTGGAAACGCCACAATCGCCATGGCAACCCAGTTTGCAAGTCCTATTATTCCCAGAGCCATTGGGAAATCCTTTCCGCCTAGAACGTCTTGAACGTAAAACTGAAAGTTTGGCACGGGCATTTCCATTGCAAGGTCCATTATTATCCAGCTAACCACTAGAATCTGATAGTTGCCAGTTATGAAGTAGAATTCTCGCTTGAGTATGTCTCGCAAACCCATTAGTTTTCACTTTGAACTTTTCATGAGCGCATATGCCTCACTAATATAAGGGTTTAGCCCGTGTATTGCCAATTTTTATTCATTCACCTTTGGCAAATGCTTAATAACTCTGCTCTCAAGTGTTTCCATACCAAAAAGGGATGCGGAAATGGTTGACGTTTGGCTTCCCTATGGGAAAACCGAAGTTTGCGCGAGAATTCCAGCGCAGAACCTTCTAGGCTCGATAGAGCCAAAGGAGAAGATGGGCGTGCCGGATGCAAGGGCTGAAATTGAGAGGGCTTTAAGAGAACCGATTACCTCAAAAAGGCTAAGCGAAATAGTTAAGCCTGAACATAAAGTGGCTATAGTTGTAGATGACGCCACTAGACCAGCACCAAGCCACATCATGGTTCCACCGCTACTTGATGAATTGAATTCTGCTGGAGTTAAAGATGAAAACGTAACAATAATTTTTGGTTGTGGCACGCATAGGGCTGTTACACCAGAAGAGGCTGCTCACCTTTTAGGCGAGGCTGTCGTCAAGCGCGTAAAGGCAATAAGCCACGATTGTAGGGCTGAGGACTTAGTTTACGTTGGGACGACGAAAACTTACGGAACAAAAGTCTATTTGAACCGTGTTTTCGCCGAGGCTGATGTAAAAATTTTGACAGGAGATGTTGGCTTCCACTATTATGCTGGTTATGGTGGTGGAAGAAAAAGCGTTTTGCCGGGGGTTGCTGGCGAAGAAACTATTAAGCACAATCATGCTATGCTTTTGCATCCAAACTCGAAAACTGGAGTTTTGAATGGTAATCCAGTTCATGAGGATATGGTTGAAGCGGCTAGGCTTGCAAAGGTTGATTTTATCTTGAATGTTGTGTGCAACAGCAAAGGCGATGTTGTGAAGGCTTTTGCTGGAGATTTGGAGCAAGCCTTCCTTGAGGGCGTTAAACTCGTTGATGAGATGTATCGTGTTCAAGTAAACCGCAAAGCAGACATTGTTGTTGTTAGTTCAGGCGGATATCCCGCAGACGTTAACCTCTTCCAAGCCTACAAGGGCGTAGATTCAGCTTTGGAGATTGTTAAACGTGGGGGCGTTGTAGTGCTGGTTGCTGAGTGTCCGGAAGGTCATGGAAACCAAGTTTTTTACGATTGGATGGTCAATTTCGGCGATTTAAAGGCTATTGAGAGGGAAATTAAGCGCAACTTCATTTTAGGCGGACACAAGGCGTACTATCTGCTTAAGGCTTTGCAGAAAGCTCAAATAATACTAGTTTCAACAATGCCAGACTACTACGCCACAAACATCTTTAAATTGAAAACTGCACGTGGTGTAAACGATGCTTTGGACGAAGCATTTCGCATTGCTGGAAAAAACGCTAAAGTTTGGGTTATGCCGTACGGAAACTTCACGCTTCCAGAGGTCAAGAGCGAAGAGCAAAGCTAATCAAAAGCGGTTAAATAGTAAACTTTTGTTCATTTAATTAAAAAATTAAGGGAGAAAAAGCACGTGCAAAAAACCTTCACATTGCGGAAATTCACTATGGACGACTTACAAGACGTTATACAAATCAACCGCGTTTGTTTGCCAGAAAACTACACAGACTTCTTCTTTCTCGACCTCTACAGACGCTTTCCAGAAACCTTTATTGTCGCAGAGGAAAACGGCGAAATAATAGGCTACATAATGTGCCGCATAGAATTCGGCTTGTCAGACTTCGGATTCAGCGGACTCATAAAGAAGGGACACATAGTCTCGGTTGCCGTTATGCCCCAGCATAGAAGAAAGGGTATAGGACAAGCACTAATAACAGAAGCCTTAAACGGCATGCGCCATTACGGGGCTAAACAATGCTTTCTAGAAGTTAGAGTGACCAACGACCCAGCAATTAGCCTCTACAAGAAGCTCGGCTTCAAAGTAACGCGCACAATTCATGGCTATTATGCTGACGGCGAAGACGCTTACGTCATGAGTATGGAAATTCCACAAAAGGGAAAATGAAAGCTAAATTTTTGTGTGCTCAGCCTTCTCGCTTACAAAGTTTATTGCTTGAAGCATGGTTTTTGCAAGTCCAAGCAAGCCTAAAAGAACTGTGAACATTAGGAAAACGCGTATGTCCAAAACGAAGTTTATGTTCTGGAAACTTCCACTTATCAATCCGCCATTTAATGATATGAGCACATAACCAATCACGAACAACTCCTTAGCAGCAGCGAAAAAGTATTGAAAAATTGTTCCAGAAACGAACTCGCCTACAATCATTAAGGTTATGTAAACGGCAACAAAAGTTTCAACAGCCTCTTTCAATCCTGGAACCATGTTTGCCACTGGAGCTACAAACATCCAAGAAACAAAGTATAAAGCGTAGAAAAGCACGCCTTTTATTGTTGCCTTTAAAGCCTTAAAAGTTATGCTTCGAATTTTTCTTTTAAGGCTGTTATCCTTTTCAGTCAACATTTACCTCCCCAATTTTAATATTAAAAATGGGCGTTTGAAGGTGAAATTCAAGGCGCCTAATTGACGGGAGCACAGCATTTTTAACGCATATTTCGGCGTATCCACTGTAAAATGTTTGGCTTGGCGCTTCAATAACTGTTTGCGCTTCGCCCACCATGACGTTTTCAGAGTCGTACATACGCGTCGCCAAGTTTCCAACAACGTCGAAGAACGCGTGGTTTTCGAAGCTTATTGGCGTCCTTATAAGCGTGTGCGTCCTGTTAACCGCCACGTATTCTGGTTCGCCTATTTCTAGGTTGTAAAGCGGCGCACCCCATGTAAAAGTAATGTTCGTTGACGCCGTGAATGGGATTACTTCTGCGACGCTCATGCCTACAGCTTCATACAAAAGAAGCGTTGTGTCATTAAAAATCATATTGGTGTTCTCTTGAAAAAGTTCTTCAACGTTTACCGTTATGTTATGCCTTACAGTAACGAAGGTGTTCCTACTTATGACTGGTATGCAAGTGTTTCCACGTGCAATAACCAAGCCTTCCAAATCAGAAATTTCCGTAGTAACATTGAAGGAGCCTATATTAAAAAGCCCCTTATTTTCAACGGTTATTGGCAAACAAAGAACTATCTCGTTTTCCTCCGTGAGATTTGTGGGCATTTCAAGTTCTCCGAAGCTGAAGCGTACATCCTTTATGAAGGAGTAGACTGCCGAAACGGTGAAGGCCGCCAGAAAAATCCAGAATAACGCCGTCGCTATGCTTATCATTCGAATTGCCGCTTTCATTGTCGCTTTTCCCCAGCGGATTTAAATGCAACTTAACTGTTGTTGGATGCTTGTTGTTCGCTCTTCGGTTTTTCTTCTGCTTGTTGTTGTGCAGTCTGCTCGGGTGGTATAACGATCATCTGTGGCTCTGGGGGTTTAACTTTCTCCTCCGCCTTTTCTTCCTTGACCTTTTGGTTTGCTGGTTTTTGTTGGGCAACGATAGGCTTTTGTGGAGCAGCTGCTATGGCTTCGATTCTTGGGGCGCTTGTTAGTAGGGTTACTCCGCGTATGGTTACCAGCGAGCCTATCCAGCCCATTACGCCTAAGTACATTATTCTTATGCATGTTGCAATTAGTGGTCCTAGGGCTTCGCCGAACATTTGCGTGAAATCTCCTGGTAGGATTTGTATGCTTTGTGTTAGGAAGCCCCATGCGCTTATGAAGGTGAATACTAAAAGCGCGACGCCTATCATTAGGACGATTATTCCGGATATTGTTATTTTGTCTTTGAAGTTTTTGAACATGTTCTCGCCTTGTTGTTTTGAAGGCTTTTTGAAATATTAAATCTTCCGATATTGTAAACAGAATCGCAGTTACCTATCAAAGATCAAAAACAAAAATAAAGAAAGGCAAGTTCAAAGCGACAAACCAAGCTTCTGGTAAATCCGTTGCTTGTTCTCCTCAACCTTCTTCTGCACATCCATGAAAAGGTTGTTCCCATGAGAATCTATGGCAACAGCAAGTGGACCAAAATCTTCAACCTCAAAAATCCACAAGGCTTCTGGAGTTCCCAAATCAAGCCACTCAACGCCCTTAACATTTTTTATGGCTTTTGCAGCCAGTATTGCCGCTCCACCAGTGAACGCGCCGTAAATGGCGCCGTACTTTGCCATGGCGTCTGTCGTCTTCTTTCCCATTCCACCCTTGCCTATGACAACTCGGACCTTAAAGTTCTTTATGAACTCGTCCTCAAAAATGTCCATGCGTGTGCTTGTTGTTGGTCCAGCTGCGACGGCGATCCATTTGTCTCCTTCTTTTGCCACGACTGGTCCGCAGTGGAAGACGGCTAGTCCTTCAAGGTTTATTGGGAGCTTTTTTCCCTCTTTGAAGTATTCTAGGGCTCTTTTGTGGGCTTGGTCTCTTGCGGTTACGATTGTTCCAGTTATGTAGACGACATCGTTTACCTTTAACTTTCGTATTTCTTCTTCTGATATTGGGGTTTTGAGATGGTAAACTGCCATTTCATTTCACCTCACGTTTTTATGGGTTAAATATTCCACGTTTCCATCGCTATTTATGCGTGCAGACGCCCTTCGCGCTGCCCAACAGTTGAATGCAACCGCCGCTGGGAAGGATGCTGGATGCCTAAACGCATAGTCAATGTGAACGCCTAAAACAGTTGTTTTTCCGCCCAAGCCCATTGGACCAATTCCAGTCATGTTCACAGCCTCTAAAATTTCTTCTTCAAGTTTTGCGATTTCTGGGTTTGGGTTATGCTGGTCTAACGGGATTAAGAGCGCCTTCTTGGCAAGTTTCATGGCGATGTCTACTCCGCCCCCAACAGCAACGCCTAAAATGTTTGGTGGACAAGGTTGGGCTCCAGCCTTAATTACGGCGTCTACAACGAACTTTTTAAGTCCCTTTATTCCTTCTCCTGGTACAAGCGTGCCAGTCACACAAACGTTTTCTGAACCTCCTCCCTTGGTCATGACTGTTAACTCTAAAGCGTCTCCTGGGACTATTTCCCAGTGGATGAATGGTATGTATCTTCCAGTGTTGTCTCCGCTGTTTTTCTGGGTGAACGGGTCGACGGAGTTTGGTCTTAACGGGATTTCTTTTGTGGCTCTGCGCGTGGCATTTATTAACGCTTGTTCAACTTTGTCGAGGTTTTTGGCTTGAGCGCCTGCCTTTGCATAAAATATTATTGTTCCCGTGTCTTGGCACACCGGCGCCTTGTATTTTTCGGCGAGTTCAATGTTGTCTAGTATGGCTTTTAGCTGTGTTTTTCCAGTTTCGCTTGTTTCCTCAGCATAAGCCTTCTTCAATGCTTTCTTGACGTCTTCTGGAAGATATATGACCGCTTGCCTCAGTAGGTTGAATGCTACTTCCTCAACAACTTTTGTTTCCAATATTTTTCCTCCTCTTTTCGCGTTTGACGGTTTATTGAAAACTTCACGTACTTATGCTTTCTCCATGCGCAAAGTCAATTCGAATGTCAAAAAGGGTTTTCACTTTAACTCAACTCTCTAGGGACTAAATGCGAATGTTCTTCGAGTGTTTTAAATACAGCCTAAACAAACTGTTCTCACAGAACCACGAGAGGCAAACAAAATGGCGACAGAAGAAGAACAAATTGAGGGTGCCGAAAAAAAGAAATATGAACTCCTAGAGGACTTGCCTGGAATTGGACCAGCAACAGCACAGAAACTTCGCGAAATGGGCTTTCACACAGTTGAGTCGTTGGCAATGGCGACAGTTCAAGAGCTTGAACCCGCTGGGATAAGCGAGAAAAAGGCTTTAGCCATAATAGAGGCTGCCCGCTCTTCCATAAGCGTTTCATTCGTTAGGGCAGATGAATTGCTTAAGATGCGTCAGCAAGTTTTGCGTTTAACAACTGGAAGCAAAGCCCTAGACCGCATCTTGGACGGCGGACTTGAAACGCAAACAATTACAGAGTTTTACGGTGAATATGGAAGTGGGAAAAGCCAAATTTGCCATCAACTTTGCGTCAATGTGCAGTTGCCGCCAGAAAGGGGCGGACTCAACGGCGCAGCGCTTTACATCGACACTGAAAACACTTTTCGCACTGAACGTATTGTGCAAATGTCTAGGCACTTAGGGCTTGACCCACAACAAGTTGTTAAAAACATAATTTACGCTGAAGCTTACACTTCAGACCATCAAATGTTCCTTTTAGACAACGCTGACGAGGTGATTAAGGCTAACAACGTGAAACTCATAATAATAGACTCCTTAACGGCTCATTTCAGAAGCGAATACCTTGGACGCGAAATGTTAGCTTCGCGACAGCAGAAACTAAACAAGCACATGCATAAGCTTATACGCTTAGCAAGAGCCTTCAACGCAGTAGCAGTCGTAACAAACCAGGTTATGGCTAAACCCGACGTGTTTTTCGGCGATGCCATACACCCCATCGGGGGACACATTGTTGGGCACACAAGCCACACGAGAGTTTATCTCCGAAGGGCTGCTCATGGACCGATACGCATTGCCAGATTAGTTTCAAGTCCATACTTGCCAGAAGGGGAGGAAATCTTTAAAATAACAGAGAACGGCATAGAGGATGTTTCCGAAGAGGAGAAGACAAAGTCTCGTGGTCGTTAAAGATGCCCGTGCCCTCCGCGTTGGTTGCGCGTTATTTCCAACTTCTCGTTAATAGACAGTTTACAGAAGCCGAGAGGGAACTTGAGCGGATTAAGCAGAAAATGCATAAGACAGAGTGGAACCGCGGCTACTTCAGAGCCTTGTACGGAATGCTTCTTGTGCACCGCTCAAACAGCGGCAACAACGACTCCTACGCGTTTTTCGCAAAACTCGACTTAAGCGACAAGGCAACGTTAAACGCTTATAAACGCGAATTTCTAGAACACGTGAAGAATAGGCTTCACGGAGATTTTGACCGCGGCTTCTTCTCAGCATGGGCTGACTGCATGCGTGTACTAAGCAAAATTAACATTGCGGCTGTTTCAAACGCCAATAGCCCTAACATAAAAGGCGATTTAGAAAAGGAAAAACTCGAAGCGCCAAGCGAAAGCGAAGAAATCGCCTAGATGCTTAACCGCCAGATGATATTGGTGCTCCAGCGATTAGCGTGTATAGGAGAACCCAAAAGACTATCCATGCAAGGAAGTATATGCCTATTCCCATCGTAAACAGTTTTTGTGGCTTTTCAACTTTTGCCATAAACAAAGCCTTTATCACATAATAGGAGAGCAGATAGACCACAAGGGCTATGGATGTGCCGTTAAGAAACATGTTCCAATGAAAGTTGCTAACATCATTTGTTATGGTGTTTGTTGCAATTCCATATCCTATACATAACAAAGCGGCTAAAATGCCGAATGCCACTCTCAACCAGTAAACCACAGTCAAAGGCTTCATCACATGCACCTTTTTGGCTTCCACTCTTCTTTATGATTTGAGATTGCCTATTTATAGTTTGAAGGTTTATTAACTTTCTTGAAAGTGATACTGGGCTATGCAGAAAAGAGAATTCACAAGCTTCGACGTAGCTGCCATAATTGAAGAATTAAGAAAGCTTATTCTAAATTCGCGTGTCAGCAACATTTATCAGCCTGACGGCAAAACACTGCTCTTTAAACTGCACAAGCCAGAAACCCCAACCTCAACCCTTTGGCTTTTATTTGAAGCGGGTAAACGCTTACACCTTACATCTTACGCTGTTGAAAAGCCCACTACTCCACCAGCCTTCTGCATGGCTTTAAGAAAATACCTTCGCAACGGCATTTTGACCAATGTTGAACAATACGAATTTGAAAGAGTTGTGATTTTCTCCTTCAAAACTGGAAGCGGCAATCTAAAGCTTGTTTTGGAAATTTTCGGAGAAGGCAACGTCATCCTAATAGACGAGCAAGGCGCAATTTTACATGCCTTAACCTACAAACGCATGAGAGACCGCAACATCCTACGAGGCGAAAAATTCGTTTTTGCCCCGCCAAGCGGGAAAAACCCGCTAAAAATCAGAAGCGAAGAATTTTGTGAAGAGCTTAAAGGTTTTGGCAATGTGGAAGTTGTACGCGCACTTGCACGTTACTTAAGCATAGGTGGATTTTACGCCGAAGAAGTCTTGTTAAGAGCTGACATCGACAAAACACTGTTATGCAGCTCCTTAGAAGACAACGCGATGGGAGCTATCTTCAAAATTTTACATGCTTTGCTCTCGCAAGTTTTAGAAGGCAAACTTGAACCAAGCATCATTTTAGACGCGAATGGCAACTTTTTAGACGTTGCTCCCATGAAACTCAAGCGTTATGAGGGTTTTAACGCTAAATCTTTTAAAAGTTTTAATGAAGCCTTAGACGAGTTTTATTTGCGCATCGAAGCTTTTGAAAAGGTTGAAGAAACAAGCGCAGAATTAGAGGCTTTAAGGCGTGAGGCGGAAAGGCTCAAACGCATTATCGAAAGCCAAGAAAGAGTTTTAACAGAGGCGCAAACAGAAGCAGAACACTACAAGCGAATCGGCGACACGATTTACGCAAACTCAAACATGCTACAACAACTACTTGACCGTTTCCTAACAGACTTAAAGAGCGGAAAAAGCTGGAAGGAAATAACCTCAAAAATTTTGGCTGAAAAAGAGGCTGGCATAAAACCAAGCGTTTTCTTCGAAAGCTTCGACTCAAAAAAGTTGGCGGTAAACCTCTGCGTGGATAACCTCCGTTTCAGCTTACAAATACAATCAAAACTTTTCGACTCCGCCACAAAATTCTACGAACAAAGCAAAAAAGCTAAACAAAGACTTGAAGGCGCAAAAAAAGCCCTAGAAGAAACCCGCAAAAAACTTGCAGATGTAACGGCAAAAATCAAAGAGGTTGAAGCCAAAACCACAATAACAGCAACGCCTACCGAAAGCATTGAAGAGGAAATAGCGAAACGCCGCATAAAAGGCAAAGAATGGTATGAAAAGTTCAGATGGTTCAAAACTTCAGAAGGCTTCCTCGTAGTCGCTGGAAAAGACGCTGTCAGCAACGAAGTGCTAATAAAAAAGTACACAGAACCAGAAGACATTGTTTTCCACGCAGACATCATAGGCGCATCCTTCGCCGTAATGAAAACAGAAGGAAAAACACCAAACCAACAAAGCCTAAAAGAAGCAGCGGAATTCGCAGCAGCACATTCACGCGGATGGCGAGAAGGCTTCGCAACAGTAGACGTCTACTGGGTTACACCAGAACAAATAAGCAAAACAGCACCTTCAGGCGAATACGTCCCACACGGAGCCTTCACCATAAGTGGAAAAAGAAACTGGATGCGCAACACTCCGCTTAAAATCGCCATAGGCACAATCCTAGACGAAAAAACAGGCGAAATAAAATTCACTTCGGGACCGGTCGACGCAGTAAAAGCGAAAACCCAAAACTACGTGGTAATAGTCCCAGGAGACATAAACGCAAAAGAACTATCCAAACAAATCCTAAAAAGGCTCACTGAAAAGGCACCAAAAGAAGCACGCGAAAAAATACAAAAAACAACGCACGAACAAATAAGGGAATTAATTCCCTACGGCAAAGGCACAATCAAAACACAACCCTAAACACAACAGCCTCAACCTCAACACAAAAATCTAGAGGGGGTAGGCCACTATTGGCTTTTCCCACAACCAAAAAATGATGAAATTACGGGCTTCAGCGCCAACCACAGGCATCTCTTTCTCCTCCAGTCGGCAATGCGCCTTTCTTAGGAGGTGATCCGGCCGCAGGTTCCCCTACGGCCACCTTGTTACGACTTTTCCCCCCTCACGAAACTTGGATTCGACGCAGCCACAAAGGACCA
>Ga0315298_1000394_pt1 | contig 84666 bp, 68 predicted proteins | sample WHS_1_MG_FD_203077 | JGI IMG/M metagenome (GOLD analysis project Ga0315298, IMG submission 203077) | Extremophilic microbial mat communities from Washburn Hot Springs, YNP, Wyoming, USA - WHS_1_MG | ecosystem: Environmental > Aquatic > Thermal springs > Hot (42-90C) | place: USA: Wyoming... | reverse complement strand
AATTGGGATTGCTCGAGACGAATGCATAAAATCAACTTTGAGAACAGACAGAAGCGTGACAATTGGCACAAGAACGATTGGCACTTGAAAAACAGAAAGGGCTTTGAATGTCGGAAGGCCCGTCCATTCACCATTTGCTCTCGATGTGTGTTTGCCGTAAAACACACTTCCAAAAAGTTAATCAGGTTACCTTGGGTCTAATTTTCTTTAAACCCAATACATTATTACTCTACCGACTCTCAAAGGCTTTTTGTCATTACTTACACACAGAACGCCTTTAAATGCAAACAAAAAATTAATCGAATTAAAGAGGATGTCTCAGCAGGTTCCAAAGGCACTCAATCCAAAGGGATTGGGAGAACTTTCCAGGTCTTGAGTCGCAGTACCCAACAGTGCTTCTTCGGTTACACCCCACTGCTCCGGGCAAAGGGCGAAGGATTTAAATTAATCCCAGGGAAGCACAAGCAGGTTTTGGGGGCGAATAAAAATATCCAGAGGCGCCCCAACCTGACGGATGTGCAGGGGGTTGAGTTCGCATGCCTTTATGCGATTTCCACCCGGCAATTCCAATTCGTACTGTTCAATCTCCCCCAGGTAACAAACATGGGTGATTACGGTTTTTAGAGTGTTGAACTGGAAATTTCCAATTTCCACAGATTCAGGCCGGAATCCAAGCCACGCTTTCGCATTTACAGGCAACGCAACCCCGGTTTCCGCCACAAAAAGGCCGTAATCTGTTTTCAGGGTTGTTTGATTTCCATTTTTTGACTCCAAGGTTGCAGGCAGCCAGTTGGTCTCGCCGATGAAATCGGCGACAAATCGGTTGGCAGGCGCACGATATACGCCGCGCGGGTCTCCTACCTGCTCAATTCTGCCATCACGCAAAACAGCCATGCGCATTGCCAGAGAAAGGGCCTCCTTCTGGTCATGGGTAACGTATATGGTGGTAATGCGCGTTTGGGCGTGAATGCGCCGGATTTCCTCCCGCATCTCCAGCCGCAATTTTGCATCCAGATTCGACAGCGGTTCGTCCAATAACAATACATCCGGCTTGATTACCAGAGCGCGCGCAAGGGCCACGCGCTGTTGCTGGCCGCCGGACAACTGCAACGGAGTGCGGTCACCGTAGCGTTCCATGCGCACAATCTCCAGCGCCTCGCCAACACGTCGTTTGATTTCCGCCTTGTCCATGCCCCGCACCTCAAGCCCATAAGCCACGTTTTCCTTAACAGTCAGATGCGGCCAGAGAGCATAATTCTGAAACACCATCCCTGTGTTCCGAAGATGCGGCGGCACACCGGCCATCGGCTTGTCCCCAAAAAACACCTGCCCTTCGTCGGGTTGGTAAAATCCCGCGAGCACCCGTAGCAAAGTGGTTTTTCCACAGCCCGATGGCCCCAAAAGGAAAAATAATTCCTGCGATTCCACTTCGAGGGTTATGTTTTTGAGGGCCACCGCCCCGCCAAACTTTTTGACAAGATTTTGAACAGAAACGCGCATATTTCAGAGACGAATTACAGCAATTAATCAAGGCCCTGCCGCAACTTTTTGTATTTTGCCTGCGCCCAGGACTGCCACTCGATTTGTTTCAAATTTCGGAATGACGGCTTTTCCCATTCACGACTCGTAGCCAACCGAAGCGCTTCTGCGGCATCAAATGGAGGTCGTGTAAATTCCGCCACTTCCTCACTGCGCATTCCGCGTTTAATCACAGCCTTCCATGCCGCCTGACACTCGCGGTGTGTGTCGGCTACAAGCGCGCCTATCAAAGCTGCAACCACCTCACGGCGGGTTCTGGCCAGTTTGTTGTCGTAACGAAAACCCTGTCGCATATCGAAAGGCGAAAAAGTAATGTGACTTATCCCCTGGTACTTCTGATAAAAATCCGGCCGCACCGTCATTCGCTCAATGTAATACTGTTGGGCGCCTTCGGGATGTCCCAATGGCAGGAACCAGAGCTTTTGGCCGCTTTCAGACAACACAAAATCAATAAATCGTCGCGCCAAAACCGGGTGTGGCGCGCCTTTTAGGAGGCAAATCCCGTCGGGGTTAACCGCCACAAAGTCGTCGGGCCGGATGAATGTCATGTTGGTTGCTCCCGCAACGCTAATCTGTGTGATGGCATAAAAATCAATTGCAAAACCGTAAGCCGATTCGCCCAAAGTCACATCCTTGGCTGTTGCGGTGGAGATTCGGTCAACTTTACGCGCGTTTCCGCCGATACGCATGATGACACTCCATCCTTTCTCCCATCCAAAAGCCTGGAGCAGCGCCTCAAACATTGAGTTCATTGTGCCGCTGTTGCGCGGGTCTCCGATTCCAACCCAGCCTTGCAATTCCGGCCGGCCCAAGTCCTCCCATTTCTTTGCCAGAGGCAATCCAGCCATTTGTTGCACCCTTAAATTCTGCAATATCCCAAATGAGGATAGAGCAGCCCCAAACCAGCGATATTTCGAGTCGTACAAATCCATTCCACTCAGGCTCCTGGGTATTCCCTCCAGAATTTCCGCCGGTGGCTGATAAGGCTCCGCCAAGTTTTTATCGGCAAACAGGAGAAACGGCTCCAGTCCACCTCCAAAAAAACAGTCTATTCCAATCCCATCCGGCTTTTTTACAAACTCGCTCTGCACAAACTTCATGGCATCGGTAGTTCCGCCCAAATCACGCCATTCGACGCTGGCCGGGGTTCCGTAATGTTTTTTATGCCACTTTTCAAAGGCCACGCTGAATTCAAAACGTATTGCAAGGCTGTGAGGAGAGAGAACAACAACGCGTTCCTGTGGTTCTGCAAGGCATGCCCAAAACCACAACAAAACAATCAAAACTGCCAGCCACTGCCAAATTGCCTTCATCGGCTCGAAATTATCGGGAATGTACCCACAGGACAAACCGAAAAAATTCATGAAAAGCCCAGCTTCCATGAATAATTCTGGATTTGTCAGGCCCATGCCAGTAAAAGTCCTGGGTGCATTTGCCTGAAAAAGAGCCTGAACAGCGCTTGCGCGATCTGACACCGACCCAGTGGAAGTCAGGTTTGGCTGCGTGGCTTGGATGGTTTTTTGACGGTTTGGAACTGCATTTGTACACTCTTGTAGCCACGCCGTTTGTAATGAAATTGGTTCAAGCGTCCGTTTCAACAGATCCCGAGGTGAAAGAAAAAGGCTCTTACATTCAAGCGGCCTTTCTTTTCGGATGGGCGCTGGGCGGCGGATTCTTTGGACGCATAGGCGATTTGCTGGGACGAAGCCGCGCCTTGTGCTTTACGATTCTGACCTACGCAATTTTTACCGGGCTTTCGGCCACTGCAGTAACATGGTGGCAATTGATGATTTTCCGTTTCATTGCGGCGCTGGGTGTTGGAGGCGAATGGGCCATTGGAGCGGCGTTACTGTCGGAAACATGGCCCAAGCACATGCGTCCATGGATAGCTGCAGTCCTTCAAACTGGGGTAAATGTTGGCATTTTACTGGCCTGCGGGGTTGCTTTGATTATGAAGGGACTGCCTGAACGCTACGTGTTTCTGGTGGGCATTGTGCCCGCCCTGATTGTGTATTGGATACGCCGACATGTACCTGAGCCAGAAGAATGGCGACAGGCAAAAAACCACGTTGCACAGCGGGAACCGGGGATTTCAGAGTTGTTCCGCGGTCAGGTTCTGAAAACCACCATTTTGAGCATCATTGTTTGCGCACTGGGGCTTTCGGGCTGGTGGGCGTTCATGTACTGGCAGCAACATCATATCATGAACCTGCGCGAATTGAGCAACTGGGACATGACGGCCAAGCGCGGCCTTGTGGCCACCACATTTTTCACGGTAATTTTCGTTTCCATATTCGGAAACTTCGCAGCCGGTGGGCTGGCAAAGCTGGTTGGTTACCGCCGGGCTATTGCCATAATGTGCGCTGGTTTCGTCGCCAGTTTCATTGGGGCATTTGCCTGGGAGTGGAATTACCTGTGGTTAACGCGTTTCTGGCTTCCTCTCATCGGATTTTGGTCTGGGTTGTTTGGTTTGTTCACCATGTTCCTGCCACCTTTGTTCCCAACACTTCTGAGAACCACCGGCGCCGGTTTCTGTTACAATATCGGGCGCATATTCTCCGCAGTTGCGGTAATTGTTTTTGGCGCTCAAACATCTGGCGGCGATTTCAGAAAAACCCTTCTTGCCATAGGCATGTTGTTTCTTCCAATGATGTTTGCCGTCATGTGCCTTTCCGAGCCGCCAGATGAGCGGGCTGATGGAATAAACATGAAACAACAACCACGGTAAACAGCAATGTTTTCCTTTTCTTGCTTTGCAACGAAGCCGCGCTAAGAATCTCCTCATGCGATTGTCAAAGCTTACCATTTACATGGCCTGCAGTTTGTTTGGGCCTGCATGTTTTTCAGCCGCAATAAAGGCCTCCGATAAAGCAGGACACATTACATCGTGGCAGCAACACCGGGATGAACATCAGGCCGCGCGTGTAGAGTATGAAAAGCTTGCAAGCCAAAATGACGTACCACCTCATCATCAATGGGAGGCAGCGGAGAACCTTAAGATAATCGGGCGGCTCGAAAATGGTCTTCCAATCTATGAACCGGCGGCAAACCGCACACAAATGCCCAAACTGCCGAAGCCCGGTCTCATGCTGTACGTGGCGCCCAACGGCTCGGACACAAATCCGGGGACGATCAAACGCCCCTTTGCCACGCTTGAACGCGCACGAGATGAAATTCGCTCGTTCAAGGAGCGTGGAAATTGGCCCGCAGGCGGCGCCACAATTTACATTCGCGGAGGCGAGTACGCCGTTCGCAAAACATTTGAACTTACAACCCGTGATTCCGGGACTGAAAATGCGCCACTGGTCTTCCGGGCCTACGAAAATGAAAAGCCGGTTTTCCGCGGTGGCATCCGTTTGAATAATTTCAAGCCCGTCCAAGATCCGACAGTGCTTGACCGCCTGCCAGCCGAGGCGCGCGGGAAAGTTCAATACGCGGATTTGAAAACGCACGGCATCAGCCAGTTGCGGCCTTTTGCACTGGGCGGATTCAGCAGCGGGCGAGGATTTAAAACGCATCCTGCATACGAGCTTTTCTACAACAACGAGCCAATGCCATTCTCTCGCTGGCCGAATGATGGCTTCATGCGAGTCGCAGATGTCCTGCCACAAGAAACACAGCCAACCGGTGGCAAAGCCAACAAGTCTGGCAAAATCATGTACGATGGGGACAGACCCGGTCGGTGGCTTCAAGAGATAGATGTTTGGTTGTACGGATATTGGTATCATGGGTGGGCTGATTCTTATGAGAAAGTCGCCGCCATTGACCCTGAAAAACGCATAATAACACTAGCCCCGCCCCTTCATAACTATGGCTTCAAGAAAGGCGCGCCATTTTATGCCCTGAATTTGCTCTGTGAAATTGATCAGCCGGGTGAATGGTATTTGGACAGGGAAAATTCCATCTTGTATTTCTATCCGCCATCCACTCCGTCAAAGGCTACGATCGAAATGTCACTATTTGACGCGCCCATGGTTGTAATTAGCAATGCAAGTCACATCAGACTGCAAGGCTTGACCTGGGAGTTGGGATGCGCCGACGGCTTGATAATCAAGGGCGGCAGCCATTGTTTGGTTGCAGGATGCACTGTCAGACACATGGCGGGCAACGGAATCGAAATCAGCGGCGGCGATAATCACGGCATTCTCTCATGCGATATTTACTCAATGGGCCGTGCCGGCACTCTTATTTCCGGCGGCAACAGGCGCACGCTCACGCCTGCAGGACATTTCATTGAAAATTGCCATGTTTACAATTTATCCCGAATTGACCACACCTACACCCCCGCGGTGGTGATGAGCGGTGTTGGCAACCGGATAGCCCACAATCTTTTTCATGATATTCGCAGCAGTGCTATTCGTTTGGGAGGGAATGATCACATCGTTGAGTTCAACGAAATTCATCATGTTGTCACCGAGTCTGATGATCAGGGCGGCGCTGACATGTGGGGCAACCCCACCTACCGTGGAAACATTTATCGCTACAATTACTGGCACCATATCGGCAATCAGGTTAATTGCAATCAGGCGCCTGATTGTGGACAGGCCGGCATACGCCTTGATGACGCCATTTCAGGAACCCTGATTTACGGCAACATTTTCCAAAAATGTTCAGCCGGGAAACTTGGCTTTGGGGGCGTCCAAATCCATGGCGGCAAGGAAAACATTCTGGACAACAACATCTTCATTGATTGCATGGCTGCCGTCAGTTTTTCGCATTGGGGTGAAAAGCGATGGGCGGAATTTACCGCCAATTCAATGTCGAGCAAGGAAATTGATCCAGCACTTTACATTTCCCGCTACCCTGCCCTTGCGCGGCTGGGTGAGGATGCCGACAAAAATTTCCTGTGGCGCAATCTAGTGATTAACTGCGGCCAGTTTGTTCTCCGGAGCCGTGGCAAGGAGGAACAAATTGATAATTACATCACCAGCGAAACCGCAGGGTTTTTCGATGCATCCGGAAAATTACGAATCCCAAAGGAACACCCTCTGTTCAACCGTCTGTCATTCCAGCCAATACCATTTGATGATATTGGCCTGTACAAGGACGAATTCAGACACTGACAGGGCCGCCATTCCACGGCCTGGATTCATGACTATTTTATCAGTTCCCGTTCGCGAAGCACGGCGATGGTTTTTTCCGGATTTTCATGCAGAAGTGTCTGCCATCTGCGCGCGTGTGCCGGCGCCAGATTTTCAGCAATGTCATCCATGTAAAACAACTCGCTGCCACGGAATCCGCTCAACCGCTCAAGTGCTTCGTAAATTGCCGGCGCCGGCTTCAACGCCTTCTGCTCGAAAGACAGTATGTAGCCCGTAAACCGCCCGTAAAAATTGAACTTTTTCTGAATTTGTTCAATTGCCAGCCTGTTGGTGTTGGAAAAGATGTAAGTGGCGAAACCCCGTGTGCTGAGTGTTTGCTGCAGTTGAATCATCGGCTCAATTGGTGAAAAAATGCTTCCAAAGACCGGCGCAAAAACGTCCAAACTTTTCCTGTATCCCGCCAGCCTCGACCATTCGGCAAAAAACTCCTTGGTGCTTATTGCGCCCTCTTCATATCGCAGCAGGAGCGAATCATGATTGAACAGCTCCAGCAAACGCTCCGGCCCGACGGCACAATCCGGCGCCAGTTGCCGTGCCGCAATGCGGTAATCAAAATCCAGCAAAACTTTTCCAAGGTCGAATACTACTGCTCTCGGTCGTATCATGTTCAAGTCGCGTTGTTAATTTCCCGCCGCCCCTCAAGTGCGCGCGCCAGAGTCAGTTCATCGGCAAACTCAAGGCCGCTGCCCGCCGGCAAACCGTGCGCAATTCTGGTAATCTTGACGCCCCTCGGGGCCAGCCGCCGCGCAAGATAATAGCTGGTGGCATCGCCTTCAACATCAGAACAGAGTGCAAGCACCACTTCACGAACCTTTCCGCCCTCAAGCCGCGCCTCAAGCTCTGAAATCCGCAAATCCTCGGGCTCCACACCCTGCAATGGGGACAACCGGCCGCCAAGCACATGATAAAGGCCGGAAAACGCGCCCGCCTTTTCAATCCGCAAAACATCCACTGCGGTTTCAACAACGCAAAGCAACCCTGAATCACGTCGTGGATTGGAACAAATTGAACAATGTCCACCATCACACAAAGCCCCGCAAATTTTACAGGTGGCGATCCGCTCGCGCGCCGCGATGATGGATGTTGCCATCTGGCGCACCTCTTCAATGTCCCGCTGGGCGAGGAACAATGCCAGCCGCTCGGCGGAGCGCGGCCCAATGCCTGGCAACTTGCCCAAAACGGCAGCCAGTTGCATAAGCGGCTCCGGCAGGTTTGTCATGGTGTGCGGTCAAACGGAAAGTTTTCGGCCATGCGTGTCACAAACCAATCCCCGGCAAACCCAACCCGGACGTCACCTTGCTCATCTCCTCATTTGCAATACTCCGGGCCTTGTCCAGCGCCTGATTGCAGCATGAAAGGATCATATCCTCCAGCAACTGCGCCTCGGACGGGTTAATCGCCTGCGGGTCTATGTGTATGGAGGCGATGCTGCCGTCGCACTTCGCCACAACCTTTACAGCCCCGCCGCCAACAGTGACTTCAACTGTCCGGTTTGCCAACTGCGCTTGAACCTGCTCCATCTGCTGCTGCATGCGGGCAGCCTGCTTCATCAATTTGCCTATGCTTGACATTTCAAATCACCTTTTTCTGTAAGAAACACCTCTACGCGTCTTGTGGCAAGCCGTTTTCCGATTGGGAAGGTGTTGGTTGCAGCGTCGCTTTGAAAATTTCAATTGCGTCAATTATTGCCGGATCATTCTTAAACCTGTCTTTCAAAGTTCCTGTCGGTTGTGGCCCTGACTCCACCGGCACCTTGGCCGGAGGATTTTTCAAGGTTGCCTCAGACTGTAATGCCGCAGTGCCCGCCGGCATTTCTTTCAAAACAAAAACAGTCTGGGTGTTGGAATGCCCCAACTCTTGCAGTTTGTTCCTCAAAATTTCGTGATAGCGCGCCTGATCAGCCAAATCGCGCTGGCCTTCGAATTCAGGATCAAAGCCAATGGTAAGCACACCGTTGGCAAGTGAAATTGGAAAAGCATTTTGCAGGTAGCCGCCAAGAATTGGATTGGCGCTGAACACCGCGCTTATCAATTGCTGCCACAAAGCATCCAATCCTCCGGGATTTTTCGCCACCGGTTTGTTCTCGGCAGGGGCTGTCCCTCCAGATGTTAAAACAGGAGCGGAGGGCGCTACAGAATTTGCGGGAACCGGCTCCATCCGCTCAGCCAATGTCTGATGGCGGGAAACAACCGCCCCACCGGCCTCCTGTGCGCGCAACTTGTGCAACTGTTGCAAAACAGCATCCAGGCTTACCGCACTCCGCGCCTGTATGGCCCGGACAAGCGCGATTTCAATAAGTATTCTCTTCGATGCAGCCTCGCGCAGGTTTAATTCACAATTGCTCAACACCTCAACAATGCGGGAAATCCCTTCGGTGGTTGAAATCTTCGCCTGTGAAGCCAGAGCAGCCGCCTCGGCTTCAGAAACTTCAAGCAGGCTCAAGTCCCCGCGGGTAACCTGATAAATCATCAGGTTGCGGAAATGCCGCAACAAATCGCCAATCAAACGCCCCAAATCCTTGCCGCTTTTCGCCAGTTGATCCAGTTCCGAAAGGGCTTTTGGGGCATCCCCCTGCAATATGGCTTGAGCCAAATCAATCAACTGACTCTGGGCCGTCAGACCATACATTGACAGAACATCCGCCTCGACCAACTTTCCGCCACAAAAACTGATAAGTTGATCCAAAGCCGATTCAGCGTCACGCATCCCACCGTCGCAGCCGCGCGCAATGGCGTATAGCGCCGCGTCCTCCGCCTCAACGCCTTCCTTCTGGCAAATGTATTTCAATTGTTTGACGATCAGGGGAACCTGAATGCGCCGGAAATCAAACCGCTGGCAGCGCGAAAGTATGGTTGGCAGGACTTTTTCCGGGTCTGTTGTGGCAAAAAGAAACTTAACATGCGCCGGCGGCTCTTCCAACGTCTTGAGAAGCGCGTTAAATGCCGCAGGCGACAACATGTGCACCTCGTCAATGATGTATATTTTGAATGGCGACGATGTCGGCACATAGCGACAGGTTTCGCGCAACTCACGCACCTGCTCGACGCTGTTGTTGCTGGCGCCGTCAATTTCAATGACATCCATGCTGCGGCCTTCGGCAATCTCAATGCATTTCGGATCATTGGGGTCAAAATCCACCTTCGGGCCGCCGGTGCAGTTGAGGCACTTGGCAAAAATTCGGGCAACGGTTGTTTTGCCGGTGCCGCGTGGGCCGCAGAAAAGATAAGCGTGCGCAATGCGCTTCTGCTCCACAGCCTGGATGAGTGTCTGGGTAATATGCTCCTGGCCAACCACCTCGCTGAACCGCTGGGGCCGGTACTTCCTTGCTATGACCTGATATGACATGGCGAAAAATTATGTGCCAGGGTTACCATGGCGCGTGCAGAGCTCGCTACCGTTGCTGCCTTCCGGCCCTGGCGGGGTTTGCAAGTCCACAGTCCATGGGCCCTGGCAAAATTCGCGTGTCAATTAGGCCGCACTTTGCCGGTGCCAGCAAGCTTTTATTGATGGAATTTGCGTTGTTGCCCAGGAGGCTTTCACCGCCGTCCTCAGGCCCCAAATTTGTCGAACATGCGTGCATTGGCCTGCATCAGCCGGATAAGGTACTTGGCCTCAAATACGCCAAGCGAACCGATGTTTGCTCCGGTTTCAGTGAACCTTTGCAGTTTGTCTGAACCGCTGTACCTGGAATGTAACAGCACCGGCTGAGGATGCCACGAATGCCCCTTTACTGCGCATGGAGTCGAATGATCACCAGTTATGACCAGGACATCCGGCTTTTTCTGCAAAAGCACCGGCAACGCCTCATCAAAATCCTCAATTGCCTTCAGCTTCGCTTCGAAATTGCCGTCCTCACCGTATTTGTCGGTGTATTTGTAATGAATGAAGAAGAAGTCGAAATTGTCATACTCGAGCAAGTAGCGTTCAAATTGCTCGCGGATGGTTTGTGGACCTTCAATTTTTGTCATGCCAACCAACTGGGCGAGGCCCTTGTACATCGGATACACTGCCAGCGCCGCCGCCTTAAGTTGGTAACGCTGCTCAAACAATGGAATCTCCGGTTGATGCGCAATACCCCTCATTAAAAAGGCATTTGCAGGCTTCTCTTGCTTAAGCACCGGCATTGCCAGTTTGTAAAACTCGCCTATCAGTTTCGCCATCTTCTTTTGGGCGGCGTTTTTGGGATCGCGAGGTTTGACCTCTGGAATAGGAAGCCCTTCGCGATTTGGGTCTGCATCCGTCAACGGCCCTTCCAGGCCCTTGCCACGAAAAACAACCACAAAACGATGCTCCTTGCCGGGCTGGATGATAACTTGTGTATCAGCAATCTTTTTTATCTTAGATGAAAGCAACGCGCAAAGCCGCTGGCACGTTTCAGTCGGAATCCTCCCTGCGCGCCTGTCAGTAACAATGCCTTTCTCATCAACCGTGGCAAAGTTGGCCCTTGCGCACACATCCCCCGGTTTGAGTTCAACCCCAAGACCCAATGCCTCGATAACGCCACGCCCAACTTGGTATTCCAGAGGGTCGTATCCAAACAGCGCCAGATGCCCCGGCCCGCTTCCCGGAGTTATGCCAGGGGCAACCGGTATCATCCGGCCTTGTGCGCAGCCTTGCGCAACCAATGCATCAAGATTGGGTGTGCGCGCTGCCTCCAGCGGCGTCATTTCGTTTTGCTCGCGGGTGGCCAAATCGCCAAGTCCATCCAGGACCACAAGCGCCAATTTGGCCCCTGTTTTCAACGTCAATTCAGAATAAAGATTGTCCACGTTTATCATAATTCATTCCTTTCAAGTCAAATGCAACTCTGTGAAGCACGGCAGCCCTGTCTTCAGGAAATCAGTTGGTCCGTCTTCCTTCTGACCGCCATGCGTCGTTCACAAAACCGCCGAATCATGAATGCTTATCGCCTCCGGCGTCAACGGCCAAAATATCTAATTTTTGAATTGCCAGGGAAATTCAGAATCGCTATTGTGCCGCTTCAAAATTCAAACAAATTATGACACAGCCAGCTTCACGCCGCTATTTTTTGAAAAATGCGTTCGCCGGTGTCACTGCATGCTCACTGGCTCCGCGGCTCTGGGCACAGGTACAGGGCGCGAATGATGCGATTCGCGTGGCGGTAGTCGGCTTAAATGGCCGCGGCGCAGGTCACATAAGCGAATTTAAGAAAATCCCCGGCGTAAGGATTGTCGCCTTGTGCGACGTGGACTTGAAAGTGTTGGAAAACAGGGCCAAGGGACTCGAAGGGGTTGAAAAATACCAGGACATTCGCAAACTGCTGGAAAACAAAGATATTGACGCCATTTCCATAGCAACAACCAACCATTGGCATTCGTTGGCCACAATCTGGGCATGCCAGGCAGGTAAGGACGTGTATGTCGAGAAACCATGCAGCCACAATGTCTTTGAGGGACGCAAATGCGTCGAGGCAGCTCGAAAATACAACCGCATTGTTCAGCATGGCACGCAGAAACGCGCAAGCGGCGCCTCCAAGCTCGCGGCAATCGTTAAAAGCGGCAGGTACGGCAAGCTGTTGGTTTCCAAAGGCTACTGTTGCAAGCCGCGCTGGAGCATTGGATTCAAACCGGAGGAACCGCCGCCTGAAACTTTGGACTTTGACATCTGGCTTGGTCCAGCGCCCAAACAGCCATTCCACCGCAACCTCGTCCATTATAACTGGCACTGGTTTTGGGACTTTGGCAATGGCGACATCGGCAATCAGGGCGTTCACGAAATGGACGTCGCCCGATGGGCATTGGGCGGCACACTGCCAATCAGCGTAGTCAGCCTTGGTGGCCGCTATGTTGATGGGCCAGAGTTCAAAGACCAGGGCCAAACGCCAAATCAATTGGTCTCCATTTTTGATTTTGGCGGCACATTGTTGCTGTTTGAAACCCGCGGCCTTGTTGGAAAGCTGCCCGAATACAAACCCAAGGTTGCCAATGAGCTGTACTTCGAGGAAGGCGTGCTAAGGGACGGCAAATTCTTTCCGAATGGAAAGGATGTTGGCGAGCCTGTCACCGGAATTGATGTCGAAACGGTGGAAGGCGGCATCTTTCGCAATTTTATCAACTGCGTCCGCAGCAGAAACCAAAAAGCTCTGGCTGCGGATATACTTGAAGGCCACCTTTCCAGCGCCCTCTGTCACCTTGGAAACATCTCTTACCGGCTTGCAAAGGCAATGCCGTTTGAGAAACCGAAAGATTTTGGTGATGACAAAATCGTCGGCGACAGCATTATGACCATGTTGGAAAACACAAGGGCAATCGGCGTTGACCCGGCCAAGACCACCCTTTGGGTTGGACCCAAGTTGAAGTTCGATCCAAAGACGGAAAAATTTGTTGATAATCCTGCAGCCAATCAACTACTGACACGCAATTACCGGGCGCCTTTTGTTGTCCCGGAAAAAGTTTGATATGAAAACCTGTTGTCAAACGGCCCTCGCCATTTTCTTTGCGGCAATTGCCACGGCCTATGCAGCTCCTGCACCATTATTTGACGGCAAGACTTTCAATGGATGGGATGGCGACACCAACAAAACATGGCGAATAGAAGCCGAAGCTCTGGTTGGCGGCTCGCTCACCCAGAATGTGCCGCGCAATGAATTTCTGGCAACGCTGCGGCAGTACACCAACTTTGTCCTGCGCTTGAAATTCAAACTCGAAGGCCGGAGCGGCTTTATTAACGCCGGCGTTCAAATCCGGAGCCAGCGCGCCACTAACCCGCCAAACGAAATGATTGGCTACCAAGCCGACATCGGCGAAGGCTGGCATGGCTGTTTGTACGATGAATCACGCCGCAATAAAGTGTTGGCGAGACCTTCCGCGGACGTCAAAAAAATAATCAAAACAAATGATTGGAATGAATATGTCATCCGCTGTGAAGGCAGGCGAATACAGACCACAATCAATGGCGTGCCGATGATTGATTATACTGAGCCTGATGAATCCATTCCACAGTACGGCCGAATCGGCCTTCAAATTCATGGAGGCGCCGTGGCTGAAGTCCGTTACAAAGACATCACCGTGGAAGAGTTGCCCTGAACCCAGGCTGCTCGTTGACGCGCAGTTTCAAGTATTGCGCTTCCCAATTATCGGGAGCCCCCATGAGCATGGCTTGTTTTCCACGAACGCTCAATCTCTTCAAGGGTGCGCCCCTTGGTTTCGGGAACCCAGCCAATTACAAAAATTGTAGTTGCAATGCTGCAGCCGGCATAGACCCAGAAAGTTATGGCCGGACCAACGGTTTCACGAAGACGCGGAAATGTCTGTGTCACGGCAAAATCCGCCAGCCACAGCGCAAAAATTGCCAGTGACATGGCACGTCCCCTCATTTTAGTGGGAAAAATCTCGGAGTTAACAATCCATGGAATCGGCCCCATGGCGACTGCGAATGCTGCCGTGAACAGAAGGATGCCGCAAAGCAAAAGCCATCCGGTTTGGTGCAAGTAAAACAATGTTCCAACCGTTGCCAGGGCGACGAACTGAACTAGAGTGCCGGCTATTAAAAGCGGTTTGCGCCCGGCTTTGTCCACAAGCCAAATCGCAACAAAAGTGAACGCGAGGTTCACCGCGCCAACAACGACAGTCTGCGTAAAAGCAGCATCAAGGCCGGAGCCTGCCGCTTTGAAAATTTCAGGTGCATAATAGATTATTGCATTGATGCCGCTGAATTGTCCGAAAACCGCAAGCAAAATTCCAACCACCAACGCCCTGCGGCAACCCGGCGCAAACAACTCCGCCCAACGTCCTTCTTCTTCCTGCAAGGCGCTCTCAATTTCGCGGATTTCACGGTCTGCATTCCCGGCTCCTCCGATGCGCTCAAGGATTGTGCGCGCAGGCTGGGTTCTGCCCATCTTCATCAGCCACCGCGGGCTTTCCGGAACAAGCAACATCAGCAAAGAAAAAGCCATGGAAGGGAGAATTAACGACGCAAACATCCAACGCCATCCGACCTCTTCGCCCCATGCCTCACTGCCCAATCGCTGAATCTGTTGGTTGATAAAATACACCACCAATATGCCAACCACTATTGCCAACTGATAAAGCGCAACCAATGTCCCCCTTATTTTTTGGGGGGAAATCTCCGCAATATAGAGCGGTGAAAGCATGGACGCGGCGCCTATGGCCATGCCTCCCGCAAAACGCGACCATGCAAACTGTCCCAATGACTGTGATAAAGCGGAAGCCATGGAGGAAATTGCAAAAAGAATCCCGCAAGCCAAAAGACACCATTTCCGTCCGAACCGGTCTCCCAACGGCCCGCCACACATCGCTCCCACCATGCATCCAACCAAAAGGCTTGAAGCCGCCCATCCGGTCAAATCCGCGTTCAATTGGAAGTGATTTTTCAAAAAGCCAATTGCGCCGGATACCACTGCGGTGTCGTACCCAAACAAAAAACCGCCGAAGGCAGCCACCAGACTTATCAACAACAAATACCCCAGGTTGACCGAGCTTTTTTGCGTCATGATTTTCCACCGATTCTACAATTGAAATGCTCCGTTTGTCCAGCGTTACAGACAAAACACTCAACGTCCTTTCTTTTCCAGGAAAGGCAGTTTGCAAATCTGCTGAAGCTCGATCAAAGACGATGTTAAGAAAACAACGTTGCTGGAGAGGTTTCGGCATCCAGAATTCGCCCCCCATCAAAGCATTTTTCAAATTGCCGGTTCTCCCAACGGCTAAGCCGGTAAAGTGTTGCAAACACAAAATCCGGCGCCGCGCCCCCCTGCCCCCCCACAAGCTCGCCACCGCGGCGTACATTGTCCAGCATCCATGCGGGCAACGCGAGATGATATGGGTTTCGCTGCACTTCTCCGACATGGAAGGTAAGGGCTGTTATTAAATCCGCCAGATCATTTGGCGTTATTTCCACCATCAAATTCGGATCATCCATCGCCGCCCAATACTCCGTCTCAACAACGTGACATGAAAAACCAGTCAGAGTTTTGAGAGCGTCCGTAACCAAATAATGCGTTCCAATATGTGTGCTGTTCCAATCCAGCGCGTGCGGGAAAAAGATGACCCGCGGGCGTTGCGCTGCAATGATGCCGGCTATCACGCGCACACACTGCTCCCAATGTTGCGGCTCATACTGGCGGCTTTTAAAATTGATTTTCTCAAGTCCGGTTGGGGCGGTTTGAATCAGTCCAAATCCTATATGTGCGCAACACGCCTTCAACTCCTCAAAACGCGCCTGCTGTCGCGCCTTGTTGCTGCCCTGGGTAACAGCCACATTGATCACGTTCCACCTGCATTCACGCAGCAACCTCAAGGCCAGCCCACCCACAATGACCTCATCATCCGGATGTGGCGAGAAAATCAAAACTTTTGGCGCGCCAGTCTCCAATGCCGGGCGTGGCGCCGGCGCAAATTGCCCCAACGGCCATGATTTTCCCTCGCGCGCCATGCGCGCATACTCGTTAACCATTTGCAAATAAGGATTCATTGTTTCCTCCTGTTTGGTTATTCTGATTCAGATTGTTTTTTACTTTCTATTCCTTTTTTAATTCCGGCAAACTGGCGGCGGCCACGGCCTGACCGTGGCGCTTGGATGTTTCGTCGGGCACGTGAAATGTTATTTTTTCTCCCAATGCCGGGAACTCGCTGTTCAAAACTTTTCTTGCATGGTCAAGAATGATGTTGCCTCCTTCGCCGCTTGTCACGCGCCCCAAAACCAGCAAATTCTCCAGCGAGTAAAAGCCCGCAAAATACGCGATCTGATACCCCAAATAAACGCCGATTGTCTGGTACACCAATCGCGCCCGCGGATCATCCTTTTTCATCAAATCCTGCAATTCTTTCAGACGCTCCGCAAAAGGCATTTCCGGCTCCAAATGCACGCCAGCGCGCGGCAACAATCGCGCAACCGCCTGTTGTGAAAAATAGAGCGCCCCGCATCCACGGTCTCCCGACCACTCGTCAACAGGCGCATTTTCCGAATGATCAACCGGCACAAAGGCGAATTCATTCAGCCACGTCGTAATGTTGCCCGATGGGGTCACGTAACCGCCGGCCATGCTTGTGCCCATTGCCACCCCCAAAACCGAGTTTCTGCCAAGCGCCATCGAGCCGGCAAGGGCGGTCACCTCTCCGTCATTTACCACTTCAAATGGGAGGTCATTCCATGCTTTTTTTATCTCCAGAAAGATATCCTTGGCACGCTTGTTGAACACATCCAATGGCACTCCGCGAAATAGCGACGCAATTTTCACCCGGTTGTTGACGTAAATGCCGGCTGCGCTGCCACCGATGGCGTCAACCCGCGGCAAGTGTTTTGCGGCGCGCTGAAGAGAATCCATGATTCCGTCATAGTGATATTGCGGGTCTTTTTGCCGGACTGGGTCCCATTCCACCTCCTCGCTGAATACCGGCTTTCCGTCAATCACCGCGGCCACCTTCCGGTCACTTCCACCCAAATCAAAACCAATCCGGCATCCATCCAAATGCCTGCCTAACGGCGTGGTGGCAGCTTTTTCAGGCGGCAAATCCTCAGGTCTAATACTAACGATCTCAAATGGACGCTCGTAAACACGTTGGCCCATAATATCGGCATCAAACCGGCCTTCCGGTGTGTCTTTGTAGTGCCTGCGCAATTGCTCAGCCAGTTCCGCAGGACCTGCCACGTAAACCCTGAAACCGCCCCGCATCCAAAGCAACGCTTTGACCAGCCGTTCCAGATACCTTGAATTGGCTGCCGCACAAAGATGATTCTCGGGAAAAACCTCGGTCCGGTGATGAAATATCGAGCCATCAGCCTGCTCCAACGCAAGCGTCACCGGCACTGCTGCGCCAGTCGCCCGCACGGCTTTCAGGAAGGCGCGTTCAGCAAGTACTGCAGGACGAAAATCAGAATCCAACGGCGGCCGCACTCGCGGAGAAACAAGAAATTGTTGATATGCCTGGTTCATAAATCACTCAGTTGCAACCATCGGTATGGATAAAAAACCTCATTCGATTTGGAAAGAAAAAAACACAATTTAAGGGCGCACTCAAATGCCGCTTGTTTCATGCGATTTCAAAAGCGTCAGCGAGTTCCCGAAAACAGCGACTTGCCAACCATCCACAATCCCCCGGCAAAAACAACTATGAATACTGCGGCAGCAATGATTAAAGCCACAGTCCTGAGCGTCCGTGCCTGGCGCAGCGCGGCTTCGGTCCGCTCTTTTTCGGCCTCGCGAAACAGTTCAAACTCACGCTCCAAATCCACCGGTTTGATTTCAGGTTCCGGCCTCAATTCAAGCACCAGCAAATCCATTTGATTGCCATGCCCGAACGAAGGCGGAATTTTGGCAGCCAGCTCGGCGTTGGGCTTCCGGAATCCGCTGTGCGTCCAGAAGGGGGCGATGATGCAGGTCCACAAACGATAAAGGGCATGGTTGGTTGCCAGTGTCTGAACTCGCTTCCATAGCAAATCCCGCAAAACATCCGCTTCCGCGGAATCCAAAAAAGCCTCACTGTGAATCAGCCCCTGATTTGCGGTTATACGAATGGCAAGCGTTCCATGCACCTTTCCGGTGGAATCTGTGACAACCTGAAAATCCGTCAATTGCCGTTCAAGTTCTTCCCACGGCAACCGCTCCGCCCGCCACAGCACAATAAGCTGTGGCAAATCGTCCACTACCGCGCGTCGTACCTTGTATTCAGCCGGTGACATGCATTCTGTGACAGCAGTATAAAGTCACCTTCACGGAAAAAGCAAACGAATGATGTGGCTGGCGGCAGCCTGAAATAACCTGACCAATACCTTTTTGCTGCACAACAGCCCAATTTGGAACATTCCTTCTTGTGCCGAAGGCAAATTTTGGGTTGGATGAACGCCTGTACAGATGGGCAAGCCGGCCATATTGATTGTGGACGACGAAAAACCGACGCGCGAAGGACTGCGGGCGGCGTTGGAGGAGCGTTTCGACGTATATGTCGCTGAGGACGCCTCCGCAGCCACCCGCCTTTTGGAGTCTGAAAGCTTCGATGTTTTGCTTACTGATTTCAGGCTGCCAAACGAAGACGGTATGAAATTAATCGCCCGTGCAAAGGCGCTTAATCCGCCGCCAATTTGCATTCTAATGACCGCCTATGGTTCCGAGGAACTGGCAGTCGAGGCTATGAAACGCGGCGCCGATGATTACATAGCCAAGGGCCGTCTTCAGATTGACGAGCTTGAAATGCGCATAAACCGGGCGCTGCGGCAGCGTAAACTGGAGTCGGAAAACATAGCCCTGCGGCAGCAACTGCAATCCCGATTCGGCTTGGAAAACATCATCGGTGAATCGCCCGTAATGAAGGAAATTTTCGAAGTGGTTAAACAAGTGGCCCCCACAAGGGCTACCGTGTTGATCCACGGCGAAAGCGGCACCGGCAAGGAACTTATTGCCAAGGCCATTCACCAACTCAGTCCGCGGGCAAAAAACCCGATGATAACCGTCCATTGCGCCGCTCTCGCCCCAACATTGCTGGAAAGCGAACTGTTCGGACATGAAAAAGGGGCATTCACTGGTGCGCACGAGCGCCATATTGGGCGATTTGAACAAGCCCAAGGCGGCACTCTCTTTCTGGATGAAATTGGCGAGATTGACGCATCCATCCAGGTAAAGCTCCTGAGATTTCTGGGCGAGCGAACTTTCGAGCGAGTTGGTGGTTCAAAAACACTCGTTGCCGATGTCAGGCTGGTGGCGGCTACCAACAAGGACCTTGCTCAACTGGTCCAACAGGGCAAGTTCCGCGAAGACCTTTATTTCCGACTGAAAGTGGTTGAAATTCACATGCCGCCGTTGCGTGAACGCAAAGGCGACATTCTTTTGCTGGCCGCCGCGTTTCTGCGCGAGTTTGCAAAAGAAAACAACAAGCCGGTTTTGGAACTATCCGATGAAGCACGCGAAGCACTGCTGCAGTACCATTGGCCGGGCAATGTCCGCGAGCTGCGTACAGCTATTGAACATGCGGTAGTACTATGCCATGGCTCCAAAATAACCCTTCGCGACTTGCCTGCATCCGTACGCGGCCCAAAAGATACCTTACAGGCACCGGCTTCCACACAAAACAATCTCCTGGAAGCGCCAAACCTTACTGTCAAAGAAGCCGAAAAACAGCTTATGATCCGAGCATTGGAAGAAACAGGCGGCAACCGCGCGAAAGCCGCCCGTAAAATTGGCATGAGTCGGAGGACATTTTATCGGAAATTGAAAGCCTATGGACTGGAAAACATTTGACAGAACATACATTGAACCCGCCAGCCGGTCATTTGCGGCCTGCTCAGCCGTATTCCCATCAACCTCGCTATGTGACCGTCTCCGTTTGAACAATCATCATTCCGCTCCTTGGTCTGGCCGGCGGTGGCGGTTGAAAACAAGCTGTAAACCCTTTTACGTCAGGCTCTAATAATGCGCGGCCTCCAGGACCTTATTTACCTTTGGGAAGAAGGCGCCGGCGCGCGTTTTCTGAAATTTTTCCTTCTATTTCTTTGTGTCGTCGGCCTTGCCGTCTTGTATGACATTCGCGCCTATAAAAATTTCTCTGATCCCGAGGCAATGGAGCATGCGCAATTGGCAAGGAATCTTGCGGAAGGTCGCGGATACGTCACCGACTCAATCAAGCCATTCAGCATTTACCTTTTGCAAAAGCGCGCCCAATCCAGGATTCAGGAGTTCGCCCGGCAATTGCCGTCTGACCGCTCCCAATGGCGGCCGGAACAATTGGAAATGGTGGACAAACTTGGGCAGACGGCCGACCTTGCCCGCCCGCACCCGGAGCTTGCCCATCCGCCCGGCTATCCTCTGTTGCTGGCTGGCGCGATGTCCATTTTACCGTTCAAATTCGACATTCCACCTGGCGCAAAATCTCTGCGCTATCAGCCCGAAGTACTGATAGCGTTGCTTAATCAACTTTTATTTTTCCTTGCAGTATGGATTGTATTTTGTCTTGCAAGAAGATTGTTTGACGCAGGGGTCGCATGGCTCGCGTCCATAACTTTGATGGTGTCGGAGTTATTCTGGCGATTCAGCGCCTCAGGTCTTTCCACGATGCTTCTGATCGTAATATTTTTGCTCCTTGTCTGGTGCTTGGTAAGGTTGGAACAGGGAGCGGAGGAATTCACCAATCTTGGCAAAATGCTCATACTCGCCTTCCTTGCAGGTCTGTTATTGGCTGCAGGCACGCTGACACGTTATTCATTCGGCTGGCTCACCATACCGGTCTTGATTTTCATGGGGAGCTTTCTGGGTGCCCGCCGCATACTGCTAAGCCATGTTACGTTGATTACATTTGCGTTGGCAGTAGCCCCATGGCTTGCGCGCAATTATCAATACAGCGGCGCGCTTTTTGGCGCTGCAAGTTACACTGTTCATGAGGACACCGCCAGCATGAGCGGGTTCCCATTGGGGCGCGCACTGGAGCCTGATTTCAGCCATGTATCCGTCCAGGACATCCCGGACAAACTTTCCCGCAATCTAAAAACCATTTTAACCAGTGACCTGCCACGGCTGGGTGGCAGTTGGGTCTCGGCATTTTTCCTTGTCGGCCTTTTGGTTCCATTCCGCAATCCAACCCTTGCGCGACTGAGATACTTTCTGGTCTTGTCATTGGCGCTGTTTTGTTTTGTGCAGGCTCTTGGACGAACCTCGCGAAGTGTCGAATCGCCCGATGTTTCGTCTGAAAACTTGCTGGTCATTCTGGCCCCATTGGTATTCATGTTTGGCGTGGCACTTTTCTTCACCATACTGGATCAGGCACGCGCTGCAGTGTGGGAGGCCCGGCCGCTGTTCGTAGGCGGATTTGTCTTGATGGCAGGCGCCCCGCTGGCGCTGGCATTACTGCCGCCGCGCGCTTATCCATCGGCGTACCCGCCATACAGCCCTCAGCTTATTCAAGGTCTGGCGCACTGGATGCAACCTCATGAGCTGATGATGAGTGACATCCCCTGGGCAGTCGCTTGGTATGGACGGCGACAATGCGTCTGGCTGCCTCTGAGCTACCAACCTGAATTCGAAATGATCAACCGGCAGCGACCGGTTAAGGCACTTTATTTAACCCAAACTACATTGGACAACCGATTTTTGTCACAATGGTATCGTGGCGAAAACCAGGGGTGGGGTGACTTTATTGTGCAGTCGCTTCTCCGCCGCGAAGTCCCGACCGGATTTCCTCTTGTCAAGGCGTACGCCGACTTGTTTCCAGACCAATTGTTTCTAACAGACAAAGAGCGCTGGAAATAACGCACCCCGGCGCATGGAATTTGGGATCCTGGACTACTCCCGGCACTTCTCCGGGTCAAGCCCCACTTTCAAACACCATTCACGGTAGGCAAAAGGCGATATTTCCGATGGCTTGATCTCGCTGCGTCCACCCCAAAAAACATTCGTGTAACGCAAATCAAGTCCGGCTTCGCGCAAATGCACGTCAATTGCGGCCTTATGGGCCAGAACGCTCTCCTTGTCCTGGCCATGCGCAACCCCCATGATGTTGACATTACCAAATTCAGGACCTGCATCCCGCCAATAACAGTGAGTCATGCAATGATGCCTGCCCACTTCCTGTCCGGCCTGTATCTCTTGACCGGGCGCAACTGCCCAGTGGAACAACGCATTAAAACGCGTAACCCGTTCCCCGTCTCCAACTGGTTTTACATGCTCAAGAAAGGTTGAAAAGCGCCCGATAATTTTTCGCCGTTCAAAATCTGCCCCTGTCTCAAGAAATTTATCCAACGACACGCCAGCTTCTTCTGCGCGCGGCGCCCAGAGGTTGGGCTTCAACTCCTCCGGAGTGAACTCGCGTTTCATGGCGATAAGAATCCGCCATTCTTCGTCAGTAAGCGTTGTGACAGTTACATCAGTGGCATCTGCCAGTACTTTTGCCCTGCTACCAGGCGGGAGTTTTTTTCGCCGGGTATGTCCCACACCCAATACGAAGACCTTTTTGGCTGGCATCAGCCTGTACCGCAAGGCGCCGGTCTGCTGACAAAGAAACTGACAATGTTTTTCCATGCTGTAGCCTTGCGGCACCTTCAAAGTTGTCCATAACCGGTACTGGCAGCCGGGCGTGCTTGCATCTGTCGAACGAATTACCACATGCCCGGAAAACGGGTCTTGCTGGTACATGTAGTCAAAGGCCGCATCCAACTTCTCCGGCGGCACTTCCCACGCAATCAGCGCTCCATTGGCAAGGTTTGTTGCCAGCAACGTTTGCCGAACCCGCCTGATTACGCCGGCTGACAACATCGCCCGTATGCGCTCTATTATAAGGTCCAAAGGCAGCCCCGTCCTGCGTGCAATTTCACCCAGCGGATCTGGTTGAAACCCCTGCAGGCTGTCCTCACTGACCTCCAAAATCCTTTCATTAATCGGGTCACTGACCTTTACCGGAACATTTAAAACTTTCATTTCTTGCCGGAAAATAACCTTTTTCAAAAAAATTTCCCACTAAATTAGCCTGTTTTGGCAAAGTGGCAAATGCCATGCCAAAAATGAATTGCTAAAAAGGCGCGAAAAACGGTTGCCATTTTCAAAAAAATTCGCTATCAATTAAATCACAGGCGTTTTTGAAGCAAAAATGGGACTGTAATTGCCCAAAAAAACATGCTGTTGAGCCAACAACAAAGCTAATATGCCGTACTCAGCCGAAATAAGCCGCGCGAATCCAAGTTGTTTCATTTTTTTGATAGACCAGTCCGGCTCGATGGTCGAACCGATAGCAGGCAGCGAGAACAAACGAAAGTGTGATTCGGTTGCGGATGCCATTAACCGGCTTCTCCACAACCTGATCATCAAATGCGCGCGCGGCGAAGGCGTACGCGACTTTTACGAAGTCTGCGTCATCGGTTATGGAGCCACCGTGGCTCCTGCATTCAGCGGGCCGCTGGCCGGACGCGATTTGGTCAAACTAAGCGAGGTGGCAAGGTACCCCGCCCGCGTCGAGGAACGCATCAAAAAGACCGACGACGGCATGGGCGGCATAGTGGAGCAAAAAGTCAAGTTCCCGATTTGGTTTGAACCAGTTGCCAAGGGCATCACGCCGATGGGCGGGGCCTTGGACATGGCGTTCAAACTATTGGCTGAATGGGTGCAAAAACATCCCCAATCATACCCCCCGATTGTGATCAACATCAGCGACGGTGAAGCCACCGATAGCGGGCCGGTCCCGCAGGCCGAGGCGCTTACAAGCCTTGCAACCGAGGACGGCAACGTTTTGTTGCTGAACTGCCACATTTCCGCAAAAGCTACTCAACCGATTGTCTTTCCAGATACCGATGCGGACTTGCCGGATGAGTTTGCAAAAATCCTTTTCTCAATTTCCAGTATCCTTCCGCCAAGCATGCGGGAACTGGCTCGCGCTGAAGGATTCAATCTCGGGCCTGAAGCCCGCGGTTTTGCCTTCAACGCCGATTTGGTGGAGCTGATACGCTTCCTGGATATTGGCACCCGTGGAACCAACATGCGCTAATCTCATCCTCCCGTGGAGCTGTCTGTCACTGCTTATATCGTGCCCAAGAGCGGCAATACGATGGAGGAATGCGAAGACGCATTCGAGTTCTCACTTGAACAGAATCGTTTCGCCATCGCCGATGGCGCCACTGAAAGCGCCTTCGCTGACCGCTGGGCGCGCATGCTGGTAAAACAATTCGTACTCGACCCACCTTTTGGCAATCCGCCATCCGAAGACGCGCTCCAACTCTGGATGGTGCCCCAGCAGGAGGAATGGCATCGTGGCGTGAATTGGTCAACTCTCCCATGGTTTATGGAAGACAAGGCCAAACGTGGCGCTTTTGCCGCTTTTCTCGGGCTGGAAATTGGACCCGGCAGCGAAACAATCTGGCAACGGTTGTTTTCGCGCCCCGCACTTCATGATTCAATGGTATGGCAGGCTTTTGCAGTTGGTGACACTTGTCTCTTTCACATTCGGGATGATGCCCTGACATGCGCCTTTCCGGTGACACATTCCGAGCAATTCGGAAGCCGCCCGATTTTGCTCGCAAGCAACCCCGCCCATAACACCTCGGCGTTAAAGGATATCCGCTCTGCAAAAGGCGATTACCGCCCCGGCGACCTGATCATCCTCGCCACCGATGCCCTTGCAAAGTGGTTTTTAACTGTTCATGAAGCGGGAGGAAAACCATGGGAAACACTGGAAGCTTTGACGAATCAGGAAAATTTTGAAAAGTTTGTCCAGGAATTGCGCACCAGTCAGGCCATGCGCAATGATGACACAACCTTGGCCATATTACGCTGGGAACACCATGCATAAAGGCTTGGCAAACAGGAAAATAAACTGTATTTCTTCACCATGAATTGGCCCAATCACACTGATTATCAGGACGCCATTCAGAACCCGGCTTCCTGTTTTCAAGATGACGAGTTGCGGGCCGCAACTGTTGTGAATGACTTTTTGGGCATGCCAAAGGTCATGTCCGGCAACTTCGCCAGCGTGTATGAACTGATCACAGCCAATCAAAAGCATTATGCCATTCGCTGCTTTGTAAGGCCCGTAACAAACCATCAAGTGCGGTACAACCTTCTGACACGTCATTTGCAAAGCGTTTCCCTCGATTGTCTTGTTGGTTTTGAATTCATCCTTAAGGGCATCAAACTGCGAAATGAATGGTATCCAATTGTAAAAATGGACTGGGTGACAGGCGTGCCGATGCACATATACATCGAGGAACACGTCAAAGAACCGGAAACCATGCTCCGGCTGGCCCAGCAATGGCGCCAGATGATGAAAGGCCTGCGGGACAATAAAATTGCACATGGCGACTTGCAGCATGGCAACGTAATGTGCCTTCCTGACGGCCAATTCCGCCTTGTTGATTACGATGGGATGTACGTTCCGGCTTTCGGGCAAACCCGCAGCCCTGAACTAGGCCACGCCAACTATCAACATCCACGCCGCACCCCGGATTACTACGAACTGGCAATTGATAACTTCGCCGCCCTGGTGATCTATACGAGTTTCCTTGCTCTGGCACGCGAGCCTGAGCTGTGGGCAAAGTTTCATACTGGCGACAACTTGATACTGCAAGCCAGCGACTTTAAAGACCCGCACAACTCCCCGGCATTGCAGTGTTTAAAACGCAGCCCTGATGAACAAGTTCAAAAGCTTGCCACTGTCATAGAGCGCGCCTGCATCTGGCCCATCGCACAGGTGCCTGATTTCGAAGATGCACTCAATGCGCTTGCATCCGGCAATCTGCCCGGGCCGGCCCCAGTGGCTCCGGCTGCTGAAACTATTCCGGACTGGTTGAAGTCCGCCGAGATTGAGCCTGCGCCAAGCCGCCCGGTTCAACAGCCCACAGCTTCGGTACAAACAGCACCAAGACCCGGTAGCCGTCCCGCACTGCCCAAAGAAGTCACGCCAACGAAACCATCCACACGTCCCGCAGTTGAACCAACCAAAACGCGTCCAGCGCCCACGACTCCTGCGCCAGTTCCGGCCACGCCGACTGAAGAACCATCGCCATTTAATTACTTTGCGTGGGCCTCGGTCGTCATTGCGGTAATCTCTTTCATACCAAAATTATCATGGTTTGGGTTGCTGGCGGTAATATGCGGCGTGCTTGGATGGTTGCAGGCACAAAAGCTTGCCCGTGACCCGCTGGGTAGCAAATGGGCATCGTTGGGCGGCATGATGGCCGGTGGCGCCACTTTCATAATTGGGCTGATTCAACTGCTGAAAAAAGGTTGAAAAACATCAGCCGGCGCTCTTTGTCCGCTTTTTGTACCAGATGAGAAGCCCGACAACAATCGCGGCTGCCACCACAATGTCCACTTGATGGGAGTACTTTTGGACCAGCGACCAGTTTTCCTGCAACTTCATGCCACACCAGAGCAGGAATGTGTTCCAGGCTGTTGCGCCAACCAGCGTGACCGCCATGAATGGAATCAACGGCATCCGTCCAATTCCCGCTGGTATTGAGATAAAATGCCTGACCACCGGAATGAAGCGGCAAATAAAAACAACCCAAATTCCCCGGTGTTGATGAAAAAACTTTTCCGTTTTTTCCAAATCATGCTGATTCAACAGAAGATACTTTCCAACACGAAGCACAAACGGTTTGCCTCCATACAAACCCATGAGATAGGATAAAAGCGAGCCTGCCAGAGAACCAATGCTGGTGCTGATTATTGCGCTTGCAAGCGTCCATTTTCCCTTTGCAACCAGCATCCCGACAAATGGCATTACCGCTTCACTGGGCACCGGCGCAATCATGCTTTCCAAAGCCATTAAAAAACCCGCACCGGCGTACCCCGCCGTATCCAATATGTGTGTTGCAAGGCTGGTGATTTGCTCCGTCAACATGGGGCGGGAGTTTTGCAGATAAGTTCAACCTCCGGCAACCAAAAAGACCGTGGCGAATGGGAAATGCCGGGCATGTAATGCCAGTCAGGCGCTGAATCCGGCACTCAAGCTGCATGCCCGCCTTTGTATATCCGCGGCACGCGATAAGTGATGCTGGTAAGCACCTCGTAAGGAATGGTATCGCACCAGTTGGCCAGTTCTGTTGCTGTAATTTCATCCCTGCCCTGCCGTCCAATTAAAACTGCCTCATCTCCAGGCTTGACGGATTTCAAGCCGGACACATCAACAACCGTCTGGTCCATTGTTATTCGCCCCAATACATTGCAACGTCTGCCCCCTATTAAAACCTGTGCGCGGTTGCTGCCATATCGCAAATAGCCATCACCATAGCCGGCGGTCAACACAGCAACGCGCATTGGCCGCGGAGCAATGAAAGTGTGCCCATAACTTATTGGCGTGCCTTTCCCAATTTGTTTAATCAGGCTCACTCTGCATTTGAAGCTCAAGGCAGGGCGTAAATGTTTCTGTAAAATCGAAGCTGTCTTCCGGGCGCCTTCAGGTATGATGCCGTACACCAACAACCCCGGACGCACAAGATTACAGATGGTATCCGGCTCATGCAAAATTGCCCCGCTGTTGTTTATATGCACCAACTCCGGCATCAGGCCGGCGGTTTCCAACTCCCGCAAAACATCCTGAAATTTCTCGCGCTGCCTTTCTGAAAACTCAGCATCATCTTCCACCGACGAATAATGACTCATGATCCCTTGAACCCTTAAATTTGGCAGGTGCGCCAATTTACCAACCAATTCAACCGCCTTCTCCGGAAACATGCCCAAACGGCCCATGCCCGTGTCCACCTTAACGTGCACCTGCACCGTCCGGCCCTGCCGCCGTGCCTCATTGGAAAACCATCTGCCTTCATCAATGGTTGAAATTGTTGGCATCACGCCATCTTTAACCGCTGCTTCAACCTCTTGGGGCAGACATGCCCCGAGCATCAAAATTGGCCAGCCGCTTCCAACCATCCGCACCTCGTGCGCCTCCGCCAAATTTGCGACGCCAAAAACATCCGTGCCGCTCTGCATCAGGAGCGCTGCGATCTCCCGCAGCCCGTGCCCATAAGCATCAGCCTTGACTACCGTTAGAATCTTCACTCCCGGCCCAAGCCGGTGTCTCAACCATGCCAGATTCGCACGCAACGCGTGCATGTCAACTTCAGCCCAACAACGGTAAAAATTGGTCATATCCCATCCCAAACACCAACATTTCTGATATAATTTTTTCAAAATGGCTGCCGCGCAGCCATGACACTGGCGCAACCAACTGTTTTCATCCGCTAAATCGCGGCGGCGGCGCCTTGATAAACGCGGTTGGCCGTAGATAAATTGGTTTCAACTCCTCCGCAGCCATGAATTCTCCGGATTTCGACGCCAGCTTGGCCAATGTCTCAGCATCAGGATAAAACTCCTCCTTATCCGCGAAAAAATCCTTCAGCCCCGGCCCCAACACCCTGCAACCATTACGCATCAACTGTTCGATGCAGGAGGTTCCAACAAGAGCAAGCTTGCTGCTCACCCGCCAGCCATCGTCATCCAATACATAGCCTTCAAGGTAAAACTCCCGACGTTGAGCGTCCACCGCAAAATAAACGTCGCCCCGGCGTCCTTCACGCCATGCGCCCGCCGCCATGCATTCCACGCTGCTGATTCCCTTAAGTTTTACATTGCGGGCAAGCCCCCAACCCTGAGCTGCGGAAATTGCAATACGAATGCCGGTGTAACTCCCCGGGCCGAGTCCGACTGCTATCTGTTGAATTTGCTCCGGCCCAATCCCCGCCTGCTCAAGCACTTTCGATATCATGCCAAAAACACTGGTGCTTTTGATCCCAATATCACGCACTGCCGATGACTCACCCGAAAGGTTGTCGTAAACAGCCACGCTTCGCAGGCAGGATGAAAGTTCAATGCCCAATATCTTCATAAATAATTTCCCGCTCCGTTTCACCCAATACCCGCATCCAAACCAAGCGCCAGCGTCCAAATAATTCGGGCAGGTCCGCCTTCCGGGACGGCGGCGAGTTCAACCCCGTCCAATGTTCAGCCCATTCAACCGCCACAATCCCACCTGGGGCCAACAGGTACTCCGCCAGCCCTGCTGCGGTTATGTCGCTGCTGTCTGACAGCCTGTATAGGTCAATGTGAAAGATGGGCAACCGGCCTCCTTCATACTGATTGAGAAGCGCAAATGTTGGCGAGTGCACCAAAGCCGGGCTACCGAGTCCGCGCGCCAATCCTTTGACAAGGAGTGTCTTGCCAGCACCCAATTCCCCGGTCAGCCCGACAATCCAGCCGTCTGTTGCCTCACTTCCCCACCGCTCACCCAGTGCCAATGTCTCTTCCGGACTATGCGAAATGAACGTAACCATGTACCTCCAACTCCCGTATGCCACGCTGGTCCCGGATTCTCAATCCAGGCTCGGCTGTTATGACCCCGATGCACGTCAATTTAAGATTCGGAAACTTTTTCTTCCAGGCGTCACGCAACGGAACCGCATCCTTGCGCGAAACAGCCAGCAACAGCTCAAAATCCTCGCCATCCGTCAAAGCGGCGAGCAACGGCGGCTTCGCATTGGTGTGCATTCTGGAGCGAAGTTTGGCGGCACGGCTGATCGGTATGTTCGCTGACACAAGCTCGGCGCCAACACCGCTGCGTTTTAGAATATGCCGCAAATCTCCCGCCAACCCATCGCTCAAATCTATCATGGCGTGCACGGCAAAATTTCCGGCAAGCCACTGTGCCTCCGCCAGCCTCGGCTCAAAATCGAGGTGTTTTCCCATAATGGAGCCGCCAAGTTCGCCGGTAACAAATAGTGCGTCCCCCGGTTTTGCGCCGCTACGAAACACAGCTTTGTCTCTTGGAACTGTGCCAAGCAAGGCCACCGAAATGAAAAGACGCTCCGGGTTGCTCGTTGTCTCGCCGCCAACCACGGCCACTCCGTATCTGGCGGCCATTTCGTTCAAACCGGAATAGACCCGCTCTACATGTTCCGGATCAAAACCTCCGGGCAAACCTATTGTGACAACTGCGTGTGTTGGCGTGCCGGCCATGGCTGCCACGTCGCTCAGACAACGGGCAAGCGCCTTGCGACCGACTTTTTCCGCCGGGGTGTCTTTTGTGAAATGAATCCCCTCCACAACCGCGTCGGTTTTGAACAAGAGAAAATGCCCGGGTACTCCAACATCCAGCACGGCGCAGTCATCCCCTGCCCCGGCAACAACTGTTGCGTTTCCGGGCAAACCGCGGCTTAGCCGCTCGATAAGTGAAAATTCATCCATTACACTGGCAGCAACTTCAGAAGTTTGTTGAAAAACTCGCCAAACTCCGTCTGCCAAAGCAATGTAATGCAATTGGCAGCATTAAAAAGCGCATGCACCACTATTGGCGCAAGCAAATTGTCGGTAATTTCATAAAGCCACGTCAACACCAATGCCAGAACAAACAGAGGAAACAGCGTCATCAAATTTAGATGAAAAATGGCAAATAAAAATGCCGTTCCAAAAAAGGCGGTCTTGGGGTAGCCGAGTTGTTTTACCGTTGGATAAATAATTCCTCTGAATAAAAGCTCTTCAACAACGGGGGCCAGAAAAATCGTCACGCCAGCCATTAAAAGTGTCTCACCAAGAGGCGGTCTTGTTTGCAGTACCTGCACTGTAAATTGTAGTTGCGGCTTGTCGCCGGCCATCTCAATAAGCCTCGCAGAAAGCCAGCCCAAAACCCATACAGCCGGCAACACTAGCAGGAATGTTCCTGCCGATAATGGGAGCCATTTTCGGGCATCGCCATTTTCAAACCCAAAGGCATCCTTCCATCGCAATTTGTTGTAGTGCAAAAAGACGACGATGAAGACCAATGCCATCGCCTGAAAAAAAATCGTGTTGAGCAAAAAGATAAACAGCCGGCCCTGGGGATTAGAATTCATCTCCAAAGCCTGGGCCAAAGAACCCCCAACCAACATGCTGGAGAAAACGCCGAACAACAGGTATGGAACCGTGTCCAGCCGCCATTTTCGCTCGCTCAACACGTCTTGACACTAAGCCAACGGCGGGCCGATTGCCAGTTTATAACGCGGCTCATGACTTCCTTTCACAAAAAGCCGGATGGCTGCCAGTGCGGACTATATGCGTTTTTGGCATCACCAGCTTACCCAGCGCAAATCTGTGACGCGAAATTTCAGTTTTGCATCCTTGGTATTTGCGCCAATTTTAACAGCGCGAATCGAAGGCAAGTCCAACTGTTTGTTTGAGTCCGGCGGCGACCAGCCGCTGCCAAAACGCGCATTTTCAAACAAGACCGCCGTTGCAACTTGTTTTCCTTTTTCCGGCGCCACGACCAGATCGCCGACATAAGTTGCCCCATTTTCTTCTTCAAACATGCCCCGGAACTGGCCATCGCCTTCGAGCCAGAGCAGGTTGAACGCCAGTCCGACGTGCGACGCTTTTGGGCGCTCTCCATCCCCAATGCGATAACGCGGATACACCCACTTGTCCGCCCCGGTTGGTGCGGCCTCAATCATCACCCCATCCTGCTCCGGATGGAGATTGTATTGTCCGTTGCCTGAAACTTGAACATTCCAATTTTCCGGCCTTGCCGCACCTTTCAACAGAACTGAATTTGTTATTGAAAAGCGTGGTGGCGATGGCATCAAACGCAAGGACAGCACCTCGCCGGAATCGGTTGCAATTTTCAACGTTTCAACTAAACCAGCCTTGCCTTGGCGGCAATCCACAACAATTTGCAACTTTTGGCGTGTGCCGGTCTGGAATGAACATGCTGACGGCGCTTTGACCACCCATCCTGGCGGCGCATGGACTTTAATGTTAACCGAAGCTGGGGCTTTCTGTGAATTTAACGGCCACGGTTCAAAGGCGTACACTGCAATTTCGAGTGTATCCTCTTGCTGCGATGAAATCCGATATGCCGAACGTTCAAGCGCCATTTTTTCCCATGGAATCAAAGGCTGCAAAACCACACCTGAAGGCTGGCGCGCTGGCAGAAACGGCTGCGGGGATGGCGGCGGTTTAACCGCAAACGCTGTTGCAATGTCGAAGATTGCAAATACCGGCGCCTTGCCCAGTTTCAACTCTCCGGATGGGATTTTCTGCTCGCGTCCAATATGATCAAACACTACCAGAGGCTTTGCCGGCAAAGAAAGAACCCCTTCCCCTTGATTAACCCACCCAACTAAAACCAACCGTTCTTTTCCATCAGGTTTGGCCCGAAAAAGGTAGGCACGCATGTTTTCATCCGTCGTTTGAATTCTACCCGCCGCTTTGGCATCCGCCAAAAGCCGTCCAACCGCCGCCAGTGACAAAAATGCCGGCCGCGGCGTCAAATCCGGGCGTATGATTCCGAATTGCGTCCGGCCCTCAACGTAGTGCCCCAAAATAAAGTAAAAAGCCGCCTCCACACCTTCATAAAGAGAAGCTGCAAAACTTTTGACAAGCCGCTCCGATTGTTCGCGCAAATCGGCGTCCGCCAGCTCTTTCAACTTCTCATCCCCGCTCCATTTAACCGGTATGGAAAATTCTGTCACCCAAAGCGGGCGACCCGCTGAAACGGCTCGAAATTCGGAATACAGCTCCGGATAGCGATCAAGCGGGTCGTAATGGTGTAAATTGAACGTATCAAAATAAGGCCACGGCTCGTTTTCAAAAAAATCACGCAATTGGTCTGGTCGCCGCGTGGCAAAAACATTCTGACAACCAATTACACCGTGGTGGCCGGCCTTCAGTCCCAAATACGCCGCCTTTTGGAGAGCGGCGATTTCTGCGCCGGTGTGTCCTCCGAATTGAACAATGTCAGCCTCATTCCACGGCTCAAAGGCATCCACCAACCCGCGCCAGCGTGCAGCCATGGCTTTGTAAAATTCATAAGCATCCCGCAAGTCCTCCGGGAACCGCCTCTGGCGGGCATTTGCCCAACGCGGCGAAATGTGGTTGACCTGAAGCACACGCAAACCCGCCCCATGCATGGCGCGCGCCGACTTATCGTAGCGCGACTCTGCAATCAATTTTCCCTTTTCAGGTTCCATTTCGGCCCAGCTAAGCCGGTCACGGACCCAGTTCAATCCAGCCAATGCGCATATACTGGCCACATCCGGTATCTTCTCAGGAGCATAAAACCATGCCGCCGCTGTATCCGCCCCAATTGGAGAAAACGCAGGTGTCGGAGATTTTAAGACGGCGAGGACACCCACCGACACCCATTCATTGGTTTGCCGGCCATCCGGATGCAGCCTGTAAAAACCAATTGGCAACCGACCGCAAATCGCCTTGTCACCTTGCGGGCGTATTTCGGCAAGAATTTGATCCTCGTAATTGTACAGTTTCCAAATCCCAGCCGTTTTATCCTGCAATGGCACAACCACATCTTCGCCCTCCAAAAAAATATTTCCGGGATGATGTGGCAGCGGTTTTGGAATTTCACGCGCAACAGCCGTCCCAACCGCCATGCTGAGAAGAGCATAACAGCACAAAACGAGACACGGCATTCTTGAAAGGACATTTTTCATAACGTCTTTGGAGTTATCAGCGCGAAAACGTCTCACAAAACTTCATCAACGCCCGTACATCATGATAATTGGCCTTCCAATTATGAGCCTTGGCCGGGGTTTTGGGCTTTCCATCCGCAGTCACCGTGTCCCGCCAAATGCCATCAGAAGGGTCAATTTGGTACTGCAATAAAAATTCAATTTGCTTTGTCAACGCCGCCCGGTAAGCAGGATTTTCCTTTTGTTGTAGCGCATCCGACAGCGCGGCAATCAGCTCGGCCTCCGCCCACCAGACTTTGTCTGTGACTCTGGCGGGTTTATCATCATAACCACGGTAATAAAGGCCACCATTAACCCAGTCGTATCCGTATTTTAACGCGTGGTCCAAGTGAGCATAAAAATGATTCCAGGCGGGCTTTTCTCCCAGTGCATTCTGCGCATGAATCATGAGCCATGCGAATTCAACATTGTGTCCGTAGGATAAACCGGCGCTGGACGGCCCGGTGGTTGGTTTCCAATCCAGATGCCGGTGAAAACACGATTTGCCGGGATTCGCCGGGTAAAAGTATTGACGATTTAACTCAACAGCCTCCTCCAGCGCCTTTTTAACTTCGATGTCGCGAGTAACCATGTACAACTCGGTCAGCGCCTCCATCCAATGAAGATGTGTGTTGGCACTCTTGCAACCGCCTCTTTCGACAATCGCCCTTCCGTCATTTGCCAGTATCGGTTGCCAATCCTTCGTAAAGTGCTCTATCCATCCCTTGTTTTTCGCATCGTGCGCATTCTTCTGTATAACATGGAAAAGCTCCATGGCATGTTCCAGCGCCTTCCGGTCCCCGCCAGCCCTGTAAAACTCAACCATGGCGTAAATCACGAAGCACTGACCGTACAAAATTTTGCTGTCATTCAGGACTTTTCCATCCAGATCAGTTGTCCAAAAATACCCGCCGTTGTCCTTGTCGCGAAAATGTTCCAGCAAAAACCGGTATCCGTACTCTGCTGAGCGCAAATAGTTCAGGTTATTGGTGCCGAGTCCTTTGACGTGTGCATGTGAAAACCCCCAAACCATCCGGCTTTGCGTGACCAATTGTTTATCGCGTGCCTGGCGCCCTCCGCTTCCGTCATCGGCAAGCAAATAACCGCCTTTTGCCCGGTCAACGGCGGTGTTGTGCCAATAGGGCATGATTTTTTCACGCAACTGTTGCTTGAATGTTGCTGCGTATTCGGGAAGTGAGGCGGCTTGTCCAATTCCAGTGCCACAAGCCAAAACCAACCACAAAAGGCAGTTTAATTTCAGGCTCATGCGCAAAGTGTATTGTCTCTGAATTTTTGAGCAAGCCAACATTGTGACAAAACTAACGCGCAGCTTGCGAAAAGGATAATGTCGGCGTATTTTTGAGGCGGAACATTCATGAAGTCATTGTTGTTGACAGGGACGCTGGCTCTGGTTTGGGCATGCGGGCTGCCATTGGCAGCATTAAATCATCAAGATGGGCATCAGACCTTCCCAAATTTTGACAAACGTCAGGCGGCTTTGCGGCAAGTCAAGCCCCTGATAGATGAGCCTGCGGCCAAATCATTGATCACAAGCTCGGGATTGGCGGTTGAAATAAATCCACTTTTTGGAACAGCCAGACATGTTTCGGCAAAAGACGGCTTTCTGACCGGACCGGCAGGTTTGGGAAAAAATCTGAAAGCGTTGCAAACTCAGACCCCTTCAAACGATCCCTATTATCCAATCAAGGCTTTTCTCGACCATTACGCCCTGCTATTCGGTCAGGGCTCTGAAATCCTTCAGCAGGCAAAGATTGCCAAAGATTTCACCACTCCGCACAACGGCCTGCGCACAGTGGTATGGGAGCAAAATGTCAACGGCATCAGGATTTTCAATGGCCGGCTGGTTGGACACATTACACGGCATGGTGAATTGGTAAATTTGTTCAGTGAATTTCTGCCAAAGGCTGACATTGTTGTTCAAAAATCTCCGGGCAACAGCAAGCTCGCTCCGCCATCCACACAGGTGTCGGCCGCACAAGCGGTAGTACTGGCTGCCAAAAATGTCGGTGAAAATGCTGCGCCTGTTGTTGCTACAGCCGACCTCATACCAAACCAAACTGGGACGGACACATGGCAAAGATTCCGCGGGCAAGGACTTAAAGGCGATGCCTTCGTTGACATGGTCTGGATGCCGCTAAACCGTGAAACTGTGCGGCTCTGCTGGGAAGTGTTGATTACAAAACAGAGTTCCGGTGAAGCGTTTAGAGTTTTAATTGATTCAGACACCGGCGAGGTCTGGTTCAGGCAAAGCTTGACCCGGTACGCCACACCTGCCAGCTACCGCGTATATACCACGGTTAGCCCAACCCCCATGTCGCCCGGCCATACAACGCCCTCATCAGCACAGCCTCCGGAAGTGCCTCGCGAGTTGATAACATTAACAGCATTGAACACCAACGCATCGCCAGCAGGATGGATAAATGATGATGTGTTTGAGACGCGCGGCAATAATGTGGACGCGCACCTCGACAGGGACGCCAACAACCAACCCGATTTACCTCGCCCCACTGCCACAAACCGTGTCTTTGACTTTCCGCTTTCACTGACCGATCCCCCAACCGGGTACACAAACGCCTCGGTGGTCAACCTGTTCTACTGGTGCAATTGGATGCACGACCAATTGTACGACTTGGGATTCACGGAGGCTGCCGGCAATTTCCAACAGGATAACTTTGGACGCGGCGGTCAGGGAAACGACCCTGTTCAGGCCGATGCCCAGGACGGCGACGGTTACAACAACGCCAATTTTGCCACTTACCCTGATGGCATCTCGCCGCGCATGCAAATGTTCATTTTCAACGGCCCATCGCCGGCGCGCGATGGCTCACTCGACGCGCATGTCGTTCTTCATGAATATACCCATGGATTGAGCGAACGATTGGTTGGACATGGTGCCGGCATCTACGCGCTTCAATCCCAGGGACTTGCCGAAGGCTGGTCAGACTTCTACGCACTGGCATTGACAAGCAGTGAAAACGACGATTTGGGCGCAAATTATCCATTTGCAGCCTACGTGTCTTATCGTTTCTACGGCCTGAATGAAAATTATTACTACGGCATCCGCCGCTATCCATACTCAACCAACCTCACCAAAAATCCGCTTACGTTCAAGGACATTGACCCCACCAAGGCCAGCAGCCACTTCGGCATACCGCGCAACCCGGTGCTTGGTTCTTCGGCTTCCGAGGTGCACTCACAGGGCGAAGTCTGGGCAGCAATGCTTTGGGACATGCGCGCAAACCTGATCCGGAAGCACGGTTTTGCCACCGGCAATCGCCTCGCGCTTCAACTGGTAACCGATGGCCTGAGGCTGTCCCCTTCAAATCCAACTTTTCTGCAGGCACGTGACGCCATTCTGCAAGCGGAATTGGTCAACACCGGCGGCGCCAATCGCGCTGAGGTATGGGCTGCCTTTGCAAAACGTGGTCTCGGCTTTTTTGCAATCTGTCCTCCAAACAGTACCACCACTGGCGTGGTTGAAGATTACAGCATGCCCGATGACTTGATGGTTGCGCCCGCAGCAGGTTCAATTATCAGTGGACAGGAAGGCGGGCCGTTCACACCGCAAACAATAATATTCGGTCTGACAAATCTTGGCTCATCTCCACTGCCATGGACAGCCACTACCAGCGGACTGCTATCCCTGTCGCAATACTCCGGAACTCTTGAAGGCAATCTGTCCGGGATTGCCGTCACGGCCACCGTGGAAGCTGTTGTTCAAAGCCTGCCGCCCGGCCAATATATCGAGACGATCAGTTTCACAAACCAGCTCACGGGAATCAGACAGCCGCGAACTGTAGTTTTGCGCGTCGGGCAGGACGATTTTCTCGTAGAATTTTTTGACGCCTCCGACTTCGACCTGCAATACAGCAGCCTGACGTTTACGCCGGACGGTTCATCCAGTTTTTATTCTGTATGCCGCCAGGATTACGTAGAAGAGTTGCCAACCGACCCTTCCGGCGGAATCGTCCTGAACATGCTGGACGATGATTATGTCCAAATTCCGCTAACCAACGGCGCTTCGGTGGCGTTGTTCAATGAAAGAAAGACCAACTTTTGGATTTGCAGCAATGGTCACCTCGATTTGAAACAAGGCAACACCAATTATTTCGAGCCTGAGCTGGATGTCTTTTTCGAGCAAGCACGGGCTGCGGCCCTGTATGCCGACTTGAATCCTGCCGCCGGCGGCACGATCTCGTATAAGCAATTGTCAAACCGCGTGGCTGTAACATGGGAGGCAGTTCCGGAATACGGCATTTTCAATCAAAACACATTCCAAATTGAGTTGTTCTTTGACGGCACAGTGCGTATGACATGGCTGCGAGTTGACGCACAGAATGCGGATGTAGGCATGGTTCGCGGCCTTGGCATCCCCGCCGGCATCATCGAAAGCGATTTTACCACCTATCCATCATGCCAGCCGCGCCTTGCGCTTTCGATCCCGAATTCTGCAAAAGAAAACGCCGGCCTGCTCGCCCAAACTGGACGTGTCACATTGCCTATGTCTGTTGCCAGTTCTGTTTTTGTTTCGCTTGAATCTTTCCCGCCCGGAAGAGTTGGAACGCCCGCCATGGTTGAAATCCCAGCAGGTCAAATCGGCGCTGATTTCGATTTGCAGATTTTGGACAACGCCCTGCTTGATGGCGGACAAACAATCCGCCTGACTGCATCGGCGTCGGGCTACAACCCAGCCTCGGCCAGAATATTGATTGAAGACAATGAAACTAATTCCATTTCGCTCAGCTTGCCGGATAGTGCCATCGAAAACTCCGGCCTTCTGGCCAATGCCGGCCGCGTCAATCTTGCTTTTCCTCCCGATCAAAGTGTTCTCGTTTTTCTTTCCTCATCAAACACCAACGACGTAAATATCCCGCCACCCGGATGGCTCATTATTCCCGCAAATCAGACATCCGCCGTCTTTAACTTGGAAATTATCAACAACAACCTTCTTGATAGAAGCCGCATCGCCACCATAAGCGCCAGAGTCCCCGGATGGGGAGAAGGTTCCGCCAGCCTAACCATCGAAGATGACGAGAACGCCACCCTTTATGTTTCATTGCCACCCACGCTCAATGAAAGCCTTGGGACAGTGACAAACGCCGCCAAAGTATATGTTACCGCACCGCTGACAAGAGATTTGGACGTTGTCCTTTCAACATCTGATGCCACCGAATTGATTGCTCCGGCACATGTAATCATCCCATCCGGCCAAACTTCCGCATGGTTCAATCTAACAGTCGTTGATGATCCTGAAATTGACGGCCCGCAAGTGGTATTTGTAACAGCATCAGCCGCCGGTTATACAAATGGACAGGCGGCCACGACGATAAACGACAACGAAGTGCCGCCTCTCCCGTTCAGGCCGAATCCATTGCATGGCGCCAGCAATGTCCCGTTGTCTGTCACTCTAGGTTGGCTTGGCGGTTCTGGAGAATTGCTTTTGAACGGCGATTTTGAAACAGGCGATTTCACCGGCTGGACAACAGAAGGCAGCGCAACTGGAAGTTTCGTCATTAACAACGGTTCTTTTGTTCCACCCGGCGGCGAGCCTGCCCGCGCTCCACTTGCAGGCCAATTTGAAGCCATGTCACAACAGACAGGCTATGGAAAACGGGCTATATGGCAGGGCGTGGTTGTGCCACCGGACGCCGCTGATGTGACGCTTTCATGGACGGAACAGGTACGAAATCTGGCTCCGCAATTTTCCGCCTCCCAACAATTCCGCGTTGAAATCCGCAACAATTCCAACGAAGTGATTTCAATCCCATATATCACCGGCGAAGGCAACCCATTGCTTGGCGAACCAACACCACGCTCAATTAGTTTGAATCCATGGAGGGGACAGACAATACGGATTGCATTTGTCGAGGAAGACAGCCTCGGCTGCCTTAACGTTCATCTCGACAACATCAGCGCCCGCGCAACTCCACCAATGGAAACGCGATTTGATGTTTATTTAAGCACGACGACAAATTTGGGGCCGGAAACGCTGATTGGCAGCACAACCAACACTTTTCTAACGCTTGCACAAGCGCTTGCTCCCAACACCACTTACTACTGGAAAGTTGCCGCGTGGCGCAGCGGGATCACCTCCAACAGCGCGATTTGGTCGTTCACAACTGAAAGCACCAACCCGCGGCCGGGCATTACACTGACTTCTCCAGCCGATTATTCATGGTTCACCGCTCCGCCTGCAATTGACTTTTCCGCGGTTGCCAACTCCCTCTCCGGCGTCAGCAACATCGAGTTTATTGCCAATGGCGCAAGGCTTGGCATTGTTCCCGGTTCTTCCACCAACGTTTACAACTTCTCCTGGGTGGGGCCGGGACCAGGATTGTTCTCAATAACCGCCGTGCTTTACGACAATTCTGGTATAACGGTCACTTCACGCCCAATCAACGTTATTGTTGTGCAGTCCGGCGGCACGCCGGTAATGTTGATACCCGCAGGCTCGGAATGGCTGTACCTCGATGACGGCTCCAATCAGGGAACGCCATGGCGTGCCCCCGATTTCGACGACTCAACCTGGAAACGCGGGCGCGCTGAATTCGGCTATGGCGACGGCGATGAAGTCACTCAGGTTGATTACGGCCCCGACTACAACAATAAATACATCACGACCTATTTCAGAAAGGCGTTTACAAATCGCGTAATGCTAAGCTCGCTGGCCGTCAAAATTTTGCGCGACGACGGAGCCGTGGTTTATCTCAACGGCGTTGAGGTGTTCCGCAGCAACATGCCGTTTTTCAACATCGGTTTCAACACACGCGCATCAGCAGATGTAACCGGTGCCGCAGAAACCAACTTTTTCACTTACAACATAAGCCCTGCCTATGTGCTGAATGGCCGAAACGTCATCGCAGTTGAAGTCCACCAATTCACCAACAACAGCCCGGACTTGAGCTTCAATCTTTCACTGGAAGGTGTCGGCAATTATGTACCGACCGTATCCATGGTTTCACCGGCAAACATGGTATCGCTTCCATTCGGTCAGCCAGTCACTCTTCAGGCAGCCGCCGCAGACACTTATGGCATTGTGACCAATGTTGAGTTTTATGCAAACGGCATCAAAATCGGCCAGCGTTCTTCCCCGCCCTACTCCATGCAATGGCTGCAACCGCCTGTTGGCACACACTCCATCACCGCCGTGGCCATTGACAACGAAGGCGCAAGCAGCTCGGCGACGCCAGTCACCATCACTGTTGTTGCGCCTTCCCTCGATTTCCGTATGGAACAGAGCAAACAATTTCAACTTGCGTGGCCGGAGTGGGCATCCAATTTTGTTTTGGAAGCCACACCTTCTCTTGTGCCACCAGCGTGGACGCCTGTGACAAATACTCCGCAGCCATCAAATGGCCGGTTGCTCCTCCAGTTGCCAGCCACCTATACGAACCTTTTCCTCCGGCTTCGCTATCCTTGAGCCGCGAGCAAAAGCCCGCTGTCTCAAGCTGTTTTTTGCTGTGTTTCTTCAAATAAATGGTAAAAAAATTTCGGTTTGAACGCATAATGAAAATCAGCAATAAAATTCCATTTTTGTTCAGTCTGATGGTGGTGATCCTCCAATTAACGGCTGAATCTTTTGCCGCCGGCGTTGTTTCCGAGGATTGGAAGCAAGACCTTTGTCTGGGAAATAACGGCATCTGGCGACAACGCATCCAAATCACGATTAAGAATGACAGGGACACTCCTGCCACCGGGGATGTAATCAGCATCAAAATCGGCTCCGCCCCGGGCGAAGCAGCCCTCGTTGGTGTTCAGACTGACGCGCTCCGCCTATGCAATGAAGCCGGCCAGGAACTCCTGTGGGCTGTCACTGACAAAAACGGGCAAATGATTCGACGCGGCGCCATCCCATCGGGCAGCACGCTCCACATTCCGGCAGACTGTCCGGCACGCGCCCAAACCAAATATCGCCTGTACTTCGACAATCCAGACGCCTGGGCAGTACCGGACTTCCTCAACGTGCAATTCGGTTTGCGAAATGGCGGTGTTGAGGAGGGTGATGGCGAAACGCCGTTTGGCTGGAAACATGATGCACCGGATGCGCAACACAAGGCAACATGGGTCGAAGAGCGTCCGCACTCTGGCAAAAGATGCCTGAAAACAGTCGTCGCAGAGGGCGCGGAACCAACCTGGATATCCACCAGACAATCCAATATCCGCATCGAAGGCGGCGCCCGTTATCTGATGCGTGCCTGGGTCAAGGCGGAAAACGTCAAAGGCTGGGCAGGCTGGTATATTCATGTCGGCAATGCCCAAAATTATCAGTTAATCGGTCCAATGCTAAATGCCGGAGCTGGAACTTATGATTGGAAAGAGGTTCGCACCGAATTTACAGCGCCCAAAGAGGCAAATGTGGCCGACTTGGGCACGGTTTTACGCGGCACAGGAACAGCATGGTTCGATGATGTATCGCTTGAAATAATCGAGCGTGGAACTCCATTGTTGAGTGCTTTTCCAAGCCCGCCTGAGCGGCAGCAATCACTCATGGAAATTGGCGCCGATGCTCCGTGGCCTGTTGACGCTGCACTGATCTATCGCCTTCCAGTTATTTGGATAAATACAGCAAACACGGAGTTGTCAGGCTGGCTTGCTGTGGATTTGGCAGGCGCCATGGCCCGGCTTAATCAAAGCGCCGACTTCCAAACCATCAAGGTAATGGACCGCAAACAGACTCTCTCCGCATATCGGCTGGGTTCTCTGCTGCTGTTTAATGCCAGGGTGGAACCTCGAACGCGCCATACATTCCATGTTTACTTCACTCAAGCAACTGGCGCGCAAAATTTTCCCGCGCCAACTGTCGCAATGGAATTGCCCGCAAATCCAGCACTGCCGGGTGGCGTTACAAAAGAATCTGTTCAAGGTGTGACCTTATCCGATTTTCAAAAATTGCTCGAAAGCCCCGCAAACCTTGTAAAAAACCCAAGTTTCGAATCCGGAGATAAACTGCCGGATTCGTGGTCAGGTGGTGAACTCCCAGGCCCGGCTAAAATGGGTGTCGATATCCCTGGCTTGTTCGGTGCGCGCTGTGCACGGCTGGAATGGCCAGCCGATGTCACGCCACAATGGGCTGGCTGGAGGCAAAATGTACCGGTGGAACCCGGGAAAACCTATTTGTACGCTGCGTGGCTGCGATGCCAAAATCTGGAAGGCGGTGTTCAACTCCATGCCCATTGTCTCAACGCCAAAGGCAGCCTGTGTCGTGGACTGTCAATGACAGGCGCTGGGCCTGCACTGCGCGGTAACATGGGTTGGACCATGTTGCAAGGGCTGTTTACCATGCCGGAAGACGCCGCCACTTTCCAACTGCATCTGACCATGCAGGCGCGCGGTGTTGTCTGGCACGATGGCGTGCTTCTCATGGAAATCAACGCCGGACGGCTTGGAAAGTTGGAACCGCGCATTTCAGATACCGCAACAGGCCCGGCAACATGGCCTGTCAACGCAATAGTTAAAGTTTTTCAAGATGACTTGCCGCCTAAAACAATTCCTCAAGCGCGCATAACCGCCGCCCGCAACGACCACGAACCGCTCCAGGTGGCACTGCGCAGCCCGCGAGCATTCCCGGAAGTGCGTGTAACCGTGGATGTGCCCGCAAACTCCACAGGAGTCCGGCTGACAAATTACACAGTAAATGTTGTTGGATATGTGCCGATTGACCATCCGACTAGTTACTACCAAACAACCAATGCCCCATGGTTGCGCAAACTCCCAAACCATCCCGGCAGTTCAGATGGCTGGCCTGGTTGGTGGCCGGACCCTCTTCTTCCAACCAACGCTTTTCGTCTGGATGCACATAAAACCCAGCCTGTTTGGGTTACAATCGCAGTGCCACACCACGCGCCTGCAGGCGATTACAATGGCAAAGTCCGATTCACTGCTCACGGGCGAACAATCGCAGAGCTGCCTTTTATTATCCATGTCTGGGACTTTGCGCTGCCTGATGAACGGCACGTCAAAGCCATCTACGATGTTCGCCAGAGCGGAAGTTGGTGGACTGTTCCAGGTCAAACACCGGAGCAGTCCAGACGCGAGTTTTGGCGTTTCATGGCGGAGCGCCGCCTTTGTCCTGACACGGTTCATCCCGCTCCCAAAATCAGCTACAAGGATGGGCAAGTAACTGCGGACTTCGCCGAATTTGACAAAGCAGCCGAGTTTTACTTCAACGAACTAAAGTTGCCGCACATGTACACGCCCTGGATGTTTTATTGTTTCGGCTGGGGACACCCACCGGGTGTGAAATTCAACGAGGCTCCTTACGAGGGCAAATCTCCTTATGATGGAGTTGACCGAACTAAATTGCGGCCGGAGTTCAAAAAAGCTTATCAGGAATGCCTGAAAGTTTTCTGGGGCCATCTCAAGGCCAAGGGTTGGGACAAACGCTGCGTGCTTTATATTTCCGATGAACCATTTGACTCCCAGAAAATCATCCGTGACCAAATGAAGGCTTTGTGTAACATGATTCACGAAATGGACCCGTCAATACCGATCTACAGCAGCACATGGCACCACCAACCCGAATGGGACGGTTACTTGAACGTATGGGGCATTGGACATTATGGCATTGTGCCTGTTGATAAAATCGAGCACATCCGTAAAACCGGGGCGCGTATCTGGTGGACAACTGACGGCCAGATGTGTACCGACACGCCATACTGCGCCGTTGAAAGGTTGCTGCCGCACTTTTGTTTCAAATATGGCGCCGAGGCTTATGAATTCTGGGGCGCTGACTGGCTGACATACAACCCCTATGAATTTGGATGGCACAGTTTCATCCACCAAAGCGACCAGCCCGGCAGGTCATACTATGTCCGCTATCCAAACGGGGATGGTTTTCTGGCGTACCCGGGCGGGCCTGTCGGTCATCGCGGCCCTGTCAGTTCTGTGCGCATGGAACAGGCACGGGAAGGCTGCGAAGATTATGAGTATCTTTATTTACTGCGGGAACGGATCAACGCCGCAAAAATAGCCGGACGCAACTCCACCGCTGCCGAAGCAACCCTGGCCAGGGCTTCGGAATTGGTTGTAATTCCAAATGCCGGCGGGCTTAAGTCAACGCGCCTGCTTCCGAGACCCGACGCTGTACTTGAAATAAAGGAGCAGCTCGCTCGAGCCATTGAAGCGCTCCAGTAATTCGGATAACGTGCCTGCCAGTCCGGTTTACAGCGTGCATGCCACCCGCCGGAAATGATATCCCATGATTGCAAGTTCCATCGCTTTTTGAAACTTGCGCGGGTGATGCAGAAGAGCGGAAATTACAAACGCCCAAAATGCCCTGCGCCCGCGATGCCATACTCCCAAAAGCCAGAAAGAGCGCAGAAAGGCTCCCAAATCCGCGCGGTTCAATCGCAATTTGGGGCCATTTGGACGGTAGGTCTCCAAAAAAGTCAAAATCCGCTGATAATAAGTCCGCGGTTCATAAAGCTTTTTCATTAGTGCGCGATATCCGTTTTGCAGGAATTCCCGATCCAAACGCGGCACAAAATTCAACACCGCTTCGGTGTTGTTTCCGGTGCTCTCTACCAGAAGCCGGCCCTCTTTTTTCAAACGTTGGTAAAGCCGGGTTTTCGGCAGGGCGGTCAACAGCCCAACCATCGCTGTGGCAACACCCGATTTCTGAATGAATTCCAGTTGCCGCTTGAATATGTCCTCCTGGTCGCTGTCAAAGCCAACAATGAACCCGCCCATAACCTCGAATCCGGCAGCCTGCAAAGTCTTGACCGCAGCCACCAGGTCACGTTTCTGATTCTGAAATTTTCTACATTCCTGCAATGCCTCAGCAGATGGCGTTTCAATCCCAATAAACACCTTTTTGAAGCCGGCCCTGACCATCAGATCACACAAATTTGCATCCTCGGACAGATTCACCGATGCCTCAGTTAAGAAACCCATCTTGGTTTGGGTGCGCCTGCGCCATTCAATCATCTCTTCAAGAAGGCGGCGGGTCTGCACACGGTTGCCGATGAAATTATCATCCACAACAAACACCATGTCCTTCCAGCCACGTTCTCGAAGCCCCTCAAGTTCCGCAATCAACTGTTCAGGGCTTTTGGTACGCGGGCGGCGGCCATTCATGACGATGATGTCGCAAAATTCGCAATCAAACGGGCAACCTCGTGAAAACTGAACTGACATGGTTGCGTAATGCTTGAACTCGATTAGGTCCCAACGTGGGATGGGCGTGCGGCTTAACTCCGGCCATCCGGACGCTTGATAACAATGCGCCACCGAACCACGCTCCATGTCCGCAACTACCTGGGGCATCACTTCCTCCGCCTCGCCAAGGACAAAATGCGGGATTTCCGGAAATTCGGAATGCCCGGTTGTGAACAACGGTCCGCCCGCGATTACCGGCTTGCCCATCGTGGCGCAGCGGGCAGCGATTGTATGCACCGCCTCGCGATGGACAATCATGGCGCTTAAAAGCACATAATCACTCCAACGCAAATCGGCGTCTGTCAATCGGTGGACATTCATGTCCACCAGTCGCAAATTCCATTCCCGTGGCAGCATCGCCGCAACAGTCAACAATCCCAACGGCGGAAATGCCGCCCTCTTTGATACCAGCCGCAACACATGCTTGAAACTCCAGAAGGTCTCAGGTGTCGGCGGGGAAATAAGTAAAACATTCATCTCAACCTAACCAAATACAGACGCAACCTACGCCCGATTGCAAATCTTTGCAAAGGTTTAATTGCAAAAAAAATCAAGTCCTGAAGACAGTCGCTGAAAAATTTTAGATGTCCGCCCCGTAATTTGGTGGTGGTTCGTAAGTCAGAGCCACCTCGGGCTGCAATGCGGCGCCTTCTTGTGCAAGCACGCGATACTGCTTTATTTGAAATGAAACAAGCTGACCATCCTGCAAACCCAGCATTTGATATTCCTCCTTGCTGATGCGTGCGCGCACCGTCAATCCAGAAGGCAGTTCCAGCTCCAGCCGCAACATGACACCCAAAAAAAACGTGTGTCGCAACACGGCATTGTAGCGGTACTGGGTTGGATCACTGGATACCTGTACCGCGTACGGGCGGAAACCGATCCTCATCCGCTGCCCTTCAGACAAGCCATGCGCCGGGAATTCCAACTCCCCGGCCCTTGCCACGCCGCCACGCACCTCGGTTTCAAGCACGTTCAACACCCCGACAAACCGTGCCACAAATTCATTGCACGGCTGCTCGTAAACATCACGCGGCGTGCCCACCTGTTCCAGAATCCCTCTCGAAAAGATGGCGATGCGCCTGGAGACTTCCATTGCCTCTTCCTGGTCATGGGTCACAAAGATGGTTGTCACGTTCAATTCGCTGTGCAGCCTCACAAGCCACTCGCGCAAATCCTGTCGGATTTTGGCGTCCACAGCCCCGAACGGCTCATCGAGAAGCAAAACCCTCGGTTTCGGCGCAAGTGCACGCGCAATTGCCACGCGCTGACGCTGGCCGCCTGAGAGCTGATGCGGGTAGCGCGACTCCAGTCCGGTTAGATCAAACAGTTCAAGCAATTCTTCCACCCGTTTCCTGCGTTCAGCGCGGCTCCATCCCTTGATTTTCAAGCCGAATGCAACGTTGTCAAAAACACTCATGGTTTTGAACAACGCATAATTCTGGAAAACAAACCCGATGTTTCGTTGTTGCACTGGCACGTCGTTAACCCGCCTGCCGCCGATGAAAATATCTCCCTTTGTGGGCGTCTCCAAACCCGCAATCATCCGTAGAACCGTCGTTTTCCCGCCACCGCTCGGCCCCAGCAAGGCCATCAGCTCGCCATCCTCGACTGAAAAAGAAACATCCTTGACGGCCTCGATGTCGCCAAACTTCTTGGTAACTTTTTTCAACTCTATGCTCACGGTGTATTTGATGCGTTTGAATCAAACTTTTCCGGCTGTTCAACAGGCGCGACCGAACCAATTGTTTGCGCAAGGGCAAGTTCCCTGCGTGTTTTCCATTCCAACATGGTTTTAATCGCCAGCGTAACCAGTGCAAGGAGCGCCAGCAGGCTTGCCACGGCAAATGCCGCGGCAGCGTTGTATTCGTTGTAGAGTTTTTCAACCCGCAGCGGCATGGTGTCGGTAAGGCCGGTTATATGTCCTGAAACCACCGATACTGCGCCAAATTCGCCCATCGCACGGGCATTGCATAATATCACGCCATAGAGCAGCCCCCACTTGACGCTTGGCAATGTCACATGCCAGAACGTCTGCCATCCGCTTGCCCCAAGCGTCAAGGCGGCCTGTTCCTGTTCCGAGCCAATTGCCTGCATCAACGGAATCAATTCTCGCGCCACAAATGGAAAGGTGACAAACAACGTTGCGATTACAATCCCCGGCACGGCAAAAATCACCTTAATATCATGCTCCCGCAACCACGCACCCAAAAATCCCTGTGCGCCGAATAAAACCACCAACATCAATCCGGCCACCACCGGGGATACTGAAAACGGCAAATCAATCAAAGTAATCAACAGCGACTTGCCCGAAAAATCAAACTTGGCAATGGCCCACGCGGCCGCAATGCCAAACAGCACATTCAGCGGAACACAAATCAGCGACGTCAGCAACGTCAGCCGTATGGCGGCAAGGGAATCAGGGTGAGCCAGTGAATCAACATAATAAGCCCACCCTCTGGACAGAGCCTGGGCGAATACATTAACCAAAGGCAAAAGGAGAAAAACCGCTGAGAAAGCCAGCGCTATTGCAATCAAAAGCCTGCGCATCCATCGAGGCTCCGCCGAGCCGCGATCCGATGAACGTTCCGCGGCAGACCATCGCCTTTTAACCACTCCAGCCATCGTTCAAATCAAGTCTGAAACCGGTTTGCCCACTGTTCCAGGACATTTATTACTGCAAGCATGACAAAGGAAATTATCAGCAGAACCACTGCCAGAGCCATCGCCCCAAGATAATTGTACTCTTCAAGCCGCATCACGATGAGATAAGGCGCAATTTCGGTCTTAAAAGGCATGTTGCCGGAAATGAACACTATCGAGCCATATTCACCAAGTGCCCTCGCGAATGCCAGCGCAAAGCCGGTGAAAATCGAGGGCAGCAGGGATGGGGCAATCACCGTGGCCAGTGTTCTAAGACGCCCTGCACCCATCGTGGCCGCAGCCTCTTCAACTTCCCGTTCCAATGATTCTATGACCGGCTGAAGTGTGCGCACAACAAACGGAAGCCCAACAAAGGTCAGGGCTATAACCACACCCAGCGGTGTGAACGCGCCTCTGATGCCGGCAGGAACAAGAAAACGGCCCAGCCATCCTGTCTCCGAAAACAGGCTCGCAAGGGTCAATCCGGCAACCGCTGTTGGCAACGCAAACGGAAAATCCACAAGCGCGTCTATCAGGCTGCGTCCGCGAAAATCGTAGCGCACCAACACCCACGCCAGCACGCTGCCAAAAACAGCATTGGCCAGCGCGGCGCAAAACGAGGCGCCAAATGTCAATTTGTACGCCGCCAAGGCCCTGTCTGTTGTCACCTGATGCCAGAATTCGCCCCACGTCATGTCGCACACACGCAAAACCAACGCGCATATTGGTATAAGCACGACGGCGCTCAGGTAAAACAACGTCAGCCCCATCGTGAGGCCGAATCCTGGCAATACATTTTTACGTCTTGAAAACATGTTGCCCAAAAACCCGCCATCTTTCAGCAAACCGGGAATACTCTGCAATCATGCCGGTTCTAGTGCCGCAGCATTTCATCAAATACTCCTCCTTCCGCAAAGTGCTTTTTCTGCGCCGCCGCCCAGCTTCCAAAAACTTCTTCCAATGTGAATAGATTCACAGTTGGAAATTGCGCCGCATACTTCCGCCCCACAGACTCAAGCCGCGGCCTGTAATAATTCCGCGCTGCAATCTCCTGACCGGCCTCAGAGTACAAGTGCTCCAGATATGCGCGCGCCACCGCAAGATTTCCTTTTTTTCTGGCCACCCACTCCACAACTGCCACCGGCGGCTCCGCCACAATGCTCAATGACGGCGCCACCAACTCGACGGCCGCACTCTTGTTTTCTCTAATCGCAAGGAATGCTTCGTTCTCCCACGTTATCAGCACATCCCCAATGCCCCGTTGCATGAACGTGGTGGCCGCGCTTCGCGCTCCGGAATCCAGTATTGGGACATTGCGATAAATGGATGCCACAAATTCCCTGGCCTTGAAATCGCTGTTCTCAAACTTGCGCAGCGCATACCCCCAGGCTGCAAGGTAACTCCAACGCGCGCCGCCTGACGATTTTGGATTTGGTGTGATCACTTTTATCCCCGGCCTGGCCAGATCGTCCCAATCCTTGATCCCTTTTGGGTTCCCTTTGCGCACCAAAAACACTATCGTAGAAGTGTAGGGCGCACTGTTATTTGGCAACCGTTTCTGCCAATCCATTGGAAGCAACCTTCCGTGCTCTGCAATCGCGTCTATATCGTAAGCCAATGCCAGGGTCACAACATCCGCATCCAATCCGTCTATGACCGCCCTTGCCTGCTTGCCAGAACCACCATGCGACTGCAAAACCGTTAATTCTTCACCTGTCTTTTCCCTCCAGTACTGGACAAAGACCTTATTGTATTCTTGGTAAAGCTCACGCGTAGGGTCATAAGAGGCATTTAAAATCACCCTTTTTTCTCCGCAATTGGCGGTTAAAACGCACGCCCCAACCGCCAATGCTGTCGCCAACTTTTTTATTAACCAACTATCGGCCACAAAAATTTCCATCTACCGGGCATTTCTTATTTTTTAGCAGGTGCCATCCACAAGGCGAACCTTTTTTCCCATTTTCAACAATTTCAGTGTTAATCAACACACACAGGCGCAAAGGTTAGCCGTTATCATGATTATGTCAATCATCTTACTCATGATTTTCGCCCAGTTCATTTTTACCGCGATTTTCTCTGTCTTTGAATCCCAAAATGATAACTGGAACATTTTCGGGCTGCAATTTACATCAAAAGAGCCTAAACTGTTTCCAATGTCTAGCGAACGGCAGATTAAAAATCTCGCATTGATTGGGTTTATGGGGGCTGGAAAGACCACCGTCGGCCAGCATTTGGCTTTTGCATTGCGTTTCCAATTCGTTGATACTGACCAACTTATCGAAAGACGAACTGGCAAGAGTGTTACGGAGATTTTTAAAACCCATGGGGAGGCACATTTCCGGGATTTGGAAAGGCAAATTGTGCGGGAGCTTGTGGAATCATCAGGAACCGTCATTGCAACGGGTGGCGGGTTGCCCTGTCACTTTGACAATCTTGAAAGGCTCAAGGAAAAAGCATTTGTTGTATGTCTGTGGGCATCGCCGGAAAAGCTTTACGAGCGAGTCAAACATCAGAGTCACAGGCCGCTTTTGAATGACCCGGACCCGCTCGGAACAATGCGCAGGCTATTATCCGACCGCGAACCATATTACAGGCAGGCGGATTTGCTGGTGAATGTTGAAACTCGAACGACACGTGAAATTGTTCAGATTATTCTGCACGAGTTCAATCTGCTCAACATGAAGAAATTACCGTCTGGGTGAAAGCAGCCATTGTAAAACGAGCCGTTGAACTTGGCTTTGATGCCTGCGGATTTACCACGGCGGCTCCGCCGCAGACTGCGGCTTACTTTCATAAGTGGGTTGAGGCAGGATTTCACGGCCAAATGGAATGGCTTCAACGCGGCCTGGAACGCCGGTGTGACCCTCAAAAAGTGCTGAATAATGCAGCCACTATCATTGTAGTGGCTGCTGCATATTCCGGAGAATCCGGCAGCCATCCTGTTCGACAAGCTCGATTCCCAGCGGAAATAGCCCGATATGCCCGCTACAAAGATTATCATAAGGTCATGGGCGAGAAACTCAAAGAACTAAGCAGGCATGTTGTTCAACTGGGCGGCCCCGGCACACAAGCCATCTGGTATGTTGATACAGGGCCGCTATTGGAACGAGATTTGGCCCAGCGCGCAGGCGCAGGATTCATCGGCAAACATTGCAATTTGATAAGCCGGAAATTGGGCAATTGGTTTTTCCTGGGTGAAATTTTAAGCACAATCCGCCTGCCTCCGGATACACCGGAGAAAAATCGCTGCGGCTCCTGCCAACGATGCCTGGATGCCTGCCCGACAAAAGCAATTGTCGCTCCATTCCTCCTCGATGCGCGGCGATGTATTTCCTACCTCACAATTGAGCTTAAAGGGCCAATACCCGTGGAATTTCGACCGCTCATTGGCAATAAAATTTTTGGCTGTGACGATTGTCTCGCGGCTTGTCCATGGAATCGCTTTGCTGTTGACGGCAAGCTCATGGAACAATACGCGCGGCCTGATTTGGCCGCGCCTGACCTGTTGGAGTTGATTGCTCTTGGCGAGGCCGGCTTCCAACAAAAATTCGCTGGAACACCAGTGAAACGGTTGGGTTGGCCGCGGCTGCTACGGAATATCTGCGTTGCCATCGGTAACACTGGCGATTCTTCCTGCCTTCCCATCCTCCAGCAGGTGGCTGACAACCCGGACCCAATTGTGGCTGAACATGCACAATGGGCCATTGCTGAACTATCAAAGTAAACTTCTGCCCGCTTTTTCCGCCTTAACGAGGCGAAGTCCGCGAATTGTCATCGGCCCGTTTTTTAACCTTGTTGCTGCCGAAAGCGCCGAGCAGCACGTCATACACAAACTTCCCGATGCCAGGCGCCTGTGAGGCGCGCGGTCCCGCCACATTCAAAACACGCACATTATTGGCCTGCACAAATTCCTTCAATGCTCCTGCCGGGTCTTTTGGGCCGCCGCGCATTTGCAAATGCAGATACGGTTTTCCATGGCGCTTTGCCATTTCCAAAGTCAGCAGTGAGCCGCCATACAATCGTGAATCAACGGAAAATATTACTGTTGCATCTGAATCGCGCACGTTTAATTCCGTGCGTTCTTCATATTTTGCCGTCTCGGTTTCCTTTAATTGGTAATGCCAGTCAATAACTCCATCCTCAGCCAGCCTGCCTGCCGGACACCAGCCCCCGTGAGGCCATCCATTGGCAATTGCGAAATCCAGCGCCGCACGGTCTGCGCCAGTCTGGCCGCCTGACACAAACTTGATGCCGGCAAACTTTCGCATACCTCATCCGCAGCAATTGCTTGCAGCCATGTTCACAGTGTACATGCCAATGTTATGTGTTCAACCAGTCCGAAAGGGCGTGAAACAAGGCTGTACGATCTGGACAATGGCGGACATCGCCGTTGCGAAACACAATCCCGAACCCATCACCGTAAGCAGGGCCGTTGGCCACGCACAGATCAGTCCGGCATCCTCGAATTTGCTCCAGCGCACTCGCCACGACTTCACTCCTGCCTCCGTCCACCGCGTATTTCCAGCCCGCAATCCGTGCTGCCGGGTACAAATCTCGAAGCCCGGCAATCAACTTCGGGGTGGCTCGCAGTTCAACCATCAAACCGGACAGGTTGGTTGGCACCTTGCCCGCCACCACTTCAACGAGGCTGCCATCCGCCTCCCGGCGGTAAATCCGCCCAAATCCAAAGTCACTGACTGCAGCAGCATGAAAAATCGCATCAACTGGCTCAGTGCTTAGTCTGCGGAAATGCTCTCCGAGATTTGCGCCGGTGTCGAATTGCAACAGCCGGGAAACTTGCGGCCTGCCATGCCAGGTTGACATCTGCCCCAGCAAAAGGGTTACTTCATGCCCAATGGCCGACAGATGATTGGCCAGCTCGCTTCCAAGCCGGCCGGTGGAAAAATTTGCAAGCCTGCGCACTGCGTCCAACGGCTCATAGGCGGGTCCGGCTGTGACAAGAATTTTCATTCAACCAAATGCGCAACGCATCCGGGTACGTTACGAGCGATAGCTTTTGCCAACCACGCAAGTCAGCCCTGGAACACAATGATTACCCCGTAATCATCCATTAATTTTTGAGTGACGGGGTCAAGATGAGTGTAACTAATTGGATGGATTGCCATCACATACTTTTCACCGATTTTCTGAATCGTTTCGCTGACCGTCTCATCGAAATGGTCTTTCCCAAGCTCAATGCAATCGCAATGCCGGATCGTTTTAATTCGCATCCGCCGGTCAGTCTCTTTGGCGGCGACCTCAAGTGGTTTATTGGCTTTTTTGATGAGCGCCTCAGCGGGGCCGGAACGGGTTGGCACACTGAAATGCTTCTCCTCCTTGGCGGCGGCGCTTGTCGCGATCGGATTCAGCGCCTCAGCTTTTTGTTCCGGTGTTGGCTCTGGAATGACAATCGACTCGCCGCATGACGGGCACTCAATTTGCGTGCCGGACAATGAGCTGTCGGCCTCCAGTTCCTGTTCACAAGCGGGGCATTTAAATGTGATGTCCATAAACACTCGTCAGGTTTTCATTTATCCAAGCCAAATACATAATAAGACCTCGAAAACAATTTGGCCAGCGAAAATCGCAACTTTTTCCAAAAACCCATCGGCCACGCCACTCTGCCCTTATTCCAGCCAGAAGACCCTGTTGCCTGCTTTACTATCGCCGGTCTTCATTTTATCATGGGTTGCGTGCAACAGGAGCCAGCGAACATATACAAACGCACCCGCCCACTGGACATCCACGTTCATATCGCAGGCAACGGCAAGTCAGGTTCTGGCTGCTGGCTGCGCCTTGGCGCCGCCCGCAAAATCATGGCACGGTTAATGCTTAAGAACATAAAACTGAACCTGCCAATCGAGCACCCTGATTTTGACGAGGCTTATGTGGAACAACTAGCCGGCTGGCTTAAAAAGTCATCCCTTGGCGCTGTTGTAATCCTCGCCCACGACAATGCTTACGATGATCATGGCCGTATCATGGAAGGAATAGGCGGTTTTTACGTTCCAAACCAGTATGTGTTGGATTTGGCCCGAAAATACCCGGGATTTTTACCGGGAGTTTCCATACATCCAGGCCGTCCAGATGCCATGGATGAGCTTGAACGGTGCCTCGCCGGTGGCGCCGTGCTTATGAAATGCCTGCCCAACTGCCAAAACATCAATTGCCGCGATCCTCGATACACACGATTTTGGGAGAGAATGGCCGAGGCTGGTCTTCCACTACTGGCGCACACTGGCGGCGAACATACCCTGCCCGTTATCAACAAATCATACTCCAATCCGGCTTATCTCGAAAGACCGTTGGAATGCGGGGTCACCGTCATCGCCGCTCATTGCGCCACAAAAAGCGGCATTTTCGATCCCGATTATTTCAAACGCTTCGCTGCAATGACTGAAGATTTTCCCGGTTTTTACGGGGATACAAGCGCCTTAAACATGCCTGTTCGCGGTCGGCGAATTCGCCACTGCCTGAGCGAGCCACTCGCTTCGTGCCTCGTCCATGGCAGTGACTATCCGGTTCCAATCGCTCCATTCTGGGCGTGGCTTGGCGGAAATCTCCGCTGGCGAATGTACAGGAGATGCCGCCAAATTGAAAATCCGCTGGAAAAAGATTATCAGATAAAACTTGCCATGGGATTCCCACCGGAGCACTTCACACGCGCATGGGAACTCCTTCGTCCGGAGGCTATTGGGAAAAAAGTTAAGGGGTAAAAAAAACCGAGCCGCCCAGCCAGGGGGTGGCCGTAGCGGCTCGGGGAATTTCGATAATACAAGTAGGACTAGGAGTAAACTCCAGCGCCGGCTGTATTGGACCAGCCCTGGAAATCTTTTTGGGCATATCAAAGAACCAACTTTATCCGCCCGAAATCCTTAGCCCAATATTGTCCTAACTTCGGCAAATTCCGGTAGCAATTAACCACGGGAACGCCCGCTTGTCAAATCAGATTTTGAATTTTTTTAAAAGTATTTGTCTGACTTATGCCGACAATTAGATTTACAAAACCATGCCGGCTCAAAGCCGTGCCATCAATCGCATTTCTCATTGGTTATCAACATGTTGTAAAGTCATACCTGGACATTGCGCATCAAGCGAAGTTGTACCAACTGGCGAAGCACCTCCGTTTTTTGATCTTCCGGCAGCGCCGGATTTTGCAATTGTATGGTTAGTGCAGCTAATTGGCGGTCAATGTGCTGTTGTCGAAGCCTGTTGACCAAATCGCACAATTGCTGTTTTGGTTCAGGAATCGGTCTATCATCGGCAGCCAGGCCAGTGACCAAGCTTCGGAGTTCATCCTCTTCTATTTCGGAGACGAACTGAGACAACCCAGTCCACCTTTCCTCACGGTGTGCTGCCGCGCGCAATAGAAAAATCCGCCGAACTTTTTCGCTCTTAAGCCATTCAGGCTGAAGTTTACTTACCACCCATTCGATGCTTTCTTCCTGTAGATCAGGTAAAAACAGAAGCTTCAGCAACCACGATTCCAGGTGGGGCAAATCTTTGTCCACCGGCTGCAGCTCGGAGCTGCCTTCAGCTATGTTGGTGGATGATTTTCCGGCAAAAATCTTTTGAAATTCCTTCCGAACAGCATTGGAGTCAACGCAAAGCCGCATGGCGGTTTTTTGCGCATAGGTATCCAAAAGGACTTGATTCTCTGTTTTTTTGACAGCCACCGCCATTTGCTGGAGGACTGCCACGCGGCCACGGTCGGTTTTCAAATCGTTTTCATTGCACAGCCGTTCCAAGTAGTAGTCGAAAAAACCGGCGGCTTCGGTGACAAGCTTCTGAAACGCAGGAGCTCCGGCTTCCTTGATAAAACTATCCGGGTCATGCGGCGGCGGAATGACAGCCACGCGAATTGCCAGGCCTGCATCAAGAAGATTATCCAAAACTCGCGTTGTTGCATCTTGTCCGGCTTTGTCCGAGTCAAAGCAAAGGATTACCTCGTCAGCATAACGGCTTAAAATACGTGCGTGTTCACTGGTAAAAGCGGTACCCTGGGGCGCAACCACATTTTTGACGCCAGCCATGTAACATGCGATCAAATCCAACTGCCCCTCACAAATGACAGCGCATTTGGAATCCAAAATCGCCCTCTTGGACTTGTCCAAACCGTAGAAAACCTTTCCTTTTGTGAAGATCGGTGTTTCAGGCGAGTTGACGTACTTGCCTCCTTGTGCATCGGGTGAAATAACCCTGCCGCTGAAAGCGATGACCCTGCCCTGCTCATCACATATCGGGAACATCAATCGCCCGCGAAAACGGTCATAGTAATGATCGCTTTGCTCTTTGCGAATTACCAACCCAGCCTGTTCCATAAGGGCCAGATCAAAGCCCTTGCTTTTTGCCCAGTTGACAGTGTCATCCCAAAGGTCCGGGGCGTAGCCCAGACGAAATAACTCGACCGCTTCCGCTGGCACCGGACGCTTTGCGAGATATTCACGGGCCGGTTGGCCCGCAGCTTCATTTATCAATGCATGATGCCAACGCTGGGCTATTTGCTCATGAATTTTGAAAAGCGTCTCCTTTGTTTGGCGGCTTTCACGATACCCTGGCTGCTGATCGAATTCGATTGGGATTCTGGCTCGTTCAGCAAGCCGTTTTACCGCCTCAATGAAGTCAAGCCCTTCGTATTCCTGAACAAATCTGAAAACGTCCCCACCTTTGTGGCATCCAAAGCAGTGGAATATTTGGCGGCTCGGATTGACGTGAAAGCTTGGGGTTTTTTCTTTGTGAAAAGGACAGAGGGCAACGAAATTTGCGCCGGCCCGTTTCAGCGGGATATAGCCGCCGACGACCTCTACAATATCACTTGCAGTTCGAATCCGCTCAATTGTTTCTGGTGAAATTAAACCCACAAAACTTCCAACGGACAAAACCTGGGTTTCTAACGGCCCTTCATAAGCTCATCAAGCTCCCGTTGTTTCCTGTCCTTCAGTTTCTCGGATTTTTCTGCAGAACCTGCGCCTGCAGGGGTAACCGGCAGCAACAACATGTTCAAATTATCCTTTACGAACCGGCCGGACATGGATTCCAGGAAAATCCCGTCATGAATTTCACAAAAAGCTGGGAAAAATCCACTGGCATCGCCTTCCTTTTTGGCCTTGGCGGCGGCTTCACGGTCTGCATTGGTAACTTGATGGCTGTGGAGCAACGCAAGAATCATCACCAAAACACATGCGGCCTGCACCATTCCCGCAAGAATGCCAAGTGGATATTCAAGCCGCCCGAAAAAATCGCTCCCGGCAAGCTTGTCGCGCAATGCGTCCTTCAAAAGACCAAACACAACAAATACCGCCAGGGCGATAATAAGATAAGCCAGAACCCGGCTTCCACCCAGTCCCAACTGCAAATATTGGGTAAGGTATCCCGTTATATGTGGATAAGCGAAAGCAGCGCCGAATGCCATGGCGAGCCACTTGAACATGTCCAGCCATATTTGGGACATGCCACGTTTCCTGCCAGCAGTGAAACCAATTGCCAGCACAATAAACACCACAAAATCAAACCAATTGACTGGAATTTTATCGCTCATAAATCAATCATTTGTTTTTTGACGGAACGGCGTTTGTCCGGCTGTTACCACGCAAAAAATTGGGCAATCTAACTTTAATGACAGTTTTGGGAGGTGCGGTTTGAGGCTCAATCAAAATAATGCCCAGATGTTTCCGCGCTGCATCTGCAAGGTAAGACTCACGGGTAATCTGAAAATGCAATTTAACAAGTGATGGCAACTTGCCAGGTGGTTTTCCTGATTCTGCTGCATCCACATCCGCTTTTGTATAGCTCTGAACATTCATCACAGCCAAAAAAATTAACGCAACTGCGGCGTAACGTAACATGCCGGCAAACATTCCCAACAACCTTTCGGCCCGTCCAAACAAATCGCTGCTTACTATTTTCCCGCCCGTGCTGTTTTTAACCCAGCCAAATCCGGATACAATCAATGCCAGCAAACATAGGTAAACAAATACATACGCAAATTCCCTGGTAACACCCGCAAAATCAGTAAACCACAACCCCAGCGGCTTGTGAAGATAGCCGCAGATGGCAACGGCGGCCAGTGCTTCCAGCAGCCCCAATAACTCGAGCGACATGCCGCGCATCAAGCCACGCACCGCGCCGAATACCAGCCATGCCAGAAGCACCAGGTCAAACCAGTTCCCTGGTATCGCCTGGAAATTTAAATCAACCGGACCCATCACAAGTTTGCATGCAATCCTGCCTTGCCTGCATTATTTGCGCAATTCCAATTTCAACGATTCTGCATCAGCCAACGACGGATATCCTGCGCCTGTGGATGCTGAGGCTCGATTTCCAGCAATTTTAGATAGTGCTCCCTGGCAAGCTCGCGCCTTCCAAGTTGTTGGCCATACAAATTGGCCAGGAGAAACCTGACTTGAGTTGACTGCGGCTGCAAAACCACAGCCCGTTCCAACTGCTCTGCTGCGTCCACCGGATAACCGGCTTGAACCAGTGCCACGGCAAAGTTATAAATTGCATTTGTCGAATCCGGCTTTATTGCAAGCGCCTTCTCGTAAGCTTCCAGCGCGCGTGGTAAATCGCCGAATGAGAAGGCAGCCAAGCCAAGGTTATACCAAGCTTCGTAAAAGGCCGGGTCTAAACGGACGGCGGCCTCATAGTCAGATAGTGCCTCCGCAAGCCGATTATCTTGGTACGATTTAAAAGCCTTATCGAAAAAAGGCTGTGCCTTTGCCCGGTCCCCTGCCACGGGCTTTGCAGGCTTAAGATAAGCATAGCGTTTGAACTCTGAATGTTCCACTGAGGCGACTGGCGCAGAAGTCACAACAACCGGCTGGGCTGCCGTCGCTTGGGTTGCGCTCTGAACCATGTTTTTTGGCGGCTCAACACCCCTGTTGGTTGGCGTCGCGCTCATTGGCTGGGGAGGCTTTGCCATTACAACTTCTCCTGTTCTTGCCGGTTGCTGAACAGGTTGTTCCACAGCCGCAACCGGCTTGTTGGTTGCAGGTGAAACAGGCACATTCGTCATACCGGGAGACGGCTTGGGCATGGTAAGTTCACGCTCCAACTGCCGCACGACAGCGTCCACAGCCTCATAATTGGCCGGCCTCGGCTGAATGGCCAAATAGCTTCGGTAGTATTGCAGCGCATGAACTCGGTCATTCAAATAATAGTGATTCAAAATGGCCAGATTCAAAAGCGCCGGTCCATAGCGCGGCTCCAGTTGCACTGCCGCATAAAGCGTGGCGCTTCCATCCCTTAAATTCCGGCGCTGACACAGCACAACCCCCAAACCGTTCATTGCAGCCGGAGAGCGCGGCTCCAAAGCAAGCGCTCCTCTGAATGCTGCCTCGGCCAAATCCAGCCGCCGCGCCTTTAATTGAGCCACGCCAAGCATCAAATGCCCCTCGACAGATTTCGGCTGCAACATCAACATGCTGACAAATTGGTCAGCCGCTTCCACGGGCCTGCCCTTTTCCAAATACAAACAGCCCACGTTAAATCTTGCCGATGCAAGGTTTCGGTCCAATTCGATGGCACGCTTGTAAGCCTCAAACGCGCGATCCGGCAAACCGGCTTTATGATATGCAACTCCGAGGTGATTCCATGCCAGCGCGTTTTTGGGAAGCAAGGCCGTGGCGCGTTCCAATTTTTCTATCGCCTCGCCATACCGTCCGGCCCGCGACAGCTTCTCTCCATCCAACAAGGCGCGGGGCCCCGGCGGCGTGCATCCATTCAAAAGCAGCACGCTTCCAATACACAGCAGGAGAAAGTCCCTCTTCCCACCCGGTTTTTTGGTGGCCAGCATCAAGACCCGTGGTAGCATTCGCTCGCGACGGTGTCAAGGAATGCCGAAAGGCGCCGGTTTAACGCGGTTCAAGATGCACTGCCGCGCCTGAAGGCTTGGAAAGCCTTGGATACAACAAGGAACGAGGCCGTTTATTGGGATATTTCGGGAATGACAAGAATGGCACATAGAGTACAGAAACAAGAATCATCCCAGTTTGGGACTGGTTTTTCGACCTGGCGTTTTTTGCAACTTTTCCTGGTTGCATGGGCGTTGAAGGCCGGGCAGCCAGCACCGCCGCAATCCCCGCCTTCGATCACCCAGACGCCCAAGGCCGCTGCAAGGGTCATTATCGTGCAAAGTTCAAGGGCCATGGTATTTTTTCAGCCTCAGGCGCCTGTTTTGGAGGCCATGGTACAACGCGGCGTTGCCGCCCTCACCGGTAAAACAAATGCTGCGGCATGGCTCAGCTTGGTTGGCACCCAGGATGTGATTGGCATAAAAGTTTATAGCGCGCCCGGCTCGCATGGAGGCACGCGCCCCGCTGTCGCAGCAGCCGTTGCCCGATGTCTTTTGAACGCGGGAATCCCGCCTCGCCAAATCGTATTATGGGACAAAAAAATGTCAGATTTGAAGGCGGCTGGCTACGACGTCCTGGCTGCCGAACTTGGGATTCGCCTTATTTCAGCCCAGGAAGCCGGCTACGATGAAAATGTCTTTTATGAAAAAAATCTCATCGGAACGCCGCTGTATGGCGATTTGGAATTCGGCAGAAGCGGTCCTGACATCGGCCGCCGTTCATACTACTCAAAATTGGTAACACGAGAGCTGACCAAAATCATTAACATCGCCCCCTTGCTAAATCATAATGACGCGGGTGTTTCGGGTCTCCTTTACAGTCTGGCAATGGGCAGCGTGGACAACACCATGCGTTTCTCGAAAGAACGCCAGCTTTTATGGGAGGCTGTTGCCGAAATCTACAACCAGCGGGAGCTTGCCGACCATGTTGTACTGAACATCACCGATGCCCTCATCTGCCAATACGAAGGCCAGGGCAGGCTGCTGCTGCAGTACTCCGACATTTTGAATGAACTGCGTTTCAGTCGAGACCCGGTTGCGCTGGACACTCTGTCATTTGATGAACTGTTGCGACGCCGTGCCGCCCGTGGCTACCCGCCATTGAAATTTACTCCGAAAATTTGCGCCAACGCCACTGAACTTGAACTGGGCGTGAGTGACTTGAAACAAATAAATGTGGAAACAATTTACGAACCCGGCCCACAAATTCGCTGATGCCTTGCCGGATTACCCTGCATCGAGTTGCTGCCTGTTTCCCTGATTAAAGCTCCTGTATTCGGATATTGCGGAAATCAAAGCGCCGGTCCTCGGCCTGGATGCCGATATAACCCTTGTCCCTGTCCAAAATATCGGTTTCCCATGCCGCTTCGCCATTCATGAACAGTTTGGCGGTCTTGCCGCGCACTTCCAGCCGCATTTTAACCCACTTATTTAATGGCACACGCGGGGATTCAGACGGCACCTTGGTGGAATATCCCCGCACAAGCGCGCCCAAAGCAACGTCCTTCAAGTTGACCTGCCATCCATCTTTTGGCCAGGGCTTTCCTTCCAACGGGCACCGGATGAAGATGCCGCTGTCATATCGTTCATCCAATGGCCGAAATTCAAGCTCCAGAACAAAATCTTTGTATTCCTTCTCAGTTCGCAACCAGCCCATGCCTTTAACCAACCGCAGGTTGCCATCCACAACTTCAAATGTCACATCATGAACCGCAACCCAGCCCGAAAGGTCCTTCCCATTAAAAAGCGAAACCCACTTCTCCTCGGTGGGTGCCGCAAACAATCCAAAGGCAAACAGACCCGCTGCTGTCGCAAAAACGTACCCTGCCATCCGCCAAAATATGGTTTTCATTTGCCAGTTTTTTGCCTCTCCACCCGCCATCTGTCAAGCACGGGAATTTTTTGCGGCTGCCTGACGGTTAAAATCTTTGACGGCCTCAGCCATTGCACGGATGTTTTCAGGTGGTGTCCCGGTGGTTGTTGCACCGCCGAATGACAAAATAACCGGAAAACCTTCTGCAGATTTCAAAACTTCAATTGCTGCCGCATATACTTTTTCGGGTGTCCCTCTTACACCCAAATCCAGCGGCGGCACATTACCCATCAAAGTCATCCGGCCTTGCAGCTTTTGGCAGGCCTCACCCATGGACGGCTGAACGCCCCAGTTCAAAACGTCAAATCCAGTCTCCGGCAGCAGTTCCAGGCAGGCTGCCACACTTGCATCATTGTGCAATACCTTCACCCAATCCTTGGGAAAAGCATCACAAATCCTTTTCAAATAGGGATGTGCAAATTCAAGATAATGTCTGCGCCCCAAAAACCCCGCCAAATCGTCCAGGATTAAAATTCCCTCCACTGAATCGCCTACCACCTCGATCTGCGCCTGCAGCCAGCCAATCGCAAGGCGCGTGGTCAAGTCCAACAGCCGGTGTGTCCGTTCAGGCTCATCCGCCACATCGAGCATCAGCTCGGTAACCCCTCGAAAGAATGAGGCAATGGTCAGCGGACCGCGCGCGGCAACCACCGGCACCGTCAGACCCTCTGCGCGTATTCGTGGAATAAGTTTTTGATACCGGTAGAGGCACAATGCCATGAAACCATCCAGTTGCGGATTCGGCGGCGTCAATTTTTCCAGCTCATCCATTGGAAAAGGCAGCGGCTCAACATCCGGCACGCGGTTTTTGTAAAATCGCAGTCTGGAACCCAATGCGGAAGGTTCCGCGCCCATTCCGGCTTCGGACCACCACGATGGGAACCAAATCACATCAGGAAAATCGCGTATAACCTTCAGGTTTGCCTGAAACCATGTCTCGACATCGAAAAAGTAATCCCAAAATCCGGCCCCGTAGTAGCCCGGTATCCATGGGCAATCCACTATCAAGGCAAGTGGAATTTCTCCATTGTGTCCCTGCCGCTTGGCAGCGCGCTTGAATAAATGCCATTGTTCGGGTCGCATACTTCTTCGCCGTCATTGATAAGCATTTGGCCGGTGGAGTCAACCAGCGAAAAGTAAAAATGCGCCCGCCCCACGGTTTCATTAATCGAAAGCGTTGACCTCCTCTTCCTTGACAATCGGGTAAACCGAGCGCAACGCGCGATCACCAACTGCCTGAACAGATGCGCAGTACTTGGCGGCGCCGCGTTGCATCACGCCAAAGGTTTCAACCAGCGTGCGGAACCACTCAGGAAAACGGTCCGTGAATTTCAACTCCAGAATTACGTAAGGTATGAAGCTGTACTTGGGATTTTGCATTTCCGTTTTGATGGCGAAATGGAAATTAGGCTCTGCCCGCACTTCGCGATCAAGGGTCAGCCGCACCGTCCCCTCATTGTTGGCGTATGCCTCCCGGTAATAGGCAATATGCACCTTGGGAGTCGCCCGTATTTCACTCATCAAATGACAAAAACGCTGAAGAGCAATCAGACCCTTTGGATTTTTCGGGTTGTATGACACGAGGTGCTCCGGCCCGGGCAGATAGCCGCGCAACAAGTCTTCAACCGCATCCTGACGCACCGCGCCGCGTTGTTTGGCTATGCAATTGTCATACCTGCGTTTGATTTCGAAAAAAACAGGCGATGAAGGATCAGTGCTGTAATAACGCAGCCTCAGTTTGAAACGGTTCCGATTGCCGTTGATTACATCCCAGTACAGCCGTAAATCATCTGAATCAAGGTAAAGGCTGTGAACTGCATAAGACAAATTTGGCTGGCCGGCGCTGTATTCGTCCAAATCAAGATACCCATGCACAAAATCACGTATGCGCAAAGCAGTATCATTATGAATAATGTACTTCAGCTCAAACCGCTGAGCCTGCATTCGGTCCGGCGCCATAACTTTTGCGTCTTACACGTTCCAGTTTCAAAGGCTTGTTCAAGCCTTGCGCCAATTTGCCAGAAAAAATTACAGCCCGCCAGTAAATAATCACGGTTTTGCCGGATTTTTGCCTTCTGCCAGCGAAGTGTATTTTTCCACGGCATCCTGCCGGCCCAATCGCGTTGCAACATCAGCCAGGCGCCGGTAGATATTTTGCATCGCCGGATATGCAGGGCACTCAGTGACAAACCTTTCAAGCAAATCAAAACGCTTTTGATCACGTCCCAATGCTTCCAGCCTCTCATCCCATATAAGCATCAGCCGCTCACGCTGTCTGGGGGTGCATCCGCGTTTCAAGGCTTCCTCGATCGTATAAAGCGCATCAGAATACTTTTTGGCTGCCCAGTACAAGTCGGCAAGCTTCTCTGTAAGAACAGCGCTGCGCCTCGTTTCAGGGAGTCCTTCCAAATAGGAAATCCATTCGGCTGCCGGCCGTCCGCGCGCGAGATTGATGTTGACCAGCTTCAAGTGCGACCACTCAATGAGCCGGTTTTGTTTTAGCTCCAAGTCACGATGCCGCTGTTCCGGAGGCATTGCAGCCGGTCTGTAAAGAGGGTCGCCTATAACAGTTGTCTGCCACGAAAGCCCCTTCTGAGCAGCCCATGCCGCCTCCCCAAAGGTAAATCCGCGGTCCAGCAACAATCCGATAAATCTTGCCACGTCAGGCGTGCCCTCCAAATACGGTTCATTTACGCAACCCAGTGTTGCCGTTACGCCTGCCGCAAGCAACGGCCCTGCCCAATGCCTGTTGGTGCTGCGCAATGTGGCCGCGCTGAAAGAATGCAGATGATACGCAATTGCCCCTGGCCGGAAATCAACCGGGCTTCGCGCAAATGGCCCGCATACATTTTCAGAATACCATCCGGCATAAACCGCAATATCGCTCATGGGAAATGAAATTGGGAAGGTAGCCTCATTAGTGTCCGTCGTTGTCTCGAAACCCAATTGACCGCATATAAAAGCAGCGCCTCCAATCCAAATATCTCCCAGGATATAACCGCGATTGGTCGTCCCGCGCATGTCAAAATAGGCGCGTCCCCAAAGGCCGTTGGCTTCAGCCTCAAGCGCCCTGTCCACCAGTCCTTTGGCAATTTCGGGTGAAGGCCCGTCCAATCGCCCAACAAGAAGCAAGCCATTCGTCGGGCTGAATGAAAGTTGATTGGTGTTCCCATACAGATGATTCGTTATGACGCCAACAGCGGGATAACCAGCCCATGCCAGCGGCAAACACGCCAGCTCGGAATCCACTGCCGCTTCATTGCGTCTGAGTTCCGGCTGCACCTGTTTTGAAGCTTCCTCTTCCTTCAGCGACGGGTCAGCGGCGATCTTCAACGGCACCCCATAGCAAAGCACTGCGTAACGTATGCGCGCCTTTTTGGGAAGTTTTCCCTGGCCTGCTTCAGCCGGATATTCCCACCCGCCGTTTGCCATCATCCAATTGAGCAACGGCTTTTCCAGGCGCTCACGATATTCGGCGCGGCTGATAATCTCATCTTTTGGAAGTTCCAATCCAAGCAGGGATGAGGCCGGTATTTGACGTGCCTTAACATAATGCTCAGCCACAGCCCTGGATTCGGGCAACGAAAGGTTATAAACCACCACCACTGTCTCGCCGACTGTGGCTGCAGACAAACCAAACGCCGCCATCACTGACACCGCTGCTATGAGCCGTCGAATCATCGTTAGGCAAGCTTAACCAATTCAGCCACCCAAACCAATCATTAATCACGGCAACTCTACCCGCAATCCGTCATAGGCAAGCAAAATGTCCCGTGGCAGTTCGGCCTGGGCGCAATCATGGTCATAATCATGGTTCAAATGTGTCAGGTAGGTTTTGCCTGCCATTATACGCTGTGCAGCCCGAATAGCCTGGTCGAGACACATGTGGGTCCAATGCGGTCGTTGCCTCAGGGCATCAAGCACTGCAACATCAACCCCTTGAATCAGCTTTACCACCGGTTTTGGAACAGCCTTGCAATCGCTTAGATATGCCAGCCGCTTCCTGCCATTTTGCAGAAACAAAAATCCATTCGTATCAGTATGTCCATGCGGCAGTTCAAATGGAATGATCTCCAGGTCTCCCAGTACAAATGGCCCGTCGAAAACGTGCGGCTCAGGTATAAAATAGCCTTTGGGATGCGGCCCGGGACGAAAGGCAAAGTTAAATACACGCATCAAATCGTCCATGGTCTTGCGGTTGGCATAAATTGGGAGCGGCTTTCCGCCGCGCAACTCACAAACACGCCGGCAGTCGTCCAGTCCCATGATGTGGTCAGTATGCGAATGCGTAAACAGAATAGCGTCCAGATATCCAAGCCCGTTTCGCAGCATTTGCAGGCGGAATTCCGGCGTGGTATCCACCACAAGCTTTACTGCGCCTGTTTCAACATAAATTGAAGAGCGTAACCGGTGGTTTTTGGGATTGGCCAAAAATTCATCACTGTATTTATGGCCAATTACCGGCACGCCCACTGATGTTCCGGTGCCCAAAAAGATAAACGAAAACGCCATGCGCCCCAAATTTTAACGGAACTTGGGGCGGCGTGCAAAATCAAACAGACCGGCTGGCGCTGTTGCAGTTTAACATCGCCAACTCAGGAATTGCGCTTGAATTCGACCTTGAATGTGCCGTCTTCAAGGCGCGTGGTAGTGTGGCTGAATCCTTGTTTTGACAGTTTGGCGTAAAGTGGCGCCGGTTCAAACGGCACAAGCAAAATAAACGACTGGCCAGGAATGGTTTTCTCAACGGCTTCGTCAATCACCTGACATGGGGTTTCGCCTTTTGCAAATATGGGGCGGGTGTCAACAACAATTGGTTCGGCGAATGTCACCGGAGCCGTGTGGCTGCAACCGCGACCATGAGAAGATGACGGAACGAATCCAGGGTCCGAAAACTGCCCCTTGCTTATCCGCACACGCCAAACTTCAGGCCCGCTCTCAAGGTATTCCCATTTGAAAGCACCGGAATGCTCGCAGGCAAATTGATAATAGAGCGGAACCGGGTCATGATCGTTTATCAAAATCATGGCTCCGCCCTCTGGCAATTGATTCCAAACTCCAAATATTGTCGGATGCTTTTCGCGTGGCGCCAGCGGGCGCACATCAACAACCGTTTCTGTCGTCGTTTGACTCATACAGCGGTCAATTTAGCCCAATTTGCAAGCGCGGCCTTGATTTAAATCAACATCGGCTTTACTTGTCGCAGACGCTGGATTTAAAAAAGCTTGCCTTTTACCTTCGGTTTCCATATTAGTTGCCTCGCAATCCCAATTTGGACGGGGTGTTAAGAGGCTCAGGCGCTATTAACGCATGCCCCGCTAAACAGTGATGAATAAACTACCCAAAGCGATGCATGGAAGTTTGTGGATGCGGACCGTCGTCGTCGGCGTGCTGCTCTCTGTGTTGGGGGCGGTCATCTGGGCGTACAAGCGAGATTTCGGAAACGCCCGTCCTGAACAATCCCAGGACAGGCCTGCCGTCGGCGCACTACTTCCCACTGTAGAAGCCGGCCCGGCGGACGTTTTCGAGGATGTCACAGCAAAGGCAAAGATCAATTTTGTTCATCAATTCTGCGATGTAAAAATAGCCAACATAATCGAGTCCAACGGCGCCGGCGGTGCATGGCTCGATTATGACGGCGATGGCTTGATGGACCTTTTTCTGGTCAATTCAGGCCCGCTTCCAGGAGTCACGCATGAAGAACCCGGCACGTCGCGGTGGCCCAACCGTCTTTACAGAAATCGCGGGGACGGCACATTTGAAGATGTCACCCAAAAAGCCGGCGTGGCTGGTTACGGATACGGTACCGCGGCAGTGGCAGCGGACTACGACAACGACGGACACACAGACCTGTACGTAGTTTGCGTTGGGCGCAGCATCCTTTATCATAATCGCGGCAACGGCACTTTTGAAGATGTCACTGACAAGGCCGGTGTTGCCAACCTCAAGGGCACTGGCATCGGAGCGGTATTTCTTGATGTGGACAATGATGGTTTGCTCGATTTGTTCGTGGCCAATTACCTTACATTCGATCCGAACTACAAACTCTACTTCAACCCGGATGCATATCCCGGACCGTTGTCTTACAAGCCTGAGTTCAACGTGCTGTACCGGAACATGGGCAACGGGGTGTTCAAAGACATCAGCGAAACCGCTGGGATACGAATTCCTGGGCATCGGGCGATGTCAGTGGCTGTCCTCGATTACAATCAAGACGGGGCACCGGACCTCTATCTATCAAATGACGGCACGCCCAATCTCCTGCTAGTCAACGACGGGAAAGGCCATTTCAAGGACGTGGCCATGTCCGCGGGAGTCGCATTTAATGCGATGGGCGAAGCCGCCGGTTCCATGGCCGCCACAGTCGGCGATTGTAACATGGATGGGTATGATGACATGCTAATTACCCGCCTCGGTTACGGCTCGCTCTACATGGGCGGCCCCAAAGGCGTTTTTGAAGACCGCATGATGGCCTCCGGTCTTGGCGCGCTCACCGCACAATATGTCGGTTGGGGCGGCAATTTCGTTGACTTCGACAATGATGGCGACTTGGACATCATCATTGCAAATGGTGACGCACATTATCTCGTGGGCTGGCCGAGCCTGCTGCTGGAAAATCGCGGCGATGGCGTATTCTCTGACGCCGCCGAAAAGGGTGGCGCTTTTTTCAAAACCAAAATCCGCGGGCGCGGCTCCGCCGTGGCTGATTATGACAACGACGGACGACTGGACATTATAATCACCACTATTGGAGACAGGCCCATTCTGCTGCACAACCGCGGCTCCTTCAGTAATCACTGGCTGAAGCTTGACTTGCAAGGCACCAAAAGCAATCGGGATGGCTTTGGCGCGTTGGTCAAGGTTTACGCTGGCGGCAAGACTTTCTGTGCCACAGCCAGATGCGAATTCGGCTTCCTGATGATGAGCGACCGGCGCCTCCATTTCGGGCTGGGCAATGTTACGATGGTTGATGCCATCGAAATCCGCTGGCCGAGCGGACAGCATCAACGACTTACCAACGTCAAGGCTGATCAGATTCTGAAAATAATAGAGCCAGCAACCCGTTTATGAGTCTCTCCAGAACTTTGCAAATACATTGTGGTTGTTGGCCAAAACGGCTGAAATCCTACGTTTTTGCCTTCGTCTGCCTCGCCGCCATGCTTGGGATTACAAGTTGTCGCCAGCCGCCTCCGCCTGAAGGAGCATTAGTGGTGACTCAAACTCCGGTTTTCCAGAGTCGCACCAAAGGCACGCCCGATGAATTGGACAAACTTTACCCCCAGGGCAGCAGGATTATCCTTATCGCTCCTCCATATCGCGCAGACGAAGCCATTGTGCTTTCAGACGGCCTGCAGGCTGCTGGCGCGCCCGTGGTTTCATGGGATGGACGCAAAGTGTATTTCACTGGCAAAACCCTCAATGCAAAAGAATGGCAAATATATGAAGCAAATCTCAAAGGAGGACGCCCCCGCCCGGTAACCTCCATGCCCGGTGGCGCAATGCAGCCGGCGATATTGGGGGATGGTCGCCTGATTTTTTCTTCGCCGGTGCCTTCCACAAAAACCAACTTCCAGTCCAAAGTCCCACAATTATTCGTACAAACCCCTGGCAAAAAGCCCGAACAAATAACCTTTGGTTCAATGGGAGCCACCGATCCAACTGTGTTGCCTGATGGACGAATCCTGTTTGTCGGTTTGCGCGCATCTGGAGAGGGTGTTGGATTATACACAGTAAATAACGACGGCACTGAAATAACCGCCTTTGCATGTTTACACGATCAGCCGCAGCGTCTCTTGCGCCCAAGGTGTCTGGATGCGCGCCACGTCGGATTCATCTCTGCAACAGTAGCCGGACAGCCGGAGCGTGTCCTTATGAGCCGCCCGTTCCTCTCCCGCGCCAAACTCTGGCCGGAACTGATTAACATTCGTTGTCGCTCAGTCGAACCTGATACGGGAGGTGGCATTTTGGCGAGCATTACAATGAAAACATCCAACCCGGCCTCCGACCTCAAAACTTACGCTATTTACCATCTCGACAGCCAGACTGCATCATTGCCACGTTATCCATTTTTCGACGACCCGCTCTGGCACGATGTTGAGGCAGTCCAGCTTGCGCCCCGCCCAACTCCAAAAGGCCACATGTCCACGGTTACTCCGGAAAAAAACAGCGGCCTAATTCTCTGTTTGGATGCCAATCGTACAGACGACACACAACAAAGCACACCGGCTCGCAGCATCCGCATTCAGACCACTCCTGTGCCCGGCAAGAATGGCAAACCTGTCGAAATCCGACTGGAGGAAGATGGTTCGTTCTTCATAAAGGTTCCTGCCAATCAGCCGCTAAATTTCGAAGCTTTGGATGAAAATGGACAGGTTCTGAGAAGATGCCCGTCCATCACCTGGGTGCGACCCGGAGAAAATCGGGGGTGCATCGGCTGTCATGAACCGCATAATCGAATACCACGAAACCATCGAGCACTTGCTTTGGAGAATCCGCCTGTCGAAATACCGGATGCAACAACGCCGCCGAAACCATTGGCCATGGATGAAAGATGAGGCTGAAATTTCCAAGACGCTTAATCTCAATCATTTCGATTTTACTCTCAGGCGTGTTGCTCGCAGAGGCAGGACGCCGTCTGGCAGTGTGGCACGTAAACCATCAGACCGGCAGAAATGATCTTCAGTTTGTATCCTGCCACCACTGCCATTTTGTCCGCAAAGAGTGGTTGCCCTGGACTCGAAAGAAAACCCCACACGCTTCGCCTGCTGATATTGTTGCAAGCCTGGATAGCCGCCACATTTACGTCGCCATGCATGAAATGGACGAAGTTTGGGAAATTGATTTAAGCTCCCGACAGGTCAAAAGAAAAACGAGCGTCCCTGGACGCCCGACAGCTCTTGCACTCGATTCAACCAATCGTTTCTTATATGTCGCCTGCCGAGGCACCGATCGGGTGACAGCCATTTCCCTGGATACTTTCAAACTTGGAGAATGGGCAGAAGTGGGTGTTGAACCTGTCGCGTTGGCGGCATGTCAGACGCCATCGGGGCCACGCTTGATCGTTGCCAATCAAGGTTCGGATGACATATCGGTTTTATCACTAAATCCGTTGCGTGAAATCTGCCGTCCCATTGCCGGCAGACAACCAAGCGCCGTCGTGTGTGCTCCAGATGGCAGCCAGGCATGGATTGCAAACCGGCTTGCCATACCAACAAAGCCAATCGGATACGATCGCATGATGCAAGTGCATTCATGCGAAATCACCGTCCTTGAGCCGGCTCAAGGACGCATCTTGCGCCGAACACAGTTGCAATCAGCCCACCTTTCCGAGGGAGCGGCGTATTACCCGGAAAACCAATGGGCTTTGGTGCCATTTGTAAAAGTTCAAAATCTTGTTCCAATAACTCAGGTGGCCCAAGGCTGGCTCATGTCCAGCGGTCTGGCGGTTGAAACTGCCGCCGGCTCTGTGATTCAAATCCCATTGGATGAAGCAAACAACTATTATGCTGACCCATCTGGAATAGCTGTGGATGCTGTTAATCACCGCGCTTTTATTGTATCGGGCGGCAGTGATGCAATTACCGTTGTTGACCTGGATAAATTATCCAAATGGCTCGAACAGGCCAGTGAACAACAGCGCGAGCAAGCAATAGAAGCCCTCTCTTTGTCCGGCGAGTATGTCACCTGCAGAATCCCCACTGCTCGCAATCCAAAACGACTGGCCCTTACGCCGGACAATTCACTTTTGCTTGTTGCTGAACGCCTGAATGACACAATCTTGATAATTGATACCCGCTCCTGCCAGCCACTCGGTCGCATTGTGCTGGGTGACGGCGGCCTCAACGATCCCATTCGCCGAGGCGAGCGCGTTTTTACAGATGCCCGCTACACATTTCAAAACCAGTTCTCGTGCCGCTCCTGCCATCCCGATGGTCATGTTGACGGGCTTAGCTATGATTTCGACAGTGATGGCATCGGGGACAATTTGGTGGACAATAGAAGCCTGCTTGGCGTTGCTTTTTCAGGCCCATTCAAATGGACCGGCAAAAATCCCTCGCTCGAAGTCCAGTGCGGCCCGCGATTTGCAAAGGTGCTGATGCGCACTGACCCAATTCCGCCGTCGCAGTTGAAGGATTTGACCTCTTACTTGAAATCGCTTTCCCCGGCCAGGGTTGTGGCCCAAAAAGGCCCGCTAACACCCGCCCAGGAACGCGGACGCCAGATATTTTTTGCCACTCATACGCCCGATGGCACACCCATCCCGCTTTACAACCGATGTTCCACTTGTCATCGCCCGCCATTGTACTCCAACCGCTTGATGGCAAACGTCGGATCACGGGGCCCGCGCGATTCCACTGATTATTTTGACACACCGCACCTGCTTGGCATAGGGGCATCGGCTCCCTACCTCCACGATGGACGCGCTGCAACACTCGAAGAGCTTTGGACCGTTTACAATACCAATGATGTTCACGGCGTGAGCAGTTACATGAACAAAATCCAATTAAACGACTTGATTGAATTTCTCAAGACGTTGTAGTTAATTATATCAGTAAGCCTATGAAAACAAAGCTATTCGTTGCCTTGATTGCATGTTGCATACCATGGCTTTCGCCGAAAGCCACGGCTGCGAGCGCCCCCGCTCCATCGCCGCACAATCCATCAAGGCCGAAGCTGCCGTTTCCTATCATTGAACGATTTGAAAATTTCGGCATTGCCGATGGCATGCCATCCCACAAAATACACTGTGTGCTTGTCACCCATGACGGCACGCTGCTGGTCGGAACTGCAAAAGGATTGCTGATTCGTGAAAACGGCAAGTTCAGGAAATTGGGAACAGAACACGGCCTAAGTCACCAAATCGTCCTCTGCCTCGCTGAAGACCATCGCAACGGCGATATTTGGATAGGAACTATGCGCGGCCTCAACCGCTACAGCGCAGGTCGAATCAATTCCTATTTTCAAACCACTTCCGGCCTCCCAAACAATATCATTTATGGGGTCGCTCTGTTCGGTGACACCTTGTGGGTTGCAACCGCAGCCGGGTGCGGGGTTTTGGACCTCAAAACCGGCAGTTGGAAAATTTATGATCACACCAATTCACAGATGCATGAACCTTGGGTATATTCTGTGGCTGCCGCCAACGATCGGATATTTGTTGGCGTCTGGGGCAGCGGCATACTCGAATACGAGCCCTTGCGCGGAGTTTTCAAAGAATACCGCGATCCGGATGGTGACTTTCATTTTGATCTTGTTCCCGATGATGGGCCGGTAAACGACATTACCTCATGGCTTTCATGGAGCGACGGTCTGTTGTGGCAGGCCACATATTTCGGGATGTCACGTTATGACGGTTTGCGTTGGCGCACATGGCAGGAAAAAATCACCGCTCCCATCCAATTTCGTCCAATTCATCCATGCACGCGGTCGTGTTGCATGGGTGGGAACCGACAACGGCCTTGCAGTCACTGACGGCGACAGTTGGGCCGTCTATGCGCGCAGCGAAAGTGGCGATGGCAACCTCGAAATAACGTATCCCGACAAAACAGTGGAGAAAATCAAAATGCCAACCGCCCTTCCAAATAATTTCGTTTTGGGTATCTGGGCTGATGACCGTGAAGCGTGGTTTGCAACTTCTGACGGTTTGGGACACGGCATTTTTGCAGCCACATCTCATGCTCAAACAAAGCGTCAAGCTGAAACCGGCTCACACAAATCCAGCGCGCATGACACCCAAAACCACGTAAAAAGCGACGACGTAAATCAAAAGAAGCCAACACCGCCGAACCACGCCGCTGTCAACAACGCTCATCCAGCAGGCAATTTCTGATTATGAAAACTTCACGTTTAATTCTGCTTGCAGTTCTAGCCTCTCTAACCGCACAAGCGGCTTACCTGGACAAGGAAGAGCATTTCACCAACCGGACTGTTGAGCCGGTTTTGCCGCCCTTTTCCACAGCCAGAATGTTCACGCCACAACCGACTCCTCAGCCTGGCTTTTATCCATATTATGGAAATGCTCCCGTTGAATTGCTGCCTTTTCGCAATGTCAAGGAGCCTCAATTCAAATACTGGACTACACGCCTGCCGTTTCGTGGTCCCGGACGTGATTTTCCCGACCCGCCTGACTTGAAATCACTCAAAGTCGGCCTTCTAAACCCGGCTCCACAAAGCCCGGAAAGCCGGCGGGGCGAGATGAACCGGCGCGGCATTTTGCTGGCATTCGAAGAGGCCAACGCCCGGCGACAGCAGGGCGAGCTGCCATTTGAACTTATTGAAAAGTATGATTCTCCACAATGGGGCAGCGCGGCAAATATAACCGTGGAGCTGTACGATGAAGGCGCGCTGGCCATAATGGGTACCATTGACGGGGACGCCACTCACGTGGCCCTCCGCGCCGCGCTTAAATTGGAAATTTTCATCGTAAACGTTTCCGACCCGGACCCAAGCCTGACTGAAACCCAGATTCCATGGCTTATCCGCGTTTTTCCGGACGACCGCCAGCAGGCGTACAAGCTTGCGCCGCTGGTAGTCCATGAGCGCGGCTGCAAACGAATTGTTGTCCTGCGTGTTAACAACCGTCCTGGTCGTGTTGGCATCAAACCATTCATGGATGCTGTCCGCAGGCTTGGCTGTCCGGTTTTGCAGGAGTTGCGCTACAAGGAGGGCGATCGCCAGTTCGACAAACAAGTTGCTGTGATTAAGCAAGCCGACCCCGACGCAGTTGTTTTCTGGGGTAATCCGGAGGAAATAGGACCAGCGGCCGCTCAAATTCGTGCTGCCGGAGTCAAGGCTCAATTCTTTGGCAATGACCGCTTGCTGGATGAAGTCTTTACAAAAGCAGCCGGCCACGCCGCCGAAGGCATAACCGTTGCATATTTCTTTGATACAAACAAAACCGACTCGGCCTGGACGGATTTTGTAAAACGATTTGAAAAGCGTTTTCAAATGAGGCCAGACATCTTTGCAGCCTACGGTTATGATGGCGCGCGCATCTTGATCGACGCAATACGCAAAGCCGGACCAAACCGCTTCCGCATCCGCGACGTTTTGGCCAACTTGGATGAATTCAATGGCGTCACCGGACACATCCGCTTCGACGGCCGCTGGGACAACATTTCTCCAATGACCACTGCTACTTTCCGCAACGGGCGCTGGCATTTTGAGCCAACTGCGACCACGCCGGTTAAAATCAGCCAGAAATAATCCCACCTGACTCATGGAAATTCCAATCCATTACTGCCCGTTAATCATACTGAAAGTCAAATCCACGTTGTTTACCAATGGGCATGGCCTGTTTTGCAAAAGCTTTGAACTTTGAAACCTTTGCATCCAATTGTTTTGCCCGTTACGTTGGCCACCTTTTGTGCCATTTTGCATCCAGCAATTGGGAAAGACTCCAAAACCAGCAACGATGCAGACGACAGTAGTGCCATTGGCCTCATTTTGCCTGCTCAAGAAAGCCTTGCCGCCAGTATTCGCAACGGGACTCAACTGGGATTGGAACGCGCCGGAGGAAAAAACCGTCTGGTTTTGGGCGGAAGTCCGGGACAATGGGGAACCGACGGCAACGAAGCGGTGCGCCTTATCATGGAAGGCGGCGTCCACGGCCTGATAGCGCCGCCCGATGGCGCCGCAACACATCTTTTGCTACAGGTTGCCGGACGCACTGGTGTCCCTGTGGTAATGCTATGTCCTGATGCCTCAGTAACTCAAACCGGCATTCGTAAGGCCGCACGCGTTGGACCTTCAACCGTTGAGGAGGCAAAAACCATGCTCAACTGGGCAAAAAGTAATCCAGCAAAACCAATTGATGGATTCGCAGCCATTGTTCCGGAAGGCAGGGCTGGCAATAAAGTGGCCGATGACCTTCAGACAGCCGCCAAAAGCCTGAATCTGAAATGGATGAAGATTGTGCAAGTGGAAAAAACATCCTCCAACCAGTGGACCCTTCCAAAAGGATTCCCGATAAACCGCGCCAACCTGATTTGCCTCTGGTTGGAACCCATCCCGGCGGCGCAAATGGCGATTGCATTGCGTTCAAAAGGCTATCACGGCATTCTGGCAGGCCATTCCCGTCTGTTCCCGTCTGCTTTCCAAGATCACGCCGGCGAAGCAGCGAATGATTTCTTCATCATAACAATCCCGCGCTCAAAGGACGGGGCAGCCGTCTGGGAAAACTTTGCCGTGGAATACCAAAAACGCTTTGCAAAAAAGCCCGACATCATGGCCGCCATGGCTTACGACGCCGCAACCCTGCTGGCGCGGCTTTTGGAAGTCGAACAACAAACGCATAAGCGCCTGCTTTTCTCCGAACTACCGCCTGTTGAAGGCGCAACTGGTTTGATGCGATTTGATGAGTATGGGAACCAGCAAATTCCACTGGCCGTGGGCACCTTGCGAAATGGCCGGCTGATCATCCAGCCTCGATGAGGTTGATTTGCTTTAGGATTTGATTGCCTGCCGATTTGCAATTAAATTTGTCGCGTGCTGAGCAAATTGATCACCCAGCTTTCGGCCAGAAAAAATTTGTCAGGCGAGGAAATAAGCAGCGCCATAATCGAGCTGACCTCCGACACCGTGCCGCCACAAACAAAGGCAGCTTTCCTGTCAGCGTTGGCACAAAAGGGGGAAACGCCCGATGAAATCGCCGCGTTTGCAGCCGAGTTGCGCAAACTGGCCATACAACCGCCCATTGACGCTGAACTGCGCGCACAGGACATTTTGGATGTCGTCGGCACCGGCGGCGACCGCCTTGGAACATTTAACATTTCCACCGCAGCCGCTCTCATTGCGGCTGCATCCGGCGTCAAGGTTGCAAAGCACGGAAACCGCGCCGTCACTTCACTGGCCGGCAGCGCCGACGTTCTTGAAGCACTAGGCATTCCAACAGAACTGCCGCCAGCCGAGGCTGTCGAATCACTGCGCCGCCACAATTTTGCATTTTTTTTCGCTCCGCTCTATCATCCTGCTTTCAAAAGCATTGCTCCGGCCCGCAAGTTGTGCGCCGATCGCGGCCAGCGCACTGTGTTCAATTTCCTCGGCCCATTGTTGAATCCGGCGAATGTCTCTGTCCAGTTGCTGGGCGTATCGCGCCCCGGCCTCTGCGCTCCGCTGGCGCGTGTGCTGCAAAACCTCGGTTTGCGACGTGCCATGGTGGTCTGCGGAGAAGTCCCGCAATTATCTCCGCCCGAAGGGAGCACTACACTGACAGTATGCATGGATGAATTATCCACACTTGGTGAAAATGTAGTGGCGGAATTTTACCAATCACAGGCGCTCTCAATAAACCGGTGGATGCCATCCGGTTTCCCGATTCAACCAGTTAAGCCGGAGGACCTGGTGGGTGGCGACAAACATGTAAACGCCGAGATCATTCGACGTCTGTTTCGCGGAGAAGACCGGGGGCCGAAACGCGACGCCTTGCTGCTCAACGCAGGCGCGGCGCTCTGGGTTGCAGGCAAAGCATCCAACATAACCGATGGTTGGAATATGGCGGCACGAATAATAGACGATGGCGCGGCAGATGCCAAATTGCGGGAACTGGCCAGGGCGGCCTAGCCGGACGAACTCACTCCTCCGTCCACTCGGCGTGCTCCGAGCTTACAACACAGTCGCGCTCATCAAACAAATTAAAATAGTAAAATCGCGCCCCAGCCGGAAGTGTCGCAGTAACACGGCCTTTTTCCAGTTTTGCAGGAATTGACTCCCACTTGCGGTCCTGCCACCGCCCTGTATCCCGGGTGAAGTTTAATTCGGCACGCACAATGCCTGCGGTGCTCTCATAAGTAGCCCACGCCGAATTATCGGCGCGACCTTGCCCAGTTATTTTTGGCAAAGGCGTTCCACCCCGTACCACGCTGTCTGCAAATACGTGAATTTCCTTTGGCTTTTCTCCAGGCCCGTTGTGCCCATGCGGCATTCGCAACCTGATGCACAATGTGCGCCGGCCTTTGGGCAAACGATAAGATTTCTGCAAGGCATTCAGAGTGTATGCAAAATCATTGCTGCCAGTAACCCAGAGCATCGGCATGGCCGCGTCCGGCAAATAAACGGACGGGTCCCACCATCGCATCCAGCGCGCCCCACGCTCGGCTCCAAGGTTTTTAACACTGCCGGCAAAGCCGTGTTCATCAGTAAACCCGCATCCATAAACTGGCACTGCAAACTTGAATCTCGAGTCAACGCCGGCCACAATGCACACAAGGTAGCCACCCAATGATATGCCAGTGACGCCAATCCGTTCCGGGTCAACTTCTGGAAGCGACCTTAGCAAGGAATTAGCCAGGATGACATCCGCAACGGCGTGATACGCCCACTGGTCTTCGCGCGGCCAATCTATCTGGTCCCAACCACCCCAGCCCGGTGGCCCGCCCCATTCGTGGCGTTGCCATTTCCCATAAGAACCGACCGGCACGCAACCGCATGTGTCCATCGCTATTGCTGCATAGCCGCGGCTTGTCCACAGCTTTACCCATTCGGCAAAGGCGGTTCCGCCACCACCATGAACCAGAACAATCCCCGGTACTTTTTGGCCAACGCCAACTTTCGGCAAACCTATCCACGCAAACACCCGCGTTGCACTGCCCTTGTATTTTAATCCCTCAAAAAACACAGGCCGCACACCATCAGCCGCAGGCAAATCAGACGGGTAAATGGCCGGTGAATTGCTCAACAGCGCCATGTTCCACATCGGCTCCGCCGAAAAAACGGGCATCAACGCCAAAGCTGATAAACAACCGAAAACAACAAGCGATCTCGCTGAAAACATGTCCGGGATTCTACCAAAACGAAGCCGGCAGGCAATAAACAGTCGCAAGCGAGTCAGCCTTATGCAAAAACCACTTTTGTGGTGGGCGCCTCCGGGTCCCAACCGCGAGTCGGCTTGCTGCTAATTGAGGAAACCTCCTTGATTGAAATCTGGCGCCCAAGTTGCCGTGGCCCCTTGACCTCCAGCTCGGACGGGTCGCATGTTTGTTGGTTGATTTTCTGATAAGGCGCCGGTTTGTAGCGGATGTATAGTTGTTCCGGAGTGCCCGGCTCAAAAAACAGGATTCTGGCCTTTTCAGGCGTGCAGCGATAATCTTTGTCGAGGATAAAACCGCCGAATGTAAAGCGTTTCAAATAGGCGGCTTCGCGCGTCGCGTACGCCATGGTGAAGACCTGCTCGCGGTTTGGCACTCCGCAGTAAACCAGTTCCGGCCCGACAAACAATTTTTCCGGCAGTTCAACCACCTTGTAGTGGCCATCTCGAAATACAAGCAGGATTTTATCGAACTTGGTGCATTCCGTCTTGAATTCGTTGCCGGATACCTTGTGCCCGATGTAACCCGACTCGCGGTCATAAGCGACCTTGAACGCTTTGAATGCCACCTCCCTGGCTTCGACTTCGTCATAACGGCAACTGCGTGTGCGACGCGGAAATTGCGCGCCGTAACGCTCTATCAGCACCTCCAAATGCGCTATCACATATCGCGTCAGGTGCTTCAAGTTGTGTTGCGTTTCAGCCAAATCCGCCTTTACCTTCTCCGTCTCCTGCCTGTGCTGGTTGATGTCAAAAAGCGAAATCCGTCTGATGCGCAAGGCCAGCAACCGCTCAATGTCCGATTCGGATATGTCCCGCGTAAGTTGCTTGCGGAATGGCGCAAACCCGTCACGCACTGCGGCCTGCACAGCCTCCGCTGTCTTGCATTGCTCGATTTTCTTGTAGATGCGCTCCTCAATGAAAATCCGCTCAAGGGTTCTGAAATGCAGCTCCTCCTGCAACCGGCTTGCACGCAACTCCAGCTCGCGCTTTAAGATGGCCACAAGTTGGCGCGTGTTGGCCTCCAGCACCTCCGAAACCGTCATCTCCACCGGCCTATTATCATTGATCACCACAATCCGGCTTGAAATAGTCACCTCGCATTCCGTGAAAGCGTAAAGAGCATCCACTAGCTGATTGGGATCAACATCTCTAGGAACCTTGATTTCTATCTCGACCTTGTCGGATGTGTAATCGTGGATGCTGCGCACCTTCAACTTGCCCTTGCGCGTTGCATCTTCTATGGACGCTATGAGACCCTCGGTGGTTGTCGTCGGCGGTATTTCGGTTATAAGCACCGTATCTTCGTCCCTGACTTTTATCTTCGCGCGGACCTTTACCGAGCCGGTGCCGTCCTTGTAATCCCGCGCATCCATCAAACCGCCGGTTGGAAAATCCGGCAGTACCTTGAACGGTTGCTTTTTGAGAATCGCAATTTGTGCCTCAAGCAGTTCGATAAAATTATGGGGCAGAATGCGCGCCGAAAGCCCCACCGCTATGCCCTCGGTTCCAAGCATCAAAAGCAGCGGCAATTTGCTCGGCAACGTCACCGGCTCTTTTCCGCGCCCGTCATAGCTCGGAACGAACTCGGTTATATCGTCGTTGAACAATTCTTCACGCGCCAGATCAGTCAGCCGGCACTCGATATAACGCGGCGCAGCCGCCGGGTCGCCAGTGAACAAATTCCCAAAGTTCCCCTGCCCTTCGATGAGATAGCGCTTGTTGGCCAGCACCACGAGCGCATCACCTATTGCGGCATCGCCGTGCGGGTGATACTTCATGGTTTCGCCCGCCACGTTTGCCACTTTTATAAACCGTCCGTCATCCATTGTGTGCAACGCCCACAGAATCCGGCGCTGCACCGGCTTCAATCCATCGCTCAAATGCGGTATTGCCCGGTCACGGATGACATACGATGCGTACTGAAGGAATGAAAAATCCATCCTTGCATGCAAAGGCGTAACCGGTTTGTGCGGCGGCCCGATAAACCGGCGTGAGTCCATCCCTTCAATTTCATCGGCCTTGATATGCCCGCCGTTGCCGTTTCCGTTGCCGTCGGAATTTACGGCCTTGTCCGCCGCCTTCCCAGATTCCCCGCCTGTGGCATCGGCTCCAGGTTTGCCACCCATGTCGTTGGGCTTTCGCGATTTGCCACGTTCGTTATTCTCTTCTTTGTTTCCGCTCATGACAGCCAGTCCAAAAATCCTTTTATGCTCACATACCGGCCTGCCCTAATCGGTTGCAGGCACCACCAGGTTCTCCATGATGTAATCTTTTCGCTCCGGGGTGTTTCGTCCCATGTAGAAGGCGAGGATGCTCCCGGCCTCTGGCCGCGGCGCAAACTCAACCTGGCTGAGCCGCATGTTTTCTCCGATGAACTGCTTGAATTCAGCCGGATTTATTTCGCCCAAGCCCTTGAAACGGGTGATTTCGGCATTCTGGCCCAGCTCATGCAGCGCATTTTGCCGTTCCTCATCGGTATAACAATAAATCGTGCGGCTCTTGTTGCGCACCCTGAACAATGGCGTCTCCAATACAAAAAGCCGGCCTTCCTGAATCAAGGCATCAAAGAACTTGAAAAAGAATGTTATCATCAGATTGCGGATGTGCAGCCCGTCAACATCGGCGTCCGTCGCCAAAATCACCTTCCCGTAACGCAAATTTTCAATCGTATCCTCGATGTCGAGTGTGCGCATCAAATTGTACATCTCATCATTCTTGTAAATTGCGTCCCGGTGCAGCTCCCAAACATTGAGAGGCTTGCCTTTTAGCGTGAATATCGCCTGCGTTTCAACATCCCGGCAACTGACAATCGAGCCTGCCGCAGACTGTCCCTCAACCACGAAGAGCATGGACTCCTCGCCTCTGCCGCGCTTTTTGTCCAAATGTATGCGGCAATCCTTCAATTGCGGAATCCGCAGGGAGACGGCCTTGGCACGCTCGCGAGCCAATTTTTTTACCTCCTGAAGCTCCTTGCGCAACTCCTGCGTATCCTTCGCCTTTGCGATTATCTGTTCTGCAATGGTTTTGTTTCTGTTGAAAAAGTGAAGCAGCTCCTCGCGCACTTTGTTGACCAACTCGGAGCGGATTTCCGTGTTGCCCAGCTTGTTTTTTGTCTGTGACTCAAATACAGGGTCTTTCAGGCGTATTGCGATGGCGCCCACCATCCCCTCGCGAACATCGTCGCCCTCGAACTTCCCGTTTGAAAATTCATTGACCGCCTTGAGCAGCCCCTCGCGAAACGCGCTGAGATGCGTCCCGCCATCAGCGGTGTAAGTCCCGTTCACATAGGAAAAGAAATTCTCCCCATACCGGCTGTTTGCATGTGTGAAACAAAACTCGAGCGTCTTGCTAGTGTAATGAAGCGGCGGGTAGATCGGCTCACTGTTATCAGCACGAAGGTTTTCCATCACCAAATCCAGCAGGCCATGCCTCGATACGAACAGTTTGCCGTTGTAGATCAGCCGCAGTCCGGGATTCAGATAGCTGTAATGTCTCAGCCTGTGCTCAACGTGCTCTTCCCGGAACTGGAAATCCTTGAAAACCTCCGGATCAGGCTCAAAACTTATAAACGTGCCATCCGGTTCCTGCGGGCACTTTCCTGATTTTTGAGCCTTTAGCTTGCCCTGTTTGAATACGGCTTCGACAAATTCGCCGCCGCGATAGCTGCGAACCACAAAATGCCGTGACAACGCGTTAACTGCCTTGGTGCCCACCCCATTCAGACCGACGCTGAATTGAAAGACATCGTCGTTGTATTTGGCGCCGGTGTTGATTGTGGAAACACAATCCACAACCTTGCCCAGTGGAATGCCACGCCCGAAATCCCGCACAGTCACGCTTTTGTCCTTGATGGAAATGTGGATTTCTTTGCCATACCCCATTATGTACTCATCAATGGCATTATCCACTATCTCCTTCAGGAGAATGTAGCATCCGTCATCGTAGTGGCTGCCGTTGCCTATCCGCCCGATGTACATGCCTGTGCGCAAACGGATGTGCTCAAGCGAGGACAACGTTTTGATTTTGCTCTCGTCGTAAGTATGTTTGTCGCCGTTACCGTTGGTTCCAGCCATAACACCTGCCAATCCGGCTAAAAGCCTCCTTTTTCTGTGAGCAAATCTTACATGGCGCGCCCTTGGAACGCCAGCAAAAAATGACGATTTTTTTTGCTTTTGTTTACTTTGGCTGGCTGGTTTGCACCTTATTTGTCTCCGTCTTTGACGGACCCAGTTTGAAAATCCTGTGGAACTCTTCCATCCGCTTCTTTTTGATGGCCTCCCATCTGGCCTGTTGTTCGGAGGTTAGTACCGGTTTGATTTCTGCATCCATGCGCGCCAGCACCGAGCCAAAGTCTCTGAACGTCTTGTTGCGGGTCTCCATGATTTCGGGCTGATACTTGCTGACGATTTCCTTTACAGTCTTCAACTGCACATCATCAAGCTTCAATTGCACCCGGTAATCCTTGATGGTGCGCTGCGCCCAATTCTCCATGCTCAACAGCCGGACGGCCATTTTCATCGAATAACCAACCCCAAGCGCTGCGCCGCTTATCAGTCCCAGCAAAAACATCCCTATAAGCAACAAAATAATCTTCAAGTACCGCCAAAAACTGCGCTTTGGCGCGGGCGTTCCGGACGTCTGCATGCCTTCGACAGGGACCGATCCCTGATTGGCCTGTGGTGTGTCGTTCATAATATGGGAATCAACTCAACCAATGGTGTTGCCTCCGAAAGTGCCGACCACGCACCCGCAATCAACCAATAGTTCAACGCCGCCATGATTGCCAAAACCACCGCGGCGCTCATGATCGTCTGACGTCCCAACCACGTCCAGACGGCAATCGCAGGCTCGACAGACTCCACTTTCCACCTTGCAGCCACCCGTTGCGCAAAACCAAATGGCGCCTCCACCGCCCCGCTGGCAGGCGCCTTCCGGGCGGCTTTCGCCAACCTTAACCAAACTTCTTCGCTTCTGTTCATGGCATCCCGTTTTTTTGCAATTTTCTCAGTTGCTGTTTCAACTTCAGCCTTGCGCGAAAAGCGCGCACTTTTATTCGCGATTTTCCCCAACCCGTCAGCCGGCTCACCTCCTCAACGCTTCGCTCCTCCAAATCCAAAAGACGGATAATCATTCTGTCGGGCGGGCTTAGACATTCCAGCAACTTTTCAACCAAATCCCGTGCTGCCACAGCGCGGTCTGCCGGTATCTCATCACCCTCCAACCCTGCCGTCAACGCCTGCGCCTCGTCATCCGTCAAATCGGCCCAGCGCAATTCCGGCCTTGCTTTCTGCCATCGCAGCGCATTCAAGCACGTCCCGACTGCCACGCGCGCAACCCAATGCTCAAACGCGCCTTCGCCCCGATATTGTTCCAGCCGGCTGAACACCTTTAGAAAAATCTCCTGGGCCAAATCTTCCTCAGCCAGCCGGGAGGAGCCATGCGCCCGGACAATTTTTATCACCAGTGGATACAGCCGCTCCACCAGTTGCCGCGCCGCCTGCTCATCCCGACGTTTGACGCCTTCCAGGCATGCCGCCAGTTCAAATCCATCGTCATCCATATTCTGGCCGTCGCATGCTCATCAACAACAGTGACCCCATACAGGTCAAAAAAGTTACAACGATTACACCAAATCCATTTTGCCGACACCGAAAATTTACCCTGTGTCAAAACTCTTTAATAATGTCCCCTTTTTGACTCGATAAAAATGTCCCCATGGGACGCCAGTTGCGGTAGCAACTGGCGCTGCAATGGAGACATTAACAATGAGTGAGAAGGAACGGAAACGGAT
>Ga0315298_1000392_pt1 | contig 85046 bp, 46 predicted proteins | sample WHS_1_MG_FD_203077 | JGI IMG/M metagenome (GOLD analysis project Ga0315298, IMG submission 203077) | Extremophilic microbial mat communities from Washburn Hot Springs, YNP, Wyoming, USA - WHS_1_MG | ecosystem: Environmental > Aquatic > Thermal springs > Hot (42-90C) | place: USA: Wyoming... | reverse complement strand
GCGGTTTTGCTTTGGGGAATGGCAGGGCAACGTAGGCGGGCCGCATGTTGTCTACATTGGCCCGATTGACGCCGTGCTGGCGCCAGGCTTTGCTCCCCCAGGGCCAGTGGAAACCATCCCCAAGCCCTCCCTTCCCCCACCCCTACGTCCATTTACCGTTGACCTGCTCGACCTCAACCGAGGCCGGTGGAACTTCTTGGATGCCTTGGGGCAACGGCTTGAGCTGGAGGGTCCCGTAATCGCTTACGCCTTCGCGGACGGCGCGGAGGGTGAGGTGAGGCTGGGGTGGCTGTGCTGCAGCCCTGAGTTTCCCGACGATTGCAGCCGTGCTCTGTTCAAGGTTGCGCGCCCAAGCTTCCAAGACGGCACCGGAGCATGGTTTCGTGTGGAGGAGCCGTACTTTCGGGCCACGGTCGAAGCCTCACCAATCAGCAAGGGCGTGTTCTTGTGCCGACTGCGCGACATCGCACTCGGCCCAGCCACACCGGCTGATAGGTACGTTGCTGGCATGTACTTGCTCGTGGGGAGCAAGGCCTTCCCGCTTTGGCTGGCCCCCGATGGTGACGAATGTTCCCTCAATCCACGTCTCCTTACCGACCGCGTGGGCAACGTGTTCGTCGAGGGGGAGCCGGTCGCGATATTCTTCGTTACCTGGCAGCCAGCGAAGGCCCTGAGCGGGTTGGAGCTGGAGGCCAAAGACTACGCGGCTGGAAAGGTTCTCTGGCGCGGGCGGCACAAGGTGCTGCTCGGCCCTGGGAAGTTTGCGAAGGTCGCCGTGCCGATTCCCCTTCGGCGCTTTGGAGTTTTTGAGGTGTCCGCCAGGGCGCCAGGCGTGCCAACAGCGAGCGCACGCATCTGCCGGATACCGCAGCCCATAAAGATTGCGCCCGACCGGTCGGCCATAGGAATCAATGCTTTTCAGCAACAAATCTGGTGGTATGCATACCAGGCGCCTCTAATGGCCAAGGCAGGCGTGCATTGGATACGTCCCTGGCTCGCCTGGGAGAACACGTGGAACATGCAGGAGCCACAGCCTGGCCAATGGGACCCAAGCGCCCTGGACGCTGCCCTGCGGCGCATGGAGAGATTCGGGCTGCGCTACCAGGACATCCTCTTCGCTGCACCTTCGTGGGCCACTGACGGTAACCCATGGGGCGTCCCGCCGGCGGAGAAAATGGACTTATGGGCCGCCTACGTTGAGAAGCTGGTTCGCCAGTATCGCGGGCGAATCCGTCATTACGAAGTCTGGAATGAACCCGACCTTATGTGGCCTGAGGCCACGCGGCATAGCGGGGAGCACTACGTCGCTATGCTCAAGGCTACCTGGCAGGCCGCAAAGCGCGCTGATCCTCAGTGTCAAGTCCTGGGCTTGTCCCATGCCGGCTATGAGCAATGGCTGGAAGCCATCGGCAATCTAGGCATCGCAAGCCTAATGGACATCGTCACTATCCACACCTATGCCCCACCCAAGGACTTCATCGGCCAGGTTGAGCGCCGGCGGGCCATCTTGGCGCGCCATGGCCTCGCCGATAAGCCCATCTGGGTGAATGAATTCGGCGCCACTGCCTATGATTTCAGCCCCGCCTATTCCTCTCGCTACGGCTGCTCGGAGCGCAGCCAGGCCTGGTCTCTCGCGGTCCTTTACGCTCTTGCTCTTTCGGTAGGGCCGAATACAAAGGCCTTTTGGTTCTGTACGTATGACCCGCGGGACGCCGCTCATGAGTCGCAGTGGACATGGGATGCAGGAGTGGGCGTTCTGTACCTGGGATTCCTCCCGAAACTTTCCTATGCCGCCCTTGCGGCGGTAGCCGCGCAGATAGACGGGCGGGCCTGCCTAGGGCGCCAAGACATCACGAAGCATCTGCATCAGGTCTCTTTTAGCGGACCGGTGGCGCTGGTCTGGCACGACAACCCACAAGAAGCTCCTCAGATAAGAGCCACCGTCCTCGGGTGCCTGCCAGACGAACATGTTGTCGTGCGCGACGTGTTCGGCAACACGGTGGCCTCCGGAGCAGCAAGCCAGATAATCCTCGACCTTAGTGCTGGGCCTCATTACGTAACCGGCAGCCGCCAACTTGCCGCCTTGGCGCGCGCCGAGGCAGCAGCTACGCCTGATTGTCGCGACGCGTCCCTGAGGCCAGGCCAGTCAGCAATCGTGCGGGTTGCCGTTCCGCACGAGGCTGAAGTGACCGCCGAGGTGCCAGGCCTGCCAGTGCAGGCCGCCGTGCGCAGGGACGGGGCCAGGGGCTGCGCAGTTGTCCTTTCAGCGCCAGTCGGCGCAGCCCGTGCCAGCGGGCTGGTGCGCCTCCGCGTCCGCTTTGTCAAGGGCAGCCTGGGTCTCGCCACACCCTACGAAGTCACCCGCGCAATTCCGGTAGCCGTTGGTGAACCGAGCCTTATCCGCGACGGTAGCTTCCTGGCCGGCAACCTGGATGAGTGGACACCTGAAAGGTCAAGCCTTTACGCCCTCGACGCGGAAGTGGGCCACGCCGCGCCTGGCAGCCTGCGGCTGGAAGCTCCCTTTGACCGGCGCCTGGTCCACTGGGGTATTAGGCCGGTGGGAGGCCGCGCAATGAAGTTTACCGGCTGGGTCAAGACGGAAGACTTGGCTGATGCCCTTGTGACCTTCAATATTTCTTTCTTCGCGCCGGAGCGCTGGCTCGAGACCTGGTGTCTTGCCACAACTGGCCCGATTGGAGAAATCGAAGCCGGCTGGCGCACCCTGCACGAGCCGGCACACATCCCCTTGGGCACGGCAGACTGGACTGCACTCGAAGCCACTTTGCCTGCCGAACTGATACCCAAAGAGGCTACGTCGGCTGCTTTCTTCGTGGATGTCAGCGGCGGGGGCCGTGGCCGGCTCTGGGTTGACGACCTGGACCTCTGGCAGCCCGAAACCGACTGAAGAACCGCCGCTACGCCAGTGCAGTTTGGCTTCCGCCGGCACAGCAGGATACTTATCAGCCGCCCTAGCGCTGCTCAGTCGGAAAGCTTGACCCAGTCCCATTCTGAGCGATGAGGCGGGTCCTGATTATTCAACTCGATGCGTAGCAGTCGGACGGGCTTGCCCAATAAGCTAAGCGTTCCGAAAAGGTCAACGGTTTCCTCGCGCCAGTCGGGGCTTGTGCCAGCATCGAAGACCAGGTTGCGGCGCACTTCGCCGGCGGCATCGCGCCACGTGACCCAAATCCAAGCGGCACCTCCGCGGCTGCGGTAGCGGAAGGTCAAGAACTGCGCCTGCTGGGCGTCAACATCCAGGTCAGTTCCATACAGGAACCATTTTTGTATGCTTTCGAGGACGGCACGGCCGTTGCTGCAAGTCATAGTGCCGCCCTCGTAGGTTTGGTACCAGCGAGACATATCATCGAAGTCTTCACGCCAGGACACGCGCTGGCCCTTGGGTTGCCGGATGGCAATCTCAGGCAACACGCCTGGCGTGGAGGAAATCCAGCCAATAACACGCCGCACGGCCTCTGCAGGGCTGAGCAAGGGTGGCTCAGGTCGCTCGGTGACTAACCCTTCCTCAACCCAGCGGCGGCAGATTTCTATGTAGCGCGGTCGCAGGTCTTGCTTGAAGTCCGGCTGGCGGCCGCTGCCCAGGAGCCCTCCGAGCACTTCGATGAAAGCTTCAACCCGGGGTCGGTAGTAGCCACGCAGAAGCTCATAGCAGTCGTGCTGGCAATAGTCCAACAACGGGCCGTAGTGCTCGAGGTCGCTCCACACGGAGTAGAGCTGGCGGAGGGCCTTCGCTACCTGGGCTGGGTCGCCCGCCAACGAGGAAACGAGCGTGTCCAGGCGGTAGTTAGGATGGCTGGCAAGTAGCAGCTCTTGATTGTCCAGAAGCTGCCGGAGAAGGGCCGAATGGCGGTCAAAGGCATCGCGGTCTGTCCAATGGTAGGCCTGAGCAAGCAAGGCGAAGTGGACACCATACAGGAAGGCCACGGCCTGGCGGGTCATGTCAACAGTTTCTGGATACCTCAAGCCCGAGGTAATTGACACGAAAGCTGAGAGCTGCGAATAGTCCTTGCGACTGCGACCTTGAAACCTACTTCCGCTGCATTCCAAACAAAAGCCGCTTGGTCTTTTCTTGACCCGCGAGGCAGCTGAGGCCGCCGAGCAAAGGCGGCTCAGACCCGACTCCGAAGGCATTACGGCTGTCAACCACGCCTAAATGGAGGCCCTGCCGCTTATGAAACGCCGTCGGCTTCTCGGCAAAAGACGCACGTTGGCACGGCTCGGCGGGCCGAGTCTTGTAGGCTTGCGGCGCCTCCGAGTAGAAGCCGTCCTCCGCCGCCAGTAAGCGAAGGGCCTCGTTGCGGGCCAGGAAGTTGCACATAGAACCATCTTTCTCACAGAATCCTGCCACGCCCTAACCATCACTTTGCCATAGGGGCCACCAGCCCACCCCACTGCCGCCACTCCAGCACGCTGCTTCTAAATCCGCGCTTTCCGACCCCCCTCTTGCGTTGACAGCGTAACGCCAGGGCGACGGGGGTGGGTTGAGAGTGAGGAGACATGCTGTGGCTCTGTTGCCTGGCGCCAGCGCCACAGGCGGGTAAATTGAGAGACGCGGGCAGCCTCACAAACCACCTCGCTATGCGGGCGCTCAAGAAAGTGGACATCGGGCGCGACGCCCACGCAGACCGGCTTCTGCCTGCCGCCTGCTATAATTCCGCAGGCGCTTGTGAAAGTTTTCTAGGCGGAGGCATGCAGGATGGCGCGGAAGCTCCCGATGATATTGGCGGCTTTTCTTGCTGGGGCTTCGCTTGGCGCGGCGGAGCAGGACCGAGTAATAGTGGTCGTCAGCACCAACAGCCCGGCCGACGCCGAAGCCATCAACGCGGCCATCGCCCAAAGCCCCGAAGGAGCCGAGATTGTCTTCAGAGGCCAGTTCCTCCTCACTCAACCTCTCCGCCTGCTCGGCAACCGCACCTACCGTGGCGAGAGCCGCACGGGCACGGTGCTCAAGCAGGCCGATGGCGCTAACCTGCCGGCGCTAATGGCCTCGTCGGTCTACTTAGACAACCAGCCGTGGACGGGCACGCCCATAGCCGTGCGCCACCTGACCCTCAACGGCAACCGCGAGAAGAACGCGGAAAGCCGAACGGTTGGCCTAGCCCTGCGGTCGTGGCTGAGTGTCGTAGAGGACCTACTCATCACCCGCATGCCCGGTGACGGCCTGCTAATTACCAGTCTGAGCGCCGATGGCACTGGGCTTCAGACTACGCAGGTAAATGGACGGGTGTCCGGCTGCCTTATCGAGGGCTGCAGCGGCCATGGCGTGCACGTCCAAGACCCCGGCAACAGCGTGACCGACTGGATTCTCTCGGACAACTGGATTGCCAGTTCGGGCGCGGACGCCATCCACTTGGAGAACGCCGCCGGATGGGTGGTCGAGCGCAACCACATGTACGGCGTCGGCCAGCACGCCATTTATGCCCACCGGCTGTTCGCAAGCGCAATCTGTGACAATTACATCGAAGGCTTCGGCGAGGGCAATGAGGCGGGCACTTGGTGCGGCATCTGGGCTTCCCTGCAAGGGGGAGCTGCGTCCACAATCGCCCATAATCGCATCTTCAATTTCGCCGGCGAGCGGCACCCCGACTCCGAGTATCGCTACATCTCCCTGACCGTCAACTACGGCACTGGTCTTGCGGTGGTCACGGGCAACGCAATCTTAGGAGCGGGCACTCCTCGCGGCATCGGCCTCCACTTCTCCGCTCCAGAAGGCCGCGCCATGAAAATAGTCTCCACCGCCAACGCTGTGGAGCAGGTTCACACGCCACGCTTCGTCGGGCCTGGCGTCACCGTCACTGCCGGACAGTAAGCAAGAAGTTCTCGTTCGCCTGGATCATTCGCCGCACCTGCAACCAGCGTCGCCAGGCCCGCCGCACGTCTTGCCAAAACCATCAGCGCTTTGCGGGTGCGCAGAAGCCGAGTTGGCATTTCGCAGCCGCGTCTATACTGTTACCTGGGCCTCGTCTTTGGTGCGGCATGTTTCACCACACGGAGTCCCATGCTCACTCGCTTTCCTCACCCCCAAGGCGCCCGGCCGCGTCTTCTCCTTCCCTGCCTGAAACGGGTTCCTGAGAGCCAAGCAGTTCTTCCTCGGTCCAGTCGCCAATCAGTACCATGGCCAACTTTTCCGGATGCAGAAGCAGACGCAAATGCAAAACGCCTCTTTTGTCGAGGACACCATCGAGGCGAGTGAACCGCAGCTTCACTCGTTCAGTGCTATAAGGAGCTTCCAGAGGGCCATTCCATGGAGCGCGGATGAATTCGCAGAGCCACACGGGAGCAGCTTTGTCGGACAGTTCGCCCCGCAAATCCGCCGTTATCTCCACCGTATCTGACTCATTGCCGTGAAACATTAGCGGGACGTAAAACTTTGCTCCCAGACGCATAACACACGCCTCAATGGGCGGCGCCCCTGGTTCCCACGGCAGGGGGCGTACCAAGACGCCGGTCATCTCAGCGTCACGGAGTGCCCACCGCAGTTTCAGCAGCTCTTCCGTTACAACTGGCCCCGTTCCAGACCCATCGAACCAACCTGAGAAGAAGGGATTAGGCACCAAGTTATAGGCGAGGCAGCGCATCGGATAGTCAGGCCCCTGAAAGTATAGTGGGATGGTCGTGTTGGGCAGCATTTCCTGGGCTTTGGTTAACTGCAAGCGGTCTGCCAGCACTCGCCAGTCACGCGCATTGTCGGCCTGCCACGGCGTATACTCCATGTACCCAAGGTCGGCGTAGGGGCCTGAAGGGAGATTGACGAAGTACGTCCCCCCAGCGCTGTGCACCTTCAGCGCCATGTTCCGCACGGCGGCTATCTGCTGGCTCCACGACACCAACCTCCTGCTGGGTGCCCTGCCGCGCACATACGGTGCAGGCACAGACCAGTCCAGGTAGGCAATGGGCAGGCCTAAGCCGATTAGCCGGACAAAGTAGTCACCCAGCAGGTCAAAATATACCAGCGGGTCTACTGGCCGCTCATAGGCTGGCTGGTCCTCCCAAAAGTATGGCATGGCGTAGACGGCTGGGTTGGTGGGTGCGCCTTCTTCATCATCCGCGAGGATGTCTGGACGTTTGCGGGGCGTCTCCTCGACGTAGGACATCAGCGTCACGCGCTCATAGCGACCCAAAACCAAGCGGGGTACCTCAGCCTGCACGAGATGCATTATGCGCAGGTACTCATCCATCGAGGTCCTGAAAATGTTAGTCTTGCCCTTCGGTGGGCCGCCGCGGTCTTCAGGTATCCACTGGTAGACGTTGTCAGACAACAGGTCGCCGTGGCTGAACCCCTCGAATACCACCATCGTAGCGTAAGCTTCTGGAGCGATTCGGGCGATGATACCGGAGAGCCGCTTGACAGCCCAGACGCCGCTCTCGCCCGTATACACCAGTCTGTCCCCCTCCGGGCGTGCCAGATTGCACAGGAAGACGCTGGTTGCATCGCAGGCTAGATTGCGGCGGACCAGTGTGCTGCCAGGTTGGGGAGCAAATGCTGGCCGATACACACGTGATACATAGTCACGCAGGTATCCCAGATGGCTGGTCGGCAGCCACCGGTACGAGACGACAAGGGTGTGTTCCTCTCCCGGCCCCACCGCGACCACACCACGCTGGACTTGCCAGCCGTCAGGCGTGAGAAGCGTCCTGCGCCCGAAGACCCCGTCCGGTATGGCTGGGTATGCCACCTCCCCGTCTACCTCCAGGGGGACCTCACCATAGGTCCAGTTCAGGTCAGGCCGGGTGAGCAGGACTAGCTGGGACTGCATTTTTGCGTCGGGCGCGGCAGCCCGCGTCACCTCCACCTCAGCCTCAGGGATGAACAGCCGCACGCCGTGAGTGTGGTGCAACCACTGCGTGTAGAAGGCCCTTTTCCGAAAAGCCTCGCTAACGAGGGTCCGGGCTTCCACGCCGACGACCATCGGCCGGTCGGCAGCCAAGGTAATGCTCTTCGTCAGCTCTCCGGCCACTGGGCCGAGCTTGTAATGCTTGATGACGCGCAGGCCGAGGCGCTTGTTGCCGCAGGTTACTCTTACCTCCGGATATGCCGGCGAGCCACAGCGGGCCATGGACACAACCGTGTCTTCGCTCTCCGAGGAGCACGGGCCGCTCAGCACGCGGTACACATCGAGGGAACGTGCGACCGGACTGCCCAAGACACGTCCATCCGCGAACCCGTCCACTTGTCCAGTCGCCGGGTCCAGCCAGACCCGCAGGTCGCCTCTGGCCAAGGTTGGCGTGCCCCGCAGGGGCCTTTTGGAAAAGCCCTCCGGTATGAGACGCGCCGTGGTGCCCGCCGATCGGGCCATCATCTGCGCCTCGTCCCAAGGCTCATCAGCATAAACAAACTCAAACACATCCAAGCTGAGGGCGCGATCGGCTCCGTACGGGCCGCCGATAGTGATAGGCCCCGGCTTAGCAGCCCTCTCCGCCAAGGGCACCGGTAACCTGACTCGGCCGACAACCTGGCCGTCTACATAGGCCGTCATGGCTTCAGGGCCGACCACCCATCCCAGAGCCACTTCTCGCCCCGCCGTGACCCGAGTGTTTATCTCCGCCGCCTTGCCCTGCTCAGGAAACGCCAAATGCCAGACAAGCACGTCTCCCCAGGTGACTATCAGTACCATCCAAGGAAAACCCACAATAAGGTGGTTGTGCACCTTGTCGTCGCTCGTCGGGTCGCCCAGCTCATTGAGCCTGACGCGCAAAAGCGCCGAGAACCCCGTCTTGGGCAAACTTATGGACTCTCGCGTGCTTATTGACGCCCCTCTTTCCAGCCGAATGTACCGGTGGCCGTCATCGGCGCCCCTGGAAGCTCCGGCACCGACAAGGAAATCGCGGCTCTCTGTATCTGCGGAGAAGCGAACCTCATAGGCCCTGGCCGCGCTTGCCACTAAAGTCAACGCCAACACGCTCGCCACGGACCTCGCTGCGGCGGCAGCAGCCCTGCCCAATCGCTTACTGGAGCTCATGTCGCGCACCACCCGCTTTTCCCACATTCCCATCTTTCCACGCAAGCGCACTCCGCGCAAACTTTCCAACACCAGTTGCGGCCCGACCGCCGAGTAGGATTATTCGACGACCGCAACCAATGCCCTACGCCCTGCCGCCGTAACCTCCGCGTCACACTGACCAGGCCGGCCCAAAGCATCAACTCCCAGCTTGTCTATAGCTTCCCGCAGCGCCCGACAGGGCCACCCGACATTCCTGCGTTTCATCGCAACACTCCGGTTCCTGTCGCTTTGGCCGAGGGCCGCCTCTCAATCCCGACCATGCTCTGCCAACGGTTCAGCAAGCATTTCGCACGACGCGCCTCCATCGCCAGCTTTGGCCGCGAGGCTCAGCGCCTCCGGCACGCCCCTATTAACGACCGCCCTGCCTTCAGGCCCACTGCCCCAAAGGTCTGCAGCACCTCTCTTTATCCCGCTTGCATCGCTTGCTGCTGAGGCGAGGAGCCCACTTCTCTCCACGGGGAGCCAGGGGTTTGTGATTCCGGAGGCGTTCGAAGTCATCACTACTTCCCCTCCCATGGGGGCCAGGGTTCTTAGCCGTCTGTACCATCGCCACCGCCGTCACTACTTCCCCTCCCACGGGGAACCAGGGGCGGGCACGGAGTATCCTCCGCCAAGCGTCACGGCTCAGGCACCAATGAGATGTCGTCGAAAAGGCATCGGGCGCCACGGACGCCGAGTATGATGTCGGCTTCCGTCGCGCCTTCGGGGGCCACGAAAACTCCCCCGTGAAGCCGCCACTCCCGCGGGCGGTCATTCCCCCGCCAGTCGTTATCGTATCCGAGATGCTGGCCGCCCTCGCCCCGCCAATGGATGGTGACCTTGTAGGAACCGTCACCGTCCGTCTGCCACACCCACGAGGTCAGCCGATAGCGCCGACCAGCCTCAACGCGCATGGGAGTGCTGGTGGCCTGGACTTCCCGTGCGGGGTCTGGGCAAGCAAGGGATAGGGCGGCCTGGCCGGAATGTGGGTTGTGGGTGTCCAACTTTCCACCAGGTTCTACCTGCCAGCCGTCCAATCCAGCCTCAAAACCGCCATTTGCGATTTCCGTTGGCAGTACCGGCGGCTTGTAGGGCAGCAGCTGTACCCCATGCAACACAAGCTCGCCTTCGCTTGCTTGCCAGAAAAGCCGCAGGGCCAGGCATTGGCGCTGGCGGTCGAAATACCAGCCCTCGCGGGCGTCATCCATGGCCGTCTGCGACGGCCAATACTCGAATGCTGCCACATTGCGACCTTGCCACCGGACGCTTTCCGGAGCACTTACGCCAAAGACCACCGCATTAGCACTCCTCCCAGGCAGGTAGCCTAGCCGAGCCGTAACAGCGGCTCGCGCCCCATCAGCCCTCAGCTCACGCACCGCCGCCACGGTACTGAGATGCACCCGCAGCGGCTCGTCTACGGCGGTCTCGATCTGGTACGTCGTCGGCAAGCCCACCAAGCCCAACACGTTGTTGATGATTCCCAGTGGGCTGAGACACCACTCGTAATAGTCAGCTCCCCGCACGAGGTCGTAGGAGTCCGGATAAAAACCAACGTGGCCGCAGGGAGCGCCGGCGGTCTTCTGCTGGTGCATGGCCGAAACCGTAATTAACTCCGCCACCCTTCGCCAAGGTAAGCTCTCGTCCCAGCGGGCGAGTTTCTGTAACGCCTCGGCATATGCCAAACCCACCCATTGCACCGCTGCCCCAAACCACGGATGTGTGTAGAAGGTTGTGCCCATGACGGAGATGCTGGCGCCAGGCATCGCCGGCCTGTCCGGTGCCGCCCATAGGTAGATGAAGGCCAGGCCCGCCCGCGCCCAGTATCGGGCCAGGTCCAGATACCGCTCCTGCCTCGTAAGTTGGTAAGCCGCCAGGTAGCACTCCACCGCCAGCGCTGCGGCCCTTAGGTTCGGACAGACCAGGGGAACCTCCCAGCTTTCCGCGCCCGCGGGCTTGACAAATCTCGTGCAGTACTCCAGTCCTCGCAGCCCCGCCTCAACGGCCTTGGGGTCGCCCGTAGCGAGAGCATAGGCCATAATCGGCGCAAGCCGGTTCACACAGGTGCCGAGCTCCACGTCCTCTGGCGCGGCCAGTGTGGCCTTCTCCCCTTCCATGCTGTACGTCTGCGAGAACGTCCAGAAACCTTCCGGATGCTGGCCTTGCATCGCGCCATAGGCTGCCTGGCGGAGGGTATCCACTGCGGCCATGGGGTTCCCATACCGCAGATTCATCTCTACGCCCCCGCCGCTGACTCCAGCCTCCAAAATCTGCCGCTGGGCTTCGGCAAGGATGGCCTTGTCCTCCCCCAGCGTTGCCGCCAGCAGCAGCCGGTCGGCAAGGTGTGCCTCCCGCCCAGGCCGCCAGCCAATGGCCGCGACCCAGCCCTTCTCGTCGGCGTCCCAGCCCGTCTGGACAATCCCCTGCGCACAAAGCGCCAATTCCTCCCGCCACGTGCGCGGCGCCTCCGACGGCGGTAGGCCGTACCGCTTCACCCATAGCTCCAGCGCCCGAGTCACATCGTCGGTCTCTCCCATCGCCACGATATCAGCGCACAGGCGCAAGGTCGCTCCCACCGGCGCGACCCAAGGCTTCACGGCTCGCCCCAAGTTCTCCTGGAAGTTCCCCAGCAGCGAGGGCACAAACAAGGCCATATAGTGGTTGGCCTGCCGCTGCGGACGATTGGGCGAAGCGAACCTCGCAGCCGGCACCTGATGCACGCCATCCCATTTCTGAAGCGGGTCCCACATCAAACCCACCACCGCCCCCTCCCCAGCCACCGCCATCACAGGCACCGTCACCTTGTACGGGTGTGGCACCCAACGCTCATGCAGCCCCCACCCTACACCCCTATCATCCGAGGACACCTCCTCCGACGTCAGAAACTCTAAGCCCGGAAATACCGCGCCTCGCTTCCGGCTGCCAAAGCTGCCTTCACCGGCGCATACCAAAGGCCCGTAAAGAGCCCAAAGAGGCTCCTTCGTTTTCGGCGTGACCTCAACGGCTGTTTCGATGAAGTTGGCTCCGGCACGCAGGCCGACCTTGGCCACAAAAGGCCAACGTGCACCCTTTGGCGTCATCACGGCCCCACGGAAGACAAGCTCGGCCACCCCACCCTCATTCCTTGGCTCGACGCGGGCTGCGAACAGCCTTACCTCACGCAACCCCTTCTCCCCCACCGACCACCTCACCTCGCCCAGCCCTGGTAGAGCCGCCACTTGTCTCCATTTGCCGCTACTACGCACATACACTGCACCATACCCAAAGCCTTCCGCCCCGCCTGCTGAACCAGCAGGGTTTCTCGGGAAGACCAACCGGACGTTTTCGTTCTGGAGAAGTGCAAGGCCGTCGCCCAAAGACGCGCAGGGCACCGCGCCGCGACCTTCTGCAAGCCGCGTAACTGCCGCGGCCACAAGAATCCGCGCCACCGGCGCCTCCAGGCTTGCGTCGCCGGCCACGTAGACCTCGTGGAGGCCCGGCCGGCTGAAAACTAGTCGAAGGACGCGCGTAGCTGGTGCCCCCGCAACGAACGTTACTGTCGGCGATTCCACGCGGGCGCCTTGGGGCGTCACCAGCCGCAAGCTGCCCCCATAATGGCACGTCACATTCTCGGCTTCGTCGCGCACTTCCACTGCAACCTCGGTTGGCCGCCCCACCTCCGCTGTTGCCGGAGCTACCACCACCGCCTGCCGCGCCGGCCCAGGCACCACCTCGAACTCCCCGCCCGCTACCCCCTCCACCTCCGCAAACTTCCCATCACCCGTGCAATCCGAGCTGACACGCCAACGCACGCGCCCTGGCTTTGCCTGCACCCGCATGCCTTTGCCCTCGCCTACTACAATTTCCACCTCCTCCTTCGGCTGAAGGCTCGGCCACGCCAGCTGCACCGTCACCTCACCCAGGTTTCCACCCACCAGCTCAAATTCGGCGCCCCTAGGCCCGCTCACCCACACATATCCCGGCTCGTCAGCCTTGACAGCCTGCGCGCGAGACCACTCCAAACTGAGCGGCCAGCGACGCAGTTGAATCGCCCCGCCGATTGGCAGCCCGCTATCTCCACAGGTATAGCGCACGCGCCACGTGGCCATACCTCGGGCCGGTACACGCGTCGGGCCTTCTGTCCTCGCCCGCCCGTCCCCGTCCCTGCGAGGGCGCACCGATATGGGTTCAGCCGGCCCAAGCTCCTCCAAAGATAAATCGTCGAAGACGCATGCCACGCCCTTCATGACGCCCAGAATGATGACGGCGCTGGCGGCTCCTTCTGGCGCCACGAAAACCCCGCCGTGCGGCATGAACTCGGCCGGCCGGTCGGCCCCCCGCCAGTCGTTGTCGTAGGAAATGTGCCTACCCTGGGCATCCCGCCAGTCCAGGGTGACTTTGTAGATGCTATCCCCGGCCACCTGGCGCACCCATGCCCGGAGCCGGTAACCATAGCCCGCGCGTACCTTCACGGCAGTGGAGTGGACGTCCACTTCGTTCTCTAGACCCGTGGCGTCGAGAAGAAGGGCGGCCCGTCCAGAGCGTACCCGCTCGGCAACTATCCGCGCGTGCCCCCAAGCTGCTTCCCACCGCGCCGCCGGCTCCCCACCGTAGCCGCCCAGGGCAGGAATCCACCCATCCGTGCCTGCCTCGAATCCCCCATTGACAAGCAGATTGGGGGCGTCAACGTGCTCCTGGGCCCATAGCGCTCCCCATATCAACACCAGTGCAGCCACCGCCTTCGTTGCGCATGCCATGTCCTTCCATTCGCCCCCCTGCTACTTGCCCGACTTCCTTGCGCCGCCTTTTCCCCGCGCAAAGCCCTGGCGCACGCCAGATGCAAGCAGATGTGCCCAAGTGACCGGCCCTTTCGTCCAACAAGCTTCGTCGGAGCGAGTAGCTTCCCTGCCGTGAGCGGGCCGTCCTCGAACCGACCTCGGGCTTGAGGTCTGCCCCCACGGCTTACCCGCTGCAAACGGCCCGTCCACTCCAGTCACCGGCAGCAGCAAACACTGCCCCAATGGCTGGCACGCGCGGTAAAAACAGCACGAAAAGGCTTGGCAGGGGGCTGAGGGACAACCATTTTGAAAGTCGTTTCCCGCAGAACCAAGTGCTCGCGGCAGTCATCAGCGTCTCCCCTTTTCCCGTCCGCGAACCAAGTCCTAAGAGAACCCAACAGTCCGCACAAATCATCCCGAGCTTGTGAACTATCCCCTCGTGTGGTATCGTCCAGCCGGATTCTCGGTGCCTCCGAAGAAAACCGGGACATTCTATTCCCCAGCACAGGGAGGTGGTTGCTGTGGGCAGGACCGGCCGGTATGTCGTCACGGTATCGCTTTCCCTTCTCACTATGCTTTCTACGGCCCAGATCGTAAACGAAGGCCGACTGTGCCACTGGATGGCTCTCAATAACAAAACCAACAAGCTCTACGTCTCCAACATGGCTACCGCCAACGTAAGCGTGATTGACACCAACTCCAACCGCGTCATCGCAGCCATCGCGGTAGGCCAGCGGCCGGAGCAGATTGCCGCCGATGAAACCGCCAACCGCATCTATGTCGCCAACGGCCTCGACGGCACCGTGAGCGTAATTGATGGCGAGCAGGACGCCGTTGTAGCCACCGTGCGGGTGGGACGCGGCCCCAGCGGCGTGGCCGTGCACCCAGCCCGAAAGCGCCTCTACGTAGCCAACCAGGCAGACGACAACCTCTCAGTAGTGGACACCGAGACCAATCAGGTGGTTGGTCGAATCCCGACCGGCGACACTCCCTTCGCCATCTCCGTGGACGCCCAAAACGAGCGGGCCTACGTGTCTAATTTCAAGGACGGAACGGTCACGATTATTGACACCGCCGCCGAGCGTGCCGTGGGCACTATTGAAACCGGTCCACGCCCCTATGGCCTGGCCCTCGATCCCGACCACTCCCTTTTGTACGTCACCAGCTTCAGCTCGGCTGCCGTTGCCGTCGTTGACACCACCGCCAATCGTCTCCTCGGCCGCCTGACGGTCGGGCCTGGCCCCATCGGCGTCACAGTTGATAGCGATTGGGCACGACTCTACGTCGCCAATCTCCAGGCCCAGACGGTTTCTGTCGTAGACACCGAACAAATGGTGGTGGTCGGTACGGTAATCGGCCTCATGGCCCCCGTATGTGTGCAGGTCCGGGGCCGAGACCACTCTTTCTACGTCTCCAACCGCAGCGCGAACGTCGTGAGCGTGATTGACCCCGAGACCGGAGAGTTCCTCGCTAACATCCCGTTGGCCGCTACGCCTGGGGGCCAGTGGCCTGCCGAACTGCCAACAGACTAAGCCCTTCCGGCGACTCGGCGGGGACATCCGCGTCTGCCAGCGCTGTAAGCCGTCGCAGACCTGCTGCAGCCATCCCCAACTCGCCCAACGGCTCCTCAGATAGCAAATCCTACCCCCGTGTTACCGCTCCTGCCAGGACCTGACGTAGTCTATGCTGAAGGTTGATGGCAGCTCCTCGGGCACGGGGAGGCCAAACCAATCCGGCATTGTCTCGCTGTCGAAGTTCATGTAGAGCGGCTGGTGCCAGTGAGTGTTCTCGATTGACCACCGAAGCTCGCCGTCTACATACCATTCAATACGCTCCTTGGACCAATAAAGGCCAAAAACATGGAAATCGTCGGCGAAGTGGAAAGGCGCCTCCCAAACCTCGCCCTTCTGCCAGTGCTCCTTCTCCCCTTCTGGCGTGCGCATCACGTGGACCGTCATGAAGCATTTGTTCTCGAAGCCAGGTGCGCCACCGCCGATCTCGAAAACGTCAATCTCCGTCCACCAATCCGGCAGAGAATCGTAGAACCAGAAGGCACTCGAACCGTGTGAATTCATGGCCCTCGCCCGCACTTCAAAGTAGCCGTAGAGCACCGTCTTGCGGCTTTTCACGGCCCCTGTGGTGAAATCCCTGTATTCTTGGCCGTCGGGAAAGCCAGAGAAGTCGGGCTGGTACTTCATGGTGATGTGTAGGCACCCATCTACAACGGAGACGTTTCGGGGAGTGAAAAACCCTGGCGCCCTGCCAAGCCAGTCGGGGTTTGTTGGGTGCCACTTCGTGGTATCCAGGGCGTCACCATCGAACTCGTCAGTAAACTCGGGCAACGGCATCCAATGGTGCCCCGGTGGCGGTCCAAACTGCACCATATCCTTGCCTCCCGTCATCCAGAATAGCAGCGCCAATGGACCAACAATGCTCCTCAACAACGCCCTAGACCTCCCTCATCGTCCGTCAGACAAGAACCCACCAAGGATGATTCCAGCCGCCCCGCGGTCCTCAGGGCCGAGAAACCGCCGAATGTGCCGCCGGGCCCCGCTTCCATACGGACCGGCACAGGGCGAGAGCGGCACCCGCTGCTATGCAGAAAATTCCAAGCCAGACAAGACACATACCAGGCTTCACGGCGACCTCGACCATAGCCCCTGGCGGCACCTTCTGGCCGCCTATCTCCGTCGTCTCGGCTAGGATGCCGTGGGGCGTGATGTAAAGGTCGGAAAATAGACCCCGCCGAATGTACGCCCGACGTAGCTCCACGTCGAAAAGCTCACTCCGCTCGATCTCCGCGACGCCTATCCGGCCATCCGCGTAGATTTCCGCGCGTAAGACCCTCGGAGAGGGACGGGAAACGCTCAGAGCCGAAACAAAATGGCCGAGGACCCTTTGCTCCTCGCCTACGACAAGATACACCTTTCGACTATCGGTACCGTAGCCGGAAAGGACCGCGCCGGCGAGCAGCGCTGCGACGCCGAAATGGGCCAGGGGTGCGGCCCGCTCACGTATGGGTCTCGGGCCGCCAAAGAACTGCCATAGTGACCATGAAATCGCCGCCGCACTGGAAACCAGAAGAGCTGGGGCAAAGATAGCCTGGACGACCACCAGCCCGCTGCGCTCGATTGTCGCCCCGTATTTGACAGCCATGGCGACGGCCGCAAGGGTCACTATCGCGCCAAAGGCTCCCAGTGTCTTACTCCAGGTGGGGGCAGCTTTCGGCACGCTCGTACAAACCATTAGCACGACCATGAGCGCGGCCACCGGCATCAGGACGGTATTGTAAAGCGTGGCTGTCGGGGAAAGGCCAGCCATTGGCAAAGACATGCCGACGAGGACCAGACCAGCGATTAGGAACATTGCAGCGATGCAGATGGCCGTGAGGCGCGAGCCCGCCAGCCCATGTAAATCCGCCTGCCAAGCCTGGCCAGCACCTGCGTCAGACAGGATTCCACCCGTGGCCGGCCGGCTTTCTTCGGCCACCAAGACCTCCCACGACGACCACCGCGCAATCAGCAGAGCTCCGGCTAGGGCCGTCGCACCAATCAGGAGCGTCAAGAGGGCGTACTGCATAAGCCGCTCGCCCGCGACGTAGGCATGGACGCTGGCGCCAGCCAGGGCACCGCTGCGGGCCAAATATGAGCCATAAAGAACGGTCAGGAAACTCGCTACCGTGGAAATGGCCGCCGCGCGAAGCCATCGGTGGTGCCGCCGCGCAAGCCAGAGGCTATGGACCGAGGCTGCGGCCAGCATCCACGGCACGAAGGACGTGTTCTCCACCGGATCCCATGCCCAAAAGCCACCCCAACCGAAGGTCTTGTACGCCCATTCTGCTCCGAAACCATTGCCCAGGGTCAGCGCAAGCCAGGCGAGCAGAATCCATGGTCTGACTTGCTGTGGCCAGCTCTCCGGGCGGCGGTCAATCAGAGCGCCGACGGTGATGGCGTAGGGCGCGGCCAGCAATGCGTAACCGAGGAAAAGCATGGGCGGATGAATCAGCATCATGGGGTGGAGCAGCATGGGATTCATGCCGCCGGCCGCGCCCGGCTGGGCCAGCCCAAAGGGATTTTTGAGGGCCACCAGGCCAAGCAGACAGCCCTCGATGGCCGAAAGAATGCCTGCGGCCCGTGGCATGGCGGCAGGCCGGAAGAAAAGGGCCACCAGGGCCGTTTCAAAGCCCCACAGTAGCAGCCCTCCTGCCTGGCCAGCCCAGACCGCCGCCAGACGATAGCCCAAGCCTGCGGCGGCTGGAGCCGCATGCTCGACGGCGTACCTCACGCGGGTGTCAGCCCGCGCCACCAGCACCATGAGCGTGAGGAAGCACAACCCACAAAGAACCGCCGTGAGGACCTGACACCATCTGATGGCTTTCGGAGCCTTCGGGCGTGCGAGGGCCAGCCCAAGCCCCACCCAAGCACTCAGGGCACCCAGCACCGCGCAAAGAAAGCCTAGCTGTGGCACTAAGACAACCTCTCGGCCCCTGGGCGTCTAACAGGCCAGCGACAAGAGGCTCCGCAGCAAGCGCCGCGCCCGCCAGCCCCCGCCCATCTGCTATCCTTGCGGAATGACATGATAGTAATCCGGCCCGCAGCCCGGCGGCGGCTTTTCGCGGTGGTACCATTTCGCATGGCCGTCAAGAAAAGACACGTTGGCACCCTCGTTGTGGCGGTGCCTGGTGAGGACCACCCAGCCGGTCTTGTAGCCGTCGAAAAAGGCCGTGGTCTCGGACGGCAGCGGTATCTGCGACAGGGAAATTACCGGCCCAGCGGGCATCCCTGGCACCATGTACGCAAAAGCCGCCTTGTTCCAGGCATAACTGTATCTCCCCAGGCCCGGCATCGAGGAAAAGTCCACCTCACCTGTGCGGTCGTCCGGACAGAATCTTATCTGGCGGTTCTTCACGTACGGCTCGACAAGCTCGACTGTCGTCCAAAAAAGGCTCCAGTTGGCAAGCCCGCCCACGGCTGGTGGCAGCACCTCATCGTAGTCCTGCGCGTACATCAGTGTGGCCAGGGCATACTGCTTCAGGTTGGACAGGCAGCTCGCCTGCCGCGCCTTTTCCCTCGCCCGCGAGAAGACCGGAAACAACATGGCCGCCAGTATCGCGATAATCGCGATGACCACGAGAAGCTCAATCAGAGTGAAGGCCGCCTCTGCTCCGCGCTTGCCCATCCTCACGCCTCCAAGCCTCCTTGTGCTCTTCCAATGATAGCAAATAACGTCGGGGTCAGGTTACTATTCGTGCCCTCCGCCACTGCATTCGCGGAACATCTGGAAGGCACGCCGTAGAAACCTCGCTGAGCGTACGGGGAAGGCGCCCCGAAGACCGGCAACCCCCACCACGCCCCGCCCCAGGGCAACCGGCTGGGCCACGTCTGCCCGCGACCCCTACCAGGCTTTGTCAGGGCTTCCCTATCGCTTGCCATCGTCCGGTCACCCTACTGCGGCTCCATCACCACCAGGTCGCTCCGTCGCCTCTCCGGCGTTACAGAAAGCCTTTCCAGCCTGCCTTTGCGGTACACACCTTCTATAGTGGTGTTCATGGGCGCGTGAAGCTTGAATTCGACGTCCCAATGTCTAGGCCAAGCGGGGAAGAGAAAGAGCTGGCGCCCGTGCCACTGCAGAAGCATGGTCTGGAGCGCCATAAGGCCATTGGCGCCGTGGTCTTGGTCAGGCACCCAATCGAAGTTCGGCCCCCAGAAGGCTGGGAACCGCTGGCCGGGGTTGTGCATGCCGAAACGGGCGGCCACCAGCTCGGCAGCCTCCTTCGCCAGGCCGAGAAAGGCCGCCTGGGTATCGTCTTGTTGCCAGCCCCAGTGGCCGCGGAAGGTGCGCCGTGCGAAGGTATCCCGCGCCATCTCTAGCCCGGGCTTGCCAACACCGAACAGCCGGAAAGGGAAGACGGCGTAAAGCTCCGGGTTTTCGCAGTTGCTGCGGCCACCAAGAATCTCGGCCGCCGGCGCTAGGATGGTCGTGCCGTCAACTTCGGTGGTCGGTAGAGGCGGCAGCTCCCCCACTAACCGCCGCCACTTCTCCTTTAGCGCCGGCCCCACTAACCCCTCAGGCAGCGCCAACAAGCCCTCAAGCACGAACCTCAGCCCAGCTATGTCCGGGAGGGGGTTCACTACATTTTGCCAAGTTTCCAGGGCTTGCGCCGGCTTAAGAAGCAGCCTGCCATTTTCGTCCCGCTGGTAGTGCTGGTCGTAAAAATCCACCACGGCCGCCGCGATGGGCAGCAGCGTCTCTCGGGCAAAGGCTTCATCGCCGGTAAAAGCGTAGTAGTCCAGCATCATTGCCGACAACTCCAGACCCCCGCACCAGTACCAGCGGATGAAGGTATTGTCCACGTGGGACACGTGCTTGCCCGTCCTGTCCCAGCCGTAGTTTTCGGTGGCGTAGGCTCCCCAAAAGTACATCGTCTCGGGGAAGAAGGCGCCCTCGTGCCCGAAATAAACCTTCGTGCGCTCCTTGCAGAAGGGTAGCGCGCGCCGGTACATCTCGAACAGCGGCCGCATCATGTCGAAATCGCCGCTGGCGAGCATGGGCCAATAGGGCAGGCGAGTATTCTGAAACCAGTATGGGCCGCCCCAGCGGCGGTAGTCAGCGTCCAGTTTCTGGTCGCCCTCGACTGCGTCCACGGTGAATATCGAGCCGTTGAATTTGATGGGGTAGGCGCCCCGACCTGCGCAGGCATTCATAAACCGCTGCAAGATATAGCCCTGCGTTACCTCGTAGGTACTCCCTGCCAGGTCAGCGGAGGCTACGACCCTGCCGTTGATGTACAGTCGCTCCTCTCCAGTTGCCGAATCGTAGCTGCCGGCCACATGGACCCATTCCCCCGGCCGCAGCCGCGCGTCATAGCTCAGCGTCAGCGGGTCAATTATCATCCGCAGGGAGTTGCCGGGGAAGGTGTCTATCATGTAGCCGTTAGAAGTGCCCGCCTTGGTCTTGTCAATGATGCGGCCCCCCGCAGGCCCGATGGCGTCAGGCGCAATCCAGGCATCCATCGTCACGGCCTCAGTGAGCCGCAGAGCTGGGTCATCTGCCACCTCCACCCAACCCTCGCCAACGAACCGCGCTGCCCGAACGCCTTCCAGCTCTGCCTGCTCAACCCGCCCAACCGTCCTAGCATGAAACCGGTCGGCTGCAGCGTTGCGATAGCCCCCGTTTTGCGGCGTACCCAGGTCAAGGTCCAGCAGCAGCCCCTCTCGTGGCGGGTGGGCCGCCGTATCCTGCGCCAGGGCCTCGATTTCCTCCTGTCGCAGCGCTCGGTTCCAAACACGTGCCCGCGCAATAAGCCCCAAAAACTGATTTGCCCCTTCGCTGCACGCCCCAATCCGAAGCGGCAGCTCGTTGGGCACCATCTTTTTGCCCGCCACGGTGCCCTCAACCCGCACCCAGCTTCGGTCCCAGAAAGCCGCCCACCACTTGCGGTGCTCCGCGCGGCCCTGCTCTACGCCCACCCTGTCCACATGCCGCACCAGGGCCTCCAGCCGCCGCAGCCATTCTTCCTCGCTGGGCGTCTGGGCCGTGAGACAGTAAATTGACAACACTTGCTGCGTCGCTGGTCTTCTGCTCCGCAGCACCTTCGCACTGACGCTCACCAGGCCCTGGCCCTTCATCATCCCGCCAAAGGTCCGATGAAGCAGCGGGTCGGCTTCCCGCCCAATCCAGCTCTCCATGCCCTGCCGCCGAAGCGTGTCCTCCCAGATGGACGTCGGGTTGCGGTGGTACCAAACCACGCGGTCGCGTTGCCCTTCCACCACCGTGTCGGGGTGGCAGATGACCGGATACGGCGCTCCGTTGAGACCATAGGCACTAAACATTTCAGCGCCCTGAAGCTCCCTGGCTTCCGTGCGCCAAAGCTCCACGGCGGCCTCCATCGCAAACCTGCGTTTGCTCTCCGCCTCGACGCGGATGACGGGTCGGTTCGCATCCACCCATACCCGCATCTCGAGAGTATCGTCACCCCGAATGGCCCTGACTTCGACTTCACCTTCCAGTAGCCGCAGCGTCTGGAAAAGCACTGCTCCTTCCGTGAGCGGATTCGGCTTCACCCGCACCCGCACGCGCCCAAGCTTCACCAGGCGGCAGTTTTCGCTCCAGGCATCCGTCTTGCTTATGTAAAAAACCAGGTCGCCATTCTCCTCGACCCACACGTTCAGACCGATGTCTCCATTGCCAAGCGGCATCGAGCCTGGCGAATCCTTGCTCGGCCCTTCCCAAACGACGTTATACCTGTCCAGCGGCCTCACCTCCCTGCCGGCAACCCCAGCAGCAACCGCGGCCTCGGAGACAGCGACGAGGCACGCAATCATGCAAATCGCCCACGGCATCATCCCATCCCCCATCCCCCGGTTCTGCGCAAGGTCCACTCTCACCAGGCTCCTCCAATCCGGCTAGTTCATTCGCTTCCTATCCTCGTTCTCGCACAACTCCGACTTGAAACACGCACGCTCCTGAAGCAATCACTGCAAGCCTTCCAGAGCAGCAATCACCCGCCGTTTCAGGTCGTCCGGATCGTAGTTGGCTGGCGGCTGCCGCTGGTTTAGCCTCACTGACTCTTCAAGCTCGGCAAGGAGGCCGGCAGCCCTTTCGACGCCCTCGCCCCTCTCTCCCCTCTTCCTGGCGGCCTCGACGGCGTTCCGCAGCGTCTCATACAGGTAGAAATCCTCCGCCCCTTCTCGGCATCGCTCGAACAGTATCGTCGGATACAAACCGCGCCGCCCGTAGCATATCATCGCCGGATCCGGCTCCCGCCCATCTAGGTCAAAGAACTGGTAGCCGTGAAGTATGTTCAGGTGCCACTCCCACCGCGCTCGAACTCCCTTGCGGTACTCGCTCCACTGATACAGCCCGAAGTGATACCGGCTTGTCCCCTGGTTGTAGATGTGGATTTCCTTGCCCAAGCGCTTCGCCTCTTCCATCACAGTCTCGTCGTGCAAGTTCAGTTGGCTGATGTCCAGGGTCTCAAAGAAACGCTGGTGCCAGTAGAGAAGGTCATCCTCGTCGGTGGGCCGCGAGGCAAAGGTGACGCTGTAGGCGCCGCCCGTCCGGAGGGTCTGCGGATAGGCTGCGCTGACTTTCCCCATAAGCCTCATGAACTCAATTTCGCGCTCGGCCACTTCTCTCACTCGCGTTTCATCGCAGAGGCCGTAGAAAATGAGGGGCCAGCCATTGGCCCTGGCGTGCTCATTGACGACGCCCCAGGCGCGCATTAGAGCTTCCTCGTACGGCAGTCCGCTCTCCTGCTCCACGCGCTCGCCCGTCTCGCCCTTCTGGTAGCCGTCGTTTATACCCAGGAAGCGCACACCACCATACGCGTTCACGGCCCGCCCGAAGCCGTACTTCTTCAGCAGTGCGAAGAACCGGTCCACGTCGTCAAAGTCAACCAAGGGCTTCCCATCCTGCCAGCCAGTCAGTCGCCAGTTCAATCCTCCGGAAACCGCATTCATTCCGTGCTCCCGCAGCATGACCAGCGCCTCCTCCAGCACCCGCCACCATTCCTCTCCCTCGTACACGTCCGGCGGCTCAAGCCCAAAGAACCCCATCAAAAACTCCGTCTCCCGCGACAGCGTCACCGGATGCACCTGGAGCCGCAGCGGCACCTCAAGAAGCCTCTGCCCCTCAGGCGTCGCCAGCCTCAAGACACCCCGATACTCTCCCGCCGGCGCGTCTTCCGGCACCTTCACCGTCACAACGATTTCCCGCGTCACGCCCGCTGGCAACCGCACGCTCCCCTGCTCCCTGAGCGTATGTGGCCGCAGGTGGTAAGCGATGTTGCCGAATCCTCGCATCGCGTTGTACCAGACCACCTGAACCCTCGTCGGCAAGTTTTCCGGCCCCGCCAGCGGAGCAACCTCCAGCCGGCACTCGCCCATGTCCCGCATCGGGCGAATAGCCAGGCAGAAAGGCTCATATTCGCCGCGCACTGCCTCACGCACCAAAGCCAAGTCCTGCGGGTCTGGTGCCTCTTCTGGCACTGAATTCGGCGTCACGTCCTCGTCCAGGCTCACCGGCCACGCCACCAGGCCCAACGGCCGCCAGGCGTCCGGCGCCATATACCGTGGCGGAGGCGGGTCAAGAGATACAGCCTTTTGGCGGAATTCCGTTGCCAAGGCTTCAAGCTGCTGCGACACCCACGCCGCCGCCGGCGCATCATCCACCCTGTGGAGCGCTACCGCCGCCACCTTACTCCCCCAAACGCGGTCCGCTTCGAAGCGTAGCGTCAGCCCATTCGGGTCGGCATCCGCCTCAAAAACCGCCGGCTTAGCTATTTCCGGCGCCATATAGGTATCCCAAAGGTCAACGCCCACCGGCTCCACGTCCTCAAAGCGGTACAAATGATGCGCAGGGCCGTCGGGTCGTGTTTCGCTCCAGGCTAACTGACCGTTGACTAAAATCCGCCGCTCGCGATGCTTGGCCTGCTCGCCGCCCCAGTAGCCGCAGTTTTCGTAGAACACGGTTATGCGATACCGCCCAGGCGGTACGTCAACATGAAAGTTATATCCCCCTGCCTCACAGAAATCCCGCAGGAGCATCGTCCCGAAGGTTGTATCGCGTGCGGCGCCATTCCACGGGTGCCCGCCGGCTGGCCCCCAGCCGTACCCCTTCTCCGGCGTGTACATCGTGTCCCACGTCATTGGTGTCCAGCCAAGCATCACGGCCTGGCTCGGCGGCCCAAAATCGAAAGCCCAGACGCCCGCCGGCCGACTTACCTTCACAAAACGAATATTGTCAATAATGACCCGCCCTTCTGTGCCCTTAGCGCCCCACGCCAAGTCCACCCGCACAATGCTATCCGGGTCAATGTCGCGCTTGATGTCGTTGTTTCTGCTGCCGGCCTCGCCACGGTAAAGTCCCCGCACCGGAATGATCCACTGCGAAAGGCCTGGTGGAAAGGTCGTTTCGGCGTTGTGGCGGTTCCAGTAGCTGCGTCCCTTATCGGCCCATGCCTGGTCGGCGATCAGCACGTAGCCCACGATCGGCCCCGGATTGGGGTTCGTGACGTCCACCACCAGCGCATCGTAGGGCGACCAGTCCCTGGGAGGTCGGTTCCAATAAAGGTACGCCCCGTAATACTCGCCCTTTGGGTCGAAGGTGACCTCCAGGGCCTGCTGCCCGTGGGTAACGCCCTCGGTGACGAGCCGCGGCGTACCACTTACGTACTGCCACTCGTCCAGTGAGTCTGGGGTCTCGAAATCCGCCAGAATGACCGTCTCCTGTGCTGTAGCCGTGCAGGCCAGGCCCCCGAGCAGCGCCCAAACAAGGCTGGCCAGTGCCGCCGCCCTAATTCGACCCCTCAGTGTCTCCTTCACGCGCTTCACCTCCATGCCCGCGGCCGTCTACGGCGCCCCAAGCAGAGTTACTGCACCGCCCTCACCCACGCGGAGCGTCCCCACGCGCACCCGCCGGTCGCGAGCGTCCTGGTCTGGCATCAACCGCTCGTCCTCGCGCCCCACCCGCTCCGGAATCCACAAGCCTAGGAGTACATCGAACTGCCGCCCCCTGGCCTCCGCCGGCACTTCAAACACAATACCCGCATCCACCCGGCCTGGCTCCCAAAGCCTCTCTACCCGCGCTCCCTCCTCCAACTGTCCGTAGAACTCAATCCTCCCACTGCGCTCAAAGTGGCAGAAGGGCGTTGAGTTAGCAGGTAACGGGCGATGAATCTCCCAGGTTACAGGCAGGAAATATCTCCCGCCGCGCCGCTCGAGTTCGCCAATGTGCACTGCGTAGTCCCCGGCGATGCGTATTCGGCCAAGTCTGTACCGCCGCTGGCCATCATCCTCCGGCAGGGGGAGGGCTATCACTGGCGTCCCCGTCTGCGTCCCTACGGAGACAAAAGCATCATATTCGCCGGCCCTGAGCTGAAAAGGTAGGACAAATTCCGCTTCGTGCGAGCGCGGCTCGGCTTCTCCCGGCGGCCCGACAGGCAAATCCCGGACGTTCAGGCTTGCATCAACAAAGACACTCACAATGCCGCCCCTGTCGTCCTTCAGCGTCAACGCCGGATACCCACCGAGGTAGCACGGCGCCACCCCTGCGTTCCGCCACACCCACCCTACCTTCAGCCGCCCGTCCTTGAACACCGGCGTTGTCCACCACGCCTCAAGAAGCTGCAAACGGTATCCCAGTCGCTGGTTCATTCGCTCTATCAGCGTCTGCTGCTCCTCAAGAAACTCGCGCGGCCACCAGTGTATCGAAACGTAACTGGCGTGATACTCCTCCAAGGCCTGCAGGTACTTGGCCCCATCGCCCCAGTTTCCCCTGTCGCGCGAGCCGCCGTAGTGCTCACTCTCAAGTATCACGGGCCGGTCGCGCCAAAACTTTTGCGCCAGCCCCGCGCTGAAGTAGGCATTCTCGCCTCCCTGGACCAGGATGCTATCGTCTCGAAGCGTCAGTCCTCTTTCGCGGGCATAATCCAGGACTTCTTCGCCTCTGCCCTGCATCGCCAGGTCGTCGTTGGCCGCCAGGAGCGTGCGCCGAAAGTGCTTCAAATGAAGGTCAATGTGCCGGCGGATGGTTTCGGCGGTGTAGGGAAGCTGGGTGCTGGCCCACGTATGACCCTCACCCCAGACACCGAAGGACCCCACGTCAACGAAGGCCACTTCTGGGTTGCCGTCGTATCGGGCTGCCAGCGCCGCGAGGAAATTGTCCAGCTTTTCCAGAAACACGGGGTCGTCGTAGTCCGGCTCCCAAAAAGGACCATCCTCGCTCACGCCCTGGCCAGGTCGAAAGTTGTGTCCCCTCGCCCCTGCCTTCTGTACCCACTCCGGCGTCGCGTAGCGCATCCACGACTCGCAGCAAGAAATCCGTAGCGCAATCTTCTTCCCCTTGGCCACCCACCGCTGTGCCGGCGTATCGAGCACGGACCAGTTGAATTTCCCCTCCTCCGGCTCGATATACGACCAGGGAATCCTCAGATAGATGACCGCTAACCCAGGGAAGTCGTCAAGGGTATCCGAGGGCTCTAGGCGCGAGCCGTAGTTCGGAGGAAAATTGTCGTAATAGTGAAAGACCCATCCCATTCCTGGGTTTACGAGGGCGGCGCCCGTATCCCTCGGCCGCACGACTATCCCTTGCCCTTCATCAAAGCCCTGCCCGCTGGCCGCCATCGCCATCACCAGGACCAGCGTTGCACTCACCATGGCCTCTTTGTCTCCCGTCCTCGGACTCTAGCCCCGTCGGCCTCAAGCACCAGTATCCAGTCCTGGTACAGTTTCGGCCTGGGCGCGGCCCAAGCCCCTTGCCCGTCCCCTTCGGCTGCGCCTACCTCATACTCCCGCCCGTTCTTCGGGTCGAAATAGTAGGCACGATATCGAACGCCCGGCTCCAGGCCAACCACCCTGAAGCTCGTCCACGGGTACACTGGCCAGTACACAATCCGCACCTGCTCCGGTATTCCGCCGGCATAGGGCGCGAAGTAGTTCTCCACCGTCCAGTGCGGCTCCACCCATTCGGGATGCGGCTCGAACTTCCACCAGCGGTAGCGCTCCAGTAGCGCCTTGGCAATGCCAAGCTGGCCCGACCCAGGAAGCTGAAAGGCTTCTTCCCATGGCGTATCGCCCCAGGCCATGCCGTGAGGCGATGGGCCGTAGGGCTTATCCCTCTCATTCACCTGCCAGATGCCGTTGGCGCCGTAGGTATGCCCGCAGGCCCCCGATAACATGCACGCCCAAAACATCAGCCGCTGGACTTCCTGGCGTGAAGCCTCCCCTATGCCCTCATAGCAGACTTCTCCGTTGATGACGGGCTTCACGGGCTGGCGGGTGTACGATTCGGTGACCAAGTTCACGGTATTGGGGAGGCTCGTGCGGTCGCCGTGGCCGGTCTGGAGCATGTCAAAGTCGAGCACGTCGTCTTCTAGGCTCCGGCGAGCCGCGTCGTTGGGATGGGCCGTCACCGGTCGGCGATACGGGTCTGTGTTGCGCACATAAGCCGCCACCTCACTCCAGGCGGCCCGCGCCTTCTCCGAATAGTTCTCATGCCACTCCCCCAGCTCCTGAGTGCCCAGATACCATGGCATCAGAACCTCGCCAGCCATGCACCAGACGACGGGATATGCACCCCACCGCGCTACAATGTAACGCCAGTGCTTCTTCATCCGCTCCACGCCAAGCCACGGGAGGTAGTAGCCCCAACAGCCGACGATGCAAGGAACCAAGCCAGAGCGCACAAGCCAGTAGATCCGCAAGTCGGCCATGTCGAAATACGCCGGATTGATCCGTGCCCATTCAGGCTGCCATGGAAAGCCGGCCTCGTTGGCTCCCCGTTCATCGAAGGCTCCCATGTCTGGATACAACCCGGCCACAATCTGAATCACCGTGAAGCCCTTTGCCACCCTGTCTGCCGCCAGAACCTGAAAATCGCTCGGCCACTTCAGCCGCCTACAAAGACCCATCCACCAGGTATCCCCAAGCCAGAAGAAAGGCGTGCCATCGGCATGCTCCAGATGCCGCCCGCTGGCGGCCACCCGGACCGGCCCGTGCCGCAGCAGAAGATTGCTTCCCTCAAACGGCACCACCTCTATCTCTCCCTCGAGGCCATGAAGCCCCGAATCTGTCTCGTCCGTGCACCGCGACCGCCACCGATACAGCCCCGGCTTGGGCGACGCAAATCGTACCCGCCACTCCCTTCCACCCGCCCAATAAGCCGGCACCACCATCTCTCCCCCATCTGGGCCGGTCACAATCACGTCCAGCTCAAGCTCATTGAAGGGGTCGGCGTGGTCTTTGTGGGCATGAAAGCCCCATTCCGCAGGAAGATTCTGGACCGCGCGGTACACCATCTCATAGCCCTCCCTTGTGCTTTTCAGCTCCCTCTTGCACCAGTGGCGTTTCCCAAAGGTGTGGGATGCCTTCTGCGTCCGGCACCTACTCCTACCCCTCAGCCACCAAACCTGGGATTCGTCAGCTCAAAATCCACGGCAACCACGCTGTGCTTCGGAATTGTGACCTCTGCCGCCGCACCAGCCGCCTCGACCAGCTCCGGCATGTTCCTGGCGACCACCGCGTCGGGTTGAGCGTAATCATTGGCCGCCAAGTAGTCATCCGCCGTGACCGCGGAAACACCCAACACCGTCACTCGCTCCGCCCAGGGCACTTCAATCCTCACCTCTCGCGCCTCCGCCGCGCTCCGATTAACCATGAGGATGCTCAAGCGGCGAGCTTCGGGGTCATAGGTAGCCGTCGCGTCAACCAGCGGCAGGCTCCCGCTGGGAAAGACTGCCGTAGGCCCTTCGTACTGGACCGGCAGGCCCAGCTTCCCAGCTCTATCCCGAAAAAGCTTCAGGACCCAGTAGGACGGCGTTGGAGCCACGCTCGTCTCGTTCGCTCGTATCAGCCCGAGCACGTTAACTGACTGGGTCACACAGGCTATCGGAACCTTTGGTCCGAGCCGGTTCAGTGCGTTGAGTATTTCGCCTGCGAAAAGCCCCTCGCGGAGGCAATAGAAGCCCTTATAGCCCGGTTGGTCGTCAACCTCGGGCCGCCATACGTTCCATTCATCAAAGCAAATCGGTATTGGCGTGCCGGCGTTGGCTTCCCGCGCGACCTCCCAAGTAGCTTGAAGCATTCGCTCGACGTCCACTGGGGCCGCAAGGGCCCGCGCATACTCAGCTAGCTGGTCGGCATTCACGTCGAGCCCAAGGTAATAGTGGACGGACAAATAGTTACTAAAAAGGCCCGCCTTCTGGATAGCCTTTTCGTTGAAATTGTCCCACCCGCGCACGTCAACTCCAACCAGGACTAGCTCCAAGGCCGTATCCACCGCCCGCATAGCTGCCGCCATCTGCGCCGCCTTCAGCCCGTATTTGCTTCCATCCAGCCAGCCGTGCTGCCAGTTTCCGTACATCTCATTCCCCAAGCCCCAGAGCCGCACGCCATAGGGAGCTGGATGGCCATTGGCCGCCCGAAGCCGCCCCATGGGCGTGTCGGCCGGCCCGTTGCAATACTCCACCCACTCAGCAGCCTCCTGTGGCGTCCCCTCGCCGGCATTGGCGCAGATGTACGGCTCGGCACCCAGCAGCTCGCACAACCGCAGAAACTCGTCAGTGCCAACGTCGTTCCACTCCCACTGGTTCCAGGCCCGGTTCCACCGGCATGGCCGCTTGTCCCTCTCCCCTATTCCCTCGCGCCAGTCGTATTGGGAAGCGAAATTTCCGCCGGGCCAGCGGATGGTCGCCGGCCGCACGGCCCTTAGCACTTCCACAACGTCAGCCCGCCAGCCTCCAAGATTGTCAGCGGGCATCAGCGAGGCCGCGCCAAGCCAGACCGTTCCGGAGCCGCCCGCCACTATCCTTACTTCTGCATTCGCGGCCTCACCAAGCGCGGGCAGCACGAAGGAGTACCTCTGCCACTCCTCAGTAAGCGGGCCGACAGTCGTCTCGGCGAGCGTGCGACCGCCGGCGACCAGCCCCACTGTTAGCCGCGCGCCAGCAGGACGTGCCTTGGCGACCACGTAGCCCTCGTGAGGCACGCCGGCGCGAAACCCCACCGGTCCCTGCGCCACGCCTGCCTCCCCACCGCCCGCCAAGTCTATGCGCTGGCTTTGGCAGGGCGCATACCAGTGAGCCGTGTCGGGCGCAAAGGTTGCCCCTCCCTCACCAACCGGCCGCCATCCCTCCACGACGCCGTTTTGGTCGCCGCCCGTGAACTTGCGATTGTAGAGCTTCTCTGCCCACAGGCCTTGGTAGATACACTTACCCAAATGCTCGATGAAATGCGAATAGCGGCGGTCGTCCAGTGGCCAAGCGCCATCGGCGCCGATGCGTAGCAGCGCCGGCGGTGCCTCAGCGTCCGGCAGCCCCTCGACCGCTGCATAATCCGCCTCGAAGGCCACGGCCTCGCCGTCGCCAAAGGTCTTGCCCAGGAAGCCCACGAAGGTTGGCGCGGCGAAGGCGTGGTACTCGCCGGCCTTTGCCCACTCCTCCTCCGCCGACCGCCTGTACAAAAGCGAGTAGGTTGAGCCACGACGCTCGATGCGAAGATAAAGCTCACGGGCAGGCAAGGAAACTTTCAGAAAGCCCCCCAGGCCGGTCGGCTCAGCCCAAAGCTCCGGCTCATCCCTCGGCGCACCAGGAAGCATGGGCGCGCGAAAAGGCCCCCACGCCAGGACGTAGCCTGGGCTGAAGCCAACGACCGCCGCCAGGTGAAAGTTGCTCCCAGGGCCAAAGTGCACTACGCGAAGCCGTGTCTCGAAGGCAAAGTTGCCCTCTGGCGCCTGAGCAGTAAGCAAAGGCGCATCCATGCAGCCTGGCCCAGTAATCCAGTGGTTGTAGCCGCCCTTGCGGTGAGGTAGCGTCATCCGCAGCCAGCCTGGTGTATCAGTCAGGGAGACTGTCGGCCCCTCGACAGGGCGATGAAGCCGCCAGCGTTCCGCCAGGCCTGGACCGTCAAAATCATCTCGCCAACCACCGGCAGCCGCTACCGTAATGCCGAGAAAAGCTGCGGCGAGCATGGGCATGTCCCCTCCCGTGGTGGCAAGAGGCCGAGAGCCTCTTTGTCCCGCTGCGTCGGCCCTAGTGAGAGCCTCCCGTCAGGCCAGCCTCCCGCGCTAGCAACTCCACCGCCCGCCTGACTACCTCAGACTTGTCACACCGCAAATGCCACCGAAGTTCGTCTATCAAGGCCAGCGTCTCAGGGTCGAGCATAAAGGACCGCCGATAGTGGCCTACGGTGGGAGCGTCCGGCGGTTTTTGAAGGGTTTCGAAACCGCCTGTAGAAAGCGCTTCGGTGGGTTGGGGGAGTAAGCTACTCTTGGCGACCTTTCTACTCGCCACACTCGCTCTACCCGTCGGGCTCTCTATACCCTCCTCACCCTTCGCACTCTCTATACTCGCGGCGGCTGCTGTACTCTCCAATGCCTCTGCAATCTCCAGAAGCTCACTACTCTCAGAAGTCTCCGCGAGTACGGCACTCTCCATACTCTCGGCACTTTCAACGGGTGCCGTATTCTTAATATCCTCCGTACTCGTTAAGCCCTCCGAGGCCCCTGTACTCGCCGCCGCCAACGCCTCCACGGGATGTAGTGCCCTCGCAGCCTTCGCCTTCGGTAACGGAAGCCTCTTTCCTGCCATCACTCCTCACCTCCGACGACCTCTGTCTGCACCTGCGGAGAACTTTCCCTGGCGGCCCGGCCACCTCCAGCCTTTCTCTCGTACCCGGGCTCATCACCCGCAATAGGGGAAAGGTGCAGCCCAAGCCGCCCCGCCACCTCCCTCGCCAGCCGCCGGTAATCCTCCGCGCCCGGCGAGCCCGGAGCATAAGCGGTGACCGGCTGCCCAAAGGCTGGCGCCTCCGCCAGCCGCACATTCTTGCGAATCACCGTCTCGAACACCGGCTGCCCATAATCCTGCCTTAGCCGCTCCAGGGCCTCGTGAGCCAAGCGCTCCCTCGGATCGAATCGCGTCGCCAGCAATCCCATCACCTTCAGTCGTGGATTCAGTCTCCTCTGCACCACCTCCACCGACTGAAGCAGTTGGCCTACGCCTTCAAGGGCCAACGCCTCCGTGGGCACCGGCGCTATAAGCCAATCCGCCGCCACCAGCCCGTTCACCGTCAGCAGTCCCAGGCTCGGCGGGCAGTCCAGAAGCACGACGTCAAATACCGGCTCTTCCTCTCCACCCGTCAAAGGGGCAAGGGCCTCTGCCAACACCTGCTCCCGCCTCAACGTCGCAAAGAGCATCATCTCTGCGGTTGCCAAGGCCAGGGTTGCCGGCGCCAGGACAACACCCCAATCCGTCGGGCAGACGACTTCGCCCAGCGGCAACCCATCCGCTATCACGTCATAAAGCGACCGCTCCAAGGCCGTGTAGTCCACGCCCAGCGATAGGGTAGCATTGGCCTGGCTGTCCACATCCACGAGCAAAACCCGCAGCCCTCCCTCAGCCAAGCAAACCGACAGGTTCACGGCGGTGGTGGTCTTGCCCGTGCCTCCCTTCTGGTTGGCAACAGCGATGACGGGGGTCATCGCACCCTCCTTTTGCCGCATCTTATACTCGCCCAGCACGTCGCGGCTATTATACTCGTCGCACGTACCGAACGCAAGATTTTTACGGCCCAAAAACCCACCACTCACAAGCCAAAAAGAAACGCCCCCACGCGCTTTGCGTGGGGGCGCTACAACTACCGCCCTCGTGCCTTTTCTCGGCCTGGGCCTCTCCGGTCGGCTCAGGCCAGCTTTTCAGCACGCAGGCGTAGTCTTCCCAACATGCTTCGGTCTACCAGCGCCGGCCGCCGCCACGAGAGCGGTCTCCACGACCACCCCGAGAGCCGCCGCCACCACCACGGCCTCCGAAGCCTCCCCCAAACCCGCCACCTCCGCCTCCGAAGGACCGCCGCTCGCTGCGGGGCCGAGCCTCGTTGACGGTCAAGGGGCGCCCATTGAAGTCCTTCCCATTGGTCGCCTCGATGGCAGTCGCCACCATCTCCTCGTTGATGTCAACGAACCCGAATCCCTTGTCGCTCATTATGCGCACGTCTTCGACTGGACCGTAGGGCTCAAACAGGGCCCGCAGGTCTTCCTCGCGCGTGCCATAGGGCAGGTTACCAACGTACAACGTTTTCGTAGCCATTCCATTCTCCACCGTTCTGTCGGAGGGCCTGGACCTCCCACGGACATGCCCGGCTCGGGCTCCGCCCGTGCTTCCGGGTCATCTGCACTCTTCCCGCCTCCGCGGGGCCCGAGCCAGACCTCGGGGCGTCCCCACGGCGCGAACAGACCGGAACCTGGTCCGCCCTCACTTACCGGAGCAGTGGAGAGGTCTTCGCCACCGACGGACGGGGAGTGCACTTGTACTATTGCACATTCGTGGCCTTCTTGCAAGCAGTTTTTCCAGCCGCCTGGCCCAGAGACGTTTTCCTCTCGACCAGGAGGGATTGCCCCCGTTGCCGCGAAGCCCCCGCCTCGACCCAAACCGCATCGTGAACGTAGTGAAAAGGAGGCTTTGGCACCAGTGCCCAGCGTAAAGATTGTTGCCCTCGGCGCCGCCAGCGCTAGTTTCGGGCTGACCATTCTGCGCGATATCATCGGCTGTCGAGAACTCGATGGGAGCCATCTGGCTCTCGTTGACGTCAACGAAGGCGGCCTGGACCTCATGCGCCGCGCCGGCGAGCGCCTCATCAACACCGCCGCTACCTCCACGACGCTTTCCGCCACCACCGACCTCGCGACTGCCCTGCCGGATACCTCTTACGTAATCGCCTCGGTGGCTGTGGCGCGCCTTCCAGGCTGGCGCATGGACTGGGAAGTTCCGCTGCGGCACGGCATCAAGCACGTCTTCGCGGAAAACGCCGGCGTCGGGGGTCTTTTTCAGCTCTGCCGCAATCTCCCGCCAATCCTGAAGGCTGCCCGCGCTATGGAGAAACTCTGCCCCGAAGCGCTTCTACTAAACTTTTCCAATCCCCTCCCGCGTGTTATCTGCGCCCTCGACCGCTACACTGACATCCGCGCCGTCGGCCTCTGCCACGGCTTTGAGAACACGCGCGGCTTACTCGCTGGCTGGTTGGGCCTGCCGCCAGAGGAGCTCCATGCAACCGCCGCCGGCATAAACCACTTCACCTGGATGCTCGACGTCCGCCGCCGAAGCACAAATGAGGACCTCTACCCGCGCATAAGAGAAATCTGCTTCTCCGACGCGCCGCCCTCCGAGGAGCCGTTCTTACAGGCTCTTTACCGCCGCTTCGGCTGCTTTCCTACCTGTGGCGACTCCCACGCGGCTGAGTTCGTTCCCGCCGAGATGTTCGAGGAGATATATCCCTTCCGGGACGCCCCGCCGTGGCGGCTGGACTTTGATGCCGCCGAACGATACCGCGCCGACCTATCCGCTCTTCTAAACCGCCTAGCCGATGGGGGAGAGGATGGCGCCGATCTGCTGGCCAGCCCTTCATCTGAGTACCTCCGCCGCATCATCATGGCCATCGAGACGGACCAGGAGTGGGTTTGTCCGGCGATAAATGTTCCGAACCGTGGCTATGTGTCGAACCTACCGCCGGTCGGCGTCATTGAGGTACCGGCGTTAATAAACGGGCGAGGGATTCAGCCGCTAGGGATAGGGGAGATGCCCGAAGGGCCGGCTTATTTTGTGGCCCAGCAACTTCTCATCCAGCCCCTGGCTGCAAAGGCCGCTGCCGAAGGAGACCGTAATGCGGCGCTCCAGGCGCTAACCCTCGAGCCGTGTGTTGGCTCCCTGAAGAAAGCCGAGGCGGTTTTCGACGACCTGCTCTCCCGCCAGCTTCAGTGGCTGCCCCAATTCCAGCGCCCGTGAAGTGCGCAGCTCCGGCCCACAGTCACAAAGCCTTTGAAACCGAAGCTCTACAACGGCGACCCAATTCGCTTCCGAAGCCCTTGGCCCGAAAGGAACTCCACAGCTCACGGGCGTCCCATACCCGACCGCCTCCATTACCCGAAATCTCCCAGCTATCCGCTCCAGAAAGAGCTGCTGCGACAGCAAGATAGGCTTCTCTGCCGCCTCGGTATTTGGACGGCCTAACATCGCGGCCACGAGCACGGGTCTCGCACTCTCACTTTGTCATCCACAGCTCCCCAGCCACCACGGGGTCTGTCACACGATCGCGGACGCTCCCCCAACAAGTCACAAACACCTCACCGCACTCCTTCACCGACTCCGGCAACGCCACTCCCCGGAGCTGAAAGTAGCCGTCTCGCGTGCTCACCAAGCGCGCTTTCGAAGGGGGCAGCGGTGAGTGGCCACTGATAGTCTTCACGGCGACCCGGCCTCCGTTTGCGACGTAAATCGTTATTATCACCGGCGCCCCCTCTGTGCTCCAGGTGCGCAAGTCAACGGCCATATAGCCCTTCGCTGGCACCTCACGCCTTGCCCTCCAGCCCTCCGCCTCGACGGCCAGCCCTTCCGTTATGAGCAAACTTACGCCGCGCAAGTCTGCTCCGGCGAGGCCCCGCTGATGGTTGGCCTCGTCCTCCCAGTGAACAGGTTCCCCATATACGGCCTGCATAGCCGGCAGGCGGCAGAAAACTTCATTCCGCCGCGCAAAGGAAAGAAGCAGGCGGTCGAAGCTCGGCTCCTGGGACCGATAGCGCCGGATAGCCTTGGCCTTCGCCTGTGCCTGCTCGCTCGTGAGCGGCAACTTGAGCCAGCCGCCGTCGCCAGCCACAAGTTCCGCAGGAGGTAGCAGCTTGGCTCCCGGCGCGAATCCCCTAGGCGCGGGATACCGCGGCCAATGGACGAGATAGCCATAGACCTTGGCTTCTCGCGCCCATTCAGCCCCTCGCACCGCCGCCGTCGCCAAAGCAAATCGCGTGAAGCAATAGGCTACCCAATGGTCTGGGTGGAGGTCCTGGGGATGAGGGGCAAGTATAATTGTGGGGCGCACGTGGTACATCAGGGCGAGCATGTCCGAGAGCACCTGCTGCCCGCAGTATGGCGCCTGGGCCGTGAAGCAGCGCTCGTAGGGCGAAAAGGAGACTTTCGTATAGGGCGACCGATACATGTCTACATAACGCCAGTGCTCAGGCCGCCAGATGGACAGAAGACCATTGTTGGGATAGCCCAAAAAGTGGACCCGATTCTCGGGCAGGCCCAGTAGCCCCAAGGCCGCCAAGCTCTCTTTCTGCCTCATCCGCCCGAGCTTCACGTACGCATCCGGCCCCAGCGGCAGGTCCCCCTCGCCAAAAATCAACGAGAGCTCAGATGCGTCCCCATTGGTCACGAGGACTACGTCTACACGCGCGCCAGCGTCTAGCGCTTGCTGTATCAGCCCTCCGCACCCAAGCACCTCATCGTCTGGGTGTGGCGCCACAACCAGAATTCGGTCGCGCGGCTCCGCCACTGGCATTTCGTCAACGAAGCCCTCGGCCGCGAGGGCCTGTTTCCAGGCCAGATGAAACATAACCCAGGAATAGGCCGCGAGGCCCGCCAGCAACAGTGCCCCACTCACGGCTACCTGCCGCGCCCCTACAATTTTCCGCAGCTTCCTCGACAGCGAACTTCACCTCTGCGCACCCATTTTCAGCACCTTGAACGCTCCAATCCCATCCCCATGCCCCACCGAACGCTCCTTCTCCCGCTCAACTCTGAAAGCTACCTATCCCTGCTGCTTGCTCTGCTCAGCGCCTCTCCGCATATAAAAACAGCCTCACCGCCAGCGGCTCAAACTCCTGCCGCCCAGCCTCTTTCACAGACAGCCAACGACCCGCAAGCAGGTCCTTCACCTGCTTTCCTTCAGCCCAGGGCAGCGGCGCAACCTGCTTCTCCTCGGTGTGATTCACCACCGCCACGACCACTCCGTCACTGGCCGCTGCCCGCCGCGCCTCCAAAAGACACGTCGGGACCTCATACGTGTAGTGGCCTCTGTCCGGACTCCACCACCAATACCTCACTTCCCCCACCCGCGAATACTCGGCAGGCAACTTGTTTGACCCTGATATTGCCCGCTGAAGACCTCGCAGAGAGACCGTCTTGCACCGCCTGGCAACCGCCTGAGCCAGTTTCGGGTCAAGCCGCCGGCCGTATTCGTCCCTCTCCGGCGGCCGGCCCACGGCTAAAACCCTCACCGCCGCCGGCAATCCCGTCAGTGCGGCGGCGGTCCGCCGCCGTAGCCCTCGGCTCCACACCACGAGCGTCCCCTTGGCGAAAGCGCTCAAATCGTCTTCCAGGACGTACCTCCAAGGCACCCCGCAGGCACTGAGATATGCATAAAGCAGCCCCAGGGGATGCTCTCTCTCGTAGTCCGTCTCGACCGTCCCCGCCGGCGTGTAATAGTTGTCCTCGGTCACCAAAACGCCTACTTCTGCCTCGCGCGTCTCGGCCGCCAACAGCTTGCAGTATCCCTCAACGCGCGCCAGATCAGCTAGAATGCCCCGCGTGGCCGCATGTATCTGCGCTATCTCTGGCTTGTTCCAGTTATTCCATGCATAGCTAGCCGTCAGATATTCGCCTAGCAGCGCGCTTGTGAAATACCTGTACCGCGACCGCTCGACCGAGGGAAAGTACTGAAAATCGTCGTTATAGAGGTGCAGTTCGGAATTGAATAAGGGCTTGGGGCTGGTGTCAGCTGCGCACTTGAGGCGCCAGAGCGGGTACTGAGCCACCAAGTCGTCCCAGCACACCATGGTCATCTCCGTGCAGGCACGGTGCAGGAAAGGGTCAAGAGTAGTTTTATTCCCGTACAGTTTATCACCCAGGGCGGGACGAACAGCCTTAGCGAAGAGGTGTCCATAGAAGCGCGCGAAAACTTCACGGGCGAAACGGCGATAGTCTACCCAGCCCGGACTGGCGTCGGGCGGCACACCGACCTCTTCGAAATCCTCATAGGCTGTCCGCCATGCCGAATTCAGCCCCGAAATTGTACCGTGCTGCTGACGAAGCCACTGCCGAAACCTCTCCCACAAGACTGGGGCGTCGCTCGGCGTGCCCAGGTGCGGGCCGACCTCATTCCCGAGAATCACACCTTGCACGCACCGGTGACCGCGCAGAACTCGAAGCCAATCAACCAGAAAACGAACCGACTCGTCCGGATTCAGCACTTCTTTGTTCAATCCACCTGCCTCGCCAGGGCTGCCGTACTGGATGTTGTGTATCAAAAAGAAGGCCACCCCGTTGTGGTCACACCAGTCCAAAACAGCCTCAGCCCGCCGCTCGACATCTGAGCCTGGCGTGGGGATAGTCCACAGCCAGGAGGCAAATTCGATAAGCAAAAAGCCCTCAGCTTTCAGCTTTTCCAGCTCCTCGATGGCCCGCGCCGGTTCCTCAGGACAAAAGAACACAACGCCATGCCGCATAGGCACCTTTAGCGCCTGGGGCAGAGTTATGGGCTCACTCTGCGACGCGCCCCGCAGGTCTTTGGAAACGGCGAAACATAGAAACACGCACAGGACAGTCGCCACAGCCGTTCACACCCTTGTGGATAGGCAAAGTGCCACCGAGATGGCGCCGGATGCCCTCCTCCGCGCTCACTCTCCCAGTGTTGTGTAGAGGCAAACTGACGCACGCAGCCCTCAAACAGGCAGGCGGCTCTCCAGGAACGCCTAGGTGGCGTCCGCCGGCCTCTTTCCTGCGCCTAAGGTGGAGCTGCTCGCCATATGGTGGATGCTTTTCGTTTCGGGAGAGCTGGGGCATTCCCTCCTGGGAGTACCACAGCGGAGCTGGAGATAGTCACGGGCCGCATCCTGCCCCTCCTCTCGGGCCGGAGGTGGGCCGCAATCGTCTCGCTCAGGCTGGCTTCCGCCAGGCGGCGGGCAATGGACACTGTTTCACCACCGCAGCGCAAGACCGAAAGAAAAAGCGCTAATAACGCAACAGCGAAGATGCCTGGGAGGCAGCGGAGAGCTCCTCTGCGTCGAGCTGGGCAAAAAGGCGCCGTTGGCGGAGGCTGAAGGAGCGATGGGGTTGGCCGTCAGAGGAGCTGCGCTGGGAGCCATTGTGAAGGCACCAGCCAGCCGCGCCCCCCTCAAGAGCTCCGCGAAGGTCGGCCAGAAAGTCAGCGGCGAGCGGCTCCCAGTCCCCGTACCCGCGGCGGAAAGGCTCCTGATAATGAACGGGCACGAGGCGGCCCAGCTTACGCATTATTTCTACAAGCTCCCGCGTTTTCTGAGCGGTCTGCCGCGGCGAGTCGGCATGGCGTGGCCGATGCGGGCAAAGAAAGTCCAGCCCGATCAAAAGAAGCGCCTCCCTGACGGCGGCTTCGCCCATGTCCCCAGCGAAAGAGGCCGTAACAAGGCGCTGTGGGTCAGCCTGCCGCACCAGCTCCCGAAGGGTTCTTAGCTCCTCGGGATTGACATAGCGAGCGTCACCTACGTTGCGCTCATTGGCCAGGTCAAGGTACCAGTTGCGGTAGGAACGGAAGGCGCCCGTCAGGAGGGTGACGGCCCTCTCATGGCCTTGCAGGTCGGCCACGTGGCCTTCTCCCTCGCCGCGCGAAAGAGTGACGTCCACAACCATGCCACGCCGGTCACACTCAGCGATAAGCCATTCCAGGCGCCTGAGGTAGTGCTCCCGCGGTTCCCCAGCGGGCGTGACGGCGGAAACATCATCGCCCCGATAAGCCCAGGTGGCCCACACGCGGAGCCAGTTGAATCCCAACCGCTGAAGGTCGTCGAGGTCCTGGCGAACAAACTCGCGCCGGGCACCCAGGCCGCCGTAATAGCTGATGCCGAGAAGAAAGGTCGGCTTACCGTTTACGGTGAAGCGGGTGCCTTGGACGGCTAGGACCGTCTGGGTGGCCTGAGTAACCGCCGCCAAACTCGTCATGCCCGCTGCTACCACCAGTACTCGCGAGAAACATAGCATCGGCATCCGCCCCCATGCCTAGGCGACTTAGCGCGGGCTAAATTCGCGGTGGCAGGCAGCCCCCCTGCTCCCGACCCTCGCGGAAATGGGCCAACAATACGGCGTGTCCTTCACCAAGGGCACAGAGCGGGCGAAGGTTGGGCCGAAGAGAAGGCGAACCACGGCTGTCGAGCAGGGCGCCGCGCAAAACGGGCGGCAGGCGTGCTGAGGGCCGGAGGTTTGTTCAATGAGAAGGCGGCTAAGGTGGATAACCATCGGGGGATTGCTTCTTGGGCTTGCGCTGGCGATAGGGCGATGCCAGGAGGAGCCGCTGCGGCTGAAGGAAGAATGGGGTAATCTGGCAGGCGAGTGGCTTTTCCGCACCGACCCTGAGGAGGTGGGGGAAAGGGAAGAATGGCAAGAGGCGGAGTTTAGGGAGGTTGGGTGGCGGAGGATAGAGGTGCCCGGTGGGTGGGAGGAGCAAGGCGTGACGGATGCCCGACCGGGCCAGCCGCCGAAACCCAAGGACGGGCTACCCTGGACGGACTATGACGGCGTGGCGTGGTATCGCCTGCACTTCATCGTCCCGAAGGAATGGGCTGGCGAGGACTCGCTCCTGGCGCTGGGCAGCGTTGATGACCAGGACAGGACCTACTTCAACGGACACCTGGTGGGGGAGACCGGACCGGGGCTGGCAAGAGCTGTGCTGGTGCACCGAAGGTACATCATCGGCGCAAATTTGGTGCGCTTTGGGGAGGAGAACGTGCTGGCGGTGCGGGTTCTTGATGGAGGTGGGCCGGGCGGAATACCGGGGCCGGAAGTCAGCCTCCTGCCCCGAAGAATCGCGGAGGCCGAAATGACGCTACCTCAGGAAGACCGTCCTCTGAAGGAACGTTTTGCCAACCCGCCGGCGGCGCGGCGCATATTGAAAATAATCCACTCTTGGCCGGACGCGCCCGAAGCCCAGGACGACCTCATAAAAACACTTTTGGCTCAGGGCTTCGGAGGCGTGGTGTGCAACGTGTCCTTTGACCAGTACTTGCGCAGCGAGCAAAAGTGGCAGGCTTTCGTGCGGGCGGTGCAGGCGTCCAAGAAGGTCGGCATGTCCCTGTGGCTGTACGACGAGAAGGGCTATCCGTCGGGAACAGCAGGCGGGCTGACGCTGGAGGGGCATCCGGAATGGGAGGCGCGGGGGTCGCTGGTGGCCCAGGCCGACAGCGAGGGAGGAAAGGTTAGCCTGGACCTGCCGCCGGGCAAGCTTGTGCTCGTGGCGGCCTATCCGCGCAGGGACGGCGCCATCCTGGCGGATACGCCCACTGACCTCTCCACGGCCGTTGCCGAAGGCAGAGTGCAAGCGTCTCTGCCGGCCGGCCAGTGGAGGATAGTAGCCATTACCGAGGACAGGCTCTACGAGGGCACCCATGCCTCAATGAGCCTGGCCGACAAGCTCCCGTACATAAACCTGCTGATGCCAGAGCCCACGGCACGATTCATCGAGTTGACCCATGCCGCCTACGCGGCGCGGCTGGGGGAAGACCTCGGAGCGTATTTTGTGGCGACCTTCACCGACGAGCCGTCACTGATGAGCATGTTCATGCGGGCGATGCCGTACGGGGTGCTGCCATGGGCACCTAATCTGCCGGCGGAGTTTCTCAAGCGGCGGGGTTATCACCTTGAGCCGCACCTGGTGAAGCTGGCTTGCCACGCGGGCGGCGATGAGCAGAAGGTGCGATATGACTTCTGGCTCACCGTGGGGGAACTGGTTAGCGAGAATTTCTGCGGACAGATACAGCAATTTTGCCGCCGCCACGGGGTACTCTCGGGCGGACACTTGCTCTGCGAGGAGTCGCTCGCCCTTCACGTGCCGCTTTACGGGGACTTTTTCCGGTGCCTGCGGCGGCTCGACGCGCCGAGCATTGATTGCCTCACCAGCATCCCCTCGGAAGTGCCTTGGTTCATCGCCCGGATGGCTTCAAGCGCTGCCGAACTTGAGGGCAATGAGATTACCATGTGCGAGACGTCCGACTTCGCGCAGGTGTATCGGCCGGCGGGGGACAATCGGCCTCCCAGGAAGGTCACTGAGGCCGAGATTCGTGGCACCTGCAACCGGCTCATCCTGAGCGGCATAAACACGATAACGAGCTACTATACCTTCGGGGGCATATCGGCGGCGGGATTAAGGCGGCTGAACGAGTGGGTAGGACGCTGCTGCACGATACTGAAGGGCGGCCAACAAGTGGCTGACGTAGCCCTCCTTTATCCCATAGAGACGCTCTGGCCGCGGTTCCGGCCATCACGGCACAATGCCAGCGACTCCCCAGAAGCCGTGCAGGTGGAGGGCGTCTGGCGGCGAGCGGCTGAGAGCCTATATCAGGCGCAGCGCGATTTCACCTACGTAGATAGCCGCACCTTGGCGGAAGCCGCCGTCAGGGAAGGATGCCTCACCTACAAGGGGCTGAGGTGGCGGGTTCTGATTCTGCCGGCTGCAGATACCCTGCCCCTGGCGGCCTGGGAGAAAGTGGCGAGCTTCTGGCGAGAAGGCGGCGTGGTCATCGCCCTGGATAGCCGGCCCACCAACAGCGACACGGAATTCCCGTCGGCGCGAGTGCAGCAGATCGGCCGCATGCTCTTTGGCGTCGGCGACAAGCCCCAGGTGGTGACGAGCGCCAAGGGGGGAGCGGGAGTATTCCTGCCAAAGGGCGCCGACGCGCTTCTGCCGGTAGTTCTCAAGAATCTGCTGGAAGCAGATGTGCAAGGAGCGGAAAAGACGCCTATGAGGGTCACGCACAGGCGCATTGAGGGCCACGAGGTTTACTTCCTCATCAACGATTCCGCGGCGAGCTGCGAGGTTACAGTGAGCTTGGCAGTGGAGGGGCAAGGCGAGCTCTACGATCCGGCAACGGGCAAAATCTCGCTGCTGAACTCGGGTGAGAAAGTAAAGCTGGCCTTCGAGCCGTACGGGGCGTGGCTGCTGCGATTCGCAAAGGGACGGGAGAGGAAGCGCTACGCGCCGAAGGCCGGGGAGCTGCCGGGCGTGCAGATTGAGCCCCTGGGCGCAGTGGCTCCGAAGATGGCAAAGGGAGAGTTCGTTGACGGCGAGCTGACTGAGGACGCCGGCGAGGGAGAAGAGGGGCTTACGTGGCGGGCGTCCGCGACCCTCACGAAGACGAACGTGGACACGTTCTTGTTCCTGTCCTTTGAGTACCCGCAGACCGTGAGCCTGGAAGGTGTTGAGGCGCTGGTTTTCGATACGTGGGTACCGCCGGGGCAGGCCACGCCAGCCCAACTGCTCGTCATCGTGCAGGACCAAGACGGAGCAGACTACCTGGCGCCAACGGGTCGGGCGTTGGGAGCAGCGGGCTACTGCAGAGTGTTCGTGCCCCTGAGCAGTCTCCAGTTGGCCGGCTGGTCGAAGGACGAGGACGGTGCGCTGGACATCAGAGCCATGAGGGCCATCCGGATTGGCTGGGGCGGCTACTACGGACGGGAGGGGGAGTCCATCGAGTTTTGCACGGGCGCGCCCCTCACAGCGCGCCTCGGTGACTAAGCCGAGAGCAATACAACAGAGCAAGAGGGCAGCTGCGTGGAGCATGAGCGCAACTAGGGCAGGGCTTATCGTAACCCCAGACCCTCGTGCGGCCCCCGTAGGCGTTTGCGACTCGCTCATTGTTTTTCAGCCACTAGGTCCAGGCGGCAGCGGCAGCCCATCCGGATGCGCAGGAGCCGCTCCACAGCACTCCTGTGCGCCTCTACGCGCCTGCGCAGGTTCTCCCAGGGCATGAGAATCTCAAAGTGCGTGCGGGTTCGCTTGCGGAGAAGGCAGGTTGACAAGGCTGGCGACCAGTGACCTGCCTCCTTCAGCTCCTGGAGCAGGTCGCGCCAGAGGCTGTCTACTTCTTCGCTAATCCCTAGGCGGCGAAGTTTGGCGCGTCGCTCCTCCCATAGCTTTGCGTGGGGGTCTGGAACTTCCGGAACGCACTCTGGGGCTCTCCCGGTGAGCCGCTCCGCAGCTTGGCGTGGTGGGGGGATGTACCCATCTCTCAGGGCGGCAACTATCCACGCTGCAGGGCTTTCGCGGGGCAGCCAGCCGGAAGCCAGCTTGTCGCGGAGGTAGCTAGTGAGTTGGAAGATGTGCTCTGGGCCGTGCGTGGCGGCAAGAGAGCGCGCTGTGCGGTGGTGGACGCCGAGGTCGAGTAGTTGGCGGTATGCCAGATCTTCTGGTGAGGGGTCTGCGGGTTGGTGTTCTGATGGTGATGGGGCAACAACATGGGTGGGGGTGGTCTGTAGTTGTTGTTCCTCTGTGTTTTGGACACCTGAATCTTGTGGGTCAAGAGAGTTAAGAGGGGGGTGTAAAGAATTGTGAGACGCCGGTCTTAAGAATTTTAATTCGGGGCTTGCTGACGGACGGAGGTTGAGCGCATAGGTAGTCGTCTCGGAGCCTCGCTCCTTGCTGGAGGAGCGGATGGCAACGATGATGCCTTGACGTTCGAGGGACTTCACGGCCTTCGTTACTGAGGGAACGGAAAGGCCCGTGCCTGAGTCGAGCTGCTGGCCAGCAGCCGTGCGGATGCCGCGAGTCATCTGTCGGATGCTGATGCTGTCGGCGGTCTTCTTGAAGCCGAAGGTGCGGCGGATTATGTACAGGAGAACCTTCAGCTCGGCCTCGGTGAGCACGGACAGCAGGAGATCGAACACCTCGTCGGGCACGGAAGTGAAGTTGGGCGACGAGAACCCAGGGAACCAGCGGTCGGGGAGGGCCGGGCGGCCGGCTTTGGGGCGCTTCATCTGCCGGCCTCCCTTGAGCTTTTGTGTCTTACTGCTTTTATGTCACGGGGCTTGCTTGGCTGTTGAGGGCTTGGAGTCTGGGCTTCCGACCTCAGACATAAAGACATAAAGACATCATGATGTCGAGCCGGAAGCCTCATCCTCCTCTCCCATCTCCTCGCGGCGGGACATGTACCAGTTGAGCACGCGGCGGGGGTCGAGCCGTGCCTGCTCTGCAGCCTCGCGGATGAGTGCCTCAACCATCACGGATTTGTTGGGGCGAGGCAGGCCGTAGCGATCTGCGAGGCGGCGCAGTTCCAGAAGCATCTCTTCGAGGATTTGGTGGGCTTCGATGGTGAGGTGGAAGGTCGTGTGGCGCTTGGGCTTGACGAGGACGGGCACGGAGGCCGCGGCACGCTGGCGGCGCCGCTGCTTACGCTCCTGCAGCTCGAAGAGCCTGTCGTAACCAATGCTGCTGCGCTCTTCGCTCATTCGAGATCTATCTCCTGGACGACGCGGTCAATAATGTCGGCCTCGATGATATCGCGGGCTTCAAGGAATGCCTGAAGCAGGGCGTTGTCGCAGATGATGCAGATAGCCCGGGGGATACCCTGGGAAGCTAGGAAGATGCGCTCGTAGGCCTCGGGTGTGAAAAGCTCAGCCCGGCGGCCAGCCACCATCATGCGGTAGCGGATGAGGTTGGGCACCTCTTCGGGCGGCAGGGGGTCAAGGGTGGAGGTGATGGCGATGCGGCTGCGAAGGGCCTTGCGGCGGTGAATCTTGCCGCGCAGCTCGTTCTGGCCGAAGAGGGCGACTTGGAGGAGTTTGGTTGCGTCGGACTCGAAGTTCAGTATCTGGCGGATGACCTCGAGGATTGGGCCGGTGAGGGCCTGGGCCTCGTCTACCATCAGCACGACGCGCTGATCGCGGGCGAAGGCATCCAACAAAAGGCTTTGAAGGTTGTCGAGCATGTCCAGAAGAGAACGGGCCTCGGGCAGATGAAAGGCGCGGCAGACCGCCCTCAGGAACTGGGTGTCGGAGCCGACCAAGACGTTGGGGAGCATGGCCACAAGATAGCCATCGTTGTGGAATTGGCCGTAGAGGAGGCGTGCCAGAGTGCTTTTACCGGTGCCGATGTCGCCGTAAACGACGGTAAGGCCGAGGCCTTCGCCAACGGCGTAGCGGCATTTGGCGATGGCGGCTTTGTGCTCACGGGTAAGGTAGACGAAACGCGGATCAGGACTCGTCGAGAAGGGACGCTCGGTGAATCCGAAGTAATCCAGGTATACGCCAGGCTGGGTTTCAGTCTGTGCGGACACCTTCCTCACCCACCAGGATTGACGCTATCTCATCGAGCCTGAAGCGCTGGCTGCGCAGCTCTTGGATGCGGCGGAGACGAGGAAGGGCGCGGTCGGGGTCGAATAAAGCGTAGCCGCCAGGGCTGCGGGCGTCCGGCTCGAGGAGACCAAGGGAGACGTAATAACGGATGGTAGAGGGCAGGACGTTGGCCAGTTTGGCCAAGTCGCCCACTTTAAGGGCGCGCCGATTCTGTGGTGCGGCTTCGTTCGACATAGACTTCACCGGGCGAACCTTCAAGTTGAACTTCAATGCAGTATCATCATAGCACAAGGGCGCACTCGAGTCAATAGAATCCAGACGGGATTCAACCCGCTCTATTCACACTGCCGCTGGTGCGTGCCAGCGGCCAGCCAGTGCAAGCCAGAGCTTCGCGGCTCTGGCGGCGCAGGGGGAGCCACCTGCCGCGGTCTAAACTGGTATTTGGGGCTAGTTCTGTGCTGCTGTCATCGCCTCGTGGCTGGCGGTACTTTTCTAAGCGCGGTGCCGGCCTCGGCCACGACCCTCCTTCGGAACGTGCGTGAAAAAACAGACGTCTAATAGGTGACGGCGCAGGGGCGGTTCCAGGTCTTCTGACGGTTGTCCTTCTACGGCTCCAATGTGTGGGCGAGCGCAGCGCGCCAAGAGTCAAGGTTGTGGACAGTTCTTCCGCGTTGGCAAATCCTGGCAGGCTTAGCAGGGAGGTGAGAGCCATGATGAGCCATCGTTGGTGGAAAAAGGCAAGGGCGTCACGTGCGGTAGCTTTGGCAGTCACTGTGGGAGTCGCTGCGGCCGCGGGAGCGGCCTCCCCCGTGCAGGTTCTCGGTGTTTACAAGGATTCCGTCACGATTGCCTGGCGGCCTGTGGGCGCCGATGTCAAGGCTTGGGACTCCCAGCTTATGCCCTATCCGGCACCGACTTCCTATATTACCGGTTCGCCTGGCTATCCGCGCATTACCCAAGGTCCGAGTGATGGCGAGGTGCCGAAGTTCATCGAAGCCTATACCTATCAGAGCTTCAACGGGCGTCCTGTGGCGGCGGCGCTTGTCTTTTCCACCTGGGGCTACCGAGTAAGCTGGTTCGAGCAGAAAGATAATGGGTTTGTATGCCGCGGCAGTTTTCTCGTACCGGCCTTGTGGATAAGGGAGAGGGGGCCTACCGGAAACTTTATCTATCACGAGGTCCAGAAGGGCCGCTACACTTTGTGCGTGCCGCCCAAAGGCGCTCTGAAGCCAGACACCCGCTACCAAATCTGTGTCGAACCGCTGAAGCTCATCGTGCACGAGTGGTTGGACTTTGAGGATGCTTCGGTTTGTGTGCCTTCTTTCAGCCCTCTAATACCTTCTGACATCACCTTTCAGCCGCTCGTTATCTTGTGGCCGAAGGGCCCCCAGTGGTACTACGGCCTAACGCGGTTATCAAACTGTGATGAGTTTCCAGGAGCCGAGATGAGCTACGCGGGCGACATGCCGCCTCTTTCCTTCAACACCCCGCCCCGAGACCGAAGCCGGTATCACTATGAGGGCCCCGACATGCCCCAGTTAGGAGACTTCCAGGATCCGTGGACAAGCCGCGTGTACTGGTGGGTTGGCCAGCCAGCATCGGAGGGCAACGGTCAGGGCGGGTCGCATTGGTATCCGGTCTGCGGAGTGCGGGGCTACGTCAAGAGGGGTGGAATGTGGGAGAATTTTGGGGCCCAGGGGCCGCGGGTGATGGCGGAGGTGTCTGTGAGGACGCAGCCCGAGCCATTTGAGGTTGTTAGCACGTCACCGCAGAACGGCGAGCGCGGCGTGAAACCTGACGCGAGGGTGGTAATCACGCTAAACAAGCCCATCACGTACCTCAACTCCGGCGCCATCCGCTGGACCGATAGCTCTGGGAAGGCCGTGCTTTTTGCGGCTCAGGTGGATGGGCGCGAGCTACGGCTGCGGCCACAAAAGCCGCTGAGCCAGGACACCGACTATCGCATCGTCCTCCCGCGCGGAGCCGTGAAATCCGACGGCCAGACCCTGGCCGCGGACTTTGCCTTCTCCTTCTCTACAAAGCCGCCTTCGGGTGGAGGCGGTGGGGGCCACGGGCAGGCGCAGTAGCCGGTACTTGCGTTTTCAGCGATGCGGCCGCAGGAACGCCGCCAAAGGGGCCCGGATCTCCAGGCTGCCTATGCTCGAAGGAAGCGGGCAAAACGGCGGGGCGGCAACATAAAAACATAAAGACATAAAGCTATCACGACATCGCATGGGCGCCAGGCTGTTTACGATAGACGGGACTCCCCTGTATGGGGGAGGGACGCCGTGCTTCGAGAACAGTGCACGTGGCGTGGCGGGCCTCCCCTTGTATGGGGGTATAGCCGCATGCCAGCGCTGATGGGCTGCGGTCAGAATCGGGACCCCTTGTATGGGGGAGGAAGGGCTCGTGGCGCAAGGAGCAAATTCCGCCCTACACAGGGAACCCCTGTATGGGGGAGGAAGTCTAGCAGCGGCCGGAGAACCAGGTGGCGGCGGCGGAATGTTTCGCGTATTGAGGCATCGGGCTGCGAGAGGGCAATGTCTTATTGGGCTGAATGGAACTAAGGTGAGTCCTGGAGGCCATGAAGAGCATTTCTCGGATAATTTTGCTGGGCGGGTCATTGGTGGTTTGGGCTGTTTTTGTCTTGCGTTGGGCCGTGGGGGTGGGCTGTGGTGCTTTTGCCATGGCCCCGACACGAGCAGCCGCGGCGCCGGTGGGCCACAGGAGCTTCCTTCTCGCCCAGCCGGTTCCGCAAGATGGCGGGGGTATTTTCGTGCATGACCTCACCGGCGACGGGCTGCTGGATTTCGTGGTGACGAGCGATGGCCACATCGGTGCCTACGACAACTCCGGCCGCAAACTCTGGGTCCGCAAGGACAACATCAAGCTCTTTAGCTATCTGCATCACCCTGGTGCCATTGCCGGGGACATGGACGGGGATGGAGTGCAGGAGGTGGCTTACCTGACGGCGGCGGACCGATTGGTCATTCTAGACGGCCAAAGGGGCTTGGTGAAGAAGAGGCTCTACGGGCTGGGCAAGCCGGTGGCGATAGCAATCGCCAATCTGCGGGGTCTTGGCGACCGCGACATTCTCGTGCAGTACAGCCAGACTGAGATAGCTGCAGTGGCTGCGGAGGACGGGTGGGTGTTGTGGCGTACGGACGAGTATCGAGGCATCGAGCACAGTCCCCTGCGCCAAGCCGACGTTGACGGCGACGGCCTGGACGAGGTCGCTGGGGCCAGCTTCATAGACCACGACGGCAGCAGGATGAATTCTTGGGACCTTGGCGGCGTCTATGAGAGCATGGACAGCCTGGTGATTGCCGACGTGGTGCCAGGCTTGCCCTTGGAGGCGGTGTTGGCCGAGCAAAGGGGCGACCAGTCGCATACGGACGTCGTGAACCCCGAGCGCATCGTTTTCCGGGCGCTGAATCCGTGGAACTGGGAAGACCCTGACAAGCTAGCTGTAGGGGACTTTGACCCGAGCAGGCCTGGCCTGGAGATATTCAATCGCTCCTCGGGCGGGGACGGCGTCTGCCCGCGGGGCCGCGAGGAACCCTACGTGGAGGAGGAGGGGCCTTGGGTCCTGGATGCGACCGGCCAACTGCTGGCCAAGTACTACATCAACGACTACAAGCCCCCATGGTGGACGGGCCACGGCATTGAGGAGATATGCCGAATAGATTGGGACGGGGACGCGGCCGACGAGCTTGTGGCAAAGGAGCGGCACAAGAACGGCGCGGGGGCCATTGTGGACGCGATGACGGGGGAGTTCCGGCAGATATTTGAGGCGGCGGCCGTCAGGATTTACGGGGCCGACGTGCGCGGCGACTCGAGGGAGGAGGTCATCATTGTGGATGAGAGCGGCGAGGTGAGGATTTTCTGGGACGCCAGGCCCCATCCCGGCCCCCTGAGGCCGCGGCCTTGGTCTCAGCAGCATTACAGGCGACAGAAGCAGAACTGGAATTACTACTCACCTTAAGCGGCGCCGGCTACTTTGGGCGAATGTTGCCCCCTGTCCTCGCCACAATAGAGCCGGCCACCGGAGCTTCTCGAGAGCTTGGCAGAGTGGGTCGCGCTTGCCCCCTTGCGTTCAGGATGCGAACGGAGCACAATGGCCCAGTTGTGTGCCTAACGGGCAGGGGCGGAAGGGTAGGCGAGACGCTGTTTTGCGTCCGGGCGATGCTCAAATCACGCAAGGAGTGAAGCAGCATGCCATTGCGAGCAGTAGAGGGCGGACTGTCCATCTCGGCCTGGGTGGCAACCTTCACGGTGGCCGGGCTTATGCTTTCGGCAGCCCGTTGTGCCGCTGACGTGAAGTTGCCAGCCCTGGTCGGCGACAACATGGTGCTCCAGCGTGACGCCAAGCTGCGCATCTGGGGCACCGCCGACCCAGGCGAGGAAGTCACCGTGTCGTTCCATGGCCAGTGCAAGTCAGCCGTTGCGGATAAGCGCGGCCGTTGGCATGTGAACCTTGGTCCTTTCTCTGCTGGCGGCCCTTTCGAGATGACCATAGCTGGCCGCAACACGGTGACGCTGCGCAATATCCTGGTTGGTGAGGTGTGGGTCTGCTCCGGCCAGTCGAACATGGAATGGCCTGTGGCGGCCTCTCTCAACGCTGAGCAGGAGGTGGCCGCGGCTAGCTGGCCCCAAATCCGTCTTTTCACCGTCCAGAAGGCCATCTCAACTTGGGCGCTCGACGATTGCAAGGGCGCTTGGGTGGAATGCAGCCCTGCGACCGTCGGGGGTTTCTCGGCGGTGGGATATTTCTTCGGCCGAGAGCTACACAAGTCCCTGGGCGTGCCCGTGGGCCTGATAAATAGCTCCTGGGGTGGCACCCTTGCTGAAGCATGGACGCCTACTTCAACTCTTCGGGCCGACCCTGAGTTCCAAGGCATCCTCGACTGGCGCGCCAAAGCCATCGCCGACGGGAAAGTGGACTGCAACACCCCGTCGGTTCTTTACAATGCCATGATTGAGCCGCTCACCGACTTCGCCGTTCGCGGTGCCATTTGGTATCAGGGCGAGTCCAACGCGGGCAACCCCAAGGGCTATCTCAAACTCTTGCCGGCCATGATCCGTGCCTGGCGGGAAGCCTGGCGCAATGACAAACTTGCCTTTCTTATCGTGCAGCTTGCCAACTTCATGGCCGTCCAGGCGACGCCCGTGGAGGAAGGTTGGGCGGCCATCCGGGAGGTCCAATGGCTCATCGCTCAGACCGTTCCCTACTGCGGCATGGCTTCAGCCATTGACATCGGCGAGGCCAACGACATCCACCCGCGCAATAAGCAGGAGGTTGGTCGCCGCCTTGCTCTGTGCGCTCTGGCGCGCGTCTACGGGCGGAAGGTGGAATGTTCCGGTCCAACCTATCGGTCCATGTCGGTCCGCGATGGCAAGGCCATCCTCAGTTTTACCCACACTACCGGCGGGCTGGTTGTCAAGGGCGACGAACTAAAGGGCTTTGCTATTCGCGGCGAGAGCGGCGGGTGGGTTTGGGCCAAGGCGAAGGTGGAGGATGACAAGGTTGTCGTGTGGGCGGAAGGCGTCAGCAAACCGGTCGCCGTGCGCTACGCCTGGGCCAATAACCCTATCGGCAACCTCTATAACGGGGCGGGCCTGCCGGCCAACCCCTTCCGCACGGACATGGAGTAGCTAATGCCAGGCCGGCAGGGCAAGCGCCGCAGGGGGCTCTTGTTCCTCTGCGCGCTAGAAGCGCGGGACTGTTTTGCCCCAGCCGACCAGTCCCGGTAGGTTGGAAGCACCGGCATCACGCCTGGCAGGCGCAGGGAGCAACTCGGTCCTTGCACCCAGAGGGCCTGCTCCTTTTCCCTGTGAGGGTTGGAGTCATCCCCCGGAGGCCACAGCGGTCACGCTAACCGGCTCAAATAGGCCTTGGTAATGCTTTGGCCATGGGAATATTTCCTGGCGAGTGGAACTAGAATGAGGCTCCACAGGCAGTTTTAGCTCGGCAGCAGGTTCAATACCGGTCAGGACGAACAGATTCCCTCGCCAAGCCATGACGCAAAGCGGAAGGGGGGCCTGGGCATGGGCCGGACGATGCCGTGGGCTTGTTTGTTGGTAGCGGTGGGACTGTTGGCGCCGGGGGCTGGTGGGTTTGCAGCGCCTGAACTAGCCCGAGATGGCGGTCGTTATGTCTTGTCTGGCACGCCCCTTGAGGTGTCGTGGGACGCGGCGACGGGTGCGTTAGTTTCCGTACGCCACGCGGCCACCGGCCTCGAGTTGATAAGCGGCGCAAGACGGCCCTTCGACCTGCGCACGGACTCGGGCAGCGCTTTCACTGCATCATCCGCCCGCGCCGCTCGCCTGGGCGCCCTTGTGCTCGATGGGGACTGGGATTTTCGCACGGAGGGCGGCGAGTGGCGCAAGCTCAAAGTTCCTGGGGCCTGGGAAGACCAAGGGGTCACCCAGGTCACGCCCGACGACCCTGACCCAGCCTGGAAGCCCTACAACGGCACCGGCTATTACCGGCGCACCTTTGACGTGCCGGAGAACTTGCGCGGAAAGAACCTCGTGCTCGTTCTCCAGAGGGTGGACGATTGGGACGTCGTGAGCATCAATGGGCGGGAAATAGGTCGGACGGGGCAGGAGGTGGCGGAATGGTGGGCGACACCGCGCCGCTACCCAGTGCCGGCCGACGCCCTCAAGCCTACCGACAACCTTCTGGAAATACGAGTGTACGATCGCGGCGGGGAGGGAGGCTTGATTGGCTCGGTAATACTGATACCGGAGGAGCTTGTGGCGGAATGGGAAAGGCCCCTGCGCCTTGCCACAGCGGAGATGCGGTTAGAGGGCGCCTTGGCGCGGGTGACGCTAGCTTACGATGGCCCTGGCTGGCAGGCCACGGAAGTTTATGAGGTAGCCGCTGACGGCCCGGGCTTTATGTCGCGGCGGGTTGTTCTCGTACCCAGCGAAGAGGCCGGTCGGGAGGTTTTTCGCAGTGGCGAGATGGAGCTGGGGCGGCTGGGGAGCGAGGTCCTAGCTGACGGCCAGATTGCCGCGCCATATACTTGGCCCCCCGTCCTCGGGCCGCTGGCCGATTTCGCCCGTGCGGGGGACGTAGCTCTGAACTGTGGCAGCGCCGTCACGGGCGTCGGAATATCCCTGGAGCGCCGCGGCTTAGCCTTTGCCATCGGCCAGTACTGGGAACAGGACTGGAATACTTTCTACTGTCGGGGCCGGGACGGCACTGTCAACGTTGGCGGCACCTATAGCTGCACGGGCCGCCTTCGGCCTGGCCTTCGCATCCCCATGGGCGGACAGTTTATTCTCGTCAGCGGTAGTTCCACCGCTGATTGGCGCGCTGCAGTTCGGGCGATAGGGGAGGGGTGGCAAAGGCTGGGCTTCACACGCCCACCCATTCCCGAATGGGCACGCAGCCTGGCTCTTTACTCATGCTATCCGGCTGGCACCATGGGTGGCGCCCTGGCAGATTGCCGTGACCCGTCGGGTAAAGAGCCGCCCCTGCGCCTATTTCAGCAGCTGCAGCTACCGACTCTCAAACGGCTCGGCATCAACGCCATCTGGTTCTTGCCCATATGGCCGGGCCTTTACGGCCCCTCGGACTACTGGAAAGTTGACCCCTCCCTCGGCAGCATTGACGACTTGCGGGCTTTTGTCCAGGACGCTCATTCGGCCGGAATTCGCGTCCTGTGCGACCTCATACCCCACGGCCCAACGGAGAGCAGTGGCCTGGCCGAGGAGCGACCTGAGCTAATCGCGCGCCACGAAGATGGCTCGATTGTTTACTGGTGGGGCTGTCTTTGTTGCGACTACGCCCATCCCGGCTGGCACGATTATATGGCCCGCGTGGCAACTTACTGGATGCGCGAAGCCGACATTGATGGCTACCGCGTGGACTGCGCCGGCGGCGCACCTGAGAACTGGCGGCCCTATGGCGACAATCTACCTTCCTGGTCGGGCCAATGGGGTGGCCTGCGGATGATGGAGAAGGTCCGCGCCGAAATGGAGAAAGTGAAGCCCGATTGCGTGCTGCTAGCTGAGGCGGCCAACCCGCCAATGCTCAGCCAGGCGCAGTACATTTACGACTGGCCCACCGAAACCGTTCTGTTTCACATTTTGGACATGCCACGGGATGAATGGCTGGAGGGCCTTCGCCTTTGGCTGGAGCTTCAGAGGCTGGCCCTGCCCGAAGGCGCAGCGGCGGGCCTGATGCGCTTCACCGAGAATCATGACCAGCTCCACAGCGTGTGGCAGCTCGGCCCCGACCTAGCTCGTCCCGTTTGGGCACTCTGTGCTCTTGCCGAAGGCTTCCCGCTTCTGTATCACGAGCAGGAGGTGGGTTTTGAGGATTTCTGGGCCGAGATTTTAGCTACCCGCAAGCTCCTGCCGGAGCTTCACCTGGGTACAGCCGATTATTGGGGCGTCGTTTGTGACAAACCGGGCGTGCTGGTTTTTGCGCGCGTCTATCAAGAGCGTGCCAGCCTCGTGGCCATAAACTTTTCCGGAAAAGAGCAGGAGTGTGAACTCACCTGGCCTGGGGCACCCGACGGCTTGGCCCAGGCAATTGTCCTCCCAGGCGGCGAGAAGGTCGCCCTGGGTGCGGAGAAGGTGCTGAAAGTGCGCATTTCCATACCGAAGGGAGGATGGAGAGTAGTTGCCCTGCGCCGTGCCGGCGATGCGGTTTCAGCACCCCAGGCAGGCTTCGAACCGAAACCCTCCGCGGTGCAGCCAGTGACCTGGCAGGGCCTCAGGGGGCGCGTAACCGTGCGTGATGGGGAGGCGGAGAGACGGATTGAGGTGCAGCCGGGGGCGGCGCTGGACCAGTCCGCCGGCGAGCTTGTGGCGGCGACGATAGAGGCGGGAGGGGGCTGGCGGCTGGTGTGGCGTGATGGACTTCTTGGGGGCGCGGCAGTCGGCAATGAAGCCCTCTGGGATGGCATGTGGGTCTCGGAGGGCGTGCGGCAGGTGTCCTGGGGCGAGCCTGTGAGCTTTGGGGTGGGGCTGGAGGGGCAAGCGGCGCGGCTTCACCCGCGGGGCATAGGAATGAAGCCCAAAAACTGGCGAGTGGCAAACGCAGGCGGCGGCTTAGTGCTCGAGTACGAGGGAGATGGGCCGGAGTTTTCCCTCAGGACGCGTTATGAGGTGCGCTCGGAAGGGATGGTGGAGGGGGAGGTGACTTTGGTGCCGCAGGAGACCAGCGAGCCGGTGGTTGGACAGATTTACGTTGCTATGGGTGCGCCTGGAGCACACAGATGGATGGTTAAGGGGCTGGAAGGAGACGTCGGTGGGCCTTTTGTTGTGCGCCATCCCTCCCCGAACGAAATAACCGGAAAGTACTGGCATCCAGTCCAGCGGCTATGGGAAAGCTCCGTTCAGCCCTTGAGTATAGAAATGCCTGCCTTCGGTTGGCAGGTGGACGGGTATGTCGTTTGGGTGGAACTGCTGGATTATCCGGGCCGAGATGACCTGGAAGATATATACCTGCGGGAGTATCTACCGGACGGGCGGCCGGGCCTGGGCGCCTATCTGGCGTGGATGGAAGGCCGTTCCGGGCGGGAGCTTACTCCGGAGAAGCCTCTGAGGGCGCGGTTTCGGGTGTTGGTGAACCGTGAGCCTCTGCCACGGCGGGTGCTCCTTCCCGTGAATTTCAGGGCTGACGGGAGCAACTGGTGGATCGAGAACCAGCATTATAGGTGTTGCATCGGGCGGAGTGCAGGTGGACAACTTCGGGGCCTGTGGGTTGCCGGTGCCAAGGAACCTATTCTGGGTCCAGCGATGACTTACACTGACTACGGTATCCTGCCGGAAAGTGTGGACAGCCTGGGCAACGGGAGCAGGAGCATGGGCAGTACACAGTCGGACCTGGAACCCGACTGCTGGATTGAGCCGGGGCCGAAAGAGCTGCGGTTGCATTTTCGCGGCTATATGCGCGAGGGCGCCTGGGTGACAATAGCGTATCCGCGGGTCCAGTACGAGACGATATGGCATTTTACTTCGGGGCCGAGGATTGGGGTCGAGCACAGGGTGCGGCCGCTGGTTGATGTGGGGCCGGAAACGAGGGCGTTTCTTGCGCAGACGCTTCGGGTGCCGGAGCTTGTCGGGTGGCAGGCCGTGGTGGAGGGCAAAGCCTACGAGGGGCGGCCGGCGAGCGACCCGGCGGAGCGTGTCTGGCAGAGCGCAGCGGCCGGAGGCCCGGTGGAGCGTTTCGTGCTGACTACGGCCCGCGGAAAGGCGATTCTGGACGGCCTGAAGCCTTGGGGCGAGCCGCCGCAGAATTGCTTCCTGCTCAAGGGCGGGGACGGCACCTACGTGATTTTCCTCGCCATGCTGGATGGCCAGCCGGCGGACTTGGATGCGCGGTGGCGGGGTTATTCCTACACGCTGGAGGTATCGGGGCAGTGAGGAAGACACAGATTAGGGGCTTTGGAGCGGCGCTGTTAGTTTTCCTGTCCTTGGCCTTGGCGTATGGAGATCGGAGCGTCGAGTATGAAAATGCGCACTACGCCGCCGTCGTGTCGGTGGGCCGTGGCGGGTTGCTGGAGCGCGTCGTTTCCAAGGCCACCAGCGAGACGCTGCTGGAAGGGATGACGCTGTATACGGATTTTGGCATCTACGATGAGCGAGGCTTTGTTGGTACATCAGAGAAAGGGGCGGGCGACCTGAATTCCCACCGAGAGGGAGAGGTGCTGGTCGTAACGGCGGAAGGGAAATTGGTTGGAGATCCCGCAGAAGGAAAGCCGCCGATACGGTATGCGGCGGAGTTCCGGTTCGACCAGGGGCCGGAGATACACGCAGTTGTGAAGGTGCGGCCTGAGCTGGACCGGCCGCAAGCGCGAGGGTTTCTTGCGCTGATGTGGGTGGCGCCTGCGATGGACCGGTGGCGTATTCGGACGATAGACGGTCTTCTTCGGCACGTTTACCGGCAGGGGGAAGAGGCACAAAGGTCTTACAGTCGGGAGTTGCCGATGGACCCAGTCCAGCCACTGATTGCCGCGACGACGGCTGGCGGGGCGGAGCTGAGAGTGGAGAACATCAAATGGAGCGGTACGCCCGCCTTCACGGGGCCGGTTGTCCACGGGCGAGCATTTTTCCTCTGCTTCCTCGACGGAATCCCTCGAGATATAAGAGCCGGCGAGGAGGCGACCGTATCCTTTGACCTCATTGCCGGTCGTGCGGAGCGTTGAGAGACACAAACGGGTCCGATAGCGTGAGGAAGTTCGCCTCGCATGTGTCCTTTCGCTCGTCGGCGGAGGCGGGCTGGGTCGTCTTCTTGCAGGAGGGCCGAGGCCGCGCCTACAAGGGCGCAGGGCGGCCTGCGGAGGCTGCATGACGCCGGCTGATGCCGAGGCCGCTCTTATAAGGGCGCAGGGGTTAGAGGACTGCGTTTTTGGGTGGCGCACAAGGGTTGGGCGAGGCGCTGGTCGAAGAACACTTCGGCAGCGCAACGGCGCGCGTGCAGGAGGCGATGGCGATGGCACGGCTAGTGGCGACCTGGTGCGTTGTCTTTTGTGTTGTAGGTGCGACGGGGGTGCGGGCGGAGTTCACGGTAGACGTCGGGCCTCAGGGGGCGGTCAACGTCGTGGTGGATGGTGCCAAGTGTCTACAGGACTTTCAGGTCATTCTTCCGTGGCCTGGATGGAGGGGAGGGGCGGGGCCGACGGAGTGCGTGCGCGAGGAACCCGCGCCGGGGCGCGTGCGCGTGAGCGGTCTATTCAGCGATGGCGAGCCTTGTGCGCGCTTCACCCTCGACGCCAAGATTTCTCCCAGCGCGGCTGACCTCTCCTGGGAGCTTGTGTTCACCAGGGATTTCGAGGCAGAGACAGTGCGTCTGAATGGCTATCTTTCCTGCGGCGCGGCGGCTGGAAAGGCAGTATGGTTCGTCAAAAGGCCGGCAGGCCTAAGAGGCGGCCTGTTCCCAGCTCGCCTTGGCCAGCCCGGTGGTGACTTCGGCGATTGGGGCTTCGAGTGGTTTGGGTGGCTGCTCACCGAGGGGCGAGGTGTAAAGTTTCGGCCTGGCGTCGGGTTGCGGGACATGTACATGCAGGACGGCAGGCAGTGGGGCGCGGAGTATTTCCAGACCTGCTGGACGCTGCTTGGCAAGGGCGTGGTGCCTAAGGGGACGGTTCTACGGGCCAGCATTCGTCTTGAGCCGCTTACCATCGAGGAGGTGCTTGCGGCCGCGCAGGGCAGCGATATGGCTTTTGTGGCCCTGGACGGCGGGCTTGAGGAAACTGCGAAGGGTGTCAAGGGGCGGGTGGAGGTACGAAACATAAAGCCGGTGGCGCAACAGATAGCTCTTGAGTGGCGGGTAAGCGACGACATTGGCACTTTGCTTGCGCAGGGCAAGCGAATTGTGCGAGCGAGGGCATCGAGCGTCAAGGAGCTTGAGGTGGAGGCACCGGCGACGTCTTCGGGGGACTATCGGCTGCGAGTCGAGGCTCGGCCGGAGGGGGCGCGAAAGGCAGTGGTCATGGAGAGGCGGCTGTTGAGGGTGCCGCCACCGCGGGAGCGGCTGAGCCTTGACGGCACGTGGGAACTTGTGCCGGCCGATGAGGTGCCGGCTGGGCCGCCGGCCCTTGGCCAGGGCAAGCCGACGCAGGTGCCGGGGACGATTCCGAGCAGCCCAAATCGCCAATGGCTGCTGCGAAGCTTCGAGCTGCCAGAGGCGATGAAGGGCAGGCGCCTGAGGCTTATCTTTGGGGCGGTGAATCACAAGGCTGAGGTGTGGCTGAACGGGGTGCGGGTGGGCGAGCACGTGGGTGGGAACGTGCCCTTTGAGATAGACGTGACCGGCGCCGCGCGGGCGGGCCGCAATGAGCTGGCAGTGCTGGTAACCAACTGGACGGCGCTTTGCACCAGTCCGCCGGAAAAATTTGAGGTGAAACCCTTCGAGCACCCTGGATGGAAGATACCCCCGAAGAGCATCATCGGGCCTATCGGGGGCGACTTTCTAAGGACGGGAATCTGGCAGAGCGTTGCGCTTGAGGCAACGGCCGACGTTTATGTGGAGGACGTTTTCGTGCAGACGTCGGTGCGGCGCAAGCACCTGCGCGTGGTGGTAACGCTGCGCAACGCAGGGTCGGCAGCCCTTAGAGTGCAGGTAGCAAATCTGATAAGTGACCGTAACGGTCTGGCAAAGGACCTTGGAGCGAGGGAGGTGGAGCTGGCGGGCGGTGAGCGCCGGGAGGTGGTGGTCGAGGCGGCGTGGCGCAATCCGCATCTGTGGTCCCTCGACGACCCGCATCTTTATCGTCTCACCACAACCGTGAGCCGTGGGAGCAGCGTCCTTGACCGCCTGGCGACGCGGTTCGGCTTCCGAGAGGTGTGGACCGACGGCCGAAGGTTTGTGCTCAACGGCGTTCCCATGAAGCTTTTTGCGACCTCGGCGTGGAGCATGGACAGTTGGGAGACAGCCAAGGAGCATATCCTGCGGATGAAGGCGGCGGGTACGCGAGCCATGCGGCTGCACACTCAGCCCTGGCAGGAGCATATCCTGACGGCCGCGGACGAGATCGGGATGCTAATCGTGGACGAGGCGGGCGTGTACTGTTATGCGCCATCCTACAACGCTGAGGACCCGCGGTTCTGGGAGAACTATACGCGGCACGTGCTCGCCATGGCTAGGCGTGATCGCAATCACCCATCGCTGGCTATCTACAGTCTTGAGAATGAAATTATCTCTTGCGGGGGCCATAAGGGCGTCTGGGAACCGGGACTTGGGCGGCTCGCCGACGCACTGCGCGGGGTTGACCCGACCAGGCTAGTGACCTGCGAATCCGACCTCGACCCTGCTGGGAAAATGGACATCATCGGCATGCACTATCCGCGCGAGTACTGGTCGGGGTTTACGCTGTACCCCGATAAGTGCTGGTGGATGGACGAGGAGATTCCGTATATCGGGCAACAGTGGAAGTGGCGGCGTGACAAGCCGCTGTATATTGGGGAGTTCGACGGAGGCTTTCCGGCCTGGTACCCGCAGTATCAGGCTTTCTGGCTGGGGGATGAGGCCTATACCTGGCGGGGGCGCTTTTCGGCGGCCTCGCCGAACTCACGGGCCAGGCGCGAGATGATACAGATGGAAGTTGAGGCGTATAGGTGGTATGGGGTCACGGGGCTGAATCCCTGGTTCGACCCTGACGAGGTGGATGTGTTTGGGCCGGAGGCCTACGCGCCGATTGCCGTGGCTGTGCGCGAGCGGACGCACAACTTTTACGCCGGCCAGCGCATTGTGCGGACACTATATCTGTATAACGATTCCTTGGCGGCGGCCAGTCTTGAGCTGACGTGGGCAGCGACGGCGCCAGGAGCGAAGCCGCAGACCGGAAAGCTCGCGGTGCGCCTGGCGCCCTGCGAGGCGGCTAAGAAAACGATTGTTTTCCTGGCACCCAACGTGGACCGGCGGGTGCGGATGACCCTAAAGCTGGTGCTGCGTAGCGGTGGGAAGCAGGTGTGCGTCAAGGAGCAGGAGTACGCTGTGTTTCCGCGGCCGGCGGCGGTCAGGGCGCGGGGCGTCTACGTTTATGACCCCGCGGGGCAAACCGGAGAAGTCCTGAAGCGGCTTGGGGTGGAGGCGCCGGCGGTTGTGTCGCTTGATTCCGTGCCGGGGGACGCGAGGGTGCTAGTTATCGGGGCCGGAACGCTGAAGAGTGGCCCTGCACCGTGGGCCAAAGAGGTTGCCCGCTGGGTCGAGGACGGCGGCTGCGTGCTTTGCCTTGAGCAAGAGGACTACCCTGACGGATGGCTACCAATTGAGGTTCAGCTCGATGAGAAGCACAGCACCGTTATTGCCTTTCCGAGGGCGGCGGGGCATCCGGTGCTGGCAGGGCTTCAGGCGGAAGATTTACGGTTCTGGCAGCCGGACCACATCGTCGCCCGCAGGACTATCATCAAGCCGATGCGTGGGAATTTCGTGCCGATAGCGGACGCCGGCGGCATCCGGTCGGCGATTGACGACATGAACGGGCTGAACTGGGCGCCGCTGGTGGAGCTGCCCTATGGCCGGGGGCGTTACTTGCTGAGCCAGTTCGTGTTGGTTGAGCGGGCGGGGATTGAGCCGGTAGCCGACCTCTTGCTCGGGAACCTAGTGCGTTATGCGGCGGAGGGACAGCCGTCGCGGAGGACGCGGGTTGGGCTGATTGCCGACCCCGACAGCAAGCTCAAAACAACCCTGGACGGCATGGGACTGGTATACGAGAGCCTGCTGGGAGCGGTGAGTGCGGAGCGGCTTGCCAGGGTTGGGCTAGTGATAGTGGGAGGTGGGCAGGAAGCGTGGAACTCTCTGCGGGCTGGTGCAGCGGCCGTGAAGGGATGGGTCGAGGGTGGGGGTGTGCTTTGGCTGAATGAGGTTGGGCCGGCCGAGGCAGACTTGGTGGGCGGGCTGGTGGTGGGGGGGCGGTGCGAGCTGAGGGCGGCCGACCCCGAGCCGATGTGTCTGGCCACGGCTGACTGGCTGACCGCTGGCTTGAGCAACCACGAATTGTACTGGCGCGACCGGCCTATCTGGGATCAGTGGACAGCCATGCGGAAGATAATTGACTACGAGGTAGCAATTGACGCAGCGGGGGTGGTGGCACTGACGGCACCGGCCGGTTTGGTGAAGGTTCAGGTTGGGCGGGGGCTGGTGGTGGTGAATCAGCTTCTGTGGGCGTCTACGGAGCAAAATCGGGTCGAGGGGCTGAAAATTGCGTCGGTGCTACTGACGAACTTGGGGGCGGAGCTTGCCGTCTCGGCGCTTAAGAGTGTGGCGCCGGAGGATTTTATGCCTGTAGACATCAGCAGGTGGTGCAACCTGAGCCTGCAGGGCGACCCCGAGGGTGGCTGGATGGGCCATGGGCCGGACGCCCTTGCAGGGTTTCCCACCGGTAGGCACGTACTGGGCCAGGCGGTGTTTGAGATAGCCGGTGGGGAGAAGGCGGTCATCGCGCTCCGCGGCAAAGAAAGACCCCATTATCCGGAGCAGGTTACGGGCATAGCCATTGGGGCCAAGGCGCGAGCGCTCCATTTCCTTCACACCTGCGCCTGGGGAGGAGAGGGCGGCGAGGCGGCAGCGTATGTCATTCATTACGAGGACGGCGCCTCCATACGGGTGCCGCTGCGGGTTGGGGTTGAGCTCGCGGATTGGTATGTTGAGCCAAGGCCTCTGCCAGCCGCTCGAGTGGCTTGGCGAGGCTATATAGCTGATAAGCCTGGCGAAATTGGCGTCTATGCGATGCGGTGGGTCAATCCGTATCCCGAAAAGGTTATCAGTTCCCTCGACTTTGTCTCGGCGTGCCGCGAGCCGGTACCCGTGCTGATGGCGGTGACGGTGGAGAAGGAAGGAGCTTAGATAGCCCTGTACGGCTGGGCGGCCCAGGGCTGTTGGCGACGATAACACCGGAGCATAGCACCCCAGGCAGGGCACGGTGCCTAAAGGAGAGGGGAGGAATGAGAGCTGAGGCGGTTGTGCTTGCGCTAATGGTTTCGGCGTTTGCGGCGGGCGATAAACTGCTGCCGTGGCAGAAATGGGTCGAGGTAAAGGAGAAAGCCGAGGCCAAAAACTTGGAAGAGTTGTTTGACCTGCCCTGGGCGAGCGTTGGTGGGCCGGAGGGTGTGCTTTCCGTGTGGGATCCGCGCGGGGCTTCCCTTCCGCATACTTTCCCCCCGCCCTTTGCCGGTAGATACTTTCAATTCCACGTGCAGGTTGACTGGGACATCAACGGGCGCAGTTGGCCGTCCTTTGAGACCCAGCCGCGCCCGAACCTCGACTGGACCGGCTATACGGCTCTCCGTTACTGGATTCGCTGCGATACTCGCCGCACGAAGCCCGTCGTTTTCCGTTTCATTCTCTGGACGAATGGGCAAGGTCGAATCAATGAAGTCATTCCTGGGATAAAGCGCGGCGAATGGGTGCAGGTCGAGCATCGAATCGCCGGCGTCCCTCACCTAGACAAGGTTGAACGTATTCATTTTTATCTGGACGAGTCCGACTACGACGACGGGGACGAGCTGGACTTCTTTATCGGGGGCTTTGAGTTGGTCCGCTATCCGCTTGAGCTGTCGCGGCTTGCGGCTGGGCAGGCGGCGGCCGGTCTTTGGGTGGGCGAGCGGGCCGATACGAGTGACAGCGTCGTCATCCTTGACCAGGGCCACCCGACCCTGCCTGTACTCCTGGTCGTCGAGACGGGCGAGGGCGTCGAACTTCAGGCCGACGACGAGCTGGCCCTCGAGTTTTACGAGGTCTTCACCGGCGAATCTAAGCGCAGGAGTGTCCCTCTGGGGCAGGCCGTGGGTCCGGCGAGAATAGCGCGGTTGAGCACGCACGCCGACGTAAGCGACCTGGGGCCGGGATACTATTTAGTCGTGGCGGACGTGCGGCGCAACGGAGAATCGCTTCTAGGAGGGCGCGTGGGCTGTGACGACCTGTATGTCCGTAGGCCTGGCGAGAGCATGACCTATACGATCCTTTCCATCCGCACGGGCATGGTGGAATGGCTACGGGATCGCCTTTACGGAGGCGTGATGTGCGGTGCGGCGATAGCCCTGCCGCACGTCTATGACCCACGCAACCCAGCCACTTACGCCGATTTTCTCGACCTTTTTGCCAGTTGGACAGGCAAGCACACTGAGGGGGATGAAGCAGGCGATACGGGCCTGGTCTTGGCGGCAGAGGCCTTCCGAAAGAGCGGCGATATGGTGCGATGCCGATACGCGGAGGCGCTTCTGGACGACAGCCTGCGGCACAAAATGGAAAAGATGCAGGCCCCCAGTGGCGGTTGCATCTCGCATGCCAATGAGCTGGCCGATGCCGGCATTGGTAAGGGCAGCCCCTCGGAGGGCTTCGGATACTACGATTCGAATCAGATAGGCGAATGGATGCGGCCCTTCGCTTACGCAATTATCTACTACCGAAACGTGCCTGGCCGAGAGGAATGGGTGAGGAAGCTGAGCGCGGCTTGCCGGCGGGCGGCGGAGTATCTTGTGGCTCACTCCGTGAAGGAATCGGACGGTATCCCGAAGGTTTTGCGGCACCTGGGCCTGCGCGAAAAACCCGACGGCACTGTTGAGCAAGTCGTTTATTACCAAGAAGGGCGACAGTGCGACGTTTATACTGGGAGGGCGCTGGCGGGGCTTTCTTACTACGCCTATGCGGTGCAACTGGTCGGCGAGCAGGTGCCGGCGCAATGGTTTGAGGTAATGGACAATACGGTGCGTTGGGCGGCGCAAAAAATGAGGCCCAACGGATGGTTTGACTGGCAGTGCGAGGATGTGGTGGAGGGCGGCTGTCACACCTTTCTGGGCAACATCTACATCGCCGAGGGGATTTTCGGCGTTTATCTAGCCAACAAGCTCGCCGGCCGGGAGGAGGCAGCCATGGCCGCCGCCCAGGTGGCCCACAGAGCCTACCGCTATGTCACCGACGATTGCTATATCAAAGGCCAGAAGTACGAGTATCCTCTGGAATTTTGGGTAGGGCCGTATATTTATTGGCTGTTCACGGAGTGGCTGGACACGGTTGGGCCGGAGGAGGTCTTCGAGGACTGGCTGAGGGTGCTGGACCGGCAGTGGAGCGTGTTGCGGCAGTGGCGCGACTTTCTTGACCGTGGGCCAGGCGGGGTTTACCGCAGCGACGGCAACGGGATGCTGGCAGTGGCGATACTGGGTTACCTGGCCATAAAGCAGATGGCTGAGGTTGGCCAGCCGCTGCATTGGGACGTGAAGCCGGCCGGCGCGGCGCAGTAGCGCGGAGGTGTCCTCGCGGGAAGCACAAACGGCCGCCTTGGGGGTCGGTGGCATGGCGCGGCCGGCAGCTTTACTTGCCTTGCCTCTCGGAACAGCCTGCCACACGGCGCCGGGCGTTGGAAAGAAATTCTTGGACGTGGACGGGCTGCCCTGTGCGGCTGGATTCAATGGCTGCGAAGACCAGCGCCACGCTCTGGAGGTTGTCTTCGACGTTCGTTTCCATGGGCGGGCCGCCGTCCAGCCAGTGCACGAATTTCTCGATGAGCCACGTGTTAGCCCACTTGGGCTGCTGCAGGAGCGGGATTTCCTCGCCTGAGCCCTCGGTCGCTGTGGCCCAGCTTCCCGACCGGTTGTAAGGAAAGCGCTCCAGGCGGCGGCGATTGAGCACCAGAGTCGCCAGCTCGCACTCGGCGCGGATGTATTCTTGTCCCCAGCCGTTCAGGCCCACGGCGTTCGTCTTGGCGCCTTCGTAAAAGGCACGCACCCCATTGGCCATGGCCATGACGACGAGGCCTTGGGAATCGCCGGCGAATTCGCCCCAGGGAGGGTTCCAAGTCTGAGCGTAGATAGTCTCACATGGGGCGCCGGCCAGGTCGGCGAGGATGTCGAGGTGGTGCACGGCGCCTTCGACCATGAGGGCGTCGGGAATCTGGTGCCGGAACTTGCCCCAGCTTCCGAACTTACGGCAATCGCATGTGAAGCGGCAGATTAGATAGTCCAGGCGCCCGTGGCGGCCAGATCGCAGCTCCTCCCGCAGGGTAGTCTTGTCTTGGTCAAAGCGGTGGCTCATCGTGACGCCCATTTTCTTTCCGGCGTGGCGAACCTTCTCGGCGATACGAATGGAAGCTTCCAGGGTGTCGGCGATGGGTTTCTCGGAGAGGATGTGCAGGCCATGAGCGAGGGCCTCGTCAACGATTTGCTCGTGGTGAGCGGGCGGGACGACGATGGTGCAAAAGTCGGCTGGGTTTTCGTCGAAGGCTCTGCGGACGTCGGTGTAGAGCTTGTCGTCGGGCAGGCCGAGGTGCTCCTTGGCGTTGGCGAGAGCGGCGGGGTTGGCATCAGCAGCAGCGACGACCTTGATGAGGCCGTCGCGAATGTTTGGGGGCAGGAAAGTGGAGCACCAGGCCGCGCCCCAGCCACCTGTTCCTACCTGGATTATGCGGTAAGCCATGATAGCTCTTGCTCCTACGGCGGGATTGTTTAGCGGAGTATCGCGACAGGCTATTGATACCATGCGGCGAGCAGTGCTTTCAATCCGCGCCATCTGCGGGAATGGTTGAGGAAAGCAGGTCTGAAGGAACTCAACAGCGCCTCGTAAGGCGCCAGGGGGACGGTCCCTCGGCCCTACTTGAAGAGGGCGTCTCGGCCTTTGCGAAGGATGGGCGACTTGTCGGTGAGCTTCCAGACAAGGCCGGTGCGAAAATTCTCTATGCCGAGGATGAGCGGCCCCTGGCAGACGCCTACGTAGTCGGAGGCGTACCAGTCGTCGGCCGGGGAGTCCGTGCGACCTAAGTTGCAGCCATCGCGGAAACCATATAGACCCCAGAGGCGAGGGCAGTCGCGCCAAAAGCTCCAGAGGGCGGTGAGAGCAGGATTGTCTTGGCCGGCGAAGAGGGGCAGGCACATGGCGGCGGCGTAGGGGGCCAGAGTACCGTCGTGGTGGGGGCCTACGGCCGCTGGCGGAGCGCCGTAGTCGCCATCGTAGCGTTCTTCCCAGGGCGCGGTGCCAGGCGCCAGACATGCCGAAAGGCCGAAGCGCCCCTTGCGGTACGTCACGAAATCTTTTTCTTGGCTGCGGCAGAAGGCAAGGTTGGCCAAGGCTGCTGCCCGCGCGTTGGCCCACCAGTCAATAGGGTCTGTTGGGTGGCGGTCCGTGCGGTTGCGCAGGTCTATGAAGAGGCTGCAAAAAAGGTAGCTGAACATACTCCCGCAGTAGGTCTGGACAAGGCTCTGGCCGCCGTAGGAGCCGCGTTCGCGTCTCCATGCCCAAACTACGTCGGGTGGGACGGGGTGAGAAGGCGAGCTGGCGGCCAGGAGGCAAATCAGTAGGGCCTCGTCGGTGTAGTAATCCCATGAGCCGAAAAAGCCGCGTTCCGGTTGCCAGCCCATCCAGAAGACCTTGCGTGAGGCGTCGAGCATCCAGGGCCACTCGACACTTGTGGCCAGGCGGGCGGCCATCTGACGGATATCTGCGCCGCCGGGCAAGTCAGCCAGGCCCTCGCCGCATGCCACGGCGCCAACAACAAGCAGAGCCGTGTCAATCGAGGAGACTTCGCAGTCGCCGAAGCGGCGGCCGTTGCGGGCGTCGAGGAAGTGATAGAAGAACCCATGAGCGCCGGCGGTGTCAGGAGCCTCGCCCTGGGGAGCTGACAGGAGCGTCGAGAGACAGCGTCGGGCAAGGGAGACGGCGTCTTGGGGCTTCAGCCAACCTCGTTCGGCGGCGACGGGCAGGGCGGCCAGGCCGAAGCCTGTGGCGGCAATGCTCGAAATGTGAGGCGTTGACGATTTGTCCCACACCAGACCTGTGCCCGCATGGAAGCCGTCGCGGAAAAATTCCCACGCCCTGCGCTCCATAAGGTCCAGCAGGGCGTCGTCGGAAGAGGGGGCAGGCTCTCCAGAAATCAGAGCGAGGTCGTCAATGTCGAGCCGGCTGGGGGTCGTGGCGCCACAGGGAGGCAGGACGAGGGCGATTTTTCTAAGGCGGGAGAGGTCAACTACGGCGAAAACGTCCAGCGGGATGGCGAGCTCAGCCCAAGACGCCGAGGGGCGAGGTAGGGGTACTAGAACGTGTCGGGCGTCGCCGTCAGTAAGCTCTATCAGGATGGCCTGGGCGTCCGGCACCGCCCCGCGCATACGCAGGGAGAGAGCAGAGTATCGGCGCAGGTCGCGAGCAGACAGGGTAGGGGAGAGGTCCTCCGCCTCGGGGCCGAGGAGGAAATACACGCCGCAGCCAGCGGTGCCATCGGCTGCCAGGAAGGTCAACCGCATAAATCGCCCACCGGCTACTGGGTCTGGGAGGAGCTGCCAGTCGGCCACGCTGGCGCCGTCGTGCCACTCGCCCATCGGCCCGAAGAACCGACACAGGCGTGGCCCCTTCGGCGGGCCGGAGTCAAAGTCGTCCACCGGGTCGGAAAAGCCCAGGATTGCGGCGAGTAAGGCCAAGGCCAGCATAGCGCCGTCGCAACGGGCCTGAGAATGGCACCGAAAGGGCCCTGGGGCCGTTCTGAGCCATCGGCCCAGTGATAATGATACGGCGCGGCAGTTTTGGGCGCCAGGGGGAGGTGGAGGGGCGGAGGATTGCCGGTAGCAGGGATGGTTAAAAGGGCCGCCGCTTTCGGGGGCCGATGGGGATGGTCTGCTGAGGGGGTGTCGCTGGAGAGCGGCCGAGGCCGGCATGAATGTGTGGAGGCTGCCGGACGGGCAGCACCCGCAACGCCCGGTGACTGTGGGCAGTCTTACTTGCCTATGGTGATGGTTTTGCGGCCGACGACCTGGTCGCCCCGAAGGATGGTCACGGTGTAGCGGCCTTCAGGTAGGCTGGAACCGTCCTGAGCGTATATCTGGAAGGAGACCCAGCCGGAGCCGATGGCTTTGCGCTGGTTGCGGGCGATTTCCTTGCCGTCGCGGGACCAGACGCAGGTAAAAATTGTCTCTTCGTCGAGGTCCTGGAATTCGAATACGGTGGCAAGGCGCGGGGTGGAGGGAAAATGGTCTGCGACGCCGCCGAGGGTGCCGGCGTCGGTGGCGGTGCCGACTTTGAGGCCGCCGACGTCGGGCAGGGAGGCGGTGCCCTGGTCAGCCGTCTGGGTTGGTTGCTGTCCGCCGCCAGCCTGCTGAACTTGACCACCTGTCTGTTGCTGGCCGGCGCCTGGGGCGCCCGTGCCGCCATTCTCAGCGACGTAGGCGTCCCACGCCGCGCCGCCCTGTTCCACGGCCTCGGCGAGCTTTTGACATTCCTTGCCGTCGGGAGTGTCTTCGTAGCCGAGGGCCGCAAGCTGGCGGTCAACGTATGCTTTCCAGGCGGCGTCGCCGCCCTCGACCGCGTCCCGGAGTTCTTTTACGGCCCTGCCCTCGGGGGTGTCCTCGTAACCGAGCTTGGCCAGGGTCTCTTCGACTTTCTGGCGCCAGGCGGCGTCCAGCTCCGCGCGTTTTTCAGCAGCGTCGCGCTCGAAATAGCCCTCTACACTTAGGCCCCGCCAGCCGCCGCCCATCGAGTAATGGCCGTCCATGCGGATGATGAAGCCGCCGGCGTCGGTGCCCTTTGGGACCGGGACGGAAAGGCTGAAAGGTTGGGAGTTGAAGCCCGGCCAGCCGCTCTTGATGTAGGCGGCGAATTTTTCCCTTTTTGCGCCGGCCCAGACTTCGACGGTGAGGTCGGCCCCGAAGCCGCTGCCCATGCGGGCGACGCCGGAGATGGTGAGGGTACCGGCGGGCAGGACGCCGCGGAAGATGCGCCTGGTGTGGAAGTCGTACTTGTCTTCGGGGAAGGCGGGGAGAGCGCCGGAGATGCTGTAGGAGATTTGCATGCCGTTGAAGGGCTCTCCGGGGAAGGTTGGGCCACCAGCGGAGGGTCTGTCCACACTGTAGCCCTGGGAGACAAGGTATTGCTCGATCCATGGCTCGACGCGCCCGAAGGTGCGCTCGAACCAGTTACGGGGCTGGAAGGGGCCGGAGCTGAGGTATTCGATCAGGCGGCGCTGGGTTTCGTTGGGCTGGGGGTCATGGGGTAGATAGCCGCGGGCGACAATCTGGGAGTACATGAGGCTCTCGGCGAAGTTAAGCTGTTCGCGGTCGAGGTTGCGCAGGTATTTCATGAAGGCGCGGGATAGCTCGTTTGGGGCGGGGGCTTCGGGCCAGCGGCGCAGGGACTGGAGCCAGCGTATCATGGCCTGGTCGGCCCAGGAGAGGTCGCGGCCGGCTGCCCGCTTGGCCTGAATGTAGTCGTAGAAGCGCTGGTGCATGGGCAACATGCCGCGGTAGCGGTAGCCGGGGCGGCTTGCAACGGGCTGCCACTGGTAAACGTCGGGGTCCGGTATGATGCGGGTCCAGGGTTTCCCGGGAATGTACTTCAGTCCCGGGACGGCCTCGGAGGCCTGGTCGGCCCTTGCCTGGGAGGACGTGCAAAGCAGGGCGAAGAAGACAACCGCAACTGCCACGAGGGCCGCGATGGCCCCGTTGAATTTTTTCACAGTGTCACTCCTCTGCCGCCGGCTCGTGCCGGGAGCAGCGTGGTCGCGGGGCATTGTGCGGGGCACCGCAGCCCGTGTCAAGCGCCTTACATGGCTCGAGTTTACCCAAAGGCGGGGAGGTCACACACCTATTCTCGACAAGGGGGCGTGGGGATGGGCGGTGGCTGCGGCCCCTTGCCGGGGGGCCGGCATGTCGGTGACTGCGGGCCGGGAAGGGGGAAGGGGCAGGGGCACGAATAAGAGACCCCCAGGACTCCTTCGGAGTGAGGAGCGGTGAGCATGGTCATGGCAGCCTTTATAGGTCTCTGGCTTAGCGGCCTCGCGGCCGAAGGGGCGGCGCCCGTGGTGCTGGATGCCGGGGCGCTGCGGGTAAGCCTGGATGCTTCTGGGCGCGTAGTGAGCCTTTACGACCGGCTTGGGAAGAGGGAATTGATGCCAGTGGGGAGGGCCGTAGGGCTTCTGGGCCTTGTCCTTCGGGGCCAGCGCCTTGAGCCGGTTGCCGCCGAGTATGAAAGAGACACCGGTACGCTGCGGCTGAGTTACGGAGAGGGCACGGCGGCGACGATGCGTGTCAAAGTGAGGCCAACGCATGTGACCTTCCGCCTGGCGCGCCTGGACGGCGTCATGCCGGAGCGTGTGGACTGGGGGCCGTTCTGGACGACCATCACCAGGACCGTCGGGGAAACGGTGGGTGTGGTGCGTGACGAGACCTTCGCCGTGGGCATTCAGGCGCTGAACATCCAGACCGTCGGCGCGGCTACGGCGGCGGAGGGCGGAAGCTATGTCTTGGGTTGGGCCATCGAGCGAGAAGGCGGCGTAAGGGACTCGGCCGTGGCCCTTTTCGGCTGTGCGGCCAAGGATGCGCTCATAACAATAGGGAAGATAGAGGTAGACGAGGGTCTTCCTCACCCGCTGCTGGGGGGCAAGTGGGCCAAGATTTCTCCGGACGCCACCCAGCCGTATCTAATTACCAGCTTCGGCGAAAGCAACATTGAGGAGTGTATCGCCCTGGCGCGGGAGCTCGGGTTCAGGGTCATCTACCACCCTGGCCCTTTCGAGACCTGGGGGCACTTCAGGCTCAACCCGGCGCAGTTCCCCCACGGCGACGAGAGCCTGAAACGCTGCGCCGATAAGGCCCGAAAAGCGGGAATAGGGCTGGGTGTGCATACCTTGACGGCTTTCATAACCCCCAATGACCCATACGTGACGCCCGTGCCGGACCCTCGGTTGGCGAAGCTGGGAACAGCAAGGCTGGCGGAGGCGGTGGACGACACAGCCGCCGAGATTGCAGTTGACGGTACCACTCCCTTTACCAAGACGCAGAACTGGGCCTGGCACCGCAGATTCGCGCTGATTGACAGCGAGATAGTGGAATTCACAGGTGTAGACGAAGCGCGCGGAAGGCTGACGGGCTGCGGGAGGGGCATGTTCGGCACAAAAGCGGCGGCGCATGAAGCTGGCGCCGAGATAGGGCGGCTTGCAACGCATGACTACGGGACCTTCTATCCGGGAATCGATGGCGGAATGATTGAGGAAATGGCGGACCGGATAGTGGAGCTTTTCCGCAAGGCAGGCCTGATGCAAATATCCTTCGACGGCCTTGAGGGGCTTGCGGATTATGGCTATCCGGGCGATTGGACGCGCTGCCTTTTCGTCAAGCGATGCTGGGATGGTTGGGGGGGACCGGACATCATTAGCGACGCCAGCAATCTGCTTCATTACTTATGGCATATCCATACGCGGATGAACTGGGGCGAGCCGTGGGGCAAGGCCATGCGTGAGGGAATGCCGGAAGTGCGCTTCCGCAACCAGGATTACTTCGACCGCAACCTTTTCCCGCACATGCTCGGCTGGTTCGAGTTTCGCACAGCCTCCGGAGAGCTTGAGGCCACCACCCTTGACGAGATTGAATGGATGCTCTCAAAGGCGGCGGGCTACGACGCGGGATTTGCCATTGTCGCCCAGCCGGAGAATTTTCGCATAAACGGCCAGGGAAAGGCGGCTATCGCGGCGATACGGGAATGGGAGAAGGCAAGGCGGAAGGGAGTGTTCTCACCGGCGCAGCGCGAGAAGCTTAGGGTGCCCGACAGCGACTGGCACTTGGAGGCGATGGGGGAGGAGAAGTGGCGGCTGTGGCCGGTGGCCTTCTCGAAGACTTTGGTGTGGGAAGCCACAGGCCCACAAGCTAGCCAACAAGGCGCGGCTGATGCAGGCGCCGCGAGCGCGTCCGCCGAGTGGCAAGTTGACAACAATTTCCACACTCAGCCGCTAAGATTCGTGCTCAGGTGCGTGTCTGGCCAGGGGATGGGCTGGATAGAAAACCCTTCCTTCGAGGTGGGGGGCAGGCGGGTAGTCTTTCGCGTGCGGCTTGAGCCAGGGGAGTACCTAGTGTGCGAAGGCGAGCCGCACGCGACGGTTTGCGATGCCAACTGGAACGAAATCAAGCCGGTGGACGCCGAAGGCCGCCTCCCTGCCTTGGCGTCGGGCACCAATACAGTGGTCTTCTCCGCTAACCCAGGCAGCCTTCCCGCCCGCGTGCAAGTTCGCCTGAAGACCAAAGGCCGCCCAACAATTGTCGGCTAGGCGCTCGGCTGTTGAAGGACACGAGGAGTCCATGGAATGAAATAGGGCGCTCGTCCGCCAGGCCAATATGCTCCAAAACGGTGCGCTGTAAGCAGCGTCACCTTCGGGACACTGAAAGGTTCCCCACCGCCGGATGCTCAAAGCTTCCTCCAGCGGCCGGGGCCAAGGTGTTCGATGAATCCGAGGTCGCGAAGCTCCTGTAGTTTCTGGCGAATCTTGGCCTGGATATTCTGGTTGTGCGGAAAGCGCCGCCGAAAGCTTTCTTCGTACTGATAGACCTGCTGGTTTGTGAACTCGCCATCTGGCAGGACATCGTGGACCAGGTCGAGCCACCCGTGGAGGTCCTGGGGTTGCACCCTTATCCTCGGCCGACGCTGGATGGCACCGCGGAACTGCTCCTCTGCGGCCGCGTAGAGGCGCCAAGCTCGCTGGTGCTTTCGAGCGTGCTCCGCCCTGCGCCACAGCTCCTCGTAGTGGCAGAGAAGCTCAGCGTCAGGTTGGCGGGCCTTTCCCTGTTGTTTTATGCGGAGGTAGCTATTGTAGGCTTGGGACACGAGTTCGTCGTCGTCCGAGCCCTGGCACAGAACGTTCACCTCGATGTTGCCCTTAAGGCCGCCCCTTGTGAGGTTTGAGGAACCTATCAGACAGGTGGCTTGAGTCTTGCGGCGTACGAAATACAGCTTCGGATGAAAGGTTTGTTGTGCTTCTAGGGCATCCCAACACCACAGTGAAACGGTTTCGTGGTGGTTGGCCAGGTCGAAGAGCGCAGAGACAGCTTGTGGCTCCGTCGCTCGCCCGTCGAGACCGACTATGAACTCGATGGTGGCACCCCTCTCGGCGGCGCTGCGCAGGGCATTCCATAAGAAGTCAAGTCCTTCTTTGGAGACGAACGCAACAGCTATCCGAACGTCGTACGCCCGCGCCACGGCGCTTGATAGGACCTGACCGACGCCCCCTGTCCAGTTGTCAATGATGCGCACGTTCATTCTCCCCTCTCCTCTTGGCGTTCCAACGTTTGCACGCCGCCGCAGCGTGGTGTGCAACGGTCCACGGGCTGGCCATAGGTTCTTTCTGTAGCTTCGGATGCCTCTTTACAAGTTCGCCGAGACGATCAACGATCCGAGGCAGTAGGTCGTCCGCATCGGGTAAGGCGAGTTGCGGACGTGACCAATGGGCCGGACGTGACCACCATTGCCGCCTAGTGAGCTTAGTCTGGGGAAATGGTGAGCGCATGCTCGTCGAAATGCTTGGACAATGAGGTGCTCCTTCACCCTTCGGAGCAGGCTCCGGAAGCCGCCGCAGCGCTATGGGGGTAGATCTGCAAGTAGTGATGCCAAGGGGCGCTTCGCTGCGCGGATAGCGTCTAGGGTCTGCTGCCGCCGGGGCTACTCACCTTGCAGGACGCGGGCGGCTTTGTGGGGAATGGTCCGGATGCCGGGTTACAGGGGGCGGCACTACCATAAGGCTCAGCAGGCGCGAGTTCTTACGGGCGGGCATTCTCGGGGCCACAGCAATCACTGGCGGAACAGCCTCCGACCGAGTGGAGGCTGCTGTGTCCATGCCCCGACCTGCCGGAGCCAAAGAAGGCATGACGCCAATGAGAGGACCTCTTTTCAATCAGGATAGCACGGAATTCTTCTACACCCACGGCCCTGACGAGATGAGCGGAGAGACCGTGGATGCCTGGGTGGACGGCCTGGCGGAGGCTGGCGTAGGCACTTTGTTTTCGAACGTCAATGCAATGAAAACCAACTATGCCTCGAAGGTCTGGGAGCCCGACTGGCATGGATACGACCCCGCAGCTGGCGACGACCAGCCCGTCCTGCGCCACGATGTGGAGGGCGGCGCCGCCGGCACTCGCCGGCGCCTCGACGCCGCGATGCGCCTTGCTGCCCTCGGCGTCAACTTCCACGAGCGGGCCTTCGCTCGCTGCAAGCGGCACGGCATTGGCTGCTGGGCCTCCATCCGCATGAACGACCTCCACGACTGCCATCTTGAGGACAGCGCCTTGCTGAGCACCTTCTACAAGGAGCAGCGCGCCGCTGGGAAGGTGCGTGTGCCGTACCGATTTACTGGTTGGCCGGATCGCGCACTCGACTGGAGCAGGCCAGAGGTGCGGGAGCACTACATGAAGCTCGTGCGAGAGGTGCTGACCTTTGAGGGCATCGAGGGCTTGGAGCTGGACTGGATGCGGTTCGGCTGGCATTTCCCCATCGGGCGCGAGCTGGAGGGGGGCCGCATTCTGACCGCCTGGATTGCGGAGGTGCGCGAGCTTTGCAACGAGACGGCCAAGCGCGTCGGGCATCCGGTGCGGCTGGGCTGTCGAGTGCCCTCGACGCCCGAGACGGCGCGGAGGCTCGGTATGGATGGGGCGCTCTGGGCGCGCGAGGGCCTGATTGACCTGCTTGTGGTAACGCCTTTCTGGGCCACGTGCGAATTCAACATGCCGCTGCGCACCTGGAAGCGGCTGTTAGAAGGTACGGAGTGTCTCCTGGCCGGCGGTCTGGAGGTACGCTACCAGCCCTATCCCAGCGGGCCTGCCACCTTGATGACGCCGGAGCTGGCGGCTGGGGCAGCTACTGCCGTGCTCAAGGCTGGCGCTGATTTTGTGTATCTCTTCAACTACTTCGCCGACATGCACCTTGGCGGCTATTGGACGAGGGAGCAGTATAATCAGACCCTGGCCGCGATGGGCAGCTTGAGTGCGGTGGCACGACTGCCTCGCCGCCACGCTGTAACCTACCGCGACACTCGCGCCCCAGGTGAGCCGGCTGACAACTCCCTGCCGGCGACCGGCAACTTGTGCCAGTTTCGTCTTCAGACCGGTCCGAAACCTGTGGGCCGCGCGGTCGAGGTGTTGCTGGAGCTTGAGCCCTTAGGGGAAGGAGAGCTGGCGGCGCCGGAGGTCCGCGTCAATAGCGTCCTCTGCCCGCCTCCAGCGCGCCAGGCCTCGACAGTCTTTGTCTATTCCGTGCCAGGCGAGGCGCTCACCGATGAAGAGACCGTCGTCGAGGCATCGGGTAGCGCGATGCGAATCGTGCGCGTGGAGGTAATCATCCGCTAATGGATGGCTAGCTGGCGGGTGAAGGCGAGGCAATGATTCTGATTGTCAGCATGGCGCGAAAGGACGAGTACGACCGCAGCGACGGCGCCACGGGCCTCAAGCGCAGGTTCGAGGAGCTGGCCGCCTGCCCGGCCGTCAGCTTGCACTTCACGGAAGTTTCACGGGAGACCGTTGACCGCATTCGCCCTCAGGCGGTGTTTATTACCGGCTTCGGCTATCCGTGGAGCGAGGTGCACGTGCCTGATTTATACCCCATCAACGACTTTTTGCACGCGACCGACGTGCCGGTCTATGGTGCCTGCGGCGGCCATCAGCTCATCGGCTACTGCTTCAGCCGCGACCTGCGGCGGGTGAAACAGCTCCGTGGCGAACCTATGCGCCGGCTGCGAGCGGGCGAAACCGACCACGGGCCTGTGTCCTACAATCCAGGATACTATCTCGCCCATGGGTTCACAGAGGTGCAAATCGTGGCACGCGACCCGATTTTTCAGGGTCTGCCCCGCAAGGTGCGCGTGCTTGAATGGCATTACTGTGAGGTCAAGCGCCTCCCACCCGAGTTTGAGTTACTGGCGACCAGCGCCGAGTGCCGCATCGAGATGATGAGGCACCGGAGCCGGCCCATCTATGGGGCTCAGTTCCATGCCGAAATGTGGCAGGAGCCGTATACCCACGGCCGCACAATCATGGCAAACTTCTTCCGGCTGGCCGGATTGGGGGGATGAGGCGCTCCGCACCTGGGTGGTCACTTGCAGATGGGCAGTGGTATGTCCCGTGGGTGATGGCTTAGTTGAGGAAAGCTCAGCAGCGAGGGGTGGAGAGACCGCGGGGTGCCGAAGTTTCGTTCTGGCCGAGGTCTTAAGACGGCGAGAAGCCCCTGTCTTCATCGCTGAGGAGGAACACAGGCGTCAAAGGGGTGCTGGTGAAAAGCGCTAGGGACGGCACGAGACTGAATAGTCGCATAGTTGTTATTATGTGAATTCCGCTGCCGTTCTCATTTGCTCCTTGCCGACCGCTCCTACATGGCGTTGCTCTGTGACGGCGCTCACGAGGCTGCGCTGCGCCTCCTTCGCCATGCAGTGTTCCATCGCCTCTGTCCAGCCGACCAAAGGTTGCCAACTGGGCATTTGCTGCCGCGCCAGCGTGTTTTCTGCCTAAATCGTGCGCGTCCGCCTATGCACGGTCTCGGCGACAGGCACGCAGGCTGATTTTTCTACGCTTTGGCTACTCTTCGCATGCTCGCCGCAGGGCGGCTGCAACCGTGCTATTGGCGTGCTGGGTATCGAAGCATCGCACCGCTCAACGCGTGGCAAGCCGTTCCCTCCACGTATCGGAGCCCTCGACGCCCAGAGTAGTGTCGCGAACGCAAGTTGTCGATACCCGAAGGGCACAATTTGCTCGACGCCGCCAGGCGCTTTGGGAAGGCGCACGCCTGCGGCGAAGCCAGTATAGAGCAGATGGATGTCCACCTTTTTCGTGCCAGGGGCCTCGGGAAACTGTCGCGAACTATACCGAGCGGAGCCGGTCAATATCGGGAATTCTGCCGACGCCTGGTTACTTTCGATGGTGCGTATGCGGGGGGGAGCACATGGGTGAGCAGCAGCAAGCAGGATTCTGGCGTTCCTGCGTCGGTCATGTTTCCAATACGAGAAACCCTTTCGGAGGCCCGCGCCGGCGGCAACGGCGAAACGCGAGCCTGAAGACCTGTCGGCGTGGAGTAAGTTGCCACCATGCTTGGAGCGCCCAAGAGCGGTGGTGGGAGGCCTCCTAACCGCGAGCAAGCTCCCAGGGCAGCAAAGACGAAGGCGCCAGTTGCGTCCCAGGCCTGCCTCCTAGCCCAGGGCACGCTGCGCCCGACTAGGGCTCAACCGCGACTGCGTCGAGCCAAACGCGGCAGCCGGTGCCCCTGGGGTCTGGCTGGCCTGTCGCCTCGACGCGCAGCACGTGGTCACCAGGCTTGTCCCAGGCGCGTTCAAAGATGGGCCAGCCGGGGATCTCGTCCGCTGCGTAACAACTGACAACGACCGGCTCTTCGTCGTCGAGAGTCACTCGGGCCATGCCCCCCGCGGCGCCGAGGCGCGAGTGCCAGACGACTGCGCGGCCGTGGAAGTGCACGGTGAAGGCCGCACCGGCCTGCTCAGCCCAGGATAGCGTGCCGCGATACGCTGGGGGAAAGCCAGTCTCCCGTGTCCAAGGCCCTTCGAACTCGATTCCCTCCGGGGCAGCGTCGTCGAGCACAATCCGCCGTGGTCCAGGCGCCGGCCGCGCGGCCGCTGGCACTGAGGCGTTCCCGCCGCCGTCCACGGCGCGCACCTCATACCGCGCCGCAGGGTCGGCGCCAGCGGAGTGGTCGAAGTAAAAACAGCCCTTCGCCACGCGGTCAATCATCTCGCCGTCGCGCCAGATGGTGTAGTGGCTCAGCCAGCAATCGTCCGTCGCTGGCTCCCATCTCAGCTCCACTCCGGGCACCTCCATATACCGGGCGACGGCGACCCTCACGTTGCTTGGCGCTTTTGGCGGCGTTGTGTCAATGGCGTTGCCGGGATGGTCGGGCAGGTTCAGGTAAATCAGCTCGCCCGGAGGCGGGTCGGTGAGGGTGATGCCCTCGGCCATGAGAGCGGCGCCCGTGTGCTCGAAAGCCTCCGGCGATTCGTGGAAGCTGACGTGGTATGTTTCGTCGGCCAGCAGGCCTTTGGGCCGGATGTTCACGGTACCTGTGATGCGGTGCTTGGTGATGATGATGCCTCGGCGGCGATCCCAGCTTAGGCGCTGGAGGTACATGGTTTCGTCGTCGCCAGTGATGATGGGGTGGTAGACGCGGACCCATCGGCCGGCTACTCCCCGTGCCAAGAGGTAGTGGTAGACATCAATGAGCTCTCGCAAGCCTTCAAGCTTCTCAGGGTCGAAGGTATCTCCAGTCATGTCGAAGTTGGAGCACAACAGGCCGCGCCAGGTGGCGGGGTCATACCTGTCGGGGTCCCAGATGTCGGGCATATTGTTGATCTTGTCGGGCGGGAAAAGGTAGCTGGCATAGTAATTAGCGAGCTCGCCAGCCTGGCCGTCGGTGAACTGGAACCCGCTGGCGTAGCTGAGGTACTCCCAGTTGAGAGCCATGCCGCCGCCATTGACCCCCTGGAAGGCGCAGTCGGGATGGGCGTCGAGGAAGCGGCGGAGAACCTCCATGAAGCCCTGTTGTTGGGCGAGGAGCACCGTATCGTCCCCGCTGCGGGGCGAAATGGGCGTGCTGTCGTTGCGCCACTGGTACGGTCCCCAGCGACGGTAGAAGCTGTCGAGCAAGTCTACTTCATAGTCCACGACCTCGGGCATGGACTGGTCGAGGGTAATGGGGTCTGCTAGCCACTCGGGGTGAGCGCGGGCCACACTCGAGTTGGCATCCACGGTGTAGATGAAAGCGTAGATAAGCTGACCCATTCCGTACTGGCGGAGGTACTCGCCGGAGCTACGAAAGTCTGGGCCGTTCCAGTCACCGGCACGGTCCCACCACCCCCAGTCGCGGTGGTAGGTATCGCCGCCAACCTGGCGCATGAAGTCCACCGTGCGGAAGATTTTGCGATAGGCCGACTCAATGTCGGGGTCGCCGCCCACCCAGCCATAGGTGCCCCAGCGCGTGCCCTTCATCCAATAGCCTAGCATGCGCACTGCCGCGAACCAAGGCTCGCGGGTGTAGTCCCATTGGTACCGATACTGCCACTCGAGGAGCTCCTGGCCCATGTCGTCTAAGTCGCTAGAGAATAGGCCCGTGAAGGCATAAGGCGTGCGGATGGTCTCACCCGGTTTGAGGCGGCGGGAGTAACCAGCCAGGCGTACGTCGAGGGAGGCGCCACCCTCTTGGTTGGGGAGAACCCGTGCCCGCCAGTGGGCCATGCAGTCGAATCCTACGTAGGCCGCCTCGCCGGTGTCCGCGTCCATAATGCAAAACCACGGAGCGTAGGCCGCGGTGCCCAAGCGGAAGCCACGGCCTGGAGGCGCGGGGTTGCCGGTGTTGCGGATGGTGCCGCTGATGGTCACCCTGCCTGGCCGAGGCGTGGTAAAAATGCGCACTGCACACCCGTTGGGGTCGGGGTGCATCTCGGTGGCGGAGATGAAGGGCTCAATGACATTGACGTCGAGGCGCCAGCGGTGGCCGTAGCGGCCGGGCACGTCAGCGTAGGTGAGGTCGCGCAGCTCGCCTGTGTCACTGAGGTAGCAGTAGGACCAGCCGCCACGCCCCTGCTCGGTGCTGAAGCCTTCGGAGGCGCGGAAGGCCTCGCCGTCGTCATAACGAATGGTTGGATCCCACTCGGTGGTATCCCACCCCATGTGGCCATGGCGCCCGAGAACGAACATGATACGGTCGCCTGCGTTGACGGTGGCCATAACTTCATGCGACTTCACGTCGCCGGAGTGGCCAGAGTAGGCCCAGCCCTCGGCCGGCCAAAGAGGTTCGCCGTTGAGTAGGATGCGGGCATCCACCCCGTCGCCTGGTAGCTTTACATGGGCGGCCCCCGGCGGCGGGTCGTAAGAATCGAAGACCCTCTCGCTTCCCCCTAGGCGCTCTGTGCGCAACCGCCACGAGTCGCCGAAGAGCTCGGCTCCGCTCATCCACTTCAGCTCCAAAGCCGCTCCGCCGTGTACTAATGCTTGGATCGGCGGGTCGGCTACCACCACCTCCGTCTCCCTCCGGTTGGTGATTTCCAGCCACCCACGGACGAGGCTGATGCCTGGGTGGATTACGTAGAAGCGCGTGACCGTGACGCCGCCCCGGCTCAAGGGCAGGCGGAAGAGGACCTCGCCGTGCTTGAGAATCTCGCACGAGGGCGCACCTATGGCCCAGCCGGGCTCCATACTCGACACCTGCTCTCCATCTACGAAGAGGGCGAAGTCCTCCACAGACCGGCCTGCGATGAGGTCAGCGCCCGTTTTCCTGTTCAACCAAGCAACCCGGCGCAGGGCGCCAGCGGACAGATCGAGGCGGTGGCGCACGGCGGCCGTCTCAAGCTCCACGGCGTCCTCCCGCCAGCGCACCACTGCGTCCCCAGACCGGGCTTCCCCCGCATTGGCCAAGGCCGTCAGGCAAATAAGAAATAAGACACCAACGGTAAGCTCCATCACGGCTTTGCTGTCCCCTCCCACGGTCCTCTCAGGACCAGTACAGTACTCCTCTGGATTATAACAGGCAGGGTAGTCAATGGCGGGAGAAGAGAATCCGCCCCTCCCTGGGTTACCCGTGCCAAACAAGCGTCACGACAGTACGGTCCGAGGTGCCTGTTGGGTAGCTGGGAAATTCAGCGGTGGGTACCGAGTACCACCAACCTCCGCTCAATAGCAGGCGGCACCTCCTTGCCCTGTTCATCCAATAGCGAAATACGCACAAGGGCCAGGCCTCTCACGCTGGCGGATACGCTTTTTGACCGCCGTGGCTTAGCTGGCAAAGCAACCAATTGGCGGCCCACTGAGGTAAGCGTTGATACTTGCAAACGGAAGCTGCGCTGGTCCTCGGGAGATATGGCTACCTGAATCGGCAGGGGAACTTCGTCGCCGTCAGCGACCAGAGATGATTCAAAGCCCGCCGATACGGGTTCGGGCACGTTGACCGCCAGCTCCACGCGCCGCGGTTGGCCTCTCTTTACACCCCATTCAATGACCACGCTGCCCGGCCCAGGCTTGGCCAACGTCAGTGGGAGATGAGCAACGACAGAGGCGTGCGGAGGAATTGCGACCACGCGCGTCTCCCCATGACCTGCCCGAGCCCAGCCGTCAAGCGGCGCCGCAGTGTTGTTTCGCAGCTCTACCGGCAGCACCTGACGCCCCCAGTAGGCGGGTTGTCCCACGCTCGCCAAGGTCACAGGTCCAGGCCGCAGGTCTGCAAGCCCAAAGCGCTCCGGAGTGTGAAACCCACCGTAGGTGCACGACCAGGCTGTATGGGCGGCGTCTTCCTTGGTGGTGAAGCGGTTACGGCAGAAGTTCACCGCCATCAAGGGGGCACGCCTGATGCCTGCTTTCTCAAGCTCAGCCCAGGGGAGCACGAACTCGACGCTCCAACGGCCCTCAGCCTTGTGCACGGCGACGTCAACCTGCGGATTCCATGTTGGATCCTGGCAAATTTCGTCGTAGACGGCCCCATGGGTGTTCACAATCAGGTGGGCGTATCGGCGCCTGTCTTCGCCCGCAATGAAGAATTCGATGCCGTCGTCCATCCACACTAAATGGGGGTCGCGTCCTGTGCGCTCAGCGACCAACTTATCCATGAAAGGCTCCGCGCACTCGAAGGCCACGTACAGAGCGCGGTCGTCCTGCACCAGCCACGCACGCGTTGGTGCCGGGGCGGGCGCGCCGTCGTAAATATCCCTGAAGTCCGCGGCGGCCTGTAAAGCCTCCCAACACTGGTCGTCTAGTAGGCCGTCTACGCGCGGCGGTGCATCCACACAGGCCACGGCCAGAGCAGGCAGTGGCAAGTGCTCGGCGGTCCTCAGGGGCACCGTTCGTATTCTCAGCGTTATCCTGGCTGTCCTGGGCTGCGTTTTGACGTCTCGCTGGCCGGACAAGGCTCCCCGTAGCTCAACTATCAGGTTTGCTACCTCGCGCCGCACGCGCTGCATTCGGTCGGTCTCGAAAGTCTGCGCCACCATCGGATTTGCCCAGGGTATTGCCTCCACGAGGGCGTCCATTGTTTCCTGAGCACGGTTTGCCAGCTCGCGAGCTTTTTGGTTGGGGCTATCCTTGGCTTGCTGAATTGTTTGGCTGAGGGTGTACAGGTAACGATAGTCGTCTATACCTTCGCGCAAGGCTTCCCATGCGATCGTTGGTATGGCGCCCTGGTAGGTCGTCCAGTCGTCTGGCCAGAGCAGATGGGGGTATGCGGTGGCTTGCTCTTTCGGCTCGGCAGGGTTGGCCTGTGAACCATCGAAGTCGTTGAATACGTCCTCGTGGGGTCGGCAGAAGGTCCACGAAACCTCCGCCTTGGCACCGGTTTTCCAGAAGAGGTAGCCCGCGCCGTAGCGGTTGTGAAACAAGAAGGTCTCTTGCGGATAGGGATTGACGTAGGAGCCGGTGCCGTACCACCAGAACTCCGTGCCCGTTTTCTCGCAGGCTTCTCGCGCGGCCCTGGCCGTAGTTTCGCTACTGACCAGGCCCACGACAAAGCAAGGAGCGGTCAAAAACTCCTTCGCCTGGGCGAGGAAACCTGGGTCGAAGAAGGTGGCATACGTAAGCGCGCCGCCGTCGTGCCAGGCCTGGTAGTCCTGGATGGCGTAGGTGTTATCGCCTGCTGGCTCGTCCACTCCATAGAAGTACCACCGTTGAGGAATATCGGCGGTAGCCTCCACTGCTGCTCGCGCAACCGCCTTTAGGCCTTCGCGTATCTCATCAGGCCACCGCTGCCTGCCCAGGTCGCACTGAATGCCGAGGGCGTCCCGTACCCTCTCCGGCCAACCACCAAGGGCACAGACGTGGGGACCCGGCAGCCCAGCCCGCTGGCAAAGCTCTGCTATTCTTCGATAGGCACCGGCATCGAACCGTGCCCGACCAGCACTGATTTCCGAGAGGTCTGCGGTGCCCAGGGGCACCTCTACTAAGCCGGTAATCCCGTGGCGCGCAAAGTCTTTCAGTTCGGCCACGATTTGCTCGTCACTCAGTCGTCCCCAGCTCCAGCGAAACACATCGGCGTACAGCAGCCAGTAGCGGTTCGCGGGCTTTTGCAACCGGAAGGGCAGCACCTCAACCCGTATCGGTAGGACAAGCGGCGGCCGGTCCTCGCCGCCTAACGTCACCGTCCCTTCGTAGACGCCAGGGGCTGCATCATCCTGGGCGGTCAGCGTGAGCCAAAAAGCGGCTGTCTCTCCCTCTGCCACGTCGAAGGACTGTTGCTCGAGCACCCCGCGCCGGGCCGGCACGGTCTTTTTGCCGTCGGCGCAGGGCAAAATAAGCTCTGGAGTGATGTACCATTGCCTGCTCCGCCAGCCAGTGCGCTGGGGCCAGAAGTGAAGGTGACGCACGTCCACCGAGAGAGGCGCTTCGGGGAAGCTAGCCGTCGCCCGCAGACCCCTAAGAGGCGCCAGCGCCCAGACGCCTATCCAGACAGGCTCTACCTCGCCAGGCGTCAAGAAGGCCGTCAGTTGCGTGACGTGCTCCTCTGGCTTGGGTATGCGGTATGGCCGATATTCTCCGGGGTCCGAAGTAACATACGCCAGCATCCCCGCTGCCTGCTCGGCCTGGTTCGGCTGGGGCGGCTGCCAGTTCTGCACGGGCCTCGGGGCCTCCTGGAAGGGCTCGCCTGGGTCAACGTATTCGTAAACTACGCCACCAATCTCCACGCCTTGCTGTGGCCCAGCCGCCTCCCCTTGAGTGCTCAATGCTAAGACGAGGCCCAAAACGCACACGAGCATGATTCCCTCACCTGCCTCGGATTAGTGAGACCTGCCTCCATTCGCCTGCCAAAGTCGCGCGAATTGTAGCACGATGAGCCGGACAGATGCCTAAAGGTCAACCGTGTTTTTCGAGCTGGCTGGCGCCAAGGCGGACTTGCTCGCATGCGGTGAAGAGCCTGGTCGCAAGTTATGGCAAGGCGGGCCTATGGGGCAAAAGTTTGGGCCGTCCAGGGAGAGGCGGTCCCCACCAATAGGTGCTCCTCGCCCCCGATTCGCCGATGCGCGCGAGGCTTCACAGGAAATCACCGTGTGGCGAGGCTTTCGCCGGCCCACAGCGGCGAGAAGACCGACGCGCCGCGACCTCCTGACCGTGCCTCATGTTATACTGCGGCCAATCCGCTGCTCTATTATAGTAGCTCCTCGACGGAGCGTGAGGGCCGTGAGGCGACTGCAAGTGGTTGCCACTGTGGTGAGTGTCAGCATCGCCGCAGCCGCGTGGGCACAGCCTTTGGCCTCCCAACGCGAGTGGTTCTCCATGGACGGGTTGGATGAGCTGGCCGTGCACTTCGAGACGCGCCTCCCCGCACAGGCTGTGCTCATTGAAGACGGGCCGATGGGTCACAAAGCACTGTGCGTGACCGTACCAGATATGGCCCGCGACGAGAGGGCTTGCGCCTTCCGCATGGACCTGCCACGGCTACAGGGCGAGTTCAATAGCGTGCGGCTATGGCTGAGAGGCGGGGAGAGGACGGCACGCCTGGAAATCGTCTTTCTCACGGACAGCGGGGCCTATGGGACTGAAGTTCTGCTGCGGCCGGAGTGGCGGCAGGTGACCCTTGGGCCGCACAACACCCGACCTTATTTCGGCACGACCCAGGGCTGCCTCGACGTGACCAAGGCACAGGCCGTGCGGTTTTGCTTTGGGGAATGGCAGGGCAACGTAGGCGGGCCGCATGTTGTCTACATTGGCCCGATTGACGCCGTGCTGGCGCCAGGCTTTGCTCCCCCAGGGCCAGTGGAAACCATCCCCAAGCCC